>Ga0079220_10000086_pt1 | contig 18731 bp, 8 predicted proteins | sample GAAS100_FD_75071 | JGI IMG/M metagenome (GOLD analysis project Ga0079220, IMG submission 75071) | Agricultural soil microbial communities from Georgia to study Nitrogen management - GA AS100 | ecosystem: Environmental > Terrestrial > Soil > Agricultural land | place: USA: Georgia | collected... | reverse complement strand
TCCCGTAGTTGTTCAACAGCGTGTCCTGGACGTCCTTCTGTAACGTCACATCGCCGCCGAATTTGATCGCGTGCTTACCGTGCGTGTAGCTGAAGGTGTCTCGCGCCGTGTAGAAGTTGCTTCCCGCCGTCGGACCACCGATGGCATTCGTCAGGTTGAAATAATTGCTCACGGTGATGTTCGGCAGCGACGGCGTTCCCTGAATCGTCATCGCCGACCCGAAGTCCGTCAGCGATGCATCCGCCGCCATTCCCAACGATGGATTCGACTCGTTGATTCGCCCGCCAAAATACCGCGTGAAGCTCACCCACACCTGGTTGACCTTTGTCGGGCTCACGATCCACGTGTCGCTCACGTTCGCGTTGTGCTGCCGCCATTGGAACTCCTGCAGCGCCCACGGCAGGTTGCCGGAGCCGGCTCGCACCACGTTGTCTCCCGCCGTTGTGTAGTAGTCCGCCGTTAGCCGGTGGCTTGCTCCCAGGTTCTGGTCCACTTTGGCCAGGTACTCATCCGTGTTGAACGGATTTGGAATCACTCCCTGCCATCCCCTCGCTCCGTGGTTCGGTAGCGGCAGCACCTTGGAGATGTTTGCCGCGGCCGCATCGAAGAAGCTCGGGCAGATCACATTCTGCGTCTGCGTCCCGCCGGTCGGCAGCCCCGTGCTCAGGTCACAATGAAACTTCGTCAGCGGCGTCTGTCCGGCATACGACGTTCCCGCCGGTACCACGAAATTCACTCCCGGAGACTGCGAAAAATCCCCGCTCCGCTCCGCCGCCGTTGGCACCGTGGTGTTGTTGATGAAGGTGCTCTCGTGCTGCCGCAGCCCGCCGTAGGAAAAGAAGAAAAACGTCTTGTCCCTGCGAATGGGCCCGCCTACCGTCCCGCCAAACTGGTTTCGGTGCAGCGGCGCGGAATCCGGGTCCTGCCAGTCGTGCGCGTTCAGCGCATTGTTCCGCCAGAACTCGAACAGCGAGCCATGGAACTGATTTGTCCCCGACTTTGTCACCACGTTGATCACGCCGCCCGCGAACCGCCCGTATTCCGCGCTGTAGCTGTTTGTCTGCACGCGGAATTCCTGCACCGCGTCCGGATTCGGTGTTGCGTTCCCCGTGTTCCGCAGGCCACCGATGTTCGTTCCGCCATCCAGGTAATAATTCACGGAGCCGGCGCCCCCGTCGGTTCCTCCGTTGATCAGCGTCCGCTGCTCCGGATATCCCAGCACGATGCTGTTGTCGTTTCTCTGCACGCCCGGCGTGATGTCCAGCAGCGTGTACACGTTCCGGTTCACCAGCGGCAAGTTGCTGATCTCCGTGTTCTCCACCGTCCTGCCCAGTTCCGGAGTGCTCGTGTTCACCAGAGGAATATCGGACGACACGCTGACCGACTGGTTGATCTCCCCGATCTCCAGCTTCACGTCCGCTCGCACTTCCTGGCTCACCTGCAGCACGATGCCGCGCACCACTGCTCTCTTGAATCCCGTCGCGCTCACTTCCAGCTGATAATTGCCGACCGGCAGAAAATCCATCCGGTACTCGCCCTGATCGCTTGAAGCCGCCGTGCGTGTCAGGTTCGTTTGCGTGTTCCGCACCGTCACCTGCGCTCCCGGCACCACCGCGCCGCTGGTATCCGTCACCGTCCCCAGCATCGTCGCCGTGGTGGTCTGAGCTTTCACCCCGGCCGAAAACAGCAACCCCACAAACAACACCACGAACCACTGATAAGGTATGCGCCCCATCGCAGCCCTCCATGTTTTACCGACGTTTCGTACTTCACCCCGAACCTACAGCTTGGGTTTCCGCGGCCATCCCCCCATCAGCCGCGGAAACCCAAATCGTCCAGATCCTGCAAATCACGCGTCTCACATTACGAGATTGCATCTCACATCGCGCGGACGCCTGAAAAAACCCGGCTTCCGCCGGGCCGCCCTCCTCAGCTTACTGACTTACGCAGCGCTTCCAGCGACGCCGGCTGATATCCCAGCTCTTCGGAAAGATCCGCCGCCGCTCGCACCACAATCTGTCCGATCTCCGGAGTCCGTTCCTTCGTCACACGGAACGCCGGCCCGGATACGCTCACCGCCGCGATCAGCTTTCCCGCATGGCCGCGCACCGCCGCGCCGATGCAGCGCAACCCTTCTTCTTTCTCTTCGTTGTCGATTGCGTATCCCCGCATGCGCACGGAGCGCAGTTCCGACTTCAGCCCCGATGCCGTCGTAATCGTATACTTCGTAACTGCCTTCAAACCCCACCGCCGGATCACCTGGATTACCTCCGCGTCCGGCAATTCCGCCAGCATGGCCTTCCCCACCGCGGTGCAGTATGCCGGCGCCCTGCTTCCCACCGTGCAGGCCATCCGCACGCTGCGCTGTGGCTCGACCTTGTCCAGATAAAACACCTGGCCGTCATCCAGAATGCACAAGTGCACGGTCTCATCGATCTCTTGCAGCAGCCGGTTCAGATACGGCTTCGCATGCCGCCGCAAATCCAGAGACCCAATCGCCTTCGATCCGTATTCAAAAAGCTTCAGCCCCAGCCGGTATCTTCCGGTGTCCGGGTTCTTCCCCACCAAACGATGCTGCTCCAGCACCATCATCAGCCGGTGTACGGTGCTCTTGTGCAGCTTCAGTTCGTTGCACAATTCCACCAGGCTGTATTCCTGCGGGCGCGACGCAAGCACGTCCAGCGCCGCCAGCGCGCGGTCCAGCACCTGCACTTTATAGGGCGAACCCTCTGTCTTGGATCGTGGCACGCGTGCCATATTATGAAATCGCTTCGCGATGTCAAGAAAAAACTTCTATTGGCGCCATTTGTACTTTTGTTGGTCCGCGCGCCGACCCTTTGCGCCGGCTCAGCGCGTTCGGGTCGCACCCTTCGCCGTGCTAAACTCCCGCCGCCATGAAACTCCCGAGACTCTTTTTGGCCGTCTTTCTTTCTCTCTTCCTCGCCTCCGCCGCTTTCGCCGGGCAGCCGCAAACGATTCTGCTTTGGCCCGGCACACCGCCGGGTTCCAAGCCCGCCGATTATCCCGAAACCGTCACCGTGGCCGACGATGGTTTCCATCGTGTTTCCAACGTCACGAAGCCGACGCTGCAAGTTTTTCTGCCCGATGCCGGGCGCGCTTCGGGCGCCGCGGTCATCGTGTGCCCGGGCGGCGGCTTTCGCTGGCTTTCCATCGATCATGAAGGAATCGACGTAGTGCGCTGGCTCAACGCGAACGGCGTCGCGGCTTTCGTCTTGAAGTATCGCCTCATCCGCACCGGTGATTCCGAAGAGCACGCGCCCGGCGTGGCCGAGAAACGAATTAAGGAATTGAAGCCGCTTGCGGCAGCGGACGGACGGCAAGCCATCCGGCTGGTCCGTTCCCGCGCGAAGGAATGGTCGCTTGATCCGCAGCGCATCGGCATCATCGGATTTTCCGCTGGAGGGTACGTCGCTGCGGCGGCGGCTCTTGAGTTCGATGCGGAGAGCCGTCCTGATTTCGCCGCGCCCATTTATCCGCTCGCTCCGGACGAAGTGACTCCGCCCAAAGACGCTCCGCCCTTGTTCCTGGTGCAGGCGGACGACGACAAGACGGTTCCGACTCCGGAAAATTCCGTGCGAATGTACGAAGCGTGGCACAGAGCCGGCATTTCGGCGGAACTGCACATTTATTCGCGCGGCGGGCACGGGTTCGGCATGAAGAAGCGCGGCCTCCCGGTGGACACCTGGCCTGCGCGATGGATCGACTGGCTCCGGGCGCAACACGTGCTCCCTCCCAACGACGGGACGAATGATTGACTGAGCGGAGGCCGCCCCCTCCCCTGTTTTTGTAAGGATATGAAAAGGCGAGAGTTATGCTGTGCGGCTCTGCTAATGATATGAGTGCTAAGGAGTTGCGCGGGTAAGCTGCGGAAGTTACGGAAAATGCGAGGGATTCATTGCGTTGAAGGAAGATTTTACCACGGCGAAGAGCCGCGACGTGGGGCGGAGAAGGCTGGGCAGGCCGAAAGGCGGCGTCCGGGCGGGGATTCATGCGGAAGGATAGCATGGCGTAAAAGGTTCTCAAATGAATATACAGGGAACGGGTAATTATCGAGTGTGGATGGTGGTTACAGCGGGGCGAATGGGACGGTGGAATCGATGGACGGCCGACTCATGCATTTAGCCTAGCGCCTTGGAAAAAAAGCAAAATCTGCTGGCAGAACCGCGCGAACGGGACACGTGCGCGAGTTCGTCACTCATAAGGCCTGCGTTCAACTGGCTCGATTGCCAGAAGAGCACAGCCGGGAGCGGCTGTGCTACTGATCTTGCCGGGACTTAAGGAAGGCGGCGAGGGATTCGTATTGGTCGGAGGCGATGTAGTCGACGCGGGCTTTGGCGGCTGCGGCCCAGCGGATGCGGGCGGCTTCTTCGGAGCCGAAATTGTAACTGCGGAACCAGCCGTTGCAACTGAGCTGCTGCTCGGTTTCGCCGTCGAGGGTGTAAAAGCGAATCCACAGATTGTGGGCGTGGGCGTAGCGGACGAGCACGTTGAGGCGGGCTTCTTTTTCGGCGGTCCAGTCGCCAGCGTTGGGCTGCCCGGCGGGTTCGATGACGTGCCAACTGTTGTTCCACCAGCGGTGGTAGTTGTCGGCGGGATTGGGCGCGAGGGTTTCCGGAGGAGCGGAAGGATCCTTGGTATTCGTACGGACGGCGCCGAAGAGGAGCAGACGCCCGCCGACGGGAACCTGATCGTAGAAGACGGCTTTTTGCGCGTCGGATTCGCCGGTGAGAACGAGGATGGGGCGGACATCGAGGGGCTGGAGATCGCCGATGTCGGCGGCGCGAGGCGCGGTGGTGAGCCAGTCCTTGTATTCGGAAAGCAACTGCCAGACGGCGGCGAGATGCTCGGGCTCTTCGGATTTGAAGTCGAGATTGAGAGTGATGAGCGGCCAATCGCCGTGATTCCCTTCCCGCAAAGCTTTCTCGACGATGGGGCGGACGCGCTCGAAGAAATATTCGCGCATGTTCGGCTCGGAGCCGGTGGCGGGAGCGCTGTGGCTGACGAGAGAAGTCATTTTGCCTGTGCGGGGATCGCGCTCCCAGAGGAGGTCCTGTTCGATGGCGAGGGGAGTGCCGGCGGAAAGCGCGCGGTCGATGCGGTCGGACCACCACTCGAAATAGGGGTAGCAGTTGTGGGCGTCCATAAGGACGCGGGAGCCGGGAGCGAACGAGGCGGCGGGGGTTGCGGCAGAGGAGAGTATGGACGGCGTCAAGAGCAGGACGGCAAGCAAGGCAAGATGAATGCGCACAAGGGCCTCCAGGATAAAGGTCGAGGAGAACCAGTTTAGGGGAGTACCGGTGGGGGAGAAAGGCCGACGTTCAAAGAACTAACGAGAGGTCCGGGACCGTTCCAAAAGCGAACAGGTAAAGCGAAGTTGGAACACAAACTCATCCGCCCGAGAGTGCGGGCCGCCTATCCCGTTGGTTTACAACGCCGTCCAGCGAGGGTGATGGGCAGCATGGTGCAAGGAAGAATGCGTGGCATTGTGGCTCGACATGAGAAAAGCAGCAAAAAGCGCGTGGCAAGCCGTGGTGCGACCGGGAATCATCCGCGAGCTGGGGATTACATGGGTAGTGCTTGCAGCTTCTCTGTTTATTTCCGAACAGTACGACGTGTTCGAGTGGATGTACCGGGAGTCGCGCACATACGATTTTTTGGATGAGTTCTTCGTGGCGGGCGCGGTGCTGGCAATCTCCCTGAGCGTTTTTGCCGCACGCCGGTGGAAGGAACTGCGGAAAGAAGTCGCCAGACGCGTGGAGGCCGAGGAGCAACTGCGAGCGGCGAAGAAAACCGCGGAGCAAGCAAACCAGACAAAGAGCACATTTCTAGCAACGATGAGCCACGAAATCCGGACGCCGATGAACGGGATCATCGGCATGACGGAACTGCTGCTGGATACGGAGCTGAACAAGGAGCAACGAGAAAGCCTGGGGCTGGTGAGACTTTCGGCGGAGTCGCTGCTTTCGATCATCAACGACATTCTGGATTTTTCGAAGATCGAAGCGGGCAAGCTGGAAATCGAGAGCATCCCCTTCGACTTGCGCGAAAGCCTGGGCGAAACGATGAAAGCGCTGGCGGTGCGCGCCGACCAGAAGGGGCTGGAGCTGGTTTACGAGGTGGAGCCGAGCGTGCCGGAGGCGCTAATGGGCGACCCGGGACGCGTGCGGCAAGTCCTGGTGAACCTGGTGGGAAACGCGATCAAGTTCACGGAGCGCGGAGAGATCGTGGTCAGCGTGAGCGAGGACAAAGTGGACGAGAATTCGAGCCAGCTGCACTTTCGGGTGAAGGACACCGGGGTGGGCATTCCGGCGGATCAGCAGAAGAGGATCTTCGAGGCGTTTTCGCAGGCGGATGGCAGCATGGCGCGGAGATTCGGGGGAACGGGACTGGGGCTGACGATTTGCGCGCGGCTTGCGGAATTGATGGGCGGACGAATCTGGGTGGAGAGCGAAGCGGGAAAGGGAAGCACATTTCACGTGACTCTGCGCCAAGCGGTGCAAACGAAGGGGCACACAGCAGTTGCGGCAGTGGCGCCGGAGGAACTGCGGGATCTCGCGGTGCTGGTGGTGGATGACAACGCGACGAACCGGCGGGTGTTGGAGGGGATGCTGAACCGGTGGGGAATGCGTCCGACGGCGGTAGAAGGCGGCAGACCGGCGCTGCAAGCGCTGGAGCTGGCGAGGAACATAGGACACGTGTTCCCGCTGATCTTGTTGGACGGGCAGATGCCGGAAATGGACGGGTTCGCGGTCGCCGAGCACATCCGGAAGAATCCGGCGCTGGCCGGCGCGACGATCATGATGCTGACTTCGGCGGGACACCTGGGGGATGCGGCGCGGTGCCGGGAGTTGGGAATTTCGGCGTACCTGGTGAAACCGATCCGGCAAGCAGAACTGCTGGAGGCGGTCTGCCGCGTGCTGCGGAAAGCGCCGGCGGAGAGTCCGGGGCAGCTGGTGACGCGGCATACGCTGCGAGAGGAACACCGGCGCCGGAGCGTGCTGCTGGCGGAAGACAACGCGGTGAATCAAACGCTTGCGGTACGGCTGCTGGAAAAAAGAGGTTACCGTGTGACGGTGGCCGAAAATGGGCGGAAGACGCTTGAAGCAATGGCGCGAGAGAGATTTGACGCGATTCTGATGGATCTGCAAATGCCGGAAATGGACGGGTTTGAAGCGGTTGCGGCGATCCGCGCGAACGAGCGCGTGTCGGGAGAGCGCATCCCGGTGATCGCCATGACGGCGCACGCGCTAAAGGGAGACGAGGAAGCGTGCCTGGCGGCGGGGATGGACGGGTACATTTCGAAGCCGATCCGTACGAGCGAACTGTTCGCGACGCTGGAGAAGTTTCTGGCCGAGAAAGACGAAGCCGCGGAAACGAGCGCGGAGACCGAGCCGAGTACGGGCAAGCTGGCATAGCGGGATTTTCAGCACGCTCCATCTTTTTTCGTACGCACAAAAAGAAAGACCCAGGGAACTCGGGGAGCTCCCTGGGTTGAAGTGTCCGACGCCGCGGCGCCGACCGGTAAATCAGAAGGCGAAGCGCAGGGCGAATTGCATGACGCGGGGATCGCCCGCGAGCGAAGTGATTTTGCCGAAGCTGCCGGAGTTGACGTTGTTGGTCGGCAGGCCGAAATACGGCGTGTTGAAGAGGTTGAACGCTTCCCAGCGAAATTCGAGGCTGCGGCCCTCGCCGAAATAATTGAAGGTGCGAGCGAGGGCGAAGTCGAAGTCGGACATGCCGGGGCCGCGGAGGTTCTGGTTGCGGCCACAAGTGCCGAGGCCGCCGACGGGGGTGGCAAACTTGGTGGTGTCAAACCAGCGATCGACGTTTTGCTGATCGGAAGGAAGCGTGCCGCCGCCGAGGCAATCGGCGAGACCGTTGGTGAGGCCGCCGCGGACCTGGACGATGTTGTTGATGCTGCTGGAGAAAATGGTGAACGGACGGCCGGTGTGGAAGGCGGCGATGCCGCTGAGGCGCCAGTCGCGGAGAAGATGAGACGCCGGACCAGACTGAACGAGGCGCTTGCCGGGACCGAAGGGCAGCTCATAGAGATAGCTGAAGGAGAGGCGCTGGCGGATGTCGAAGTCGCTGTTGCCGCGCTGCTGGGTAAGGTCGTGTTCATTCTGGAGGAAGCTGTTGGAGCCGCTGCCGCTGATGAGATGTTCCTGCACCTGATCGATGGAATGCGACCAGGTGTAGGCGGCGGTGAAAGAAAAGCCCTGGCTGAAGCGCTTCTGGGCGCTGACTTCGAGGCCGTGATAGGTGGAGTTGCCGACGTTATCGCGGAACTCGATGGCGCCGAGATTGGCGTAAGGGATGATGCCGGTCGGGCAGAGGCGAGCGGCGTTGTTTGGGTCGCAAGTGCCGGTGGCGAAGTACTGCTGATTGAGATTGCGCAGGATGGAGAGGTGCGTGCCCTTAGTGCCGACGTACTCGACGGTGAGGAGCGATTGCCAGGGCAGTTGCCGCTCGACGCCGAGGTTCCACTGGTCGACGACGGGCTGCACGTTGTCTGGATTGACGGCGCGAAGGCGGATGGTGGTCAGGTTGATGGCAGCCGGATTCAGCGAGAGATTGAAGCCGGTGTCGAGGCGCATGTTGTTGGCGGTGGAAGAAGTGTTGGCGGCGGTGACGGAGTTGTTGATGAGCCAGGGAGGATTCAAATACATCTGATCTTCGCTGCCGGCGCGCTCAAAGAGCATGTAAAAGCGGCCGTAGCCTGTGCGAACGACCCAGTTATCGGCGGGACGCCAGGCGACGCCGATGCGGGGAGCAAAATTGTTTTTGTCGGGCTTGACGAGCGCGCGGCCGACGGTGGATTTGGCGGTGCAGGGGGCAACGACCTGACCCGAGCAGAAAAGCACGCCGGTGGCACCGACGGCGGCGGGATCGGGATCGAGAAGGTTGGTCATGCGATCGGCGCCGCTATAGGGCCAGGTGGAGTAATCGTAGCGGAGGCCGAGGTTGATGGTCACTTTCGGCGAGAATTTCCAATCATCCTGGACGAATTCCGAGAGCATCCAGAGACGAGCGTCGCTGACGGCAAGATTGGAAAGCTGGGCTCCTTGGGGATAGCCAAGGAGGAAATCGGCAAGGCCGACGCCGGTGCGGGCGCCGTCGAAGCTCATCTGGCCGCGCAGAGCGGGCACGTCGAGGAAGATGTTGCGCATGGGCATGCGCGCATCAATGCCGACCCTGAGCTGATGTTTGCTTAGAGAAATGTTGAGAGTATCGAGCCACTGATACTCGTTGGTGTATTGGAATTTGGGAAGGAAGTCGGGCGAGCCCCAGTTGTCGACACCGCCGATGGAGAGCGTGGTGTTGGACTGCGTTCCGCCGCGGCCGCTTACGGAGATGCGGGGAATGCCGCCGCTGAAGAGAGGATCATCGGGCACGCCGAGAATGCCGAAGCCGGCGAGAGTATTCTGGCCGAAAGGATCCTGGACACCGTTGGACCAATTGCGACCCCAGCCGATGTGGAATTCGTTGACGAGCTTCGGACCGAAAACGTGATTCCAACCGATGGCAGCGCCCTGGCCGTTCATGGTGAGGCGGCCGTTGGCGGAAGAGCTGGTACCGTCGAGGATTCCGCCAAAAGTGCCGGGGACGAAGCGGAAGCGATGGACGTAGTTGTAGCGCACCCAAACGCTGTCGTTATTGGTGGCGCTCCAATCGAAGCGGCCGATGTAGTTGTTGCTGTCGTCCTGAAGATTGCGGATGTTGATGAAATTGCCGATGTTGAGGGGACCGGAAGCGGGAGTGAAATTGGGCTGTGGGACGAGCGCCAGGATTTTCGCGGCGATAGGATCGATACAGCCGGCGGGAATCTGATTGTTGGGGAAAGGATTGCCGGCGCCGACGCAATCGCCGACGCGGTCGGTCATGGTGGCGTAAGTGACGCCATTGGCGGCCGCAGCAGCGGCGGAGAAGTCGCCGTTGCGCTCGTTAAGCGTGGGAACGTTGGCCTGATAGAAACGGCCGCGACGGATGCGCGTACCTTCGTAATTGAAGAAGAAGAAAGCCTTGTTCTTGATGACCGGGCCGCCGATCTGACCGCCGAATTGATTCTGGACGTGCTTGGGACGCGGACGGCCGACGCGGTTGGTGAAGAAGTCGTTAGCATCGAAGACTTTGTTGCGGAGATATTCGTAAACGAGGCCGTGAAATTCGTTGCTGCCGCTCTTGGTGGTGACGGTAATGAGGGAGCCGGGGCTGCGGCCGTTTTCGGCGGAGTAGGGATTTGTGGCGACCTTGAATTCCTGGATGGCGTCCACGGAGGGGCGGACGATCTGGGTGGTGAGTTCCTGAACATTTTCGGAGAAGGAGTTGTTGTCCACGCCGTCCAGGACGAAATTATTTTGCAGGGAGCGAACGCCGTGGACGTTGACAGCGCCGGTGCGGCCGGAAGCGGTGCCGCCGCCCTGCTCGGTGTAGCGGTCGCCCTGAACGCCGGCGACGAGACCGAGGAGGTCATCCCAGTTGCGGGCGCTGAGGGGAACGCCGCTGATGAGATCATTTTCGACGACAGCGCCGGGCATAGCGTCCTGGGTGGAAAGGAGAGGAGCAGTGCCCTGAACGGTGACGGATTCGCTGGATGAACCGATCTTGAGCGGGATATCGAGGCGGGCGCGCTGACCGACGTCAAGGGAAAGATCGGAGATAGCGCTCTGGAAGCCCTGCTTTTCGACCTTGAGCTTGTAGGAGCCGACCTGAACAACGGGAAATTCGTAATAACCGGCAGTGCCAGTGCGCGTAGTTTGGGTGACGTTGGTAGCGGAATTGGTGAGCGTAACGACGGCGTCAGGAACGGCGGCGGCGGACGGGTCGGTGACCAAACCGGTGAGACTGGCGGTATTGACCTGCGCGAATGAAACCGAGGACACGAATAGAAAAACCACGCACAAAAAGAATGCTTTTCTCATCCCCCCTCCTGAGTTCAGCACGAAGCGATGATGCGCCGCAGCATAAGCTTAAACCGCGCGGACGCGGAACACCCCCGGCGGCGGCGACATATTGCTGACGAAAGTAGAAAGCTTCTTTAAGGCAATGTCAATGGTTTATGACAAAAAAGGCCAATAAAAAACGTTTCGGCAAGGTTCGTTCGGCAGACCGTTTGCGGAATGACGCGTCTAAAGGAGACCCTGGCGACCCGAGGACGGGCTCGGCAAAGAAGCGTCCAGGGCGCTGGAGGCCTGGAGGAGGGAGCGCATTCGAGCGGATTGCGAAGAAGTGAAAAAGATGAGTCCGCGGGAAGCCAGCGCCAGTTGAGGCGGCGACCAACGGGCGCACATAACCCCTGAAGGCGAGTGAGAATCCGGGCCGAGCAAGAGGTGGCCGATTTCGTGAGCGAAGATGTACCCGAGCAGGTCGCCGGGACTTTGTGGCGAATCGAGACGGAAACTTGACACACGGTCGTAGTAGACGTTGGCATAGGCACCGATGCCGGACTCATTGAGAAAGGATTGGCCGAAGGCATCCTCTGAGCGGATCGTGGCGCCGGAGAGGAGCCGAATCGACAGATGCGAGGGGAAAGCAATGCGGCTGCAGGAAGAAGGCGCCTGGAACTGATCGGGGGCGGGGCGAGGCGCGCCGGAGCAGGCCAGCCATGCGACGTGAACGCCGGCTTTAGCGAGGACCGCTGACGCGCGAGCTTCGGCGTGCGTCAAAAGGGCGAGGGGCACGTGCGCGTCGTTAAAGAGAGAGACTTGAAGGAACGTGTCCGGCGATCTGCCGGCGGCAGAAGAGACAGTAGGGAAGGCGAGGAACAATCCTACGAATACGTTCGTAATTAGGGAATGTCGCATTGCGGCTCCCGAGAATTGGCCTTTGGGCCAAGGCCAAATCTGGAGGGAGCGGCAAGGCACCTCAAGGCGGCGGCAATTACGCGTGAGCCAAACGGCGGTGACTGAATAAGACTTTTTAAATCAATGTGTTGTAGCTTGATGTCACCCGGAACTTAAACATGACTCAGCAAACGAACGCGGCGCGGAAACGTATAGTCAGGTAGGTGACCCCGAGTGACGGGAATCACCTGGAAGAGGCAACAGTAAGGGCTGCGGCTTCGTTTTAGTGGTAGGGGCCTCGCAGAGATTCGAGTTGGCTGGAGCGGCTAGTGGCAAACGGCAGAGAAAACGGGGCAATGCGCTTTGGAACCTTCGAGCTGGACGCGCGGGCGGGGGAGCTTCGCCGCAAGGGAGTGAAGGTGAAACTGCAGGAACAGCCATTCCAGGTACTGGCGATGCTACTGGAGCGGCCGGGCGAGTTGGTGACGCGCGAAGAGCTGCAAAAACGCCTGTGGGCCGAGGATACGTTTGTCGACTTCGATCACAGCCTGAACGCAGCGGTCAAAAGGCTGAGGGACGCGTTGGGAGACTCCGCGGATAATCCGAGGTTTGTGGAGACGCTGGCGAGGCGCGGCTACCGGTTTGTGGCGCCGGTGAACGGGCACGCGGGGGATGGAAACGACGCAGCGGGGCAAGCAGTAGATTCGGCGACAGTGCCGGAAAAACGCAGGCGCTGGTGGCTGATTGGGCCGATCGCGGCGCTGGCCGCGGCGTGCATTTCGGTGGGTGTGCATATCGGGAAGAGAGCGCCGGGAGGAGTGCTGCCAAGAGAGGTGCGGCTGACGGCAAATTCGGCAGACGCGCCCATTTACTATGCTTCTCTATCACCGGATGGTGGATATGTGGCCTACACCGACCCACGGGGATTGTTCGTGCGAGAGATCGCCACGGAGGAGTCGCATCCGCTTACGCTGCCAGCGGGCCTGCGAGTGCAGACGCTAAGCTGGTATCCCGACGGGAGTCACCTGCTGGCGCAAGCGATGACGGATAGCGAGGATGACTGGAGTTTGTGGAGCATTCCGGTGCTAGGGGGAGCGCCGCGAAAGCTGGTGGACGACGCCGTGGGAGCGAGGGTATCTCCCGACGGAAAGCAGATTTCGTTCGCCAGGGGCGACCAGAAGAACTTTAACCGCTCCGAAATCTGGGTGATGGGGCCGGACGGGGCGCAGGCGCACGTCGCGATAAACGTGCCGGGATTCGTGGTGGGACCGCCGGCGTGGTCGCCGGACAGCACCAAGCTCGCTTACCTGAAGGATGTGTATTGGCCGGGTTACGAACAAGAGGACGTACAGATTGAAACGTTCGATCTGAAGACTGGAAAAAGCGAAGTTGTTTTGTCGGATTACAAGCTGCGGTACGGGCTGGCGTGGACGCGAGATGGACGGATATTTTTTTCGGAAGCGGAGGCGCCGCCGAACCAAGGTGAGTCCAACGTATGGTTTGTCCGGGTCGACAAGAATGGCCAACGTGAAGGGGATCCTCAACGGCTGACGAGCGGACCGGACTGGAAGCCGGTAATCAACGCTTCGGAGGACGGCAAGCGCGTACTGTTTATCCGGACGAATATCGTACCGACCATCTACGTAGCCGACTTAAGCGCAAAAACACGAGAGATTGTGAAACTGGAGCGATTGACGCTGGACGAGCGCTCGAACCGGCCTTATGAATGGTCGGTGGACGGGAAGTCCGTTTTTTATTTGTCTTTTCGCGAAGAGGGTTCGCGGATTTACCGGCAGGAAATCGGGGCGGCGACGCCAGAGCAGATCCCCGGCGTTCGAAGCTCGCCGAACATTCTTCGGCTGAACCCCGAAGGAACGGAGATTCTTTACAGCGCCGAGAGACCGGATTCCGCGGAAGCACAGAATGGAGCGGCCAAGCAGAGCACCACGAGCGCGGCGCAAAATGGACCGAAGGCGGAAGATTCCGCGGCGCCCTTCGACGCACGAAGGGTGGGGCTGATGAGGATTCCGACCGGCGGCGGGACGGCAAAGGTCCTGCTCGAGGCTTCGGGCGTCAACAATTTTCAATGCGCGCGCGCGCCAGCGAAAGAGTGCATTTTCAGCCAGTTCACGAAAGACGGGCTGTTGTTCATAGAATTCGACGCAAAGAGCGGTGAAAAGAAGAGGCAAGTCTTGCGGGTGGACGAACCGGAATGGCAATACTACAACTGGAGCCTGTCGCCGGACGGCAGGATGCTGGCGCTGGCCAAGGAGCATCGTGCGGCAGAGACCGAGATTCGGCTGGTGCCCACGCGAGGAGGAGCGGAACGCATACTGCACGTGAAGGACTGGCAAGGGGTAACCACGCTGGATTGGGCGGCAGACGGGAAGACTTTTTGGGCGAGCGCGATGCTGCGCAGAGAAGCGCGCGCACTGATCAATATTGACCTGCAGGGACACGCGCGAGTGGTGCTGCAAGAAACGAAACCGTACATGGGGTGGGCGATTCCTTCGCGAGATGGAAAGAAACTGGCGCTTTGGGAATCCGCGGGAGGATCAAACGCGTGGACGCTGCAGGAATTCTAGCCAAATTCTGAATTCGCGTGATCGCCGGAGAGAATCGAAGAAAGATCTCCGCTCCAGGGATTCCACTCAGAATGACGACCTACTCGTAAAACAAACGGCAAGCGGGGCCGCGGGAGGCCCGTTATGAGCGATTGGAGAAGGACTCGGCGCGGGTGACGCCTTTGCCTTCAGTGACGTAATAAAGCTGATTGGCCTTGAGATCCTTGAGGGAATCGGTCTGGCCGCTGGGCCAGCGGATTTCGAGAAGATCGACCTTTTGCGCAAGGCCGATGCCGAAGTGGACACGAAGATCGTTCTGCGAGAAGTAGCCGCCGCCGCTGCGAACTTCGTCAATCTGGCGATGCGGCCTGGATTCGCCGGGCGGAATTGTGACGCAGAGGATGCGGGCGCCGATGCCGCTGCGATTTGATTTCGTGCCGATCGCGCGGATCTTGATCCAGTTGTCTTTGCGACGGGAATCGCAGCGGATGAGCTGCGGGAGTTCGTTGACGCAGTTGACGACGAAGTCGAGGTCGCCATCGTTGTCAAAATCGCCGAAGGCGCAGCCGCGGGAAGCCGAGGGAGCGGAAATGCCGGGGCCGGCTTCGAGAGAGACGTCTTCCATTTTGCCGTCGCGTAGATTGCGGTACAGAAGCTTGCGCTGGGCGTAGCCGGCTTCGGTGCGAAGTTGCTCGACTTCGGGATAAACGTGGCCATTGCAAATGAGGATGTCAGCCCATCCGTCGTTATCGAAATCAAAGAAGCCGCAGCCCCAGCCGAGATACTGCGTGTGCCTGCCGAGCCCGGCGGGAAAGGTGGCGTCCTCGAAATTGGCGCCGCCGAGGTTGTGGTAGAGCGAAGGCGTGTCTCCCGCAAAATTGGTTTTCACGATATCGAGATTGCCGTCGAGATCGTAGTCCGCGGCGGAAACGCCCATACCGGCCTGGGGCTTGCCGTCGGCGCTTAAGGCGCAGCCTGCTTCCATGGCGATGTCCGCGAATTTTCCATTCTTGCGATTCTGATACAGCGCGCTTGCAGTGGAATCATTGGCGACGTAAATGTCCGGCCAACCGTCGTTATCGAAATCGGCGGTGAGGACGCCGAGGCCATAGGTGCCGTTGGCCTGAAGGATGCCGGAGGGTTCGGAAACGTCGGTGAAAGTGCCGTCGCCATTGTTGTGATAGAGGATGTTTTTTCCGCCGGTGAGGCCGGGAGGGCCGCACGCGACCATGACGCCTTTGTAGAGGCAGGGGCCGGACTCGGGAACGGGTGCGGTGGCGAGATCAAGGTCAATGTAGTTGGCGACGAAAAGATCAAGGTGGCCGTCGCGATCGTAATCGACGAAGGCGCAGCCGGTGTTCCAGCGCTTGCCGCTGCCGGCGACGCCCGCTTTTTCGGATACATCAGTGAATGTGCCGTCACCGTTGTTGTGGTAGAGGACGTTTTTGCCAAAGTAAGTGACGAAGAGATCCTCGAAGCCGTCGTTGTCGTAATCTCCGATGCAGACACCCTGTCCCCAGCCGGAGTGTACGAGGCCGGCTTTCGCGGTGACGTCGGTGAAAGTGCCATCGCGATTGTTCTTGAACAAATGCGACGTGGGCTCCTGGCCTTTGGGAAAACCCTCAAGGCGCCAACCGTTGACGAGGAAAATGTCGAGCCAGCCGTCGTTATCGTAATCGTAGAAAGCGGCGCCGCAGCCGGTGGTTTCGAGAAGGTATTTGTTTTTGTGCTCGCCACCGTAGATCGTTTTGGCGTTGAGTCCGGCTTCTTTGGCGACATCGATAAAACTGACGCCGAGCGGACTGCCGGCGATCGAGGGAGACGCCTTGGAGAGCTTGGACGATTCCTTTTGACCCTGCTGGAGGAAAGCGGGCGGGATAAACGCAAGAAGCTGTTCGAGCGGAAGGACGAGTGCGGAGCGGCTGAGAGACCGGAGAAAACTGCGTCGAGAAGAAAACAATAGAGAAGCACCTTCCTGGATTCGCGCGTGCTACACTCGGCCCGATTCTTTTATAGTCAGCGGCAAAGAAGTTTGCAAGCGGACGAACCACGAGAGACGACCCATGTTTCGATGCAGAATGCGGGGAAGGCGTGCCGGGAGCGCGCGGTTGGTGAGAGCCATTTTTCTGACCGTGCCGTTGTTGGCGGCGGGAGCAATTAGCCCGCGCACCGAGGCACAGAAACTTACGAGCGAAAAACAGTTGGAGATTACGCGGCCGGCGCGGCCGTGGGAATTTCTGACGGCGGCCGGGAAGCGGTCAGGAATCTTCGGCAATGAGTCAGGCCGGGTGGAGGCGTGGGTCTACCCGTTGAAATTGTTTAGAGACTTCCACTTGATCTTTCATACGGAAGGGCGGGCGATTCCGGCGGAGTCGCTGGTGCGAACGGTGGAGGCGCGGCCGGAAGCAACAACGCTGGTCTACAGCGGAGACACGTTCGCGGTGCGGGAGACGTTTTTCACGCCAGTCGACGAAGCGGGGGCGGTGATTGAGTTTGAAGTGGAGACGGAACAGCCGCTGGAGATCGAAGCGGGGTTTCACCGCGATTTTCAGCTGGAATGGCCGGCCGCTCTGGGGGCGACGTATATCAACTGGAACCCGGTGATGAAGGCATTTGCGTTCGGTGAAGAAACAAGGAAATTTGTGGCCTACGTGGGATCGCCGACCGCGAGCGAGCCGATGTTGGAGTACCAGACGAATTATTCCGCTTCGAGCGAGGATTCCTTGCGCCTGGGAGTCACGTCCAAGGGAAAGGGAACGAAATTTCTAGTGATTGCGGCTTCGGTCGAGGGTGCGGATCCGGCAAGGGCGACGTATGAAAAGCTGGAGTCCGGTTACCGCGAACTCGAGAGGCAAGCGGCGAGCTATTACGAAGACTATCTGAGCAAGACGGTAAGCGTGGAAATGCCGGATCGCAAACTGGAGGAAGCCTACGACTGGGCGCGAGTCAGCCTGCTGCAGGGCCTGGTGACGAATCCGACGATGGGAACGGGATTGGTGGCGGGATACCGCACGTCGGGAGAGAGCCAGCGGCCGGGATTTGCGTGGTTCTTCGGGAGGGATTCGTTCTGGAGTTCGTTCGCGCTGAACAGCGAGGGAGATTTTGCGACAGCGAAGGCTGCTCTGAAATTCGTGGCCCAGTTCCAGCGCGATGACGGAAAGATTCCCCACGAAATCGCGCAGGGCGCGAGCTATGTGAACTGGTTCAAGGATTATCCGTACGGGTTCGCCTCGGCGGACGCGACGCCGCTGTACATCATTGCGATGAATGACTACGTGTCGGCGAGCGGAGACGCGGGATTCGCGAGAGACAATTGGGAGAAGCTGTGGAAGGCGTACCAGTTTTTGCGATCGACCTACGATGAGAGCGGATTCCCGAAAAATTATGGCGTCGGGCACGGATGGGTGGAAGGAGGGCCGCTGCTGCCGGTGGAAACGGAACTTTATCAGAGCGGCCTGGCGGTTGAGGCGCTGCGGTCCCTGAGCAATTTGGCAAAATTGACCGGGAAAAATCAGGAAGGCAAAGCGTTGGATGACGAGTTTGCGAAGGAACAGCCGCGGCTGAACGAGGCATTTTGGTCGGCGGACAGGGGAATCTACGCTTTCGCGTTGGACCGGCAGGGCAAGCGTGTGGATGAAGCGAGCGTGCTTGCGACGGTGCCGATGTGGTTCGGATTGCTGGACCCGCAGAAGTCGGGGCAAATGATCAGCGTACTCGCGGCGCAGGATCAGGAGACGGATTGGGGGATGCGGATTATTTCGAACGAGTCGCCGAAGTACAGCGGCGGCGGATATCACTTTGGTTCGGTGTGGCCGCTGTTCACGGGATGGGCGGCGGTGGGGGAGTATCGTTATCACCGAGAACACGCGGCGTACGAGAATTTGCGCGCGAATGCGCTGCTGGCGCTGGACGGTTCGCCGGGCCATGTGACGGAGGTGCTTTCCGGAGATTATTATCAGCCGCTCTCGACGAGTTCGCCGCACCAGATCTGGTCGGCGGCGATGGTGGTGAGTCCGATACTGCGGGGGATGCTGGGACTGGAATACGAGGCGTCGCGGAAGACGCTGACGTTTGCGCCACACGTCCCAGCGGACTGGACTTCCCTTGGGATCACGCGCGTACCTGCCGGCGCGGACACGCTGGATTTCGCGTACAGCAAAAGCTTTGATGCGATTACGCTAAGTATCAAGAGGACGGGAACCGAGGATTGCACGGTGATGTTCGCACCTGCCGTGAGTTTGCGGGCAAAGGTGCTCGGGGTGGAATTGAACGGGAGGCCCGTGCCGTTTCGTGCGGAAGCCAACACGGACGATCAACACGTGCTCGTCAAGTTTGGCGTTTATGGCGGGCCCAATGAGTTGCG
>Ga0079220_10000085_pt1 | contig 18921 bp, 12 predicted proteins | sample GAAS100_FD_75071 | JGI IMG/M metagenome (GOLD analysis project Ga0079220, IMG submission 75071) | Agricultural soil microbial communities from Georgia to study Nitrogen management - GA AS100 | ecosystem: Environmental > Terrestrial > Soil > Agricultural land | place: USA: Georgia | collected... | reverse complement strand
GGGCGGCCGCCGAGAACGCCGCTGAGTTCTTCGTGGAATTTTCTTTCGGCTTGCGGGTTTTGCGCCAGAAGCCACCAGGTCCAGGCAAGAGCGTTGGCCGTCGTTTCGTGGCCGGCGAGGAAGAGCGTGATGGTCTCATCGCGCAGTTGCCGGTCGGTCATGCGCGAACCGTCTTCATCGCGCGCGGCCAGCATCATTGAGAGAAGATCCCCGGCGTCGTGTCCGCCGGCGCGACGCTCGGCAATGATGCGGTAGATGATTTTCTCGATGCGGCGGATGCCGAGTTCCGCTCGAATATTTCTCGGCGTGGGAACCCACAGCGGGATCAGGATCGTGCGGCCGAAGTTCGCCGCGAGTTTCAGCAGGATCTCCAGAGTTTCCCCGACCTCGCGCGCATCGGCCGCAACGTCGGAAGCGAAGAGCGTTTTCCCGACGATGCGAAGGGTAAGACGCATCATCTCGGCGTGAATGTCGCGTTGCTCTCCGTTGCTCCAGGCGGCCATCGCTTGTCGAGCATACTCGACCATGGTATCGGCGTAAGCGGCGATGCGCGCGCGGTGAAAGGCGGGCTGCGCCAGCCGTCTCTGCCGCAGCCAGGTTTCGCCTTCGCTGGTCAGCAGGCCCTCGCCGAATAGCCGCTTGTTGGCCCGCAGTACGCGCCCTTTGTGGAATTTCCGGGCGTTGGTCACCAGCACTTCTTCGATCAGATCGGGATGATTGATGAAAATCGTCTTGAAGGAGAAAAGCCGCAATCCCGCCACGTCGCCGTAGTTTTTTGCGAGGCCGGAGAAGAATTGCAGAGGATCGCGGCGGAACGGGCCGAAGAGAGTTCGCAGCAGACTCGGAGGAGGGCCTGGAGGAAATCGCTCGGCCGGGGCGGGGCTCATGATTCGATGCTATGTCGAGCAGCAAAACGGGTCAACGCGGAGACTTCGGCGCTACGCTTCGCCCGGACGCCAAGCGGCAACACGGTACGCGCCGCCGCGGAAATCCACGGCGACGCGGGAGAACCCCGCGGCGTCAAGCCGCGCAAACGCCGAAGACGGCGGGATCGGGACAAATGTGCTTTTGGTGTGTCCGAAGCGCTGCAGCCAGCCGTCCTGAATCTCAAACGCCACGAAGACCCCGGCGGGACGCAAAACGCGGTGGAATTCATAGAAGGCCCGGTCTTGCTTTTCAGCCGAAGGCATGTGATGCAGGACGAGAATCGCAAGCACCGAGGAGAATGTGCGGTCTGGAAAAGGCAGCGTCGCGGCATCGCCCTGCAGCACGGAGCCCTTCCCGGACTTCTGTGTTGCGGCGAGGCGCCTTACGAGAATATTGTCGTATTCGAGGCTCGTCACTTGGGAGGAGCGCCGCCGCAGTTCGCCCGTGGTCGCACCAGGCCCGGCGCCGACCTCCAGCACGTGATCTCCGAGCGAATAGCCGGAAACAATCCATGGCAGCAATCTCCGCTCGCTGATCAACCGCCAGAGCGATGTTCCGCAAAACCAGTTCTCGAAGGCATTCATATTGGCTGATTAGCCGGGCACTTCTACTGTAGCCGTGTTTGTTTGCCGGACAAAGGATTTCGAGCAGAGACTCCGAGCTTCGCGGTCATCGCGAAAGCCGCGGGAATCACGGGAACCCGGCGCCGAATCGAGAGCCTTGCCTCACTGCCTCAGCGATTCACCAACGCCATCATTTCCGGTGTATACCTTTCGCCCACAATATGGATCTCGGCCAGGCGTTCCTCAGTTTCCTTCAAGTCCGGTTCGCTCAACCGCACCGCGATCGCGCCCATATTGTCTTCGAGATAGCGGACGCGCTTTGTTCCAGGGATGGGCACCACGTCGTCACCCTGCGCGAGCACCCATGCCAAGGCCAATTGCGCGGGAGTGCAGCCCTTCTTGGCCGCCAGATCCTTTACGGCCTCCGCGAGCTTGAGGTTCGCCTGCAAAGCCTGCTCTGAGAATCGCGGATTCGTGCGCCGCCAATCGCTTTCATCGAGGTCTTCGACCTTTTGTATTTTTCCCGTCAGGAAGCCGCGTCCGAGCGGACTGTAAGGAACAAATGTGACTCCCAATTCGCGGCATGTTGCCAGCACGCCGTTTGTTTCCACCTCGCGGTGCCACAATGAGTACTCGCTCTGCAGCGCCGCGATTGGATGCACCTTTGCCGCGCGCCGTAATGTCTCCGCGCCGGCTTCCGACAGGCCGATCGCCCGCACCTTGCCGTCTTTCACGAGTCCCGCCATCGCGCCAACCGTTTCTTCGATCGGAACGTTTGGATCGACGCGGTGCTGATAAAAAAGATCGATGGTTTCGATTCCCAAGCGCTTCAAGCTCGCATCGCAGACTCGCCTGGCATTTTCGGGCGAGCCGTCAACGCCCGCGATCTTTCCATTCGCAACGCGAAATCCGAACTTCGTCGCCACCACGACTTTGCCGCGTGGCACCTCGCGCAAAAAGCGTCCCACAAGCTCTTCATTCTTGTACGGCCCGTAGATCTCGGCCGTATCGAGAAAGTTCCCGCCGAGTTCGAGGTACCGGCGCAAGACGCGAAACGACTCTTGTTCGTCGGCCGGCCCGTAGGCGTACGACATTCCCATGCAACCGAGCCCCAGCGCAGAAATCTGCGGCCCATTTTTTCCCAATCGCCTCATTTTCATTTCGAGTGTTCTCCTGATTTCTCGCCTGCAAACCATAGGATGCGCCGTTTCCAGTTCCACGGTACATCCGGATTATTCCTTCTTACCTGATGGCAATTCCGCCGTGCAGGGGCGTGGCCGCGCGCCTCGGCCGCCTTATACTGAGAGCCGTAGCGACGCCACGCCGATGCCACGCTCCGCAAAAACGCAGTCCCACGATCTGACCCCTCTCGGGACCCAGGTTGTCACTCAATCTCCGGTCAAGACTCCGGAAGGGGCGGTGCTCTACGAGGCCGGAGCGGTCGCTGTCGTCGTGGAAGTGCCGGATCGCCCGGGAGGGCCGTATCGTGTCCGCTTTGCCGATGGCACGACGGCCTTGCTCAAACGGTCGCGTTTTGAGCCGCGCAAACAGCTTGCGAAATCGTTTCTTGCTTCGTTCCTCTCTCCTTCCGACGACCTCTACCGCTGCGTGATTTACCGCTGCATCGTCGGTTCGCGGGCGTTTGGTTTGGCCACCGAGGAATCGGACACGGACCGCCGAGGCATTTATCTTCCGCCTGCCGACCGCTATTGGTCTTTGCTCGGAGTGCCGGAACAACTGGAGCGCCATGAATCCCAGGAATGCTACTGGGAACTGGAAAAGTTCCTGCGTATGGCTCTGCGCGCCAATCCAAATGTCCTAGAGTGCTTGTACACGCCCTTGGTCGAGTACGCGGATCCGCTTGCCAAGGAACTGCTGCAAATGAGATCCGCCTTCCTCTCGCAGATGGTCTATCAGACCTACAGCGGCTATCTTCTGTCCCAGTTCAAGAAACTGAATCAGGATCTCCGGAACAAGGGTCGCATTCGCTGGAAGCACGCCGTGCATCTGCTTCGCCTGCTGATTTCCGGAATCGCCCTTCTAAAAGGCGCGGAAGTCCGGGTGTTGGTGGCCTCTCACCGGGACAAGTTGCTGGCAATTCGAAACGGCCGGTCGGAATGGAGAGAAGTCGACGCCTGGCGCAAGAAGCTCCAACGCGAATTCGACGCCGCGTACGGGAAAACCGCTTTGCCCCAGCACCCCGATTACGACCGCGTCAACGCGTTTCTCATCAAAGCGCGCCGCTCCGTCTTATGAAGTCCGAACAGCGCCGGTCGTAAGCCCACAAGAAGCTCGAGGAAATAGGCAGGCAGGCTTGGCCTTCGCGGGCCTATACTGCTCTGGGCAGTTTCACTGCGGAAGAGGCAGCAAAATGCAGAAGCGCAAGCTTGGGGACAACCTGGAAGTTTCGACGATCGGCTTCGGCTGCATGGGACTCAGTTTCGGCTATGGTCCCGCAGTGGAAAAAAAGCAGGGCATTTCTCTCATCCGCGCGGCGGTCGAACGCGGCGTCACCTTCTTCGACACCGCCGAGGTGTACGGGCCGTTCGCAAACGAGGAACTCGTCGGGGAGGCTCTCGCGCCGTTCCGCGACAAGGTCATTATCGCCACGAAGTTCGGCTTCAAGCTGAATCCCGACGGCAGCCCCGGGTGGACGGGACTCGACAGCCGTCCTCGGCACATCAAGGAAGTCGCGCAAGCCTCTCTGAAGCGCCTCAAGACCGATATCATTGACCTGTTTTATCAGCACCGTGTGGATCCGGACGTGCCCATCGAGGACGTGGCCGGAGCTGTCAAGGATTTGATTCGCGAAGGCAAGGTCAGGCACTTCGGCCTTTCGGAAGCGGGAGTGCGGACTATCCGCCGCGCGCACGCCGTACAAGCGGTCGCTGCGGTACAGAACGAATACTCCCTGTGGTTCCGCGATCCGGAAGAAGAGCTTCTCTCCACGCTCGAGGAACTGGGCATCGGTCTTGTCGCTTACAGCCCGCTCGGCAAGGGGTTCCTGACCGGGAAAATCGATGAGAACACAACGTTCGACAGCTCCGATTTCCGGAACATCGTGCCGCGCTTCACGCCGGAAGCGCGCAAAGCGAATCAGGCTCTCGTGGAACTGCTTCGCCAGATCGCGGAGCGCAAGAAGGCAACGCCCGCGCAAATTGCGCTCGCCTGGCTTCTCGCGCAAAAGGCCTGGATCGTTCCCATCCCGGGCACGACCAAACTGCATCGCCTGGATGAAAATCTCGGCGCCGCCGCTATTGAGCTGACTCCCGCGGACCTTCGCGACATCGATGCCGCCGCGTCCAAAATCACCGTGCAGGGCGAGCGGTATCCCGAGCGCCTGGCCAAGATGACGGGCCGCTAGAGCCGGCGAATCGCAATGGAGATCAAGCGCATCGGCTCGCAACCTTCCGCCAAGGGGCCGTCCGAATGGTTCACCGGCGCCGTCCGCATTGACCCGCTCTTTCAAGCGCCCGATCCGGCATTTATGCAATGTGCCAGCGTAACCTTCGAGCCCGGCGCGCGCACCGCATGGCATACGCATCCTCTCGGCCAGGCGCTCATCGTGACGGCGGGTCGCGGCCGGGCGCAACGCTGGGGTGGCCCCATTGAGGAAATTCGCCCCGGCGACGTAGTCTGGTTTGCGCCCGGAGAAAAGCACTGGCACGGCGCCGGCCCAACCACCGCCCTCACCCACATCGCGATTCAGGAAAAAAAAGACGGCAAGGTCGTCGATTGGCTGGAGCACGTCACCGACGAACAGTACAGCAGCGGTGAAGGCAGATAGCCAAATGCCGCCCGGCGTACTGTTGTCCCGAGCGATTGACTCTTGATCAAGACGCGGTTCGCGCAGTCAGTCAGCAAGACTCGTGAGGTCGAGCTGGCGCAGGAGCTCCCCTCACACGGCGCCTCCCACGGCTGGCAAGCTGCCTTGCGGCTTCCTGCGAGCCGCCTAGTATCGAGGCAATCTCGGCGAAGGGAACGTCAAACATGTCATGAAGCACGAAAGCGAGTCGTTCTTGCGGGCTGAGCGCTTCGAGCACGACCAGCAAAGCGAATCCGACCGAATCGGCGATGAGCATTTCATCTTCGGGGTCCATGCCGCCTTCGCCGTTCAGCACGGGTTCTGGCATTTGGGTGTCTAAGGACTGCTCTCGACGCGACTTGCGCTGCCGCAGAATGTCCAGGCAAATTCTTCCAGTGACGGTCGTCAGCCATCCGGCGAGGTTCTCAATGCTCTTCGCATCGCTGCTGCTCAGACGTAACCAGGCTTCCTGGACGGCGTCCTCCGCCTCCGCAATCGACCCGAGCATCCGGTACGCGATGGCCCGGAGATGCGGCCGGTTTTCCTGGAACCTTTGAGCCATCCAATCCCGGTCGTCCACCTGTCACACTCCTTCCGTGCGGCTCGTCATAGTAGAGACGGAGCAGACCAGGCCATTGTGACGCCGTCGAAAGAGAGGAATCGCATCATGCAAGCAGCGATGGAAATTCACGCAGTGGAGCCGGGCCGGACCGGAGGCCCGTTTTTGCCGCCGATCGAAAAGCCTCGGGGGTTGATCATGAAATTGGTGTACGCCATGGCGCGCCGCCGGTTCGGGAAGGTAGTTACGCCATTAAAGGTCTTCAGCGCGCGAATGCCGCTGGCCTTTGGCCAGTTCTACGGGAAGGTCAGCGCGCTGGACAAGAAACTCGTTCTGCCGGCGGAGACGCAAATGCTGATCCGCGAACGAGTCGCCCGCATCAACGTCTGCCTCTTCTGCATCGATATCGGCCGTTACTTCACGATCCAGAAGTCAATGAACCAGGCGAAATTCGATGCGCTGGGGCAATACCGCACCAGCCCTCTTTTCACGGAAGCGGAGCGCGCCGCGTTGGATTATGCCGGCGAGCTGACTCAGAACAGAAAGGTGGAACCGGAGACGTTTTCCCGCTTGGCCCGCTGCTATTCCGAGCGTCAAATTTGCGAAATCGCCTGGCTGGTTGCCAGCGAGCATCTGTACAACATTTCGAACATCGCTTTGAATATTCATTCCGATATGTTGTGCGACATCGCGAAAAAGGCGGGCTAGCCGCCTGGGCCGCCCGGGAAAGATCTAAAGTCGCGGACCGGATGCGCCGGCTCAGCGCTCTGGATCGGACTCCGGTCGATCAGCCCAGCAGGACTCCTTTCCATTTCTTCATCATGGCTTTCAATTCCGCCAGCTCTTCCGCGCGCATATTCGCCAAGGGAGGCCGCACGGGGCCGGCCGCCAGGCCCGCGAGGTTCATCATCTCTTTCATTACGCTGACTTCGTACCCTTTCCTTCGCGTCCGAAACGCGTACAGCGGCAGCACATACTCGCTCATTAATTTCGCGAGTTTCTTGTGGTCTCCGTCCGCCGCCGCTTCGTGCAGCTCCAGCGAGATTTTTGGTGCTACCGTCGCGATGCTCGACGTATACGTGCGGACGCCGATGCTGTAGTACGCCGGAACGCAATCGTCGCCCGCGCCGCCGATCCAGTACAAGCGATCGCCGACGCGTTGCATGATCTGCTGATACCGCCGCGTGTCGCCTTGCCCGTCTTTCCAGCCCACCAGATTCGGAATCCGCGCAGCGAGCCGCTCGACCCACAACGGACCCGGGTTCACCCAGTCCCGGCTGTAGACAAAGACTCCGAGAGTGGTCGCGCCGGCGAGCGTCGCGTAGTAATCGGCCAGAGCTTCATCGTCTGCGTTGGGGTAATAAGGAGGGAAAAGCAAGATCGCATCCGCGCCGGCGCGCTCCGCTTGCCGCGCTTGCGCCATCCCGATGGGGCAATTGAATCCTGCTCCACCGAACACAGGGATTTTTCCGTGTGCTTCCTCCACCGTGGCTTTCACCACTTCCAGGTGCTCTTCCATACTCAGGGAATAGATTTCGCCGGTGCCGCCCGCGGCCACGATCGCAGACAGCGGAAACTTCACCAGCTTCTGCAGATTCTTTCGCAGGCCGGCGATGTCCAGCGACAGGTCGGAATGAAACGGCGTAATCGGAAACGCCACGACGCCGGGTAATTTCTTGCGCAACTCTTCGGGTTTCACCATCTCGGAAGTTTCCTCCTCCAGTTCGGGTCCACGTGTTTCCGCATTTCCGCTTCGTCGTCGCGCTTCCGGTATGCGCATTTCGCGTAGCGTTCTTCGCCGCGCGCCAGTTGATCGTAATCGAGTTCCACGCCGAGCCCCGGCTTATCCGGAATTCTCACGCAGCCCTTCACGAACGGAATCCGTCCTCCGGCTACGACTTCGTCCTGAGCTGTTTGCCAGGGATAGTGCGTATCGCACGCGTAGGTCAGGTGCGGCGTCGCCGCCGCGGCATGCGCCATGGCCATTAGCGAGACGCCGAGGTGGCTGTTCGAATGCATCGAAAGCCCGAGGCCGAACGTGCTGCACACTTTTCCCAGATGCTGCACTTGCCGTATCCCGCCCCAATAATGCGGATCACAGAGCACAATCTGCACCGCGTCCGTCCGGATGCTTTCCGGCAAGTCCGCGAATGAAGTCACAGCCACGTTGCTGGCCAGCGGCGTATCCACTCCTGTGGCCAGCAATCGCTTGCGCGTTTCCGCCATCCCGGCGATGCTCTCTGTGGGATCCTCCAGGTACCCACCGCTGCCGAGTTCTTCCTGCAATTCCCGGCCGATGCGCACCGAAGTTTCCACCGACCACGCGCAATTTGGATCCAGCCGCAGCGGCACTCCCGGCCCGAATTCTCTGCGCAGTTCCTGGATCGTTTCTACTTCGATTTCCGGATCGAGTGCGCCCGCCTTCAGCTTCACTTCGTCGAATCCATATTCCCGTACCATCTCGCGGACCTGCTTCGCCAGATCTCGCGGGGTCAGCGCTTCGCCGTATTTGTCCGGCCGTGTGTCGCTTCCCTCTCCCCCGCCGCCCCGGTGTTTGTAAAAGGCGTAGGCCGAAAACTTGACCGCGTCGCGGGCGCGCCCGCCGAGCAAATCGCAAACCGGCTTGCCGATGGATTTTCCGATCAGATCGAGACATGCAATTTCCAGAACCGCGCGCAGCCGGGCGGCTTCATCGAGCGGATTTTCGCCGGGAACGAGGTAAGTTTGCGAGCGTTCGCCGCTCGCGCCGCGCGTTTGGCCGTCAATTTCCGCGGAGATTCGCCCCAGGAGCAGGAAAGCGTCCGCCCCCTCGACCTGCGTCCGCAGCGACTGCAAGCCGGCGACGATCTTGTCTCCACCATGCGTTTCGCCCAAACCCACGATTCCGTCTTCGCTTTCCACTTCCACAATCGTGCGCAGCGCGTACGGGGCATGAAGACCGTAGGAACTGCGCAGCGACGGATCGGCGATGGCAATCGGATGCACCCGCATCTTGGCGATGCCCAGCCGCAATCCACTCGCGTTGCGTGTCAATGTATTTGCGATCTTTTCCATGCGAACTCTCGGCGCCGGATGCCCAGCGGCGAACCGCGCAGAGGCATTATGCCGCAAACACGCTGTTCACCGGGCCGCGTTTCAGTACGTGATTTGAACCGCGGGCTTGCGCTCTGGCGTACACTAGTGTGCCGAATCCTTTCGGCAGACGGACGGTGAAGATGCGAAGACGCGATTTCGTGAAATCCGCACTCGCGGTGGGCGGCGCTTCGCTGTGGAATCCGCGGGGATTCCCGTTTCAGGATGCGGAGAGGCCCGTTGCGCCCGATCCGCACGTTAAGCGTGTCCTGGCGATGTTCAAGTGCCACTTCGACGCCGGCTTCATCGACACGCAGTCGAACGTCGTGCACAAGTATTTTGCGGAGTATTTTCCGCTGGCGATTCGCGTCGCGCAGGAAATGCGCCGGCGCGGCAAGAATCCCTACGTTTGGACGACGGGTTCCTGGCTTCTTTACGAATATCTCGAACAGGCCGCTCCCGAAGACCGCAAGCGAATGGAAGACGCGGTCGCGCGCGGCGACATCGCCTGGCACGCGCTGCCTTTCAGTTGGCAAACGGAATTGATGGACGAGACCCTGATCGCGGGAAGCCTGGCGCTTTCCGACGCGCTCGACCGCCGCTTCGGCGCCAAGACCGCAGGCGCAAAAATGACCGACGTGCCGGGCCACACGCTGGGATTGATTGCTCCGCTCGCCGCGCACGGCGTCACCTTTCTCGACATTGGCGTAAATGGCGGCAGCCGGCCGGCGGAATTGCCTCCATTGTTCCTTTGGAAGGACCCGCAGGGCGCGACCCTGGCGGTCATGTACCATCATGAATACGGCGACGTCGTCACCGCACCAGGCTCCGATCTCGCTGTTGCCGTCGTCGTGCGCGACGACAACAGCGGGCCGCACACACCGGAGGAAATCGAGAAGATTTATTCTCATCTTGCGCAACGCTTTCCGAACGCGCAGATTGCGGCTTCGAACCTCACGCAAATTGCCGACGCCGTTCGGCCGTATCACAAAAATCTGCCTGTGGTGACCCAGGAAATTGGCGACACGTGGATTCACGGAATCGCAAGTGATCCGTTGAAGGTGGCGCGTTACCGGGAAGCCGCGCGCTTGCGGCGAACCTGGATCGAGCGAAAAAAACTTCAACTCGGCGACGCCACGGACCTCGCGCTGTTGCGCCGCATGCTGCTGGAGGTCGAGCATACCTGGGGCACGGACACAAAGACCTGGCTCGACTTCGAGCACTACTCTCCGCGCGACCTGGCGCAGGTGATCCACACGAAAAACTACGAGGTTGTGCAATTCAGTTGGAAAGAAAAGCGCCAGGACTTATACGACGGCATCGCCGCCCTGCCGCAAGAACTGCGCGACGAAGCTCAGAATGCTCTAAACGGGTTGGCTCCCAAGAAACCGGAGTTCGTGAAGGAAAGGGCGCACCCGGCTTCCAAAGAAGTCGAGACATCGCATTACGTCGTCGCACTTGATCCCCACACCGGGGCCGTCCATCGATTGCGTAATAAAGCCACCGGCCGCGAATGGGCTTCGCCGGAGCATCCTCTCGCACTGTTTTCGTACCAGACCCTGTCGGAGGACGATTACCAGCGTTTTTTCCATAACTACATCATCAGCGATGCCGATTGGGTGGCCAAGGATTTTGGCAAGCCGGACATCGGCCGTTTCGGAGCGAAAAGTGCGAACTGGCTGCCTTCCGTGTCCCGGATTTCCGTCGAACAAAATGGAGAAGGTCACCGCCTGATCGCCGAACTTGAAATTCGCGACGCGGAAGCGGTGGCATCCGGTCGCGCGGCGTTTCCACGGAAGATGTATACCGAGCTGTTTCTGCCGTCGGCGGAGTCCAGGATTGTTCTCAATTTCTACTGGTTCGGTAAACCGGCCACGCGGTTTCCCGAAGCGCTGTGGCTCACCTTCAGCCCCGTGGTCTCCGTTCCGCAGGGCTGGACGTTGCACAAATCCGGCCAGCAGATTTCGCCGTTCGATGTGGTCTCCTCCGGCAGCCGGCACTTGCACACGGTGTCCGATGGCTTCTCGTATCGTGACGAGAAGGGCGAGTTCGCAGTAGAGACCATGGATGCGCCGCTGCTGGCACTCGGCGAAAAATCACCGCTGAATTTTTCCCGCTCGCAGCCGGATCTCTCTTCCGGCATTCATTGCAACTTGTTCAACAACGCTTGGGGAACAAACTACATTCTCTGGTTCAGTGAAGATATGCGCTTCCGTATGGTGCTGCGCGCGTGATTGCCGCAAATCACCCGGCCGGGGCGCGTTCTTCTTCAGCCGCGCACAACGGAATTACGTAGTAGGGCTGCCCGGGAGCATTCGGATCGAAGCCGGGCAAGAGCCAGGCGGTCTTCGGCGTGCGCAACTCGAAGAAATATTGCAACGCGAAAGCCGAGTCTGTATATTCCGGAGGAATTACGGCGCGAAACACGCTGCCGGCGGCTTTCATGTCCACCGTTTGGTAATCTTCAGCCTGATTTACATGGCGGAAATGCAGCCGCACGGACGTTTCCGCCGTCTCTTCCTTCAGCGTTAGTTCAACGGGCAGCTCGCTTCCCTTGCAGACCTGATGCGCGGGCGTATGACTCCAGCGGCTCTGCAAGACAGCAGACTTTCCAAGCGCGGCTTGAACGGCGCGCCGAACCTGCTCCGGCGCGTAATCCCGCGCGCCTTCCGGCCGGCGCCCCTTCTTCTGCTCCATTGCGGCGATGTCCGCGTCGATTCCCGCCAGGCGGTCGCCCCAGTTGCCGCGCAAGTTCGGTTCCGGGCCGTACGTGATATCTTGTGCGTAAATCTGCTTCGCAGACTCCGCCGCCTCCGTCCAGGCCGACCGCGCGATGCGGTACATCCGCACAGCCTCAGCCACCGCTTGCGCGTCGCCCGATTGCGCAAACAATTCGTACAGAACGCCGCTGCGAAATCTGGCGGCAAAGAACTTTCCCAATGCCGCTTGAATACGGACGTCCACCGCCGCGCGGCGAAACTCCGCATCTTGTTTATTGCGAACGCCCTTTTCGGCATCCGCAAGAGCGCGTAGCGCCGCTTCCGCCATTTCTTCGAGCCAACCGGCCACCTGAACCGGGGAGTGTTTGCCGCCCGGATTCCCCTCGAGCAACTCGCCGGCAAATTCATTCACGCGCGAAAAGAGCGCCGGGTCGAACGGACTGGCATTCCCGAAAACCTTCGGACTCAGTGAGTCGCTGTAAAGCGGGTGCGCGCCGGGCTCGACGCTCGGCATGTTTGTGTACATCTCCGGCCAGTACATATTGTTTGCCGCGGAAGGACCGTGCGCCGTGGTCACCAGCGGCAGAATGCGCCCGGCATGCGCCAATGCTTTCTCGACCGCGGGACCCGCCTCGCCGAACCTCTTTCTGAGGAAGCGCCGCCAGCTCTCGGCTTCCGGCTCAGGGTTATAAAGATGACGCCCCCAAAGCCTGTAGCTGTATGCGAATTTCTCCCAATCGTACTGCGTCCTAAGCGCGTCATCGACATATGCGCAGCGGCCCCCGGGAAGCCCTGACCCGCGCCTGCCCTTGAACGATAGCGGCTCAAATATGTCGAGGCCGGCAATTCCGCAGAATTGCGAGGCACGCCCATAAGCCGCAGCAGTCACCGGGTCGCCCCATAGCAAATGGCGCTGCGTCCCGGGCCACATGCGGCTGTACACAGTGTATGGGCGTCCTTGCCTCAGCAAATCGCCGTATCCATAACGCATGAACCGGCGCGAGCCGGAGCTGAGTGCGAAAAATCCGCGGTCGCGCTCGTTCTTTGGGGGCTTTTCGAGTTCGCGAATATCGGCCTGGTGGTAAGGCAAGCCCATGTGCTCCGCCCAGGACTTGGGAGAAACGGAAACGGGCATTCGCGTAGCGAGCGCAATATCAATCATCTGTTGGTCGAGCCCCTTTGCGTGCAGATTGATTTCAATCCGTCGTCCGCTTGCGGGTACTCCCTCGAAGACGGTTTTCCAGAAGGGGTAGCTTGGTTCCGGAATACCGCTTTCGCCGTGAATACGAAATACCACGCTGCTGATCGCCGGACACTGCTCGAGAATCGTCCGCAGAGCATCGCGGCAATACGCGGCGTGATTTTCCGGTGTCAGCCCGCTGATGGTGTAGTTGGCGTGCGGGCTGTCGGTCCACTGATACGCGTGCGTCCACAACCCGAGTTGAAAATCGAGCCCTCGCTCCGCGGCCGCGTTCGAAGCGAAGCGCAGCATCTCAAGATTGCTGTCGCGTTCGGCGTCCGGCAATCCTACGGCGCGCACATCATATCCGGGAACCGCCACCAGGAATGGATAGGCGAAGTGAAAGTATGCGTCGGTGATGTCGCGCGTGAAATCGTATCCGAGACCGAAAGTCAGCGCGAAACGATTGAAGCGCTGCCCCGCCAGCATCGTCAGGTACTTTTCCCAGAAGGGGCGGTCGTTGAACCACGGCTTGTCTTCCACATCGCTCTGAAAGCACCGGCTGATCGCGCGTATCTTGTTGGCCGGCGCTTCCGTTATTCCTCGCTCGATGCGGACACTCTCCAGCACATCGTCCGTCGAACATTCGACAAGATCCGCAAGCTCCAGTAGCGCGTAAACCAGGCCTCGCGCATCGGCGCCGCAAGCCAGCACCGCCGGCTTCCCCGCAACATTCCCCGCCGCCAGCGCCAACGATTCTGGAGTATTGGGAACCCCGGCGCCGGGAAACAGTTCGCCAATCGAGCGATGCGCGGCCCCCGCGATCACAATGTACAAGTCGTGCGACGGCGAAGTTGGGGCGGCAGAAAGCCGTTCCACGGCGATTCCGCGGTTCGCAAGCGCTCCTTCCAGTTCCCCTCTTGCCCACGCTCCGGGCTTTGACGACGCAATGACATCATCCGGCCACGAAATCAGCGCCACGCGCCGCTTCTGGTCCACACGCGTTCCGCGCAGCAGGGCAAAGCTCCCCGCGAACGCCGATTGCTTGAGGAATTCTCTTCGATTCACACCCATGTGGTTTCTCCGTGAACTCCGTCGTACTTCGAACCGCTCAGCCTACCTCACGACGGTTCAGCCGATTCAGCCCATGGTAGTTAACATCTGTTCGTTTCGGTTGCAACAGCGCGCGAAGCAATGGCGAGTCGATGCGTCGGATGCCGCGATTTTCTGCCGGCCGGATCCGTTGTCTGTCGGAGCGCGCGCCCGGCTCCTTCTCGCGTCACTGAGTTCGCGTCGCTTGAACCAGTGACTCCACCGGAGCCGCTACCATGAGCAGCAGCACGGCGTGCGGCTTCGCGGCGAATTCCAGCAACGCGATGTTTTTTTGCCGCCAGGGTGCTGGGTTTTGACTTTGCCTTCGAGCTGGTATCACTAGCTCGCGAAGCCGCCAATTCATTTCACAGCGTTATCCGCTGAGGACCTGCATAAATGTGTGGGATAAAATGGTCGGGGCGAGTGGATTTGAACCACCGACCTCCTGGTCCCGAACCAGGCGCGCTAGCCAGGCTGCGCTACGCCCCGACAGCCAGACGCAAACTCACTGGGCAGCGAGCCAGCGCCGGATTTACAGATTAACACAGCCGCACACGCCCGCCTAGGCCCGCCAAGCGCCGCCAAAATCAGCCTCCATCGCCGCTCGCAATTCCAAGAACGAACCGCCGGAAGCGCTTACGCATCCCGGCGGCACGCCCTTCGATGCTCGACTCAGAACGAAAAACGCAGGCCGATCTGCATCACCCGCGGATCGCCCTGGATGTCCGTGAAGTTGGACCAGTTGCTCGGCGGATTCGATCCCCGCAGTCCCGGGTCGCGGGTGACGCCGAAGCCCGTGCGGCTCAGGTCGATCAAGCCGAAGCGTTGCAGGTTGGCCACGTTGAATACGTCCCAGCGAAGCTGAAGCTGCTGCTTCTCGCTCCACGGCATCTTGATACTCTTCGCCAGCCCCAGGTCCAGGTTCATGTAGCCCGGGTAGCGAATGTAGTTGCGCGGTCCCGTCTCGCCCGGATACGCGTTGCGAAACCCCTGATAAATCCCGGTGAGGTCGCAGCCGCTGCCGCCGAAAAGTTTGGGGTCGCCGTTCGCCGGCCGGTTCGGGCAACCCTCAAACGGGAACGCTTTTGTCGGCGTCACGTTGGCTTGCACGTTCCAGTTCGTCGCCCACCGCGCGTCGTCGAAGGGTGAAGCCACCGGTAGCCCGGTGTTCCACCGGAAAATGCTGGAAAGCTGCCAGCCGCCCACAATGGCGTCCAGAGCTTTGCTTTCCGTGTTGAGCAGCTTCCTGCCCCTTCCGAACGGCATTTCCCACACTCCAAGTACGTTGATCGTGTGGCGCACGTCGAAATCGGAGTTGCCGTAGTTGTCGCCTTGGCGAATCGGGTTCACGATGAACGGCCCGTTGTTGTTGTTGCTTCCGTATCCTCCCGCCGTCTGCAAGCCGGAGGAATCGTCCAGCGAGTGGCCGTACGTGTAGTTGAAGTCCAGCGTTACGCCGCGGATACGCTCGCGCAGCGTGACAGCCAGCGCGTTGTAATTGGAGTTTCCAACCGTGCTCCACGCCGCCAGCGCCCCGTACTGCGGCTGCATGAACCGCGTCGGGAATCCATTGTCGAACAGCACCTGGTCGATCAGCGCCTGCGTATCCGTCCAGTCGTTCCCGGCGAAAAACGCGCAAGGGTTGCTGGGCGTCCGGCTTTGCATGGCGTAGAACAGCTGCGTGTTCGACCATGTGGGATCGAAGCCCGGATTGGAGCCGCCGCAGACCGGATCGAGGCCGAACTCGCTGTTCACGATCCCGGCCAGACCTGCCGGAAATAGGTTTTCAAAGAATGGAATCGACTGAATCTGGCCCGTGGCAACGCCCTGCTGCCGCTGCTTTTCCAGCATCGTGCCGGCGGTATACCAGTCCATTCCGCTTTTCGGATCGCGCACATTATTGAACGCTACGGCGTCGCGCCGCGCCAGCAAGCCGCGCGCTGACCTGCCGATATAAGACACAGAGAGCAGCATGCCCGCGGGCAGTTGCCGTTCATAGGTCAGGTTCCAGGTGTATTCGGCCGGCGCGTGCAGCTCTGAATCCACGCCCGTTTCTATCCGCTCGCCTTCGTCGATCGGCTGAGAAAGTGGGAACTGCAAGGCACTAGGCACCTGCACCAAAGGCAACGAACGAACATCCTGATTAAAGCCGGTGAAAAGCGGCGCGAGCCCCGCACAGGTGGCGCAGGGCTGCGTGTCGAAGGTATTTGCCGGCGTCGTGAAGTTCGACGTGAACCCGAGCGTGTTGTTCAAGTCCCAATCCACGGCCAGTGCTTGGCCGTAATAGTCGTTGGTCATGGCAAAGCCTCCGCGAATTACGGCCTTGCCTTGCCCCGGAAACAGGTCTTTCAAGAATCCGTGCGAAAAGCTTGGCGACCAGGCCGCGGCAATTCTGGGCTGGAAATTATTCTTGTCCCAGTTGTACATCGGCTTGCCGCCATTGGCCGGACCGGACTTGTTGATCACGATCGGATCAACAAAGTTATTTCCCTGCGCCGCCGCAGCCAGGCGCTCCTTGAAATACACGCCTAGCGGCACCTCGGGTTGCACTTCAAACCCGTGCGTCTCGTACACCGGCCTCTCCAGGCTGTACCGGAGTCCAAGAGTCAGCGTGAGATTTTGATGTACCTTCCATGTATCCTGGAAATATTCCTCGTAAGCCTGTGTGGCAAACACTCTGTCCGCGGAGGAACCCGCCGGAAGCAATGAGCCGTCCTTGCCGAAAGTGAAGTCGGCCGTATACTGCGAAAAACGTCCTATCGCCGCCGTGCCGGCGTTCTGCACCTCGGAAGTGGAGTTCAGCGATTGCCCCAAAGTCTCCGAACCCGGCAATCCGTTGGCGGTCAGGTAGTCTTGAAATTGTTGCGAAACGTGATCGCCGGCTCCGGCGTAAAACGACGGATTTGTGATGGCATTGTCAAACGCGTTCGCGAACGAAACGCGCTGATTGCTGATAATGCGCACATTGCCGCCGAACTGAAACGTGTGCGCTCCGCGAATCCGCGAAACGTCGTCGGTGATGTTGTGCACCGGAGTGACCCGGCTAAGCGGGTGCGTCTGGCTCGTTGGGAAAAACACGAACCGGAACGCGATGTCGTTTCCGTTGCTGTCCCCTAGAGACGTAAACGCTTGCCGCGTCAGCCCGTAGCGGAAGTTGTTCACCCAATTGTTGCCGATAGCCCAGGTATGGCCCGCGGCGACCCCCCAGGGATGACTCCAGACTCCCAGGTCCGGAGTGTCCGGCAGCCACCGCGCCAGCGTCTGATGATCGTAAATGACGTTCGCCCTCACGAAGGCCGTTTGCGTTTTCGTGAGATTGAAATCCACCTTGGCCACGTGCGAATTCAAAATTACCGGGGTCGGTGCATTGAACCGGAATCCGCCGGTGTTCAGTCCGTCGCCGACTGACGTGTCGTTCGCTGGATACTTTGCCGCCGCGTCCGCAAGGGCTTTCAGCGCCGTCTGGTTGATTCCCGTATCCGAGTAGATCTGCTGAAGTTGCGTCAGACTTACCGAAGCCTCTTGAGGCGTAGCGCACGCGGCGTCAGGGCAGTAGGTGTATTTCATCGTGCCCTGCCCGAGATTCGCCAGCGGGACGGTCCGCACTTCCGATTCGGATTTCGCGTCGCGGCGGCCCTCATAATTATAGAAAAAGAAAATCTTATCCTTCAGAATCGGTCCCCCCAGCGCCCCGCTGAAAGTATTGCGCACTAGCGGAGGCGTGGGAACTCCGTCGCGGTTGTTAAACCAGGTGTTCGCGGCAAACAGCGTGCCGCGGTAAAACTCCGATGCCGCGCCGTGCCAATTGTTCGTGCCTGACTTCGTCACCAGGTTCACCTGCGCGCCCGCGGAACGCCCTTGATCTGCATTTCCGTTTGCCGTGGTGACGCGGAATTCCTCCACCGCTTCGGCATTCAGCCGCAGCACCGGACCGTTGGTGATATCGCTCTTGTCGTTGCCCAATCCGCCGACGATCTGGTTGTTTGTCGCGTCCGAAGCGTTTCCTGTTTGCGCGTTGTTGATGTCAACCCCGTCGAGCGTGACGTTCGCCTGGTCCGCGCGTGATCCCGTGACGTACCCTTCCCGTGTGGTCCCCGGCTGCAGGCTCAACAGATCAACAATGTTCCGCGCTTCCAGCGGCAATTGCGTGATTTCGTTCGATTCGAAATTGTTTCCCAGCGTCGCGTCTTTCGTGTTGATCAGAATCGCATCCTGCGCGACGCTCACCTCCACGGTTTGCGCGATTCCGCCGACTTCCAGAACCACGTCCGCAACCGTCGGCTTCGCAATCAGCGCCACCACGCTGTCCAGGATCTGCTTCTTGAATCCTTGGGCCTCCACCTGCACCCGATAGGTGCCCGGCGCAATCAGTGCGAAGACGTAACTTCCCGTCGCCGTCGACTCCGTTGTGCGCGCGGCCGAAGTGGCAACGTTGGTGAGGGTCACCTTGGCGCCCGCTACCGCCTTTCCTTGCGCGTCCGTGATCGTTCCACGGATCGTGGAAGTGCCGAGCTGGCTCCAGGAAAGCGGAGCGCAAAACAGCATGCACAAAATGATTCCCAACAACACAAAAGAATATGTCCCTGGTCTAAACCTCATGACCTGCTCCTTTCGCGCACCTTAAAGATGGTCGAACACAAGCGGGTGGAGACACCCGGGAGCACAGAACCCCTCGGCAAGTTGTTGTGCACTGAGCCCTGGAATGGAATGGGCTACGCCGATACGGGACGCCGCCCAACCGTTTCGCAACCAGGCAACCGATGGCGTACCTTTTACGCCAGGCGAGATGAAGCTGTCAAGAATTAAGGTTTCGTTCGAATGAATCGTTTGAATCGATTCAAGTCCATATTGGATGTACTTTTCTTGATGGACCCTTATGCGTACTTCAGTTTTTCCTATTCGAACGTTGGAAGTTCTTATCCGAGCTTTAGAAGTTTCGCCACCGTGATTCCGCGAATTTCCCGCACCGGATCGAGAATCGATTGCGGAACTTCGCCGTCGAG
>Ga0079220_10000084_pt1 | contig 18938 bp, 17 predicted proteins | sample GAAS100_FD_75071 | JGI IMG/M metagenome (GOLD analysis project Ga0079220, IMG submission 75071) | Agricultural soil microbial communities from Georgia to study Nitrogen management - GA AS100 | ecosystem: Environmental > Terrestrial > Soil > Agricultural land | place: USA: Georgia | collected... | reverse complement strand
TTCCGGAGATTTCCTCGACTCGCTCGATAAACTCCGGGTACAGCCTCATGCTCGCTTTTCCCAGCGGCGCCAGCGGAATCATCGAGGAATTCTCCGGCGCCGGAGACAGAATGCCGGCGCTGGCCCACGACGCTTCCCTGCCCGGCTCTTGCCGGTCAAAAAGCCCCACGCGTAGTCCTGCTTCCGCAAGCTCCAGGGCGATCGAGCTGCCGATCAGCCCCGCGCCCGCAATTACTGCGTCATACGAATGCATGTGACTATTTTAGCGCGGCCCGCTCCGCCGCGCTCTCCAGGGCGAACCGGTTCCGCCTAAAGGGTCCCCGCAAGCTCCTGTGACAGGACCTGCGCCTTCTGCGCCAGATTCCGCGCTCGCGTCCAATCTCCTTCCTTTGCCGCCTGGCGCGCTTCGTCCGCGAAGCCGGTGATCTTTGAAACCAGGTCCGCTTGCACGCTGTCCAGTCGCCGTGCCTTTGCCGCTTGCAGATTGCGCTGCGCAACACTCAGGCTTTCGTTGGTCTGCTGTTTGGCCAACTCCAGCTCTTGGGGAGCCAGCTCCGGCGCCAGCGCGGGCGTTTTTGCGGGGTCCGCGTCGCCTTCCCCCTTGGTGGGTTCCACCCGCGGCTTGACAGGTCCCGCTCGCCGCATCGCCAGTTCCGACGGCGGCGCCGGCATCTCCATTCTTAAGTCCGGTGCCGCGCCTCCGCCGTCTCCTCCGCGCGCCACCTGGGATTCCGCCGCCAGCGGACGCACCTGCACAGCCGTAGCCCACGGTATGGCCGTGCCTCTTTTCTCCGCGCACCCCGCCAGCAACATCGCGCCCGCGCCGAACGCCACGGAAATTGCTGCTGTCTTCAGCACTCCATTTTCTCCGTTGCAGCGTTGGCGCGCTTCATGGCTAGGCCGCCAGCGGCAATTCGATCCGGAACGTCGTCCCCCGCCCTACCTCCGACGTGAAATCGATCGAACCGTTCAGCAGTTGCACGATCCGGAACGTACTCGCCAACCCGATGCCGCTGCCGCCCGGCCGCGTGCTGAAAAACAACTGGAACACTTTCTGCCGGTTCTCCAGTGGAATTCCTACTCCCGTATCCGCGACCGTGATCTCCGCTGCGTCTCCGCGCCGGCTCAATCCGATTCTCAATTGTCCCCCGCCGGGCATCGCGTCCGCCGCATTCAGCACCAGGTTAAGCACCGCTTGCTTCAGCAAATCACGGTCCGCAAACACTTCCGGCACGTCTCCCGCGAGATTCTGTGACACCTCGACCCGCGCCTTCTGCAGTTGCGGCAGCGCGATTCCCATCACCTCGCGAAGCAGCGTGGCCAGGTTCGTCGCCTCCAGCCGCACTTCCATCGGCCGCGAAAAATCCAGAAATCTCTTCACTACCGCGTCCAGCCGGTCGATTTCTTTGTCCAGTACCTTCACCGCCTGCGCCGCCCCGGAATCGCCGTCCTGCGGCAGCGCTTCCTTCAAATTCTCCAGCCACAGCCGCATCGAGTTCAGCGGATTCTTCACTTCATGCGCCACTCCCGCCGTGATCCGCCCCACCGCCGCCAGCCGCTCGCTCACCTGCAGTTGCGTGCTGATGCTCTCCAGCGAATCGAGGTCCCGCAGCGTTACCAGCGCTCCCATCCGCTCGCCGTCTTCCTGGATCGCTTGCACGCTTACTCCCACCCGCCTGGTTCCTCCCGCTGTCTCCAATACTGTTTCCGCCGCCGTTTCGCTCAACTCCTCCCCGTTCAGATGAAGCGCCTCACGAAGAGGGTGCCCCGCCGGAAAGATTTCCGTCAGCCGCCGCCCCATAAAATGTCCCGCCGGCGCTCCCAGGTATTTTTCCGCCGCCGGGCTCACCATGACCGCCCGCGAATCCCTCGTAAACAGCAGCAGCCCGTCTTCCAGCCCCGCCATTACCGAATTCAGATTCTCCCGCAGCGTGCTGAAGATCTCGTGCACGCCCCGCAGTTTCTTGCCCACTTCCGAAATCTTTTCGCTGACCTCTACGAATTCGTCTCCTTTGCTCGAAAACGGCCCCGGCTGTGCCGCCGGAGCGTCATACTGCCCTGCCGAAATCCGGTCCAGCTGGTCCGCGATGTCCCGCAGCGGCGCCAGCGTCGTCCCGATGACCACCATCGCAAATCCCGTCGAAATCAGGATCGCCACCAGCACGATCATTGCGGATTCTCTTAGAATCGGCGCGATCTTGCTCCTCAGAAGCGAGGACGACACGCTCACCCGCACTTCTCCGAACGGCTCTCCTCCCATATTGAACGGAGAATCCAGCTCGTAAATCTTTGGCGGGCCATACAGCAGCGCCAGCTGCTTCACGAAATTTTTCTGAATCAGTTGCGAGATCGGAATATGCCGCGATTCGAAATTCCCCGGTTGCGTCTTGTCCGTCGAAACCAGCACCAACCCGTCTTTGTCGGTGATCGATACTTCGTAAATATAGGAAGCTCCTTTCGCCGCGTCCAATTGCGATTGCAGCCTTTCGCTCGCCTCGAACGATTGCCGCACGTACTCATGCACGTCGCGCGCATCGCTCGAAGCCGGCACCTCTCCCCGCGCCCGCGCGTCGGAAATCGCTTGTTGTGCCTGCTGGAATACCTGCTGCGCAAGCTCGCTCGCGCGCTGGTTCGCCTCGCTCAGGTCCTGGTCCATCAACCGCACCAGGAATACCAGCGACAGCATCGCCGAGACCAGAAAGATCAGCCCCGTCGTGATTAAAGTAAGTTTTGTACGCAGCCGCAGCTGCATCGCAAATTCCTACTCCGCGTCCTCGTGCGTGCTTCCGTATTCTTTCAGCTTGTTGTGAAGAGTTTTCAGGCTGATCCCCAGCAGGTCCGCCGCGCGCGTCTTGTTGTTCCCCGTCGCGTTCAGCGTCTGCAGAATCAGTTCTCGCTCCATCGCGTCCACCGTCGTCCCGATGGGAAACCGGATTCCCCCTAGGTCGCTCGGCCCTTTCGCCGACGTTTTCCCGAATTCTCCGGGAAGGCACGCCCGCGTAATCAAATCTTTTTCGCACATGATCGCGGAACGCTCCAGCACGTTCCTCAGCTCGCGGATGTTTCCCGGCCAGGTATGGCTCATGAAAACGTCCATAACCTCCGCGCCGATCCCCTTCACGTTTTTCCCGTGCTTTGCGTTGATGTCCCGCAGGATATGTTCCACCAGCAGACTGATGTCCTCTTTATGCTCCCGCAGCGGCGGCAGATTGATGTGAAATACGTTCAACCGGAAATACAAGTCCTGCCGCATTTGCCCGCTGCCCACCGCCTGCTCCGGATCTTTGTTCGTCGCCGCCAGCACTCGCACATCCACCGGCGTTTCCGTTTTGCTTCCCAGCCTCCGCACCTTACGGTCTTCCAGTACGCGCAGTAGCTTCGCCTGCGTCGGCGCCGGCATCTCCCCGATTTCATCCAGCAGCAGCGTCCCTCCGTCCGCCAATTCGAAACATCCGATGCGTCGCTCCGCCGCTCCCGTGAACGCTCCCCGCTCGTGCCCGAAAATTTCGCTCTCCATCAGGCTTTCCGGAATCGCCGAACAATTAATCGCCACGAACGGCCCGCCCGCGCGCGGCGACAGCTTGTGAATCGTTCTCGCCACGATTTCCTTGCCCGAACCCGTCTCTCCCGTAATCAGCACCGAAGCCGAACTCGGCGCCGCCATCTCTACGATTCGCATCACTTCCTGCATCGGCTTCGATCCGCCTACCAGGTCCCCCAGCCTTCCGGCTTCCCGCAATTGTCTCTGCAGCACCGCCAGTTGCCGCGCGTCCCGCGCCTTGCTCAACGCGCGATCCAGCAGCGCTCTCAGCACTGGCGCCTTCAACGGCTTCTCGATGTACCAGAACGCCCCCGCCTCGATCGCAGACACCGCGCGTTCTTCGCTTCCCTTCCCCGTGATAATGATTGCCGGTACATCCGTCAAATCCGCGCCGAGTTGGCTCAGCAAATCCAAGCCGTTCATCCCCGGCAGCTCCACGTCCGCGATCAGCGAGTCCGGCTGGTACGAGGCAAATCTCGCCAGCGCTTCCTCCGCCGAACCCACGCCCAGTACGTCGCAGCCCCAGCGCTGCAGCAGTTGCTCGTACCCCTTGCGCGCGTTTTCTTCGTCTTCCACGATCAGCACGCGATCTTTGCGTTCTCCGGTTTCCACCGCACGCACCGCGGACTTCTTGTCGTCAGCCATCCGGCTCAACCTTTCCCGGGACTCCCCTGTATTTTCGCAGATTTACCGCCAGGCTGGACACTTTGAATCTAGCAGCGCCGCACGCGCTTGCCAAGCATTCTCGTCGGCGCGACTCTGAAAAAAATCGCGGCGCGACTCGCATCGCGCCGCTGCCGTCATTGGCCGCTCGAATCTTCTCGCGGAACGCCCCTGTGCCGTCGCTTCTCTTCTAGAGTTGCGCTCTCATTCCTTCGCCAGGTACAGCGGCCGTCCCAATTCCAGCTCCAATTTTGCCCCTTTCGGCAAATTCAGCTCGTGTCCGCGCCCCGACTCCATCAGATACGCCTCGAGCGCGCCCACCGCCGCTCCCTCCGCCGCTTGCTTCGCGTCTTTGTGCTGGACGCCGTGCACCGCTCCCATCGCCGCACCGGCCGCCGCCGCTTCGCCCGCCGCTTTTTGCGTGCTTTTCCTTCCCTCGATGACTCCTTCCTCGCTCGGCCCCGATTTCACGCTGTGGTCTCCCGGCACGCTCACCACGTCCGCAACGATCGGCAGCGTCCCGAATTTCGTCCGTATTTCATCGAACGTCAGCCAGATCTTCGCCCGGCCCGCCACTCCCGCCGGTTCCACCCGGCTCACGTGCCCGCGAATCTCCGCCCCCGCCGGCAGGTAAATTCCGCTTCCCGCCTCCAACGGTTCGAGAGTCCTCACCTTGAATCGCCGGTTCTCCTTTGTATCCGCCGAACTCAACCCGCCTTCCAGCTTCACCAGCACACGCGTTCCGGGCGCCACCGCGTAAGTCTCCAGCGGCAGTCCGTGCCTCTGCCCGTCCGCGGCGCGTTCCTGTCCCAAGACTCCTGCCACCATAGCCAGCGCCCCGCCTAGCAGGCACGCAAAACGCATCGCGTTCCGTTTCATCGCCGTCTCCTCCCGCTCCATCCCGCACCGCCGATGTGCAGGAGAAGCGCCAGCACCGCAACTTTCTTGCACTTCTAAGTTCCCTCGTCTCAGTGACTTCTGGGAGCACCGCCCGTGGCTCCCTCCGTGCCTCATCCTCCCGCAAGTTTTTTCTTGCAACCCCGCCATCCCCGCCCGCCACTTGCGCTCGGCTATCTCCCTGCGTTGACTTGCCTTTTCTCGACACCTAAGATGAGCCCCAATGCCCGATCCCCACTCCCTCGTCGGCCAAACCGTCTCGCACTATCGCATTCTCGAAGTGCTGGGCGGCGGCGGCATGGGCGTCGTCTACAAAGCCGAAGACACCCGCCTCCACCGCTTCGTCGCCCTCAAATTCCTTCCTCACAACGTCGCCGACGATCCACAGGCCCTCGGCCGTTTTCGCCGCGAAGCGCAGGCTGCCTCCGCCCTCAACCATCCGAATATCTGCACCCTCTATGACATCGGTGACGACGCCGGCCGCGCCTTTATCGCCATGGAATTTCTCGACGGAGAAACCCTTCGCCACGCCATTCCCGGCCATCCCTTGGACCTCGAAAATCTTCTCGACTCTTGCATCCAGATCGCCGATGCCCTCGATGCCGCTCATGCCCAGGGAATCATTCATCGCGATATCAAGCCCGCGAACATCTTCGTCACTCGCCGCGGCCACGTCAAAATCATGGACTTCGGCCTCGCCAAACTAGCGCCCGCCAAAGTCGCAGGCAGCGGAACCGGCGCCACCGCCACTCTCGTTACCGCCGAAGTCGATTCCGAACATCTCACCAGCCCCGGCAGCGCCATGGGCACTGTCGCCTACATGTCCCCGGAACAGGTGCTTGGCAAGCCTCTCGATCCTCGCACCGACCTCTTCTCTTTCGGCGTTCTTCTCTACGAACTCGCCACCGGCCATCTCCCTTTCAAGGGCGATAGCTCCGGTGCCATCTTCGACGAAATTCTCCACAAACAGCCGGTCCCTCCCGTGCGTCTGAATCCTTCCATCCCCCTCGAACTCGATCAGGTCATTTTGAAAGCCCTCGAGAAAGATCGCGCCCTCCGTTACCAAAGCTCCGCGGAAATTCGCGCCGACCTCAAACGCCTCAAACGCGATTCCACTTCCGGGCGTCTCACTCCCGCCAGCGGCTCCCACGTTTACGGCTCATCGTCCGGCTCCGCCGCTGTGCCCGCTGTTCCTTCCAGCGCCTCCGCTCCGCGAAGCCGGACTCTCAAGTTCGCCGCCTACGCCGCTGTCGTTCTTGCTCTTGCGCTCCTGTCCTTCGCGGCCTATCGCTTGTGGATTCGTCCCCGCGGCCTCGATCTTCAGAACATGCGCATCGCCAAGCTCACCGACAGCGGCAAGGTCGGCAACGTCGCCATCTCTCCCGACGGCCGCTACATCGTTTATTCCCTTGTTGACGGCGAACAGCAGAGCCTTTGGGTTCGCAACGTCGCTTCGAAAAGCGACGTTCAGGTCCTCTCTCCCGAAGCTGTCAATTTCGTCGGGCTCACGTTTTCTCCCGACGGCAACTACGTGTATTTTGTTCGCTCCGATAAAAACATCAGCGCCTACCGCTATCTTTTCGTCATGCCCGTCCTCGGCGGAACACCGCGCCAATTGCTGCCCGATATAGACAGCCCCATCAGCTTCTCTCCCGACGGCTCGAAGTTCGCCTTCATGCGCGGCCAGCTCAATTCCAGTGCCATCGACATTCGCGTCGCCAACATCGACGGCACCGCCGATCACGTCTTGGCTACTCTTCCCGCGGTCGGTTACTTCATCTACGGCGCCGCCTGGTCGCCCGACGGCAAGACCATCGCCGCCTCCACTCTCAAGACCGGCTCGGAAACTCGCTGGGTCCTCACCCTCATCGATTCTGCGAACGGCACTACGAGGGAGTTGCTTTCGAACGCCGATTACATCGCCCGCCCCGCGTGGCTCCCCAACGGAAATTCCCTTGTCGTCCCGATCTCCGTTCCCCGTGAACGCCGCACTCAGCTCTGGCTCGTCTCCCGCTCTTCCGGCGAGCGCCGCCGCATCACCAACGACCTCTCCAACTACGGCACCAACATCGAACTCACCCAGGACGGCCGCATGCTCGTCGCTCGCGAAAGCAAGCAGGACTCTCACATCTGGGTTGTCCCCCAGGGCAAGTCCTCTCTTGCCAGGCAAATCACCTTTGGCGAAACCCCCGAAGAAGCCGTTGCCGCCGGCCCCGCCGGCAAAATCCTCGTCCGCAGCGGCGACTCCGAAATCGTCCTCATGAACGCCGATGGCTCCCAGCGCGCTGCCCTCCGGCCTGAAATTCGCAACTATATCGGCTTCTCCACCTGCGCCGATTCCAGGATCGTTTTCGATCACGACACCGGAAACATGATCGAACTCTGGCGCACCGGCGCCGACGGTTCGAATCCCGCAAGGCTCGCCGAAAATGTCGGGGGCTCCGATTGCTCGCCCGATGGCTCCTGGGTTCTTTATAACTCCGGCACCAAGCTCTTTCGTATTCCTCTTTCCGGAGGCAGTCCCCAACAGATTCTCGACCTCGTTCGCACCGCGCCCTGGGCCGTTGTTTCTCCGGATGGAAAATGGGTTGCTTACCGCTACATGGAAGGCAGCCCCGTTGCCGTGCCCAGAGTCGGCGTCATTCCCGCTTCAGGCGGCTCGACCGCTCACGTCCTCGATATTCCCAGCGGCTCCGAAGGCCTGCACTGGTCCCCCGATGGCAAGGGCGTTCAATTTGTTCTCACGCGCAATGGTGCAGGAAATGTCTGGGAGCAGCCGCTCGCGGGCGGCTCGCTCCGCCAGGTTACCGATTTTAGCTCCGGCCTCATTTTCGATTTCGCCTGGTCCCGCGATGGCAGCCAGTTGCTTCTCGCGCGCGGCAACGTAACCAGCGACGTCGTCCTCATCAGCAATCTGCGCTAGCTTCGCCCCATTCCGCGGACGCGGCACGTTGCGGCCTTTCTGCGCTGCTCGCTTTCACTTCTCTTCCACAAACTTGCGGATTCTCTTCAACACCCGGTCGTACATCGCCGCCGTCACTTTTCCTGTTTGCGTGTTCTGTTGGCTCGGATGATATACCCCAAAAAGCTTCGGCTGTCCTGCTCCCAGTTCCGCTTCCGCTCCGTGGCCAAACGGAAATTGCGCAAGCGAAACAATCTTGCTTCCCTTCTTCAGTATTCCCAGGTAGGTGTCCCACGCGATTTTTCCCAGCGCCAGCACCGCTTTCGGCTGCAGAATCTCCAGCTCTCTCTGAAAGTATCCGCAGCAATTCCGGATTTCTTCCGGCGTGGGCTTGTTCTCTGGAGGAGCGCAGCGCGCCGCCGCCGCGATATACACCCCTCTGAGCCGCAAGCCGTCGTCCCGCCGAATCGCTGACGCTTGGTTCGCGAATCCTGCCCGGTACAACGCCGCGTAAAGAAATTCTCCGGAGCGGTCCCCCGTAAACATCCGCCCCGTGCGGTTTGCTCCGTGCGCCGCAGGAGCCAGTCCCACGATCAACAGCTTTGCCTCGGGATCGCCGAATCCCGGCACCGGCCTGCCCCAGTATTCCCACTCGCGGAACGCGCGACGCTTTTCTCGCGCCACTTTTTCACGGTGCGCCACGAGTCTCGGGCATTTCCGGCACGCTACGATTTCTTCATTCAGAACCTTCAGCAGTTCGGCGGATCCCCTCGGCGCGGCGTTCAGTTTGTGCGCTTCCTTTCCAGCATCGCGTTCAATTCCGCGTACGCCATCGCGCCTTCCATCAGCGGCGTGTGATCCCGAAGCTCCATCAAAGCCTTCGCAACATTTCGCGTCGTGCCCAGCGCCGCCCGCATCAATCCCGAGCCAATGCTCGCCCGCGCCACGCCCATCTTCTGCAGCTCCCCGAGCGTCGGCCCGCCCGGCTGCAGCAGAATATTCACCGGAGCCTCCACGGCCTTCACGATCTTCGCGATCGTCTCCTTGTCCCGCAATCCGGGAACGAACAAACAATCCGCTCCCGCTTTCCGGTACGCGCGCAAACGCTCCACCGTCCTTTCGAATCGCGTCTCCGCCGGCCCGATCGGCATCAGGTAAACGTCCGTCCGCGCATTGACAACCAGCTTCACTCCCATCGCCGCCGAAGCCTCCTGCAGCGCTTCGATTTTTTCTACCTGTAAATTGATCTCGACGTGCGTGCTCTCGTCGTCCCCGGTCACGTCTTCAAAATTCAACCCCACTGCTCCGGTATTCACCAGCGCCCGCGCCGTTTCCGCCATCTCCTTCGGAGTCAAGCCGTATCCCGCCTCCGCGTCGGCTGTCACCGGCACATTCACCGCTCGCGCGATTCGTTCCACAACGTCGAACATTTCGTCCCGGCTGATCCGCTGTCCATCCGGATATCCCAGCGAATTCGCCACTCCCGCGCTCGTCGTAGCTACCGCCGGAAATCCCAGCTCTTCCACGATTCTCGCGCTGGTCACGTCCCATGCGTTCGCCAGCACCAGAATCCGCGGCCCGGCGTGCAGCTTCCGCAGCGTTTCCGCTTTTCGTGCCTGTTCCTGAATATTCATCAACTTTTTCCTTAAAAACCTTCCTGCGCTTTGAAGCCTGCGCTTTCACGAACTCGCGCAAAACGTCCAATTTGGCGACGCTTTTGCCCAATCTAGCGCTTCCCCGCGCTTGCACTTTTCGTTCGGCCTCGTTTCAGCAAAGACGCCAGCACCACCGCCTGATTGCGCTCCGGATCCTTCGCGCCAAACAGCAGTGTCACCATCCCATGCTCCTTTTCCAAATTCGTCAGCGTCTTCAATTCCTCTTCCTTCTTGGTCAGTTCCGCGCGATATCGCTTTTCAAACTCCGCCCATTCCAGTTTCTCGTGATGGAATTTCTTTCGCAGCCCGTCGCTCGGCGCAATCTCTTTCAGCCACGTGTCCACTCGCGCTTTATCCTTCGTCAGCCCCCGCGGCCACAACCGGTCCACCAGCACTCTCCAGCCGTCTTCTTTTGATGCCGCTTCGTACACCCGCTTCACTCGAATCATCCGCGCACCTCACTGCAACAGCTTTAAAGCCTCATCGTGAATCTTCCCGTTCGTGCTCAGCAAGCTTCCTTCATAAATCGACCTTTTCCCCGTTCGCGTCGTCGATTTTCCTCCCGCCTCTTCCACAATCAGGATCAGCGGAGCCAGATCCCACGGTTTCGAAGTCCAGTCCAGCGCCGCTTCAATCGAACCTTCCGCCACCAGCATGTGCTGCCAGAATCCTCCGAACGACCGGCTGTTCCGCGAAGCGTCCAGAAACGCGCGAATCCTCCGCTGGTCCTCCGCGTCCTTCTTCGGACCTGTCCCTGTCGAAAACACCATCGAATCCTTCAGCCGCCCCACATCCGATACTTGCAGCCTCACGCCTTCGCGGTACGCCCCTTCCCCGCGATACGCCCACCACCGCGAATGCAGCCCCGGCGCTTCCACCATTCCTGCCACAATTTCCCCGTCCTTCTCGATTCCCAGCAGCGTTCCAAACGTCGGAATCCCCCGCGAAAATTCCTCGGTTCCGTCAATCGGATCGATAATCATTCGCGCTCTTCCATTCGCGCTCGGCGCCTTTTCCCCGCTCCCGCCCATCTCTTCGCCAAGAACGTCCATGGGCAACCCGCTGGCCGTCACCCGCGCCCGCGCCATTTCTTCCACTTCGCGGTCCGCCTGCGTCACCGCCGTCCCATCGCGCTTTCGATCGACACGCAATTCCCGCCCGCGAAAATACTTCAGCGCGATTTCTTTGGCCTCGCCCGCAATCTCCTCCAATAGCTTCCCGTACGTCTCCCGATAGCTCAATTTCTTCCGTCCTCTTTTTCCAGTCTCTAGCTGCCGAACGCCGGCCCGCTTCGTTCTTGCTGATCACGGATCGCTGGTCGCTGATCCCCTTTTCCAGCGTTTGACACGTTTCCACCGGCACCCATAGCATATTATTTCACACCCATGCGTACTCCTTCTCCCACCGGTACCGTCCTCGACCGCATCCTGGAAGCGCGCCGCGCTGAAGTCGAACACCGCAAAAAGGTCCTGCCGGAAACCGCGCTCAAATACGGTGTCAAAGCCGCCACCCCGCTCCGCGATTTTCGTGCCGCATTGTCGCGCAATGCCTTCAACATCATCGCCGAGCTCAAGCCCGCTTCTCCCTCCCGCGGGGTTCTGCGCGATCCTTTCGATCCCGTCGCTCTCGCCAAAGATCTCGAATCATCCGGCGCCGTCGCCCTTTCCGTCCTCACCGAGCCGGAGTTCTTTGCCGGCTCGCTGAAAAATCTCCGCGACGCCCGAAAGAACGTCCACATTCCTGTCCTCCGCAAGGATTTCATCTTCGATTCGTGGCAGGTTTGGGAGACCCGAGCCAATGACGCCGACAGTTTTCTCCTCATCGTCGCCGCGCTAGACGACGCTCTGCTCGCCGATCTGATCGGCCTCGGCCGCGAACTCGGCATGGAGCCGCTCGTCGAGGTGCATACCCCGGCGGAGCTCGATCGCGCCCTTTCCTCCGGCGCGAAAATCATCGGGGTCAACAATCGCGATCTGAAGAGCCTCGCCGTTGACGTCCAAACCTCTTTTGGCCTCATCACTCGCATTCCTGACGACTGCATCGCCGTCAGCGAATCCGGCCTGCGCACGCACGCCGATCTCGAAAAACTCCGCGCCTCCGGATTCGACGCATTCCTGATTGGCGAGCAACTCATGCTGGCTGCCAATCCTTCGGAAGCGCTGGCCAGTCTTCTCGCGCCATGATCCGCGTCAAAATCTGCGGCATCACGCGGTGGGAAGACGCCGCTCTGGCTTGCGAGCTTGGCGCCCACTCGCTGGGCTTCAACTTCTATGAAAAAAGTCCTCGCTCTGTTTCTCCGTCGGCGGCCTGGGACATCATTCGCCGCCTCCCGCCGTTCGTTTCACCGGTCGGCGTTTTCGTGAATTGGCAATCGCCGGCCGTCCTGGCGCTGGCGAAATCGTTGCGCCTCGCCGCCGTCCAGCTTCACGGAGATGAATCTTCCGCGGCCGTATCCGAATGCGCCAGGCATCTTCCGGTCATCAAAGCTTTCCGCGTCGGCGCCGGTTTTCAGCTCTCGCAGCTCGCCTTGTACAAATCCGCCTCCGGGTTTCTCTTTGATGCGGCGCCAACCCCTAAGGAAGCGCCTCAATTCGGCGGCACCGGCCAGACCACCGACTGGGAGATCGCCCGCCAAGCTGCCGGCTCCCACAAAATCATTCTCGCCGGCGGCCTCACTCCCGAAAACGTCGCCGAAGCTGTTCGCTCCGTCCGCCCCTACGCGGTCGATGTCGCCTCCGGCGTGGAATCCTCCCCGGGCATCAAAGACCCCGCCAAACTCCGCGCCTTCTTCGCTGCCGCGCTCGTCGCGGCGGAGGCCGCCGATCTTTAGGCTGTCTTTTCGAGAGCCGGTCTTTTCGGCTCGAGAAATCTCTCTTCGATCGCACCGTCTTGACCCAATGACGCCCATACAGCGTCGCTTGGAACTCGCGGCCGTTGACGGTAAACTGGGCTTTCCATGGCTCCGCCGCTCATCATTCCTGCTTCTGTGCCCGGACGATTCGGCCCTTACGGCGGCCGCTACGTCCCGGAGACGCTCATGGTGCCGCTGCTCGAGCTCGAGCGCGTTTACGAATCCGCCAAATCGGATGCGGTTTTTCAAACCAGATTCAACGATCTATTAAGAAATTTCGCCGGGCGGCCCACCGCGTTGCAATTCGCCGAACGGCTCACCAAACATCTCGGCGGACCAAGGATCTATCTCAAGCGCGAAGACCTGCTCCACACCGGCGCGCACAAAATCAATAACGCCATCGGCCAGGGCTTGCTCGCGGTGATGATGAAAAAGCCGCGCGTCGTCGCGGAAACCGGCGCCGGCCAGCACGGCGTGGCCACCGCCGCCGTCGCCGCGCATCTCGGCCTTCAGTGCACCGTCTACATGGGCACCGAGGATATGGAGCGCCAGGCGCTCAACGTCGCCCGCATGCGCTTGTGCGGCGCGGAAGTTATCGGCGTCGATTCCGGCAGCCGCACCCTGAAAGACGCCATCAACGAAGCCATGCGCGACTGGGTCACCAATGTTCGCACCACCCACTACCTGCTCGGCTCCGCCCTCGGTGCCCATCCTTACCCCACCATGGTGCGCGATTTTCATTCCTGCATCGGCCGCGAAGCCCGCGCGCAGATTCTCACCGCCGAAAAGCGCCTGCCCACCCACCTTTTCGCCTGCGTCGGCGGCGGCTCCAACGCCATTGGCCTTTTCCACGAATTCTTGGGCGACGAATCCATCAAGCTCGTTGGCATCGAAGCCGGCGGCCGCGGCCCGGAACTTGGCCAGCACGCGGCCCGCCTCGCCGCCCACCAGGGATTCACCGGCGCCAGGCCCGGCGTTCTGCAGGGCACCTACACCTACGTGCTGCAAACCGACGACGGTCAGATTTCCACCACGCACTCCATTTCCGCCGGCCTCGACTACCCCGCCATCGGCCCCGAACACGCCTGGCTCGCCGACCAGCGCCGCGCCGAATACGCCGCGGTCTCCGACGCCGCCGCTCTCGAAGCCGCCCGCCTCCTCGCGCGCACCGAAGGCATCATTCCCGCGCTCGAATCCGCCCACGCCATCGCCGGCCTTGTGGAACGCCTCCCGCGGTTCGCAAAGGACAGCCTCGTCATCCTCAACCTCTCCGGACGGGGCGACAAAGATATGTCCACCTATTCGCGTCTCATCGCTTAGCGGATTCTCCTGGTGGACATGACTCCTCCCGGATTTGCTCGCTCTACGGCATCCAACTACGATTTTCCTTGACTTCTAGTAACTTCTTTGGTACGATACCTTCGTGGTTAGCTCGCCGCTTTCTGCCAGCCTCCCGGCGCTGACCTCCTCCCTCGCGCGGCCCGAATCTCCGCTAACTCCTTTGCTTGCCACTCTTGCAAACACCGCACACCTCTCGCTCCAACTCCTCAACCTAAGTCCTTTCTTTCCTGCGCCTGTCTTTCACTCTTTCTCGCTCTTCTTCACTCTTTTTCAGCTAAGTCTTTTCTTTGCCACTCTTACGAAAAAACACCCGGGGTGGGTACCCCGGCTAGTTTCCCGTTTTGGAGCAGCTCTGCTCCCTCCCGCTCCGCTCTCGCCCGGCACCCTCCAGGTGATAATCTATTCCATTCCAAAATGACACCGATGCCCACTGTCGACTCTCGCATCTCCCGCCGCTTCGACGCCCTCCGCGCTTCAGGCGAGCTGGGCCTCGTTGCGTACATCACGGCTGGAGATCCCCATCTGGCCGCGACCCATAAATTTGTCCAGGCTCTGGCGCAAGCAGGCGCGGATGTGATCGAGCTGGGCATACCGTTCAGCGATCCGCTCGCGGATGGCCCCACCATCCAACGCGCCTCGGAACGCGCGCTGAAGAACCGCGTTACGCTGGCCCAGGTCATCGATCTGGTGCGCGAAATCCGCAAGTCTCCCGCTCCTGCAAACGAGATTCCCCTGGTGCTTTTCAGCTACTACAATCCCATCCTGCAAATGGGACTCGAGAAATTCGCCGCCGCGGCATCGCAAGCCGGAGCCGACGGCGTGCTCGCCACCGACCTTACGCCCGAGGAAGCAGAAGAGTACTGCCGCGCGATGCGCGCGCACAATCTGGACACGATTTTCCTCGGCGCGCCCACTTCCACCGACGAGCGCCTGGCCAAGATTGCGCAAGCCTCGAGCGGCTTTCTCTATCTCATCTCCCGGACGGGAGTGACCGGAGCCAAGGAGTCACTGCCTGAGGATCTTCCCGCGCTCCTTCGGCGAGCGCGGCGCGTTACGCAGCTTCCCATCACCGTCGGCTTCGGGATCTCGCTCCCCGGCCACGTTTCGGTTCTTGGCGGCCTGGCGGATGCCGCGGCCGTCGGCTCCGCGCTTGTCGCCGAAATCGAAACCGCCACAGCACACGGCTCTTCCGATGCCGCCGTCCAGCGCGCCGAAAACGCCCTCTCCGAAAAAATCCGCTCTCTCAAGGAAGCCGCCCGCCACGGCCTCTCCCGCCGCGCTTCCTCCGAGGTCGCTCCATGAACCTCGCCTGCACAGTCCATCGATGGCGCTCCTCATGCTCACTGTCATTCCGAGCGGAGTCCGCGCAGCGAGGAATCTCTCTTCGATTGCGGCCCTGGGCTGGGTATTCGGCGGTGCAAGAATGAGTCTCGCCGACTGGCGCCGCCGCATCGACGAAATCGACCGCAAGCTGGTCGAACTGCTCAACGAGCGGTCGCAATGCGCGCTGGAAATCGGAAAGCTGAAGCAGGAGGCGAAGATTCCGCTGTATCAGCCGGATCGCGAAAATGAAGTCCTGGCCAACGCCGAATCCAACAACAAGGGTCCGTTGACCGACGCGGCGATTCGCCGCCTCTTCGAGCGCATCATCGACGAAGCGCGTTCCGCCGAGCGCCTCGCCATGCACGCCGACGAGAAGGACGAACGTCAATGAATTTGCATCGCTCGTTAGTTGCTGGAACGAATTCGTAGTGGCGGGTTCTTTAGACCCGCCGGATTTGAAAGAATTGCTAGTCGAGGGAAAGGGAACACCACCAGCTCATGGTTATCGTCATGCAAGAAGGCGCAACCGACGCCCAGATTCAGCACGTCATCGACCGCCTCATCGCCAGCGGCTTTGACGTGCACCGTTCCACCGGCGCATCCCACACCGTGCTCGGCGCCGTCGGCGTGCACCGCGATTTCGATCATCGCGATTTCGAGCTGCTCGAAGGCGTGCGCGAAGTCATGCGCATCACGCAGCCTTTCAAGCTGGCCAGCAGACAATTCCGTCCCGAGGGCACCATCATCGATCTTGGCCGCGGCGTGAAAATCGGCGGCGAAGAAGTCGTCGTTGCCGCCGGACCGTGCTCCGTCGAATCGCGCGAGCAAATCCACACCATTGCCGAGGCCGTCTCCAAGGCCGGCGCCAAAATCATGCGCGCCGGAGCCTTCAAACCGCGCACTTCCCCTTATGCGTTTCAGGGACTCGGCGAAAAAGGGTTGGAGATGATTCGCGAAGCGGCGGACAAGTTCAAATTGTTCACCGTGAGCGAGGTGATGGATCCTTCGCAAGTCGAAATGATGGGCAAGTACGTGGACATCTATCAGGTCGGCGCGCGCAACATGCAGAATTACCACCTCCTCCGCGCCCTCGGCGAAGTTCGCAAACCTGTTCTTCTGAAGCGCGGTCTCTCTGCCACCATGGAAGAACTGCTGCTCAGCGCCGAATACATACTTTCCGGCGGCAACTATCAAGTGATCTTGTGCGAACGTGGCATCCGCACTTTCGAGACGTACACGCGGAATACTCTGGACATCGCCGCGATTCCGGTCATCAAAAAACTTTCTCACTTGCCGATGTGGGCCGATCCTTCGCACGGTACCGGACGCCGCGATAAGGTTCCGCCCATGGCCCGCGCCGCCGTCGCCGCCGGAGCCGACGGCCTGCTCATCGAAGTGCACAACGATCCCGAGCACGCGCTTTCCGACGGCGCGCAATCGCTCGAAACTTCCGCCTTCGCGCAACTCATGGCGGAGCTGCGCATCATCGCTCCCGCCATCGGCCGCCGTATGGCTTGAAACCAGTCGAACGGAGGATTCAGGTTCTGGGGATGACGTCTCACCTCATTAAGCGCGTTTCGATTCTCGGAACCGGCCTCATCGGCGGCTCCTTCGCTCTCGCGCTGCGCAAGTACGCGACCGACCTGCACCTTTTGGGCTGGGATCGCGCGGACATCGTCGAGAATGCCAGGGCGCGCGGCGCGCTGGACGAGGTGTTTTCCGGCGAACTGCGCGAGGCGATACACAACGCCGATCTGATTTACCTGGCGCTTCCCATCGGCGTGACGCTCGACATTCTTCCGGAAGTGGCGGGCTACGCGCCGCCGCACGCGCTGGTCACGGATGCCTGCAGCACCAAGCTGCGCATTATCCAGGCCGCCAGCGAACTTTTCAAAAACAACGGCGGGCCGATTTTTCTCGGCGGGCATCCCATGGCGGGCAAAGAACTTTCCGGCATCGCCAACGCGGACTCGAATCTTTTTCGCGGCACAACGTACGCCCTGATCGGCGATTCCGCCGCCCCGCATGATCCGCGCGTGGATGCGTTCCTCAAGCTGCTCGACAAAATTGGGGCGCGCACCTATTGGCTCGGCGCGCAGCAGCACGACTATGCGGTTGGATTGGCTTCGCACCTCCCGCAATTGACGGCGGTGGCCCTGGCCGCCTTTCTGTACGACCGCCTGGATGAGAACGGGTTGCCGATCACCCTGGCCGGGCCAGGCTTGCGCGATTCGCTGCGTCTTGCCGGCAGTCCCTACGCGACGTGGCGCGACATCGTGCTGACCAATCGCGACATGCTGAACGCCGCGCTCGACCTGTTCGCGCGGCGGCTCGACGATATTCGCGAACGGCTGGCTTCGCGCGACCTGGAAGCCGATTTCGACGCAGCCAACGAGCTATACAAACTGCTGCGGTCTCTTTGACCGCGGCGAAGCGCTTGAGGAGATACGCAGGAATACGGCTATAATCGCCCCATATGGCAACTCCAACGACAGGCCATGTGACGCACCACGCGCACCGCTGCAGCTTCGCGCCGGATCGTCAGGACGTGTATCTGCGCCTCGGCACCGTATCGGTTTTCGTTCGCGATCAGGAACGCAGCCTGCGCTTCTACACGGAGCAGCTTGGTTTTGAAGTGGTTATGGACAGCCGCCTGCCTTCCGGCGACCGCTACTTGATGGTCACGCCGCCCGACGGAACCGCGGCGCTGGCGCTGGTAGCCGCAGCGCCGGGCTCCCAAGACGCCGCCTTGATCGGACGCGCTACGCAGGTTGCCTTCCTGACCGAAGACGTTGCCGCAAAATTCGAGGAATGGCGCGGGCGCGGCGTTCTCTTCCGGCAAACTCCGTCGCGGCAAACTTCAGGAGAAATATCCGCGGTGTTCGAGGATCCGGACGGCAATGCGTTCACGCTGACTTCCTCCCAATCGCTGGTGCGCGAAATCGCGGAACAACGGCGCGCCCACGCGGAGCGTTTCGAATTGGAGCGGCGCACGGCTCAGGAACTGGAAAGCGCCAGAGAAGTCCAGGCGAGGCTGTTCCCTCAGAGTTGGCCCGCGCTGGCCACCCTCGAATGCGCCGGCGTGTGTATGCAGGCGCGCGTCGTGGGAGGCGATTACTACGATTTCCTCGATCTTGGACGAGAGCGGCTGGGGCTGGTGATCGGAGATGTTTCCGGAAAAGGAACCGCCGCGGCGCTCCTGATGGCCAATTTGCAGGCGCACCTGCGAAACCTCTGCACTACATATTCCGGCCGCCCGTTCACGCCGTTCGCCATGGAGCAGCCGCAGAGGTTTCTCCACACCGTCAACCGGCTTTTCTACGAAAACACCGTGGAGAGCGCCTTCGCCACGCTGTTCTTCGCGGAATACGACGATTCCTGCCGCCGGCTGCGTTACGCAAACTGCGGCCACCTGCCCGCGCTGGTGGTCAGGGACAACGGCGAAGTGGAGCGCCTCGATCCCACCTGCACGGTGATCGGAGTGTTCAAAGAGTGGGAGTGTCAGGTGGGAGAGCGCCAGCTTTGCAAGGGAGACACGGTGGTGCTCTACACGGACGGCATCACCGAATCGTTCAATGAAGCCGGGGAAGAATTCGGCGAGAGCCGCCTGACCGAGGCATTGCGGCGGCAACATCGATCGGCGTCGCAAGCTCTAATCCGGTCGGTGTTGGACGGTGTCCAGCAGTTCAGCGGGCAGCGCCAGTCCGACGACCTCACGCTGATCGTCGCGAGATGCAGATGAAAATCACCGGCATCCGCGTCCAC
>Ga0079220_10000083_pt1 | contig 19110 bp, 15 predicted proteins | sample GAAS100_FD_75071 | JGI IMG/M metagenome (GOLD analysis project Ga0079220, IMG submission 75071) | Agricultural soil microbial communities from Georgia to study Nitrogen management - GA AS100 | ecosystem: Environmental > Terrestrial > Soil > Agricultural land | place: USA: Georgia | collected... | reverse complement strand
GCCTACAATTGGCTGGACATCACTCCCAAGGGCCGCGATGAAGCCAATCTCGGCTTCCCCATGGCCTGGGTCCGCCACCACGACAAGTACGACAACGCCTACTCCGTCGATCCCAACGCAAAGACCATGCATCACGAAACCGTGCAGGAATCCAAATCCTCCTGCTGCGAAGGCCACAAATAAACGCGCCCCCGGCTCATAACAGTTGCCCGCGGCTCTTAACAGTTCGTCTTGTTTCCTTTGTAGGGGCACAGCACCGCTGTGCCCTTTCCCTCCGCCCCCTGGTGGTCGTCCCGCCCGGCGGCACGGCAAGCAGGCAAAACACTCGCAGCAATGTCATCCCGACCGAAGCGACCCGGCTTTTTCCTTCGCGCGCCGGTTTTTCTTGCATCGGCGCGCGCTGGGTCGCGTAGCGAGGGACCCTGGCAAAACGCGCTCTCTTCTCCCGGGCCGATGGGACCAATGCAGAACCGACCGCCTGCCGCAACAGGCGCCGCGTCGGGCAGACGCAGTTTCTCGTTACGCTTGACGTAACGCGTCAGCGCAGGCTATGCTTGCAAAGTGATCCTCAGTTTCCGGGACAAGAGGACCAGAGAATTCGCCGGCGGGAAACGGGTTAACGCCTTCTCTGGATTCGAGCGGTCTGCGCGATTGAAGCTGGACAGACTGGAAGCCGCAGCCTCGGTGCGAGATCTTGCAGTGTTGCCCGGTAACCGTTTCGAGGCTCTGCGCGGCGATCGAAAGGGCCAGTACAGCATCCGCATCAACGACCAGTGGCGAATCTGTTTTGAGTGGCCCGACCAGGCTGTGGGTCCCTCAAACGTGGAAATTGTGGACTACCATTAGGAGCAAGCCCATGACAATTCGCGCGATTCATCCCGGAGAGCACCTGGCGGAAGAACTCGAGGCGCTGCGAATGAGTGCCGCGGAATTGGCGCGTCGCCTGCGTGTGCCTACAAACCGCGTCACCCAGATTCTGAACGGCACGCGCGCAATTACCGGAGACACGGCTTTGCGGCTCGGCCATTTTTTTGGAACCAGTCCGCAATTTTGGCTCAACCTGCAGAGCCTCTACGACCTTCGGCTGGCCCAGAAGAAAACGGGAAATTCCATCCGGACGCTGCCCCGCTTGAAGCGCCACGAACTGGTCCACACGGAAAACTAGCTTCGGCCGGTCAGCGACGTCGCTCAGGTCGAGGGAAAGGGGCGTGCGGACCCTGGCCCGGGTTGCCTTTCGCCCTTTTCTTCAACTTTCACCTTTCGACTTTCGAGCTCTGTCGCTCGCCTTTCAACTTTCGACTTTCAACTTCCCTTCTTCGACGGCAAGCAGGCAAAGCACTCGCCAACGATGTCATCCCGACCGAAGCGACCCGGCTTTTTCTTGCGCGTGTTCACTACGCGCCGGGTCGCGTAGGGAGGGATCCTGGCTAAAACGCGCAATCTTCTCCCGGGCCGATGGAACCAACGAAGCTCCGCGAACCTCCGGCTTCCCACTTTCAACTTTCGACTTTCAATTCTCTTCTTCGACGGCAAGCAGGCAAAACACTCGACGGCGTGTCATCCCGACCGAAGCGACCCGGCTTTTTCCTGCGCGTGTTCTTCACGCGCCGGGTCGCGTAGGGAGGGATCCTGGCAAAACGCGCGCTCTTCTCCCGGGCCGATGGAACCAACGAAGCTCCGCGAACCTCCGGCTTCCCACTTTCAACTTTCGACTTTCAATTCTCTTCTTCGACGGCAAGCAGGCAAAACACTCGCCAACGATGTCATCCCGACCGAAGCGACCCGGCTTTTTCTACCGCGTGTTCTCTACGCGCCGGGTCGCGTAGGGAGGGATCCTGGCAAAACGCGCAATCTTCTCCCGGGCCGATGGAACCAACGCAGCTCGAAAACCTCCGGCTTCCCACTTTCAACTTTCAACTTTCGACTGTTTGCCCTTCCCTTGCACACTCATGGGAAAATCCTTTCCCATCCTTTTCGGCCCGCGTCTCACCGCCAAAACCTTGGCCCTTTTGCCCCGCTCCATCCTCTTCTCTGCCTTGAACTTACGTCTTCCTTCTTCGCGTCCCGCCTTGGTACGCCGTTTGCTCCCTCTCCACTCCGCAGGCTACCTGGCTGGGTGCCTCACTCCCCACGGAACCCCTGACTTCCTCTAGGGATCTTCAAACGCCCAGCCCAGGTAGCCCGCGCCATTTCTGGCGGCGTCGATGCCATACCGCCGCCTGCCCCCCATCACGCCCTAATAGTTCGGCAAGGCAATCTTGTCCGCAATATCTCGCCCCACCACAAAATCCGCCACCCACGGAATCCTCATCAGGTTCATCACCTGGTTCCTCATAAAGAGCGACGCCTTCGATTTCGGCGCGAAGTACCCCGCGAATCGCAGAGCTGCTTCCTGCTTCATCAGCACGAACGGCCCGAACAGCACCTGGTACCGTTCAAACGCCTTCGCGTAGTCTCCCCCCGACCGGTGCAGCTCTCCCGCCAGGATATACGCCGCCACCATCGCCAGCGCCGACCCTTGCCCCGCCAGCAGAGAAACGCAAGACGCCGCATCGCCCAGCAGCGTCACCCGGCCCCGCGTCCAAAGTCCCTCGCGCGCATTCATCCGGATCTGGCTCACCCGGTCGAAGTACAGCTCCTTGGTTTCGTCCAGCGCCTCCAGGATTTGCCGGCATTCCCAGCCGCTTTGCCCGAAGCGCTTCCGCAGCGCCTCCTTCTGCGCCTCGATGCCCTCGGCTCCGTCCGCGGACTCGTCCGCGAAAATAAACAGAAACACCGTGCGGTCGTCCTGCATCGCAAAGCGCGATGCCTGCTGGCCCACTTCCGTGTACATCACGTAGGTCAGTTCGTCTCTCGGCCGGTAGCCTTTCACTTCAAATGCGGCGACTTTATGTCTCAGGTATTTCTCGAACTTGCTCTCCGCACCGAAAGCCGCTTCGCGCACCCGCGAATGCAGCCCGTCGGCGCCGACCACCAGGTCAAACTCGCGCGCCGCGCCCTTCGCAAAGCTCACGCGAACGCAATCTTCCCGCTGCTCGATCTCTGTAACGCTGTCCCCGAAAATCGCTTCCACGCTGGTTTCTATCTTCCGGAAAATGCACGCCGCCAGATCTCCGCGCGGCAGACTCGTGAACCGTCCCTGCGCCGCCCGGGCAAACGCATCCGCGGCAAATCCCGCCACGCGCCGCCCTTTCCCATCGACAACTCTTACCTCCTTCACGCGATACCCGCTGCCGGTAATCTCCGGCAGCAGCTCCATCCGTTCCGCAATTTCAAAGCCCGCGCCGAAAAAATCGATAATGTAACCGCCCGTGCGCAGCCGTGGCGCTGCTTCCACGATCGTCGGCCGCATGCCGTAATGCGCCAGCCAGTACGCCAGCGTCGGCCCCGCAATTCCCGCCCCTGAAATCAAAATTCTCATCTCTCCCCTTTCCATCCTTTTTTCGGCTTCTCTCTTGATTCGATACGCTTCGCTCGCCAATCGCTTCCCGCCTCACCGCCTTGTAGCGGCTGCCCTCCGGGGCCGCCGCATTTCTCCTCGTTCTCGCCCCACCGCTTTTTGTGGCGGCGGGTTTGCCTCTGGCAACTCCACAAAAAGAGTCCGTGTACACGTGGCCGAAATCCGAATAGCCTGTGGAGGCTCGTGAAGGATTAGCCCGCCACTCGGGAGAATCGACCGTGAAAGTAACACTGCGCCGCATACGCTGCCTCGCGAAGACGGAAACTGACGAAGACGAAATCTATTGTCTGGCTTCCACGGATACCGGCCAGCAGCCTCGTCAGTCGGCACGGGTCGAAATCGGCAAGTTCGAAATCGGAACCGACACTCGCCCGGATCTGTTGCTCTTCGGCGAATCAGGCTGGCCCGAAGTGAAGATCACCTTCATGGAAAGCGACGCGGACGAACCTGGCCGCGGCAGCGATGATTTTATCGGCGAAGTCACCGTCAGCGCCAATGGCAATTGCCGGGCCGGCCGTAGCACCCTCGACGAAGGCTACGACGAAACCCGCCGTTACCGCCAATTCAGCATGACCGGCAGCGCCGCCCACTACGTCGTCCAACTGGAAATCCAGCCATAACCTGGTCTAACAAAAACGCGCGCCAGCCCCGTCTTAGTTTTCAGGTACACGCGCCGCGGCCTGGTATTGCCATTCTGTCAGAATCGAGTTACCCTTCTCTCATGAAAGGAATAACCATAAAGCTCCCCGAAACGACCCTGCGCCGCTTGCGGCAGGAAGCTCACGCGACCGGTCGCAGCGTCTCCGCCCTGGTTCGCGAAAGGGTCGAAGCTCTCCCCCGCCGGGGCGGCAGGTCCGTCTATGAGATCACCTCTGATCTTGCGGGCTGTGTGGCCGGCAATCGCGAACCTGCCACCAATAAGCGGCGCAAGTTCACGCGGTCGTGATCACCATCTGCGACACGGGACCCCTCGTAGCCTATCTCAACCGCAACGACCCGTATCACTCCTGGGCCGTCGCACTGATGAAGCAAGTGCGTTCCCCCATGCTCACCACCGAGCCGGTTCTGACGGAAGTCGCGTACTTCCTCCGTGCCGACTACGTGGACGTCGATCCCTTGTTCCAGCTGCTCGAACGCGGCGTTCTCCGCGTCGAGCTCGTGGTCAACGCCCACTGGCCCCGTCTCCGCACGCTCATGGCGCGCTACCACCAGATGGATCTCGCCGACGCCTCGATTGTCGTTTTGACCGAGCGTCAAACGCGCTGCCAGGTCCTCACCGTCGATCGCAAGGACTTCAGCGTCTACCGGCGCAACGACCGCCAAGTGATCGACTTCGTCGCTCCCCCAAAATCCTAAAATCATCCAAATCAGTCGCGAAGACGGAAACCGTTTACATACTGAGAGCTCGAGAGTGGGTCCGCCGTTTCTGCACTTCCGGCGACGCCTCTGCCATTTCCCAAACCGGTGACCCTATAACGACCAGTACTATTACTTTACAAGTTACCATTTACGTGCTATCATTCTCCATGAAAATCGGCTCATCGCTCCAGTCTGCCCCGCAAACCCTTTCCTTTCACATCCTTTGCCGACCCTGCGCTCCAACTCCTTTCTTTTCACATCGTTGCAAAATTAGGGGAGGGGGCGTCCTCCCGCCGCTCTTTTTCCCTCCGCTTCTTCCGCTCTCCCCGACATTTCTTCCACACTTTTTTAACGCTAACTTCAATCATTGCCGCTCTTGCGAAAAAACCCCGGGGTACAGGGTCGCACGACTTTCGACTTTCGACTTTCGACTTTCGGCTTTCGACCTTCGACCTTCGACTTTCGACTTTCGACCGGCTCGTTCCCCGTTCCCTTTCAGCTACAATACCTACGGCGCTTACAAGCACTCGCCGCCCAGAGGCTTCCTTGATCCATCGCCACATCTTTCATAACGAGCAGCTTCTCCCCATCGAAAAGGTGCGCCTCTCCCCCGGGCAAGCCGGCCTCATCTGCGGCTGGGGACTCTTCACCACCGTGCGCATCGTCCGCGGGGAAGCTTTCGCCTACGAACGCCACTGGCGCCGCCTCGAAAAAGACGCTTCCATCATCCGCATGCCGATGCCCTACACCGGCCCGAAAGTCCGCGTGCATCTTCAGGAAGTCATTCGCGCCAACAAAGTGAGCGAAGGCTGCGCGCGCATCTACTTGGTCTACAACCAGGTCGGCTTCTGGCGCGGCGAAGAACCCTTGCCCCAGGTGGACCTGGTCATCTACTCCGCGCCGCTCCCCGAATACCGCGAACCGCTGCGCCTGGCCCTGCGCGAGCAGGGACGCCACGCCACCGCCCCGCTCGCCGGCGTCAAAACCATTTCCTGGCTGCAGAACGTCTGGGCCGTGGCCGAAGCGCAAAAAGAAGGATTCGACGAAGTCGTTCTGCTGAACGAGCGCGGCGAAGTGGCCGAATGCACCGCCGCGAACATCTTCGCCGTGCGCGGCGAAAAAATCTTCACGCCGCCGCTCACTTCCGGATGCCTCGAAGGCGTCACTCGCGGAATCCTGCTTGAGATCGCTCCCGAAGCCGGCCTCTCCGTGGCCGAGCAGACCCTGAAGCCCGAAGATCTCTATTCCGCGGACGAAGTTTTTGTTTCTTCCACCAACCGCAACATCATCGGCGTCGGAGAAATCGCCGGACACAAGATCGCTTCCGCCTCCGCTCCCGGTTCCGTCACCAAGCGCCTCGATGAACTGTTCGATATTTACGTGACGGAGTACGTCTCCCGCCGCCTGAGCCTGAGCAGCACTCCCGCCGCCAAAGGCTAAGGCGGATTCCGTCAGACCGGGCGCGGGCCGAGAGTGATGCGGAGGGCGAGAGGCGCGAGGAGCGTGGTGATCATTACAAGGATGACCACTGCGGAAAACAGGCCGTCGTCGACGACGCCGATGCCGCGGCCGATGCCCGCGAAAATGAGGCCCACTTCGCCGCGAGGCATCATGCCAAAACCGACGGCCCAGCGGTTCATGCGGCGGGGGCAGGCCCAGCCGCTGACGACTTTTCCAAGAATCGCGACGGCGGTGAGTGCAATCCCGGCGATCAAAATGTCGCGGCTCCCGAGCGCTTCGAGTTTCACCTGAATTCCCATCCACACAAAAAACAGCGGGACCACAAGGGATTCGAGAGTAGTGAGGAGCTGCTGGAGCGATTCGCCTTCGAGTTCGCGATCAAAAAAATCATTGAGGATCATGCCGGCGGCGAACGCGCCGACGATGGTGGCGAGACCGGCGAGGTTGGCGAGCCAGGAAAGGAGAAAGGCAAAGCCGAGTCCGAAGAGCAGTTTCAGATTATGAATGCCGAAGGCGCGGAGATAGCGGACGATGTGCGGCGTGATCCAGATGCCGATGCCGAGCGAACCTACGAGGAAAAGCGCGGCGAGCAGAGTGGTTCGCGCGATTCCCGATGCGCTGACGGCGCCGGTGACGGCGAGTCCGCTGACGACGGCAAGAACGATGAGGCTGAGTACGTCGTCAATGACGGCGGCGCCGAGAATAACGCGCGATTCGTCGCGCGATTCCTGCCCGAGATCGCGCAGAACGCGCGCGGTGATGCCCACGCTGGTGGCGGTAAGAATGCCGCCGATGAAGAGATCACTCGCGAGCGCGGATGTTGGATAGAGAAGTTTCATGACGCCCATGCCCATGGCCATCGGCGCGACGATGCCGGCAACGGCGACAAGCAGGGCGGTTTTGCCGACGCGGCGCATTTCCGCGAGGCTGGTTTCCAGGCCGACGAGAAACAGGAGAATGAGGATGGCGATGCGCGAAAGGAAATCCACAAAATTGTAAACCGCCATGTAATCGAGCGAGTGTGGTCCGCTGAGAGCCGCAGCGACACGCTGCGCATCGGCGGCGGGAAGAATCTGCCAGGCAGCCTGCGCCAGAGAGATGGAAGAAGTGAGCGCGAGGTCAGAGATTCTGCGAACGTTGTCGCCTTCGCGAAGGATGGTGAGGCCGCGGCCGCCCAGATAGTAGCCGAGATTCCCCGCGATCACGCCGACGATCAGCTCGCCGAGGACGGCAGGCTGCTTCATCCAAGTCATGAGGCGGCCGCCGACAACGGCGCCGAGGGTGAGCAGAACGAGGGCGAGAAGAACGGGAACGACAGGATCAGCGTGACTGGCAGCGGGGGCGAGATCAGGCAGAGCGAGCATCGTTAGCGGCGCTTAGAGGATTTGGAGCAAGGAGTGAGCTTCACCCACTGCGCGGGATTGACGTTGACGCCGTTGACGTACATGACCCAGTGAAGATGGGGGCCGTTGGCGCGGCCGGTTTCGCCTGCGTAGCCGAGGACGTCGCCTTTTTTGACTTCGGCGCCCGGCTCGACGGCCAGGCGTTCCATGTGGAGATACATCGATTCGAGGCCCTGGCCGTGGTCGAGGCCGACGGCGTTGCCGAGTACGTTGAATTTCTGCGCGAATTCCACTTTACCGGCAGCGACGGCGCGAATGGGTTCGCCCTCGGGAGTTCGCTGATCGACGCCGCCGTGATACTCGCCTGTGGGCTTGCCGTTGTGCAGGCGGCGAACGCCGAAGGGTGAAGTGACGCAGCCGGGGACGGGAGAAGCGACGGGATCGCGCCAGAAGCGGGAATCGGAAACGGCGTCGCGGAAACCAGTGAGCAGGTGCATTTCTTCGGGAGTGGAATGCAGCGCTTCGATGCTGGGGGCGAGGGTGACGTTCTGCGAGGGGAAATAGGTTTTGCGGATGGTGACTTTGCGGCTGGCCACTGCTTTGTTTTCGGCGGAGAGGAAATCGACGGAGTAGACGCCCGGTTTTTCCTTTACGGAGACGGGCATGAGGCCGAAAGAATCGCCATTGGCTTGCGGGAAAAGTTTAATGGCGCGGTCTTCGAGTTTGGCGGAAGCCGCGCCGACGGATGCGGGACATGCGAGGCGCAGCGTTTCGCCAAGCTTAGCGGCGGGGGGAGTGACCGAGCATTGCTGGCCGCGCGCGACAAACGGAACCGCCAGCAGAAAGGTCACGACGAAAACCGGATTCAAGGCCCGCATCACGAAATCCTGTGCGCACAATGAAGCGCTGCAAGCATTGTCGGGAGTGAGAAAAGATCGCGCAAGGGAAATCGGGCTGAGCTTTTCCGGCGGAACACAACGAGTAATAGCAAAGCGAGCTTCAGCCGGAGTTAGAAGTGATCTGCTGTTGCGTCCAGGCTTAGGGCTCGCGAGAGCCGTTCTGACGGAGCTTTCTGGCGTAGTTTTCGCGCTGTTGGGCCTGGATAGAGGCGGAGATGGCACGCTCTTTATGCGCTTCGGCAGTTCTGCCGAGCAAAGAAAGCGCATTGCCGAGCTGATAGTGAGCTTCCGCGTACTGAGGATCCAGTTGGATGGCTTGGCGGAGAGGAGATACCGCATCGGCCGGGTGACCGAGCTTTATTTCCGCCTTGCCGAGGCCAAAGAGGGCTTCTTTGTAGCGGGGATTGGCTGTCAGCGCTTTGCGGAACAACTCCCGCGCACCTTCGAGTTTGTTTTCGCGGATGGAAATTTCACCAAGGAGACAGTTTGAAACGGGATCCGAAGGAAATCGATCGAGCTCCTTGCGAAATTCGCTCTGTGCAAGATCGAGTTGGTCCTGCTTCCAATACAGCAGGCCGAGTCCGGAGTGAACGCCTGGGAAATTGGGATCGGCCTTTGCGGCGGCGAGGTATTCCTGAAGAGCTTTTTGCTGCTGGAAGGTCTTGTCGTAAGCGGCGCCCATCATGACGTGGGCTTCGGGAGAGCCAGGATTGAGTGCCATAATGCGGGCGAAGACGTCGGAAACGGCGGGATAGTTTTCAGCGCGAAGGTAAGCCTGGCCCAAGACGTAGAGGGTGGGGAGATCCGCAGGCTGCAACCGGTTGGCGCGCTCCAGGTATTTCGCGGCTTCCGGGTAGCGATCCAAACCGAAGTAGCTTAAACCGGTGAGACTTGCGACTTGAAAATCGCTGGGCGCCTTGTGGCTCAAAGCGTTGAGCAGAGGCAGCGAGTGGACGAAGTCCTGTCGCTTGAAATAGGCGATGGCGAGATTGCGGGTCGTGGGAAGGTCCCCTGGTCTTAGAACCAGCGCGCGACGATAGAGCGGGATGGCTTCATCCAGCTTGTTCTGTTTGGCCAGGGCGATGGCCAAATTGTTGAGGATCTCAACGGAATCGGGTGCAATCACCAAAGCGCGGCGGAAGGCTTGTTCGGCTCCGGTATTATCTCCACGCCGCAAAGCGTCTGAGCCTTCGGCAAGCAAAGCCTGCAAATGAGCAGGCGATTGCGACGCTGGTGGAGAAAGTCGATGCGCCTGCGCTGAAGCGAAATCCTGAGCGAAAAGGCAGCCAACGAGAAGCAGGCCCGATGCGGCGCGAAGAATAGAACTGCACACGGACATGGGGAAATTTTACAACAGCAGCCCGGCAATTCTCAGTGGGACAGGATCAAATCAAGTCGAACTACACTGTCGATTCAAGGGACGCCCTGCGGGGCGTCCCACCATCCGACAGAAATACTTTTGCCATTAGAAGTAGAGTTTAACCCCCAGCTGAACGATGCGCGGATCGTGAGTAGAAGTGATCTGGCCAAAGAGGCTGGAATTTCTGCTCGTGCTCACGTTCAGGAAGGACGTGTGGTTGAACGCATTGAAGAACTCGGCGCGGAACTGAGTGCTGACTCGCTCCGAGATCTTTGTGTTTTTGATGGCGGCGAGGTCCCAGTTGTTGAAACCGGGCCCGAGGACGATGCCGCGACCGGAAGTTCCGAAGTGTCCCTTGGCCACAACCCAAGCGGCGGTATTGAACCACTGCTCGGCAGTTTGCGGTCCGGTAAGGCTCTGTCCGGTAACGACGTCAGGGCGTGGCGAGACGACGGAGGGATCGATGCCGATTCCGTCTGGGAACGTCTGGCCGGCGATGGCGCCTTGGCGGTTCGAGTTGAACGGATCAAAGCTCTGGGTGATGGTCAAGGGATTCCCGGACTCGAAGACCGTGATTCCCGACAGCTCCCATCCGCCCAAAACGTGTCCAGCGACGCCCTCCTGGTTCCGGTAGAACGGCAGATCATAAACGTAATTAGCCACGAAGATATGGTTCCGGCTGAAGCTCGCCGGGCCGTAATCCAAGCGGAGATTGTAAGTATCGTAAGGAGCCGTGCTGCGGTCGGTCGGGCTGTCAGTCAGAGTCCTCGACCACGTGTAGGCCACACCGAAATTGAGGCCCCGAGCGACGCGACGATTGGCGGAAAACTGCAGAGAATGGTAGTTGGAATCAAAAGCAGGAATAATCGCAGTAATCGGCCCGTAGCCGGTGAACGGCCGGATGGCATTGGCCCAGACAGTGGCATTAGCAGAGGCCTGCCGGACCGATAGAGGGACTTGGTTGAGGTCTACTTCTCCCAGAAGATGCGTACCTTTGGAGCCGACATAGGCGATCTCCACGATGGTACTGGGCAGAACCTGGCGCTGGATTGCAAGATTCCAATTCTGCGCGTAAGGAAGCTGGAAAGCTGGCGAACCAGTGGCGTGAAGACCCAAGGGCCCAAGCCGCGTCGTAGTGGTCCCGGCTCCGGGGTTGTCGAAGAGATTCGCGTTCGGGCTTGTGGAACTGGCGGTGTTCACGATGTTTACGCTCTGAACGATCGGCGGGTTGGCGAAGGAGTTCTGCTCCCAGATGCCGTTGAGAGTGCGGTCAAAGTAAAGGCCGTAACCGCCGCGGATGGAAGTTTTGCCGTTCTTAAACGGATCCCAAGCAAAGCCGATGCGCGGGGCAAAGTTCTTGTTGTAATTGGGATTGACGCGATCTCCGAAAGGAGAACATTGAACAGAGAAGGGCGAGGTCGGAAAAAGAGCCTGTGCGTCAGCGCAACCGTTCTGGCCGACGATAATGCCGTTGGCGTAGTTGGCCGGGATGGCGGCCTGGTTCGCCACGAAGTTGCCCGTTGTGGGATCGATTTGGGGAGCCGCGGACGGGTCAAAGAGCGTTGGATCGAAACTGTCCAAGATGCGATTGGCATCATGCGGGGTTGGAAGATAGCTGTAGCGGACGCCGAGATTCAAAGTCAAATTCGAGCGGACCTTCCAGTCGTCCTGGGCATACCATTCGAAGTTAGTGAAATGGAGATCCGGCACGATATCACGAGCAGACTGGGAGAATGAGCTCGCCTGGCCGAGAAGAAAATTGGCGAAAGCGGGATTCCCACCGAGAGTCGCAAAGCTGAAGCTTCCGTTTGTTGGATTCACAGCATTTTCCGTCTTGCGCATCCACTGAGCCGTGAAACCAAACCGGATCGAGTGACTACCCCTAACCCAAGCCACGTTGTCATAAACATTCTTGTCGATGTTGCGCTCGAAGTACGGCGATACCGGTATAGCGACGCCGCTGAGTGCGGTAATGCTGACTCCGGGAACGCGCTTGTAGGGATCCGAGAATGGAAGGTTATTGACGAGAGAGCCGACGAATGCGGGATCGTCAATTAGCCCCGTAATGTTGCTGTTGATGGCTCCCCAGGAATAATTGTAAGCAGTCTCGTTCACGATGTTGGATGTAAGCTGGGCGGTGACGTGCGCTACTACGTTGCGCCCGGGTGCGTTGGTGGCGGTGGAAGAGATGCCCGGGAGAGGGGAACCAGCGAAGAGGCCGCCGGGCTCGGTCGTGGGAACGTTGTCCTGGATATAGCGGCCAAATGCCTGGACTTTGTTAGTGATTTTCTGATCGATGCGGATGAGTTCTTCGCGCGTGTTGTTAACGGGACTAAGCGGCGTAGTCAGGGCGCATCCCGTGGCCGTGGGAGAGCAACCGGGGTCGGGCGTCAGCTTTGAGTAGACGTTGGAGATATAGGCGTTGGCATTCGCGCTAAAACATGAGGGGCTGATCTGGTTGCCGGTGATGCAACCCGCAGGTGCTGAAGCGGGGTTGAGAGTCGCGATGCCGTTGAAGTTGCCGGTAAGCAATTGGGGGTTGGGCAGCGTGGCGATCGAGACAGAGGGAATCTTGGTGTACCGCCATTCTTCCGACCAAAAGAAGAAAGTTTTACTTTTATCGGTATTGTAGACGCCGGGAATATAGAAGGGACCGCCGATCGTGTAACCGAAATCGTTGTAGTGGAACGGTGGCTTCTTCACGCCCGCCCTGTTGTTCAGAAAGGAGTTGGCGTTAAGAATAGTGTTGCGAACAAATTCGTAGGCGCTGCCGTGGAAGTCGCTGGTTCCGGATTTCGTGACCACATTCACCTGGCCACCGCCGCTGCGGCCGTATTGAGCATCATAGGTGCTGCGCTCAAGCTTGAATTCCGCGAGGGCGTCGACGCTGGGCGTGTTCAGAAGAGTAAGATTGGAACCGCTATCGTTGACGTCCGCGCCGTCGACTGTCCAGTTGTTAGCGGCGGTACGATTTCCATTCACCGAAACAGCCAAGGTGCTGCTCAAGCCGAATCCGACCTGATCCGGCTCAGTAGAGGAAACACCGGGCTGCAGCGAAACAAGCTGGATGAAGTTGCGGTTGTTGAGCTGCAACTCGCGAATCTGCGTGCCCGTAATGGTGGTGCTTTGCGCGGCGGAGGAGGTTTCAACAGGGATCTGCGCGGCAGAGACTTCAATCTGTTCGGAGACTTGACCAACCTGGAGAGCCGCATCGAGAGTGCGATGATCGCCGACGTGCAACACGACCTGTTGGGCGACGAAATTCTTGAATCCGGCGGCCGATATCTTGACGGTGAAGGTGCTCACGGGCAGATTGGTGGCGGTATATACGCCTGCGGAATCCGTGGTCACGGAGCGCACATCAGTGTTTGTATTGTCATCGTGAATCGTCACGGTGGCGCCTGCCACAATTGCTCCCGAAGAATCAGTGACCGTGCCGGTTAAGGTCGCGGTGATGTTTTGACTGAAAGCTGCAACAGCGACGCAAAGTGCAAGTAGCATTGCCCCCAAGTACTTACCTGCGAAACTCTTCATGAATATCCTCCTTGATGCGTAGCGATTTCCTAAACCCGTGAACCAGAACCAATCTCTAGATGCAGGATTCGCAGTCCCGCGAGCCTCTCGACGCACCGGGCCCAGTGGAGACAGGCCGAAAACGCCTCGACGGGAAGTCCTGGACGATTCAGTTTTGCAATTGATTGCCAAATTGTTAACACCCCGAGAACGCTTAGTCAAGCGATTTACTGCACAAAATTTTCGATACGAACGATTTGCAACTTCTAATTCTGAACGCAATGCGGATTCCCCCTCACTTCGTCGGAATGAAAACGGTCGAGGCTTGCACCTCAAAACCAGAACACATGGCGAACTCGTCCTCGCAAAACAATGAAGCGGGCCGAGCGCGCAGGGTGCGGAATTACATGGCGTGCTCCTGTTCCGCGTCAAGCCTAGGCTGGCGCGTGAGGCGATTCACCACCTTGCAGCGATCCCCGCGATAGACGGACTTGACGAATTCGACCGGCTCTCCGGTAAGAAGGTAGGCCGTGCGCGTAAAGCGAAAGACCGGGGAATTTTTGCGGAAATGGAGAAGGCGGGCTTCTTCGGCCGAAGCGGCGGAAGCCTCGGCGACTTCATCCGCAAGATCGATTTGAATGCCATAATTTTGCGAGAGGGTTTGATAGAGAGACTGGCTGGGGTCGAATTTTTTTTGCAGATCAGGACAAAGGCGGGCCGGGAGGTGAGTGGCCTCGATGCAAAGAGGCATGGAATCGGCCAGGCGGACGCGGCGAAGAAAGAAGACTTCTTCGTGAGCGGGAAGGTGGAGGGCTTCGGCGACATCCGAGTCGGGACGCAGGCGCTTGAAGGCCAGGACGCGAGAACGAGGCCGGGAGCCGCGAGCGCGGATTTCTTCGCTGAAGGAGAGGACCTGGCGAAAGTCCTTTTCGAGCTTCATGCGGGAGACGAACGTGCCTTTTCCGCGCTGGCTGTAGGCGACGCCGAGACTGCAGAGGGATTTGAGGGCTTGGCGGGCGGTCATGCGGCTGACGCCCATGCGCTCGGCGATTTCCTGCTCGGAGGGAACAGGCTGGCCGACCTTGAGAGCGCCGGAGCGAATCTGCTCGAGCAGACGCTGCTGAATCTGATAGTAGAGCGGGATAACGCTCTGCCGGTCGAGAACTTCAGGACTCACCCAAATCACCCCGCCTGCCCCGAGGAGAGCAGGTTGTATAGACGACTGGACATATATAGCTGCGCGGGGCAACTGTCAAGGAGTTTTTGCAACCCCGGGCAGGAGACAGGGACGGGAGGGGCGGGTTTCGGCCGGAATCTCGCGTGCTACAATCGGCGCGTCGAGAGCCCATGCAAGAAGGACATTCCAGCGGGGAAGCAGTTCTGGAAGTGGTGTCGCCCGACGGAGCGCGGCGCTACGCGCGCGTGACGCAAACGCCTTTTCTGATCGGGCGCGGGGCGGAGACCGGCAACCACCTGCAACTGAACGACCGCAGAATCTCACGGCAGTGCGCGGCCATCGTGCTGGAAGCGAACAACCTGTACCTGGAAGACCGCGGACAGCGGCGCGGGCTGTTTGTAAACGGCGAGCGGATCGAAAGCCGGGTGTTGCGCGACGGGGACATCATCACGTTCGGCCTGGAAGACTCCTATGAAATCGTTTTTCGAAACTCGACGGGGACAGGCGAAGAATCTATTCCGCAACTGCTGACGCGAATCGACCACGTGGTGGGATCGGCTTCGGATTCCGGCACGGGAAGCGGTGGACTGAGAAAGTTAAATGTTTTGCTGGAAGCGTCTTCCCTGCTGCACAGCCAACTGCCGCTCGATTCCGTGCTGGCGCAAATGCTGGACTACGCGGTGGCGCTGACGGACGCGGACCGCGGTTTGCTGCTGGAATCCGATGCAGAGGGCAAGTTGAAGGTGCGGCTGGCGCGGCGCAGTGGTGGCCTGCGGCTTCCGCCGGAGAGCCTGATGCCCAGCCAAACGGCGATTCAGATGGCGCTGCGGCAGCAATCGCCGGTGATCACCGAGGATCTGGCGCAGGCGGAGATGGACTTGCAAGCGGCGCACAGCATCGTGGCGCAGAAACTTCGCGCGGTGGTGGTGATTCCGTTGTACTCGGTGATGCGGGCGAGCTCGGACGAATCCATGGCGCATCTGAGGCGCGGGGAGTTTCTGGGAGTTTTGTACCTGGATTCGCGGCGGCCGGCTGCGTTTTCGAAGTTGGACAGAAAAATTCTGGACGCGCTGGCGGCGGACGCGGCGAGCATTCTGGACAACGCGCGGCTGGTGGAACGCGAGCGCGAACGGCAGCGGCTGGAGCAGGAAATCAACATCGCACGGGACATTCAGCAGGCGCTGCTGCCGAAAAACATTCCGGACCAACCGCACTTGTCGGTGACCGGCTGCAATTTTCCGTGTTTGTCCGTGGGGGGAGATTACTTCGACGTTTTTCCGCTGAGCGAAGGGCGGACGGCGTTTTTGATCGCGGACGTCTCGGGGAAAGGATTGGGCGCGGCGCTATTGACGACGATGCTGCAAGGAGCGCTGTCCGGAATGACGCTGGGAGCGGATCCGGCGCGCGTGTTCAATCACATCAACCGGTTTTTGTGCGAGCACGCGGAGGTGGGGCGATACGCGACGATGTTTTTCGGCGTGCTGGACAGCGAAGGGCACCTGGAATTCATCAACGCCGGCCATCCATCGCCGGTGCTGATGCGAGGCGGAGAGGTGCAGGAGCCGTTTTCGGAGGGATCGTTTCCGGTGGGCCTGGTGCCGGAAGCGGAGTACACAGCCGCTTGCCTGAAACTGCAGGCGGGCGACACGCTGGTGCTGTTCAGCGACGGCGTGACCGAAGCGATGGATCCGGAAGAAGAAATGTTCGGGATGGGACGATTAAAGGATGTGCTGCAAGGCCACGCGGAGATTACGCTGACGGAACTGCAGAAGCGCGTTCTGGAAGCGGTGGAGAACTTCGCGCGCGGCGCGAGACAAGCGGACGATCTGACGCTGCTGTTGTTGCGCTATCGTGCGACGGCGAAAGAGGCGATAGCAGACACCGATGGGCCGCCGTTGTCGTCCGCGCCGGCCGCATGACTTTAACGTTCGACGGGAGGGAGCAATGAAAAAAGCCGGCTGGAGCGCGCTGGCGCTGCTTCTACTGGCCTGCGGAGTCCCGGGGCAGACTGAAAAAGCGACGCCGCTGACGGTGATTCGAGCGGGAACGTTGATCGATGGAACCAGCGAAGCGCCGCGCAAGAATCAGCTGATTTTTGTGCGAGGAGAACGCATCGAGAAGGTGGCCGATGGGGGCGCGCCGATTCCTTCGGGGGCGAAGGTGATCGACCTTTCATCGGCGACCGTGCTGCCCGGGCTGATTGATTCGCACACGCACATTTTTCTTTGGGGAGAGAATCCGGACAAGGGCGGCTACGACGCGAACATCCTGAAAGCGGGGATCGCACTGCGTGCGGCGCGAGCGACGTTCGCAGTACGCCGGGCGCTGGAGCAAGGCTTTACCACGCTGCGCGACGTGGAGACGGAAGGAGCGGGCTACGGCGACGTGGAAATCAAGCAGGCCATCGAGGAAGGAACGATTCCCGGGCCGGGGCTGTTTGTTTCGACGAGAGCCATTTCGACGACGGGCGGCTACAACCTGGAGGGCTACGCTCCGGAGCTGCAGATGCCGAAAGGCGCGCAGATTGTCGACGGACCGGTGGAGGCGAGAAAGGCCGCGAGAGAGCAGCTTGATCACGGAGCGGACTGGATCAAGGTGTATATGACGCACCGTTCGTGGCTGGATAAGGACGGCAACCTGGTATCGCAGCCGACGCTGACGGTGGACGAGTTGAAAGCGATTGTCGATGAGGCGCACGGGTGGAAGAAAAAGGTGGCGTGCCATGCCTATAACGGAATCGGGCTGCAGCGCGCTCTGGACGGCGGATGCGATTCGATCGAGCACGGGCTGGAGATCAGCGACGCGCAGATCGCGCAGATGGTGAAGCAGGGAACGTGGTACTGCCCGACGATGGCGGTGTACTACAAAGATTGGGGACCGGAGAATACGCCGGCCGGTCAGCGGGATCGCAAGCGAGCCGCGGTGCACGGCACTTCGCTGGAAAAAGCGGTGAAGGCGGGAGTAAAGATCGTGTACGGAACGGACATGGGTGGAATCGAATGGACCGAACCCGAAGCGCAGGACTTTCCGTACATGACGCAATTCGGGATGTCGCCGATGGCGGCGATTCAGGCGGCGACGTCGCGAGCGGCGGAGATGCTAGATATGAGGGGGCAGATCGGAGTCGTCGCAGCCGGCGCTTATGCCGATGTGATCGCGGTTTCCGGCGATCCGTTAAGGGACATCAAGGAGCTGGAAAAGGTGAAGTTCGTCATGCATGACGGAGCGGTGTTCAAGAGCGAACCGGGGAAATAGACGTTTTTTGGAGGGGATGCGATGAAAGAACAGAATTTTTCGAATCACACGAGATTCTTTCCGGCGTTTCACTTTTTTGTCTTACCGGTGCTGGTTCTGAATTTCGGCTGGTCGATCGGGCGTTGGGTGAACTCGGGATTTTCGCTGGGCGGATTCGTGAACATCCTGACGGCGACGGCGCTGGTGACACTGGCGCTTTGCGCGCGCATTTTTGCGCTGAAGGTGCAGGATCGCGTGATCAGGCTGGAAGAGCAGTTGCGCTGCGAGCGGCTGCTGCCGAATGATTTGCGGCCGCGCGCCGGGGAACTCACCGTCGATCACATCGTCGGATTGCGTTTTGCGAGCGACGAGGAATTGCCGGAACTCGCGCGGCGCGTGCTGGAAGGAAAGCTGAAGGGTCGCAAAGCCATCAAGCAACAGGTGAAGAACTGGAGGCCCGACTACCTGCGCGTGTAACGCACGAGATTTGACGGACGCGTTCGAATGGCATAGTCAGGCCGACATTGCTGTGACGGCGCCTTCGATTTCCGTAAGATCGCCGGCGCTCAGATTTAGATCCGCCGCTCCCACAACGCCCTCCACTTGCTTGGCGTTTCGCGCGCCCACGATCGCACCGGTGACGGCGGGATGCCGCAGCACCCAGGCGATGGCCACTTGAGCGGGCCCGCGTCCGTATTGCTCGCCCACGGTGCGGAGCCGGTCGACAAGTTCCAGATTTTTCGAGAGGCGCGGCTCGCGAAACTCCGGATTGCGGCTGCGAAAATCGTCGGGGGCAAGGGAAGCGGCCCGATCGCGAGTCATCGCGCCGGTAAGAAGGCCGGAAGCCATCGGCGCGTAGCTGATGACGCCGATCCCCTGCTCCTGACAGAAGGGCAAGGTCTCTTCGACCTTGCGGCGAAGAATGGAATACGGCGGCTGCAAGGAGGTGACCGCAGCGATCCGCTGCGCACGGCGAATCTGATCGGCATTGAAATTCGAGACGCCGATCCAGCGGACTTTGCCTTCCTTTTGCAGCGCCGCCAGGGTGGCCCAGGCTTCCTCGAGCTTCGGACCGTTGTCCTGCGGCGGCCAATGCATCTGATAGAGGTCAATGGCATCGAGTTGCAGCCTGCGGAGGCTGTCTTCACATTCCTGGCGTATCGAAGCCGGCGAAAATTCCTGATACACCTTGCGGTTGGCATTCCAACGGAGCACGCACTTGGTGAAGATGTAGGGACGCGGACCTTTCCACAAACGCAGCGCTTGGGCTACGACTTCCTCGGAATGGCCGAGCCCGTAGACCG
>Ga0079220_10000082_pt1 | contig 19168 bp, 10 predicted proteins | sample GAAS100_FD_75071 | JGI IMG/M metagenome (GOLD analysis project Ga0079220, IMG submission 75071) | Agricultural soil microbial communities from Georgia to study Nitrogen management - GA AS100 | ecosystem: Environmental > Terrestrial > Soil > Agricultural land | place: USA: Georgia | collected... | reverse complement strand
GTCGGATCCACACGCTCCCCAGAATGAGTTCGATCCGAGGGTCCGAGCGTAGGCACGGTGCCCGGATCTGCGGGCGAATTTCTCCAAAGTCTATCGACCCGATAGGCGAAGTAGTGAGCTGGTTTGCGCAGGTGCGGTCGTCCTGTCGGCGAATCTGGTGGGGTCCGGAGGAATCGAGGGAGCGGGACGGTCGGGGCGGGTGAGACCGCGCTGGTCAGGTGGGCCAGGATGGGTGAGCGCGCGGGATCAGGGAGGTACGCGGGGATGGGTGTGTTGCCGGCCGGGGTCGACACGTGGCCGGTGCTGGCGGCCGACGCCGACCTGCTCGCCGATCTCGAACTGCTGCTCGGCGGCGCTCGGCTCGACCTTGCCGGTCAGTTGCGCCCGCTGCCGGACGGTCGGGTCGCGCTGCGCATCCAGCCGGACGTCGCCGACCAGGTCGCCGCCACCGGCCACGTCGTCCTCGCCGACCCCGAAGGAACTCCCCTCGCCGTGTTGGCGGTCGACGAACCACCCGCCGCACCCGTCGCCCAACCCGCCCGGCCGGCCGCGGCCACCCAAAAAGCCCCGGACACCGGGCGAGCCACGGACCCAAGCACGCACGTCCAACCCGGCGAGGATGGGGCCGCTGGGCACGCGCCGGCGGGCACGGACGACGGGCGAAGCGGGGGCGGCTGGGTGGCCGGCGGCGGGGTCGGTGAATTGGTCGGGACGCTGACGGCGTTGCGGACGCCGGCGTTCGGGCCGTTCCGGGGGTTGCAACGGGGCGCGGCCGAGGTCGCGGCCGAGGTCGAGGGACGCCGCGTGACCGGGGTGGTCTGCGATCGGCCGTTGCTCGGTGGGGACATCGAGCGGATCCGGGCGGTCGGTGCGGACCGGGTGCTGCTGATCGCCCGGACGGCGGGACGGCAGGCGGGCGGCCTGCCCCCGGAGTCGCTCGTGCGGGCCGTCCTGGCCGCCGGTGGCGCGCTCGGCAACGCCACGGTCGTCGCCGCCCCACTCCGCCGCCTGGACCCGGCCAGGGACACCGAGGCCGCCGCGCGGCTGGCGGCCGCGTACGGGGTGACTGATCCGCTCGAGCTCGACGACGCCCCGTGGCAGGACGCCCTGGCCCGGCTGGACGGCGCGGACCCGCTGCCGGACGAGATCGCGCCGGCCGGGGTGCGGGCCGAGCTGCGCCGCTGGCGCCCGCCGAAGTCGCAGCGCGGTCTGGTCGTCTTCTTCACCGGGCTGTCCGGCTCCGGCAAGTCGACGCTGGCGCGGGCCCTGGTCGACGCGCTGCTCGAGGACGGCCGCCGCACGCTGACCGTGCTCGACGGCGACGTGGTGCGCCGCGAGCTGTCCCGCGGCCTCGGTTTCTCCCAGGCCGACCGGGACCTGAACGTACGGAGGATCGGCTGGGTCGCCGCGGAGGTGGCCCGGCACGGCGGGCTGGCCGTCTGCGCCCCGATCGCCCCGTACGCGGCGACCCGGGCGGTGGTGCGCGCGGAGGCCGAGGCGGTCGGCGGCTTCTTCCTCGTGCACGTCGCCACGCCGCTGGCGGTCTGCGAGCAGCGCGACCACAAGGGCCTCTACGCCAAGGCGCGGGCCGGCCTGATCCCGCAGTTCACCGGCATCACCGACCCGTACGAGGAACCGGACGACGCCGAGTTCGTCGTCGACACCTCCACCGAGCCGCTGCAGGCCGCCCTCGACCGCCTCCTCGCGGCCCTGCGACGAGACGGCTGGATCTAGGTGCCCCGGCTCGGACGGTCAGGCGCGGGGCACCAGCAGAGCTACGTGACGGGCAGCAATGCGATCCGGGCGCGCGTCTCGTGCCCGATGCGCGCGGTGTCGCTGGCCACCCACAGTCCGCGCGCGGTCACCAGCAGGTCCTTGCCGCCCACGCCGCGGTCCTTGGTCGGGTTCCAGGCCAGCGCCTTGCCGCTGCTGGGGTCGATCGCGCCGATACCCGGCCGGCTGACCGCGCCGGGGCCGGCGTTGTCGTGCCCCTGCGGGTTGTCCAGCCAGCGCTGGTGACCCTGGACGTACACGGCCTTGTCGCTGACGGCCACCGAGTGCAGCGTGTCGCCGCCGGTGTAGTTGATCCAGGTCGGCCGGGTCGGCGCGGCCACGTCGGTCTCGAACCGGGCCGCCGCGTCGCAGATCCCCACACCGCCCTGTCCGCTGCGCGGCGTGCCGCCGGTCGCGACGATCACGAAGTACGAGCCGTCCGGCGAGAAGTCCACGTCCCGCACCTGGTCCTGGAGCTTCGGGGCGGAGCAGGCCACCTCCAGCGGGCGGTAGCGCCACGCGTTCACGGTGGCGGACGTGGTGCCGAGGGTGAGCATGAGCGCCCGCACCCGCGGCTGGCCGCCGACCGTCGTGAAGTTGCCGATGCCGACGAGCCGGGTGCCGGCCGGGTCGACCGCGAACCGGTAGACCTCGACCGGGCCGGCGTTGGTCGCCACCGACCCGGCGATCGGGATGTTGATGTAGCCGGTGTCCGCGCCGGTGGCGAGGTTGAGCGCGGCGATCTTCTTGCTGAACGTGCCGCTGATGATCAGCCGGCCGTTGACCACCGCGGCCTCGGACACGTTGCCGGTGAGCCTGGCGTTGAAGGCCTGGTCGACCGCGCCGGTGGTCGGGTTCAGCTTGACGATGCCGCGCCGGGCCACGCCGTTGACCGTGGAGAACGTGCCGCCGACGTAGAGCGAGCCGCCGGAGGCGACGATCGCCCACACGTTGCCGTTGATGCTCGGCGTGAACGACGTCGAGATCGACCCGGTCGCCGCGTTGAATGCGACGATGTGCGACCGGCTGAACGTGCCCGCCGGCGTCGTCCCGGCCGCCGCCGTCACCGTCGTGAACGAGCCGCCCGCGAAGAGCATCCCGTTCACCTCGGCGCTCTTGTAGACCGCGCCCTGGTTGATGTTCGGCGTGTAGTTCACCGGGTTGGTGCTGACCACCTGGCCGAGCGCCGGCGCCGCGCCTGCCGCTCCCGCCCCGGTGACGACCAGCAGCGCCGCGCCGACCGCGGCCGCCAGCGTGCCCGACCTGCCCCCCATTGCTCCCCCACTCAGCCGGCTGGCGCCAGCACGAGTGTCACCATAGTGGCCTTCGTCCCGGCTACGTCGGTACTCGCCGAAAGTCCGCCGGCCGTCCCGGCCGCGGCCGGCCCGTTGCCGTCGGTCAGCAGCGAGGTGACCCGGCCGGTGCCGGTGCCGATCGTGCTGCCGCGCACGGTCTGGCCGGCCGGCGCGGTCCACTCGGTCGTCGAGGACGACTTGTCCGCCCAGTAGGAGAGGATCCACGAGTCGCTGCCGCTCACCGTCACGGTCGGCGTGGTGTGCGACGCCTTGGCCGTCGTGTCGAACGCCAGGGCATGCGCCGAGACGGCGCCGGCGTTCGCGTAGGCGGCCAGCCGCAGGTCCATCTTGTTGAGCGCGCTGGCGGTGACGGTCACGACCGAGCCGGCGTCGGTCCCGGTCGCGGTCTTCGAGTAGATCCTGGTGCTCACGCCGGTGGTCGAGCCCGCGTCGACCAGCGTCCAGCCGGCCGGGTCCCCGTAGGTCACCGTGCTGCTGTTGGTCGTCATCAGCAGCACCATCTGGTCGCCGGCCTGCACCGAGGCCGGCACGGTCACCTTGGCCGAGGTCGCGTTCGCCTGGTTGCCCGCGGTCGCCCGGAACGAGATCGGGTTCGTCACCGGCGGCGGTGCGGTCACCGTGACCGGCTTCGTCGCCGACGCCGACGCCCCGTCGTTGTCGGTCACGGTCAGCGCGACGGTGTACGAGCCGGCCGCCGGGTAGGTGTGCGACGCGCTCGCCCCGGTCGAGGTCTCCCCGTCGCCCCAGGCCCAGGAGTACGAGGCGATGCTGCCGTCGGGGTCGCCGGACCCGGCCGCGCTGGCGTCGCAGGTCAGCGCCGAGCAGGTCACCGACGCCACCGCGGTCGGCGGGTCGTTGGCCGCGATCCGCGGGCCGAGGAACAGCGCCCGGGCGCGCCAGTCCACGCCGTCCACCGACGGGCCGCTGACCACGGCCGGCGAGCCGGACACGGTGCCGGCGGAGAACGGGACCTCGGACAGGTTCCCGTCCGCCCGGGTCGCGTAGTAGAGGTTGCCGCCGGAGTAGAAGGCGCCGGTGATGTCCGGCAGCTGCGTGCCGGTGGCGATCCGGTCGGCGTGGACGATGCCGCTGTCCGCGCTGAACGCGCGCTTGTACAGGTTCCGGTCGCCGAGCAGCGTGTAGTAGAGCTGCCCGCTGCCGTCGGTGAACATCGCGGTGATGTTGACGATCTCGGTGTAGAACGACGGCCGCGCGCCGCGGAACGTCTGCCCCGAGCCGGTGTCCACGTCCGACCAGGCCGGGTCGTTGTACGGATCGACCAGCTGCTCGGCGCCGAACGTCGAGCCGTCGAAGGTCCGCCGGTAGAACAGCCCGTCGGTCTTGCCGTAGTAGAGCTGGTCGCCGACCAGGGTCGCGCCGCGCACGGCGGTGAAGTCCAGCGGCGAGCTGACCGTGTTCGGCGCGCCGGCGGTGCTGCCGTCGAAGTTGCGCTCGACCAGGCCGCCGGCCGCGCCGGGCGGCGGTTCCGGGACGTCGGTGCGGACGATCTCGATGCCGTCGACCAGCGGGTTCTCGACCTGGTTGGTGAAGTCCACGTGCACGGCGCCGTCGGCGGCCGCGGTGAGGTTCGGGAACTCCTTCATCGTCCCGGTCTGGTCGCCGACGTCGGCGACGATGTCGTAGGCCGGCAGCACCGTGGTCCCGTTGATCGCGACGTTGAACACCCGCTGGCCGACCTGGGACGTGCCCGGGTACCGGTTCGCGAAGTAGAGCCTGACCTTCACCGTCGCCCCGGACGGGATCGGGAAGGTCCAGCTCTGCGCGCCCCACCGCTCGCTGTCGAAGAGCGAGCGCGGGGCGCTCGCCGGCACGGTGGCGTCGACGTTCGGCACCGGGCTCCAACCGGCATTGTTGCCGCCGCTGACGTCGGCCGAGCCGGAGCCGTCGGCCCAGTCCGGACCGGCGTCGGTCGACTGGATCGCGCCGCCGCCGGCGTTCACCCGGTAGAGCACGTTGCTCGCGCCGTTCCGGGATCCGCCCAGGTACGCGCCGCCCGGCAGCGCCTGCACCGCGGTCGACGCGGGTGCGGCCCCGGACGCCAGCGGGAAGAACGCGATCTTGCCGCGGAAGTACCTCCGGTTGCCGATGAAGTCGGTGTCGCTGCCGACGTACAGGCCCTGCGCGGTAGCCAGCAGCGAGTACGCCCCGGCGCCGCGCGGGTTGCGGCCCGGGTTCCAGCTCAGCGGCATGCCGTTGGCCGGGTCGAGGGCGACCAGGCCGGGCCGGGGCACCGCGCCGCCGCCGGCGAAGTCCGACGCGTTGGGGTTGTTCATCCACCGCATGTGCCCGCCGGCGTAGACCACGGTGCCGGTGATCGCGATCGACAGCACGGTGTCGCCGCCGGCGTAGTCGACCCAGGTCGGCTGGATGTCGGTGCCGCTCGCGCTCGTCTCGAACCGGGCCGCGGTGTCGCAGAGCGTGCCGTTGCCGCCACCGGTCGCGGCGATCACGAAGTACGACCCGTCCGGGGAGAAGTCGACGTCGCGGATGTAGGAGTCGTACGCCCAGGAGAAACAGGCCGGCTCGTACCGGTGCGTCTGCCAGTCGGCGCGCAGCTCGGCCGTGGCGCCGAGGTTCCACATGGCGACCTGGTCGCGCAGCTGGCCGTCGACGAACGTGAAGTTGCCGATCGCGACCAGCCTGCTGCCGTCCGGGGTGATGTCGATCTTGGACACGCCGACCGGCGCCTTGGCCCCGCCGTTGGTCGCGGTCCAGTTGTGGTTGACCGTCACCGTGCTGGTCATGAACGAGTCCACGACGCCGGTGGTGGCCCCCATCGACACGATCCCACCCCGGGTCTGGCCGCCGATCTGGGTGAACGTGCCGCCGACGAACAGCCGGTCGCCGGTCCGGGCGACGGTGTTGACGACCCCGTTCATCGGCAGCGTGGCGAACCCGGCGACCCGGCTGCCGGTGCTCACGTCGAGCAGCACCAGGCCCTTGGCCTTCACGCCGCCGATGTTGTTGAAGGCGCCACCCACGTAGACGGTGCCGGGCGTCGGCCCGGGCAGCACCGCGTTGACCTGGCCGTCGAGACCGGGCGCGAACGCGGTGTTCACCTGGCCGGTCGCCTGGTCGAACGCCGCGACGTAGGGCAAGTCGTACGTGGTCGCCCGGTCCGGTGACTGGATGGAGGTGAACGCTCCGCCCATCACGATGGTGGTGCCGACCTGCGCCATCGAGAACACCGCCCCGCCGACCGCGTTCGGCGTGTCGGCGGACGGCACCGCGGAGACCACCTTGTCCTGCTGCGCGTTCACGGCCCAGGCCGGCGACCCGGCCAGCAGGGTCCCCACCACCGCCACCAGGACAGCGGCCACCCGACGTCTCGTCACGATCCCCCCACGGGAAAGACGGTGGGGACCCTGCCGTCCCCCCACATGCAGACGGAGGGACGGTACGTGCCATGACGCCGATATGGGCTGTGACTGGTCAGTTGTCAGGATCTCGCATGATTCGACTATTCGAGTCAGCAGCTCATCACGGAGAGTGCATCACCCCGCGGACGAGTGCTTCACCCCGAGGACCCGCTCGTCGAGCACGTCGAGCAGCCCGGCGTCCACCCGCTCGTCCAGCTTGCGGGCGAAGTGTGCACCGCGTGAGGTCATCCGGGGCACGTCGGCGACCCGCAGCGTCTTCGGGTGGTTGCCGGTGCTGCCGCGGAAGTCGAAGTAGCGCTTGCTGTCGTCGGCCAGGGTGAACTGGCCGGAGGAGCGCAGCACGGTCTGGAAGAAGACCTCCTCCGGCGCCAGCACCCGGCGCAGATACCGCACCTCGGCCGGGTGGTCGCGGACCCAGTCGCGCAGGTACGTTGCGCACGGCCGGGACAGCGAGCAGAAGAACGAGCCGCCGTACCAGTCCTGCTCGGGGAACGGCAGCCGGCGCCGGCGCACGCCGATCGCCCGGTACGCCGGGGCGAACCGGACCAGCGGCTGCACTCGATTGACCGCGGCCAGCGGCCGCAGCAGCCGCTGCGCCCGGGCCGACATCGGCAGCCGGACGTAACCGAAACAGTATCGGGTGACGGCCTTGCTGCGCGGCCACTTCGGCCCGTCGAAGGCCGGGAAGAGTTGCAGGTAGGCGTCCGCGCCGCCATCGGCCAGCTCGCGCTCGGCCTGGGCGAGCGGGACCAGCGGGTAGTCCTGGCCGGAGAGGTTGCACAGCCAGTCGTAGTCCTCGCCTCGGTCGGCGAGCAGGTCGACGACCTCCAGCCAGCGGTCGAGGTGCGAGAAGTCGCCGTAGCCACCGGGCACCCGGCGCACGATCACGGCCGGGTCGGCGGCCAGCTCACCGAGGTCGAGCTCCGGGCCGTCCTCGGCGTGGCTGACCACGATCAGGCTCGTGGGGCTCGAGGCACGCAGGGTCCGGACCAACCGGACGAGCTGGGCGGGCAGGGTGTGGGACTGGACGTGGTAGCAGACGCGCACTCGTTCCCCCAGATCCGGCACCGGGCCGGCCGAGGCCCGTAAGGAAAGGGAGCCTACGCTGTCTCCCTGCCGAGGGGTCCGATCACGTTTCTCCGCGTTCACCCGTGGGTCGACCGCCGTACGGGCTAACGTGAGGGCCGACTCGGCCGCCGGTGCGCGTCGCCGGCGGACCGCACGCCTGAGCTCGCAAAACCTGGTCCGCGCCGCGGGCCAAGAGGGGGAACATTGGTGTCGAGCCAGTCCGGCGACAGCACGCTCCAGCTGGGCGACTACCTGCGTCTCGCGAAGCGGCGCTGGTGGGCGATCGCGCTCGGGCTGCTCGTCGGTCTCAGCGCGGGCTACGCGTTCACCGCGACCCGCGGGCAGCAGTACACGTCCACGGCCAGCGTCCTCGTCCAGCCGGTCGGCACCGACACCGAGGTGGCCAACGGTCGCACCAGCGGGTCGGTCAACCTGGACACCGAGGCGCAGCTGGTCCGTTCCTCAGTGGTCGAGACGAAGGCCCAGGCGCTGCTGCGGACCTCGCTGTCACCCCAGGACCTCGGTGAGTCGGTAAAGGTGACGGTTCCGGCCAACACCTCGGTTCTCAACATCGCGTTCACCGCTGACAACCCCGCGGGTGCGCAGCAGGGGGCGCACGCGTTCGCCGAGGCCTACCTCGCGGCCCGGGGCGACACGGCCAAGGCCGAGGTCAATGCCCGAGTCAAGGCGCTGCAGGCGACGCTGGCCACCCTCGCGGCCCAGCAGAAGCAGGTCGCCGGGCAGATCGCCGCGCTGCCGCAGGACTCCCCCGACCGGTCCGCGGCGCAGGCGAAGCTCAACAACATCAACACCCAGATCGACCAGGCCAACCAGCAGCTCGTCCCATTGCAGACCACGCCGGTGACGCCGGGCAGCATCATCAACGACGCGCAGTTGCCGGACTCGACCTCCGGCCCGCTCGGCATCCTCGCGATCGCCAGCGGCCTGCTGCTCGGCCTGCTGTTCGGCCTGCTGCTGGCGTTCGCGATCGAGCGGGCGGACAAGCGGGTCCGGCGCTCGGTCGATCTCGAGCGCGAGTTCGACGTGCCGGTGCTGGTCGAGGTGCCGACCGGCCCGCGCACCGACTTCAGCGTCGTGCAGAGCACGCACCGCCGGCAGGGCAACGCGTTCAGCGAGCTGCGCAACGTGCTGGTCTCGCTGGTGTCCGACCGGGAGCAGATCATCCTGGTCGCCGGCGCCTCGGACGGGCCGGCCGGCAGCATCGTGGCCGCCAACCTCGCCGTGTCCCTCGCCCGGATGAACCTGGACACCGTGCTGATCTGCGCCGACCCGGCATCGAGCGGCCGGCAGATCCTCGACCTCGACCCGGAGGCGCCGGGACTGTCCGAGCTGCTGCACGGCGGGCTCAACGTGGCCAGCCTGGAGCAGCGGCCGGCGACCGGGCACGGGCTGCGGGTCATCCCGCCGGGCGTCGAGGCCGAGCTGACCAGCGAGGCCACCCAGGTCTTCCTCACCGAGCAGGCGATCCGGCAGTTCCGGCACTCGGCCCGGTTCGTCGTCATCGACGCGCCGCCGATGTCCTCCGGCTCGCAGGCTCAGACGCTGGCCCGGCTGGCCCACGTCACCGTGCTGGTCGTCGAGCTCGGCACGACCACGCACGACCAGGTGCTGCGCGCCGCCCGGCTGATCGACCTGGTCGGCACCCGCTCGATCGGGATGGTCGCGATGCCGCGGGTGCCGGTGCGCCGGGAGAAGCGGTCCGCTCCGGCCCCGTCCGCCGAGCGCGCGACCGCGACCGCGACGGCCGCCGGCACCGCGGCGGCGGAGAGCCGCGGCTTCGCCCCGGACCGGTACGGCGCCACCTCGGCCGACCGGTACGGCTCCACCTCGGCCGGCTACGGCCAGGACCGCTACGGCTCCGACCGGTACGACGGCTACGGCACGGACGAGCGGCGCTACCAGGCCGACCGGTCCGCCACCCCGGTCGAGGACCGGTACGGGCAGAGCGCCGACGACCTCGCCGCCGCGGCCGGTCGCGGCCCGGTCAACGGCCGGACCAACGGCGCCTCGTCGAGGGCGAACGGCAGCGGCCAGCCCGCCAGCGGCACCGCGGCCGAGAACGACCCCGCCGTCGAGGCGGCGACCGACGAACCGACCCGCCGGATCACCCGGCCGGCGGTGGACTGAGCCGGTGTCCCGAGCGAAGTCGCCGCGGTGGCTGGCGCTGCCCCTCGGTGCCGCACTGCTCGCGGCCGGCTGCGGTGGCGGCAAGGCGGCCAGCCTGCAGCCCGGCGCCGCCGCTCCGGCGGCGAGCAGCCCGGCCGCGGCCGCGACGACTCCCGCGGCGGCGTCCGGACCGGTCGCGCCGCTGACCGGCCTGCCGGCCAGCGCGGCGGTCGCCGCCCGGCCGGCCATCGCGGTCCGGCTCCCGCTCGAGGGCGGCGTCGGCCTGAACGACGCCGACCTCGTCTACCAGGAGTACGAGCGGTCCACCCTGCTCAAGGTGCTGGCGATCTTCCAGTCCAGGGACGCGCCGGAGATCGGACCGGTCGGCGGGGTCCGCCCGGCCGACCCGGCGCTGCTGCCCAGCCTGCGCCCGCTGTACGCGAACACCGGCGGCGCCAGCGGGACCGAGGGGCTGCTGGAGAAGGCCGCGATCAGCCAGGTCACCTCGTCGGCCGCCGCCTCGGCGTACCGGTCGGGGACGGCCGGGCTGATGACCTCGACCGCGGGCGTGCTGGCCGCCGCACCGGCCGGGGCGAAGCCGCCGCCGCCCGTGCTGCCGCTGGCCGGCACCGGCGAGGCGTTCACGACCAGCCACGTCGGAAAGGCCCGGACGATCACGATCACCCCGCCCGGCGCGCCGGCCGAGACCTGGACCTACTCGGCGGCCGGCCACAGCTGGCTGCGGTCGGGCACACCGGGCGTGGCGGTGGCCAACCTGATCCTGCAGAACGTCGACTACAAGCAGGTCTTGTTGCGCGACCCGGACCGGTTCGCGCAGAGTGCGCGGGTGCTCGGTCGAGGCATCTGCACCGCGGTCTCCGGCGGCACGGTCACGCCGTGCTCCTGGTACAAGCGGTCGGCGACGTCCGTGACCGGGTACGTCGACGCCGCCGGCGTTCCGCTGCGGTTCGCCCCCGGCCCGACCTGGGTCGTGCTGCTGCCGCCGGGCTCGAAGCTGGCCACGGGGTGAGGCGGTGACCAGCACCCTCGACCGACCGCCGATGCGGCCGTCGGACAGCGGCCCCGGGCACACCAGTGCCCGCACGGTGCACCGCAGCGGCCCCTGGCTGAGCCGTGCGCTGCGCTCGCGCGGGATCCGGCTGCCGACGCACTGGCCGTTCACCGCGCTGGTCGCGTTCTTCCCGATCTGGTGGGCGCTCGGGCTCGGCAGCTTCGCGATCATCGGCTTCAGCCTGCCCATGCTGCTGCAGCTGCGCCGGGCCAGGCCGCTGCGGGTGCCGCGCGGGTTCGCGTTCTGGCTCTGCTTCCTGGCCGCCGTCCTGGTCAGCGGGCTCATGCTGGGCAGGACCGCGCCGGACACGCTGCCGCACGGGGCGGCGACGCAGCTCATCGCGTACTCGCTGCGGTTCCTCAACTACGTCGCCGCCACCGTGCTGCTGCTCTACGTCATGAACATGCGCGGCCGCGGGCTGACCGACCGGCGCATCGTCGGCTGCCTGGCCACGTTCTTCATCGTCGCGGTGGCCGGCGGCCTGCTCGGGCTGGCGGCGCCCGGGTTCAACTTCACCTCGCCGTTCGAGTGGCTGCTCCCGCACCACCTCGCCGAGAACTCCTACGTCCGGGTGCTGGTGCACCCGGCCGCCGCGCAGAACCAGGACGTGCTCGGCTTCACCGCGGCACGGCCGAAGGCGCCGTTCGAGTACACGAACACCTGGGGCAACGTCATCGGCCTGCTCATCGTGTGGTTCACGGTGTGGGCCGTACGGGCCCGCGGCCGGGGCCGAGTCGTCGCGGTGGTCGTGCTGTGCATCGCGCTGGTCCCGATCGTCAACTCCCTGAACCGCGGGCTGTGGGTCGGCCTCGGGCTCGGGCTGCTGCTGCTCGCGGTGCGGCTGGCGATGAGCGGCAAGCTGATGACCGTGATCGGGCTGGCCGCGGCGGTGAGCACGCTGGCCGTCGTGGTCCTCGCGTCGCCGCTGGCGACCGTGGTGCAGGAGCGGCTCAACCACGGGCACAGCAACGACATCCGCACCAACCTGGCGGAGGCCGCGTTCAAGGGCGCGACCGAGTCGCCGGTGATCGGCTGGGGCACCACCCGCGAGGTGCGCGGCAGCTACCAGTCCATCGCGGTCGGCACGACCTCCGGCTGTGCCCGCTGCGGCAACGCGGACATCGGGTCGACCGGGCACTTCTGGTTGACGATCTTCGCCCAGGGCTTCGTCGGGATGGCGCTCTACCTGGGCTTCTTCCTCAGCGTGCTCTGGTTCTACCGAGGTCAACGCACGGCCATCGGCATCGGCGCGCAGATGACGATCATCATGTCGCTCTGGTTCATGTTCGTGTACTCGGCGGTCGGCTGGCCGCTGGCGCTGCAGATGATCGCGGTCGGCGTGCTGTGGCGGCAGAAGCAGCCGCAGCCGGCGTGACCGGCGCGGCGGACGAGCGGGCCGACTGGCTGCGGGAGCTCGCGCCGCTGCTGTGGCCGGCGCCCGCGACCGTGACGCTCGGCCGGGACCGGCAGCCCGGCGCCCGGCGGTCGTACCTGATCCTGCCCAGCCTGGCCCGGCCGCGGCTGCTGGTGCCGCGGCGGACCCGGCGGGCGGCCGGCGGTGCGGTCCGCGGCTACGGCGAGCAGTCCTCGGCCGCGCGCCGCGCGGCGGTCCGGCTGGCCGCGGCGGCGCTGACCGCCGGCGCCGGCGACCCGCTGCTGCGCGACCGGCTCGAGGTCACCGGCGTGGACACGATCGAGGACCACCTGGCCCGCGAGCTCGGCCGGCCGGTGCTGGTGAGCCTCCACCTCGGCCCGGCCCGGGCGAACCGCAAGCCGGTGCTGCAACTGCTCGACCCCGGCGGCGGCACGGTGGGCTTCGCCAAGGTCGCCACCACCGCGCTCGCCGGCCGGCTGGTGGCGGCCGAGACCGAGACCCTGCGCACGCTCGCCCGGGCCGGCCTGACCCGGCTGACGCCGCCGCGGGTGCTGTCGGCCGGCCCCTGGCGCGGGCTGGAGATCCTGGTCCAGTCACCGCTGCCGGTACGCCAGCCGCGGCGGCCGGCCCCGGCCAGGCTCGCCGCCGCCACCGCCGAGGTCGCCGCAGTCGGCGGGATCACCACCCAGCCGCTGGACGGGCCGTACCTGGCCGGGCTGCGGGAGCGGGTGGCGGCACTGCCGGCCGGACCGGCCAGGGACGGCCTCGCCGCTGCGCTCGACGCGCTTCGGCCAGCCGGCACCGCGCTGCGGATCGGGTCCTGGCACGGCGACTGGACCCCGTGGAACACGGCGGTCGTCGCGGACACGGTGCTGGCCTGGGACTGGGAGCGGTTCGCCGCCGGGGTGCCGGTCGGCTTCGACGCGCTGCACTACGACCTGCAGCCGCGGGCGCTCGGCCGGGTCGACGCGGCCGGCGCCGCGGCCGCCGACTCGGTCCGGCGGGCGCCTGAGCTGCTCGCCCCGCTGCGCGTGCCGGCCGGGTCGGCGCCGGCCGTCGCCGTCCTCTACCTCGTCGAGATCCTGACCCGGTACGTGGGCGACGGGCAGGCCCGGTGGGACGCCTGGCGCACCATGACCGAGGGGGTGCTGGCCGCGGCCCGCGCGGCCGCCCCGGTCACTGCCCGTTGAGAGTAGGGAGTCCATACGTGGTGGGGGTTGGCACGCTCAAGGCGGCCGTGAAGGAGCAGCCGCGGCTGCGGGAGCTGGCGCGGGCCACGGCCCGGACGACCGGCCGGCTGACCGCCCCGGCCCGCATGACGCCGTCGTTCCTCATCGTCGGCGCGCAGCGGTGCGGAACGACGTCGATGTACAAGACGCTGTCCCAGCACCCGATGGTGCTGCCGGCGGTGCTGCACAAGGGCGCGCACTACTTCGACACCGGCTACGGGCACGGGCCGGCCTGGTATCGCGGGCACTTCCCGCTGCAGGTCACCGCCCGGCGGGCGGCATCCGCCCCCGGCCGGCTGCCGATCACCGGCGAGTCCAGCCCGTACTACATGTTCCACCCGCTGGCCGGGCAGCGGATCGCCACCGACCTGCCGGGCGTCAGGCTGCTGGTGCTGCTGCGCGACCCGGTCGAGCGGGCCTACTCCGCGCACACCCACGAGACCGCCCGCGGCTTCGAGACCGAGCCGTTCGAGCGGGCGCTGGAGCTGGAGCCGGTCCGGCTGGCCGGCGAGGAGGCGAAGCTGGTCGCCGACCCCACCTACCAGTCCTACTCGCACCAGCACCACGCCTACGTGAGCCGCGGCCGGTACGCCGACCAGCTGCGCCGGCTGGAGGGCCTGTTCGGGCGCGACCGGCTGCACGTGGTGGACAGCCAGCGGTTCTTCACCGACCCGGAGCCGGTCTTCGCCGAGGTGGTCGACTTCCTCGGCATCGGTGCCGCGCGCGGGATCGCGTTCGAGAAGCACAACGCCCGGCCGCGCGCGCCGATGCCGGACTCGGTCCGGGCCGCGCTCGAGGACCAGCTGGCCGACTCGGACGCCGAGCTGGAGACCTGGCTGGGCGCGCCGCCGAGCTGGCGCGCCTGAGCCGGTACGGACGAGGGCCGTCGAGGGCCCTCGTCCGCGTGCGGGTCAGGAGGCCGGGTTGAGCACCACGGTGAGCATGGTCGCCTTGGTGCCGGCCAGGTCGGTGGTCGCGGTCAGCCCGCCGGCCGCACCGGGCGGCGCCACCCCGCCACCGTCGGTCAGCAGCGAGGTGATCCGGCCGCTGGACGCGCCGATCGACACGTTGCGGACGCTCTGCCCGGCCGGCGCCGTCCACGCTGTCGTGGAGGACGACTTGTCCGCCCAGTAGGAGAGGACCCAGCTGCCCGGCGTCGCCACGGTCGCGGTCGGCGTGGTGTGCGCCGTCTTGGAGGTGGTGTCCACGGCGCCGGTGACCGAGGCAACCGGCGTGGTCGCGCTCGTCCCGGACCATGCCGCGACGGTGAGGCTGGTCTTCACGGTCCCGCCCAGGGTCACTGAGACGGCACCGGAGGCGTCGGCCGCGGTCGCGACCTTCGACCAGACGACGGTCTGGATGCCGGTGGTCGAGGTCCGGTTGACCCTGGTCCAGCCGGCCGGGTCGCTGACCGTCACGGTGTCGGCGTTGACCGTGGCGGTCAGCACCAGCCCGTCACCGGCCTGCACGGCCGCCGGCACCGTCACCGTCGACGTCGTGCCGTTGGCGTTCGAGTTGGCCGCGCCGCGGAAGGCGATCGCCGTGGTCGGCACCGAGACCGTCACCGGCCGGGTGGTCGTCGCCGTGCCGCCCCGGTTGTCGGTCACGGTCAGCGTGATCGTGTAGGTCCCGCCCGCCGCGTACGTGTGCGACGCGGTGGCGCCGGAGCCGTTCGTCCCGTCGCCGAAGTCCCACGCGTACGAGGCGATGCTGCCGTCGGAGTCGGTCGACGCGCCGGCGTCCACGGTGCAGCTCAGCCCACCGCAGCTGGCGGTGAAGGCCGCGGTCGGCGGCACGTTGCCGGACACCGTGGACAGGAACACCGCCTTGCCGCGCCAGTCCTTCCCGTCGACGCCCGGGCCGCTGACCGTGGTCGAGGTCGCGCCGGGCACGCCGTTGACCCAGCTGATCCGGCGCAGGTTCCCGGTGCTGCGGGAGGTCAGGTAGAGGTTGGTGCCGTCGAGGAACGCGCCGCCGGTGTCGCTCCAGTTCGTCGTGCCGGCGACGGTGAACTTGTCCGCGCCGACGATCCCGCTCTCCGGCGTGAAGTACCGGTAGAACAGCGAGGTCGAGGTGGAGGTCGTGTAGTAGATCCGGCCGCCGGAGAAGAACATCGAGGTGACGTTCGGGATCTCGGCGTAGAAGTTGGACTTCACGCCCTGGTACGTCTGGCCCGAGCCGGTGTCCACTGTGGACCATGCCGGGTCCTGGTACGGGTTGATCAGGTTCGCCGGGCCGAACGTCGTGCCGTCGAAGGTCCGCCAGTAGAGGTTGCTGTCGGTGGCGAGGCCGTAGAACACCTTGCCGTCGACCATGACCGCGCCGCGCACGGTGCTCCAGTCCAGCCCGCTGCTCGGCAGCGTCGTGTTCGCCCCGGCCGTGGTCCCGTCGTACGGGCGGGAGATCGCGGTCGTCGTCGCGCCGGTCGGCGAGCCGATGATCACGTTGTTCGGCAGCCGGCCGGTGAAGTTGGCCGGGATCGTGCCGCCGCCGGCCAGCGGGAAGAACGCCATCTTCCCGCGCTTGTAGGTGAAGTTGCCGATCCAGTCGGTGTCGCTGCCGACCCACAGCCCGGTGGGCGTCGCATAGACCGCGTACGCGCCGGCGCCGCGCGGGTTGCGCCCCGGGTTCCAGGAGAACGGCACGCCGTTGGCGGGATCGAGGGCCGCCATGCCGGGCCGCGGCACGGCGCCGGCCTGGGCCCGGTCCGAGCCGAGGCTGTTGTTCAGCCAGCGCTCGTGGCCGCCGACGTAGACGACCGCGCCGGTGACCGCGACGGACAGCAGCGTGTCGCCGCCGGTGAAGTCGACCCAGGTCGGCTGGAGCCCGGTGCCGGTGGCGCCGGTCTCCCACCGGGCCGCGGTGTCGCAGAGCGTGCCGGCGGACGGGCCGCCGGTCGCGACGATCACGAAGTACGTGCCGTCCGGGGAGAAGTCGACGTCGCGGATGTAGCTGTCGTACGCGCGCCACCCGCAGTCGGGGGTGTAGCGCGCGGTCTGCCAGTTCGGGTCGACGGTGGCGCTGGTCGCACCGAGGTTGATCAGCGCGACCTGGTCGCGGTCGAGCCCGGAGGCGGTGAGGAAGTTGCCGATGATGACCATGCGGCTGCCGTCCGGCGTGATGTCCAGCTTGGTCACGCCCACCGGCGCCTGCGCCCCGATCGGGTTCCCGGACGCGTCGAAGTGCGGGTAGTTGTGGTGCCCGGCCACCGCGATCGTCATGTACGAGTCGACGGCGCCGGTGGTCGGGTTCAGCGAGCCGAGGCCGGGCCGGGAGTTCGGGCCGAGCGTGGTGAACGTGCCGCCGAGGAACAGCCGGCCGCCGGACAACGCGATGTCGTTGACCACGCCGTTCATCGGCGGGAACTTGAAGCCAGGGACCAGCGCGCCGGTGTTGGTGTCCAGCAGCGCGATGCTCTTGAACTTCGTGCCGTTGACGTTGTTGAACGCGCCGCCGACGTACACGGTGTTCGGGGTGGGCCCGGGCAGCAGCGCGTTGACCTGGCCGTCGAGGGTGGGCGCGAACCCGGTGTCCAGCGCGCCGGTGGTGGCGTCGACGGCCAGCAGGTAGGTCCTGGTCACCGCGGTGGTCGAGCCGGCCGGCGTCGCCGAGGTGAAGTTGCCGCCGACGAAGACCTTGCCGCCGACCTGGGTGAAGGCCTGGACCGAGCCGTCGCCGATGTTCGGCGTGCCGGCCAGCGGCACCGTCCCGACCAGGCTGGTCTGCTTGGTGCTGACGGCACCGGCGGATTGGGCGCCGACGGCGAGCGTGGCCACGGTGGCCATGCTGACCGCCGTCGCCGCAGCCGCCAGGGCAGCGATGACGCGCTTAGTGAGCACTGATGAATCCCCCAAGAGTGGTCCGGCCCCACCGGACTGCTCCGACAACATAGACGATCGCCGCGGCCGCACAGGTGCGCCTTGGCAACTTTTGAGGCGCGTGGCCTACGTATTGGACGGCGCCGCGGCGCCGCCATGACGCTGGTCCAGCGATGCGCCCGACGGAGCCGCCGGATCCGCTCCGTGTGACAGTGTGAGGCGTGACCAGCAGGCACCAGCCCGGGTTCGACCCCGAGGCGACGGTGCAGCTGGACCCGGAGGCCACGGTCCGGCTGGCCCTGCCGTCGATGGCGGCCCCGGTGCCGGACGCGCCGCTGCCCGATCCGGCGCTGCCCGCCACCGCGGGCATGCGGGACGGGGGTGGGCGCGACCCGGGGTCGAGCGTCAAGGCGGTCGCCCGCGGCGGCGGCGCCAACCTCATCGGTGCCGCGGTGACCACCGTCGCGAACCTGCTGCTGTCGGTCGTGGTGACCCGGTCGATGAGCCAGGCCAACGCCGGCATCTTCTTCTCGATCACCTCGCTGGTGCTGCTGCTGGCCACGGTCGGCCGGGTCGGCACCGGCGGCGGCGCGATCTACTTCCTGCCCCGGCTCCGGCTGCTCGGCTCGCCGGGCGAGGTGAGCGAGTGCCTGCGCTGGTCGATCCGGCCGACCGTGCTGGTCTCCTGCCTGCTCGGACTGGGCCTGCTGCTGTTCGCGCCGCAGATCGCCGACCTCGCGGTGGGTCGCGACCCGAGCCCCGACGCGATCCTGGTGCTGCGGCTGTCCGGGCTGGTGCTGCCGTTCGCGGCGCTGGGCGACGTGCTCCAGTCGATCACCCGCGGGTTCGGCCGGATGCGTACCACGGTGATGGTGGAGCGGATCGGCCGGCCGCTGGCCCAGCTCATGCTCGTCGTGCTGGCCGCGCCGACGCACAACGTGCTGCTGCTCGTGCTGGCCTGGACCGTGCCCTACCTGCCGGCGACGATCCTGTCCGCGCTGCCGATCCGGCGGCTCGCGCGGGAGAGCCGGCGCCGCCGCTCGGACGCCGAGCCGTCCGGGTTCAACCGGTCCGAATACTGGCGATTCACCGGCCCGCGGGCGCTGATCTCGCTGACCCAGGTCGGGCTGCAGCGGGCCGACGTGCTGCTGGTGGTCGCGATCCTCGGCCCGGTGCAGGCCGCGCTGTACGCCGCGGCGACCCGGTTCCTGGTCGTCGGGCAGCTGTCCAACCAGGCCATCTCGGTCGCCCTGCAGCCGCGGCTGTCGGCCGCACTGGCCCGCCGGGACCTGGACGAGGCCGGCATGCTCTACCGCACCACGACCGGCTGGCTGGTGCTCACCACCTGGCCGCTCTACCTGCTCGTCGGCGCGTTCCCGGCGGCGCTGCTCGGCATCTTCGGGCACAAGTACGCCAGCGCGACCGACGTCGTGGTCGTGCTCTGCGCGGCCATGCTGATCGCCACGGCCAGCGGCCAGGTCGACACCGTGCTGATGATGGCCGGCAAGAGCACCTGGAACCTGGCCAAGGCGGTGCTGGCGCTGGTCGTCCAGCTCGGGCTGGACCTCCTGCTGCTGCCGCACCTCGGGATCCTGGGCGCGGCGATCGGCTGGGCGGTCTCGATCCTGGTCGCCAACCTGGTGCCGCTCGGGCAGCTGATGATCTCGACCGGGCTGCATCCGGTGGGCCGGGCCAGCGTGATCGCGGTGGCGATCTGCACGGTGGCGGTGGTGCCGGTGGCCGCGGTCGCCCGGATCGTCGGCGGCGACCACCTGGTCCCGGCGCTGATCGCGACCAGCGTGGCGGTGCTGCTGTGGGCGGCCCTCTCGTGGCGGTTCCGCGGCCCGCTCCAGCTCGACGCGTTCGTCGCCAGCCGCCGCCGCGGCCGTCGCGGCCCCGGCAACGGCAACGGGCCCCCGCCGGCGGGACCGGCGGGACCGGGAAGGCCGGCGGGTCCGGCGGGTCCGGCGGGACCGGCGGAACCGGGGG
>Ga0079220_10000081_pt1 | contig 19225 bp, 19 predicted proteins | sample GAAS100_FD_75071 | JGI IMG/M metagenome (GOLD analysis project Ga0079220, IMG submission 75071) | Agricultural soil microbial communities from Georgia to study Nitrogen management - GA AS100 | ecosystem: Environmental > Terrestrial > Soil > Agricultural land | place: USA: Georgia | collected... | reverse complement strand
GCCGAGCAGCCCGAGCACCTGCGACTCCTGTCGCCGCAGCCCGCGCCTGCGGCAGATTTCGAGCGACTCCCGGGCCGCGTCCCGCGCTGCCCCGGGATCGCCCTGATACCAGTAGCTGTGGCCGAGGTGCATCAGCACGAAGGCCAGCCCGTCCTCGTCTTCGAGCTGCCGGTAGACGGCGAGGCTCTCCAGGTAACGGCGATGCGCGAGCTCGCGCTGGGAGTCGTGGTCCGCCATCCCTCCGGCGGAGCAGAGCGCGCGGGCACGCAGCTTGTCAGACAGGTCGTCGAACGCGAGGAACGTGTCGAACCAGCGGATGCCCTCTGCCGGCTGGCCAGCCGCCCAAAGCTGTTGCACGGCGAGCGCCATGCGCGCGCCGAGGTCGGCCTCGCGCCGCTCGAGCGCCCACTCAAGCACCGCGCGGACGTTTGGCTGTTCACCGGCGAGGAGCCCCTGGCGCGCCTCGCCGCCCTCCGCGTACTGGGACAGGTTCGCCGACTCGGCCAGGGCGATGAAGTACTCGGCGTGGCGGCGACGCAGCGGCTCTTGATCGTTGGATCGAGCCAGCCCCTCAGCCGCGAACTGGCGGATTGTCTCGAGCATCCAGAAGCGGACGCTCTCGCGCGCTCGCACGAGGCTCTTGTCGACGAGCGACTGCAGGACGTCGATGTCAGCGCCGCAGACCTGCTCGGCCGCCTCCAGCGTGCAACCGCCGGCGAACACGGCGAGCGCCGCGAACAGCCGCCGCTCCTCGGGATCGAGCAGGTCGTGGCTCCATTGGATGGTTGCGCGCAGGGTCTGCTGGCGCTCGTCGACGCCACGACCGCCCTTCAGCACGTCCAGCCGCTGCCCGAGCCGGTCGAGCAGCTGCTCGGCCGAGAGCACCCGCACGCGTGCGGCGGCGAGCTCGAGGGCGAGGGGCAGCTGCTCGAGCCGAGCGCATAGCTCGGCGATCGCGGGGCCTGGGGTGAAGCCGGGCTCGGCGGCGCGCGCCTGCGCCACGAACAGCTCGAGGCCCTCCGCCGGCGCGAGCGGCGGCACCGGGTAGGCGTGCTCGCCCGGCACACGCAGCAGTTCGCGGCTCGTCACCAGCAGGTTCAGGTTCGGGCAGGCCGCGAGCAGCCGCGGGAGCTCCGGCGCGGCCGCGATCACGTGCTCCATGTTGTCGACCACCACCAGCATGGCGCGGTCGCCGATGAACTCCGCCAGCGACCCCTTCGCGCCGAGCGCCGCGGCCACGACGTCCGGCACGAGCGCAGCATCGGCTAGCGGCGCCAGCGCTACCCACTGGACGCCGGCGGGGTAGCGGTCGGCGGCGTCGGCTGCAGCCTGCAGGGCGATCCGGGTCTTGCCGGTGCCGCCGGGGCCGACCAACGTCAGCAGCCGCACGCCGGGCCGCAACAGCATTTCGTCGACCTCGGCGAGCTCGCGGCGCCGGCCGAGGAATGGGGTCTGAGGCACTGGTAGGTTGGCCTGGTGCAACGACTTCAAGGGCGGGAAGTCGCCGTCGCCGAGCTGGTAGATGCGCTCCGGCGCCGACAGGTCCTTGAGGCGGTGCTCGCCCAGATCCCGCAGGCCGTCGCCGCCCACCAGGGCGGCGGTGGAGGCAGAAAGCAGCACCTGCCCGCCGTGGCCACAGGCGGCAATTCGGGCCGCACGGTGAACATCGATGCCGACGTAGTCCCCGTCGACGACAAGCGGCGTGCCGGTGTGCAGGCCGATGCGGAGCCGCAGGCGCCCGTCGCCGAACGCCTCGGTCACGGCCCGGGCGGTGGCGAGCGCGCCGACGGCGGTCGGGTAGGCGACGAAGAAGGAGTCGCCCTCGGTGCCTATCTCGACGCCGCCCTCGTCGATGATCGCATCACGGACGACGCGTCGGTGCTCGCCGAGGGCGCGCGCGTACTCCTCGGCGCCGAGCCGCTGCAGCAGCTGCGTCGAGCCCTCGACGTCGCTGAAAAAGAAGGTGACGGTGCCGGTGGGAAGATCGCGCCCCACCGGCATATGATGCCGGATCAGGCCCTTAACCCGTCAAGTTCGCCGCGGGACGCGGCACTCGACGTGAACGGGGTCGACGTGTATGGTCTCTCGTGTGGTGCTGGGGAGGCTCCAAATCCGGTCGTTCGTGGCCGCACTCGTGGTGCTGCTTGCGGTGCCGGCATCGGCGGGCGCGGCGACCGGGCCGATGAAGATCCACTACTACCAGCGGCCGGGCTCGGCGTGTGCGAGCACGAACCCGACTGCGGCCGGCGCCAAGAAGTACACCAGTGCAGTCAGCCAGACCGGGCTCGCCTTCGACGGCTCAGAGCTGCTGGTCAGCTGCTGGGGCGACGGATCGATCCTCAAAGTCAGCGAGGCGGGGAGCGTGGTCGGTCAGCTGCAGGTGACCGGCGTGGCGGGGCTCGGCGGCATCAGCTGGGACGCGGATCACAACGTGCTTTGGGCATGCGCCATCACCGGGACGAACACGTCGCTCAGCAACCGGATCGGCTGGGTCGAGTTCGATCCGTCGACCCAGTCGGGGGCGTGGCACTACGTGGGGGATGCGCCGCACGGCTGCACCAATAACCTCAACTACGCGAACGGCGTGCTGTGGGCCGACGGCGCCTACAAGCTGTCCCACGGGTCGAGCCAGTGGATCGACGTCGGCACGGCCGTGCTGGTACCGCCGCTGACGATGACGCCCACGTATCATCCGTTTACTCCGGATGGGCACGTCAGCGGGGCGATCCCCGGTGCGGACGGCCTGCCCCTGTGGGAGGCTGATAACTGGACGCCGACCACGAAGTCGATCTGGGAGGCCGGGGCGACGTCGGCGATCGAGACCGGCACGCAGCGGTTCGAGCAGCTGGTCTGCGACCCGAACACGCCGACCGGGCCGATGCTGTTCGTGAAGTGGTTCAACCAGAACGGCTTCGGCGCGCTGCCGGTCGACACGTGCTAGGGAGGTACCGCACCACACCTGAACGCACGCGCAGGTCTTGCCCCCAGCAGGCGTAACCGCTCGCCGGTCATACTTCAATATGACCCGGACGATCTCGCCTGCGAGAGGAGCGATAGCGATGACCGCACCCGTCACGAGGCTCAACCGCGAATACAGCAGTTCGGGGGCGGCCGTCACGGGATGGGAGGAGACGCGGAAGGTTCTTGAGGAGGCCGAGCTGTTCTGGATCTCCACTGTCCGAACCGACGGCCGACCCCACGTGACACCGGTCGTGGCCGTGTGGGCGGATGGGGCCATCTGGTTCTCCACGGGGGAAGGGGAGCAGAAGTTCGCCAACCTGCGGGCAAATCCGCGCGTGGTGCTGACAACCGGCTGCAACCGATGGGACCAGGGGCTGGATGTGGTGGTGGAGGGAGAGGCGGTGCTGGTCACGGCGGATGCCACGCTCGGCCGCGTCGCCTCGGTGTTCGCCTCGAAGTGGGACGGGCGGTGGCAGTACGTTGCTCGCGGCGGCGCGTTCCGTAGCGATGAGGGGAGCGGCAAGGCCATGGTGTTCTGCGTCACGCCGGTAAAGGTCTTCGCTCACGCCAAGGGCGACCCGTTCGGTGAAACGAGGCACCAATTCTGACCGGCTAGAGCGGCCCAGTCGGGAGATCGAGCGGCTGGTAGGGTCGATGCGTGAGGCTCGCTGGCAAAACGGCGCTGGTGACCGGGACCAGTCGAGGTCTCGGCCTCGAGATCGCCCGGTTGTTCGCAGCCGAGGATGCGCGGGTGCTGTGCCACGCCCGCACGCGCGAGGCGGCTGTGGCCGCGGCCGAGACGGTGGGAGGCGAACCCGTGTGGGGCGACCTCTCGGCTCAGGAGGGCGTGCTCGAGACGGCGGCCCAGACGGTCGCGGCCGCGACCGCGCTGCACGTGCTGGTACACAACGCCGGGATCGGCAGCCCGGGAGCGATCGAGGAGCACTCGCGGGAGCAGTTCGACCGCGTGATGGCCGTGAACGCGGCGGCGCCGCTGTTCCTGACGCAGGCGCTGCTGGGGCCACTGCGGGTGGCCGGCCGCGCGGGCAGGATCGTGATCGTGAGCTCCGACTCGGGGCGCTTCTCCGTGGCCAAGAACGGCGTCGCCTTCCCCTACCGGATGTCGAAGGCGGCCGTCAACATGCTCACGCTCAACCTCGCCACCGCGCTGGCTGCGGACGGGATCATCGTCAACGCCATGCATCCCGGATGGATGCGCACCGACATGGGCGGACCGGACGCACCCGTTTCGCCGGCCGAAGCTGCGGTGACGGCGCTCTACCTGGCGTGCCTACCCGATGGAGGTCCCAGCGGGCGGTTATGGCAGGAGCAGCGGGAAGTCGACTGGTAGCGTCGAGGGTCAGTGGGTGGCCACGACCAGCCTCGCCGGCGTTGTTCTCACGAGTGGATTCCCGCGCGGGTGAACGCGATCACGCGGTCGACGAGAGCGAGCAGGCCGGCGGCCGTGGGTGGTGACGGGAGCGCTCGGAGTTCGTCGGTCTCGTAGAGGTCACGCAGCCCCGCGACGGCGGTGAGCGCCGCGAGCCGGGGCACGAGTGCGGTTCCGGGCTGACCGAGATCCCCCCCAACGGCATCGGCCAGGACGCGCTCGAACTCGTAGTAGCCGGCGCGGGCGCGTCCACGCAGCGCGGGCTCGGCGTTGATGATGTGCGCCCGCTGCGCGCGGCGCTCCCAAAACCGGCCGCTCAGTTCGACGTCCTGTGACTCGAGGTCGTTCATCGTGCTTGCCATCCACTCGCGCAGCGTGTCCAGAGCCGATTCCTTTGGCCCTCTCGCGCTCAGAGCCGCGGCGAGGCTCTCCGGCCGAAACGGCTCGGCGTCGAACAGGAGCTCCTCCTTGGTGGCGAAGTGCACCGTCACCGTGCGCGGCGCCACGTCGGCCCTATCTGCGATCGCTCTGATCGTGGTGTCGCGATAGCCCCGCTCGGCGAACAGCTCGAACGCGGCGTCCTGGATCGCCAGGCGCGTGCGCTGCTTCTTTCGCGTTCGGCGGTCGACCGGCTCAGCCATCGCCAGATCGTACTTGACGCATCATTACTAAAGTAGTATTTTTGCTACTTCAGCATAAATGTGCCGGCTGTCACGGCTCGGCCGGCCATCCGACCCGCGAGGAGCTTCGATGACTACCCACGCTGAACTCACACCATCCGAGGCCGCCGACCGCCTGTCGATCCGCGAGCTGTTCGACGCCTACGCGCATTGCGCCGACCGGCGCGACGCCGAAGGGCAGAAGGCGCTATTCACCGACGACACCGTCTTCGCCGTCTACATGGGCGGCGAGGGCAACGAGGCGACATACGTCTTGCGAGGACGTGAGTCGCTGACCCCGGTCTTCGCCGACCTGAACCGCTACGAGGCGACGATGCACTTCAACGGACAAAGCACGGTCACACTCGACGGCGACCGCGCCACGGGAGAGAGCTACACCATCGCCCACCACGTCTACACCGAAGACGGGATCCGCAAGATGATGGTCGCGTGGCTCCGGTACCTCGACGTGTTCGCCAGGATCGACAGGAGCTGGTACTTCGCCGAGCGCAAACTCATCCTCGACTGGAGCGAGGTACGGACGATCACCGCACCCCAGGCGTCGTGAACGACGTCGTCGACCGCCGGCTACCCGGCTGCGGCGACGAGCTCGGCCGACTCCTCACACGCCCGGGCGCGCTGCGCCGTGGTGTCGTGTGCGAAGCGCGTGGCGACACGCACCACCTCGGCCCCCAACGTCCGCAGCTGAAGTTCGACGCTCTCGTCGGTGATCTGGCCCGCGGCGTCGAAGATGCGGTACGCGGAGGCGACCGGGATCACGTAGGGGACGGCCCAGCCGCGCAGCGCCCTGACCGCGAACTCCATGGTGTTGATCGCCTGCAGCCCCTGCGTGCCGCCGGCGGCGCTCATCAGGCCGATCACCTGGTCGTGCAGGAACGGCGGTTCGCGCGAGCCGAGCGAGTGCAGCCAGTCGAGCGCGTTCTTGAAGGCGCCGGAGATCGTGCCCTGGTACATCGGGCTGCTCCACAGCATCCCGTTGGCCCCGTAGCAGGCCTCGATCAATGTCGAGGCGGCCGGCGGCGGCTCCCCCTCGTGGTCGGGGTTGTACATGGGCAGATTGAGCTCGCGCAGGTCAACGAGGGTGGTGGCCGCTCCTGCTTCGGCGGCACCGTCGAGCGCGACCCGCAGCGCGGCCAGACTCCGTGACGTCTGCGCGAGCGAACCACCTAGGCCGACGATCGCGAGGCGCTCGGTCACGGTCGCAGGAGGTTCGAATCGTCGTGCGGGAGACTCACCCGGCGTACTCCGACGCGAAGAGATAGCTGACGGCCAGGCTGCGGTACGGCCGCCAGCGGTCCGAGAGCTCGATCAGCTCATCTGGCGTGGGGACGTGGTCGAATCCGTAGAGGCGCTGAATCGCGCGGCGCAGCGCGATGTCGCCCGTCAGGAAGACGTCGGGTCGGTCGAGTGCGACGAGCAGAAAGCCGTGGGCCGACCAGGGCCCGATCCCTGGCACCTCGGTCAGCGCCGCCTCGACCTCGTCGTCGGTCATGCCGGCAAGCGCGTCGTCGCTCAAGCGTCCGTCGGCGAATCGCTCCGCGAGCGCCCGCAGCGTCGCGCCCTTGCGCGCCGAGAGTCCGGCGGCGCGGAGCACCTGCGGATCGGCCGCGAGCAGCTCCTCGGGCGTTGGCAGACGCCCGCCGAAGCGCTGCTCGATCCGAGACACGATCGTGCGCGTCGCCGCCACCGACAACTGCTGACCCACGACCTGGAAGATCAGCGTCGCGAAGGCATCGAGCGGAGGCAGCTCATCCATCCACGCCCGCGGCCGGAAGTCGGGCCGCGCGTCGATCAGCTGCGCCAGCACCGGATCCGCGTTTCGCAGGAACTCCCGCGCCTTCGGGTCGGCTGCCGCTGCCGGCTTGCGAGCTCGTGTGTCGTCGGTCATCCCTTGAAGGCCCCGGAGGTCAAACGCTCTCGGTCAGGATCGCATAATTCCGCGGTCAGCGACGTGCGGGCCCCAGCCGAATGCGGGCGCGATATCGCGGGCGATCGTTTCGAGCATCGCCGCGTTGTAGTCGACGCCGAGCTGGCTCGGCACGGTGAGCAGGACGGTGTCGGCGGCCTGAACGGCGGCGTCCCGGGCGAGCTCGTCGGCGATCCGATCGGGCTCTCCCGTGTAGCTGCGGCCGAAGCGGCTGATCGCGCCGTCGAGCCAGCCGACCTGATCCTCGTTTGCATCTCCGCCGAAATACCGGCGGTCGAGGTCGGAGGTGATCGGCATCACGCTGCGGCTGATGGACACGCGCGGCTCCCCGGCATGCCCGGCGTTCGTCCAGGCCTCGCGGAACAGCGAGATCTGCTCGGCCTGGAGCTGATCGAACGGCACCCGCGTGTCTTCCAGCAGCAGCGTCGAGCTCATCAGGTTCATGCCCTGCTCGCCCGCCCAGACGGCGCTCTGGCGCGTGCCGGAGCCCCACCAGATGCGATCCGCGAGCCCCGGCGACTGGGGCTGCACGGCGAGCATCGCCTCGCCCGGCCGGCCACCGACGTCGGCGCGGACCACCCCTGCCCCGGCGATCGCTGAGCGAAACAGCGCCGTCTTCTCACGTGCCTGCTCACCAGCCAGCGAGTAGCCAAACGCCTCGGCGCCGTGCCAGGCGGGCTCCGGCGAGCCGCGGCTGACGCCCAGCTGCAGGCGACCGCCCACCAGCAGGTCTGCCGCGGCCGCCTGCTCGGCCATGTACAGCGGGTTCTCGTAGCGCATGTCGATCACGCCCGTGCCGATCTCGATTCGGCTGGTGCTGACGCCGATCGCCGTGAGCAGCGGGAACGGGGACGAGAGCTGCCGTGCGAAGTGGTGAACGCGGACGAAGGCGCCGTCGATGCCGATCTGCTCGGCGGCAACGGCAAGCTCGACCGTCTGGCGGAGCGCGTCGGCCGCCGTGTGGGTGCTCCCTCCACCTGGATGCCACGCGCCAAACGACAGGAAGCCGATCTTCTTCTCATGATCCATATCCACCAGAACGTACTTGATCCCTCAAGTATTCCGGGCCGACAGCTGGACGACGAGGCTGCTCACACGGGTAGCGGTTCCTCCAGCGATGCCAGCGCATAGTCCGCGTTCGCCTCGCGCAGCTGCTCGACGGTGTAGTGGCCGCTCGCCACCCCGACGCACTGGATGCCGGCCGCGTGCGCACCCTCCACGTCGCGTGGCGTGTCGCCCACGACGATGGCCTGTTTCGCGCTGATATCGTCGCCGTAGACCAGGGCCGCCCGCTTGAGCGCGATGCGCGTGATCTCGCCCCGATCGCTCGAGTCGGAGCCGTATCCGCCGAACGAGAAGAACCGGTTGAGCCGTGCCCGGTGCAGCTTGATGTGCGCTGCGGCCTCGACGTTTCCGGTCACGATCCCCAGCAGGTAGCCGCCGTCAAGCAGCCGGGGCAGCATCTCCTCCACGCCCGGCAGGACTCGGTAGGAGGTCGAGTCCTCGACAGTCTTATGCATGTAGTGCAGGCGCCGTTCCAGCAGCCGGGCGAACTCGGCCCGCTCCGGCGCTCGGTGCATCACCGCCTCGAACGTCTTTCGGCCCACATCGGGATCGGTCATGCCCGCGTCCGTGAACTCGCCGATATCAGCCGGGATGCCGTACAGCTCGTCGAACGCCAGCCGCCAGGAGGCCGCACCGGCGCCGCCGGAGTTGATCAGTGTGCCGTCGATGTCGAACAGGATCGTGACGCGTTTGGGGGCCAAGGGGAACCAGAACCTCCTCATGCGGGAGCGTAGTGCGACTCCCTCGTCACGTGCCGGTGGTGATGCCGGCGGCGCCTCGCCCCCTGAGGCGCCCGCCTGACTCATCACCGGCAGGGCGTCCACGGCGTGTCGAACAGGTCCACGGTCTTCAGGATCGCGTTGAAGTTCCAGCCGTTCGACTTCGAGCAGTTGAACGACGAGCTCTTGTACTCGATCTCGAACACGGCCTTCCCAGAGGCCGTCCAGCCGGGCAGCCCCGGCGCCGGGTAGTCGCACTCCTTGTACTGCATGCACTGCTCGTTGATCGCGTAGTCGAAGTAGGGCTTCAGGGTCGCGGCCTGGCCGAGATCGTTCTTCAGCGCCACGGAGAGCCCGTTGGAGTGCGCCAGATTGGCGAGATACGTGTCGTAGTTCAGCTGGTCGTCGGCGGTCAGCGGGAAGCCTGTCCGGTTGCTGTAGCCGTCGACGTTGTCGAACTCGACACCATCAAACCCCGCCTGCTTGCACTTCTGCACGCGCGCAGACATGATCGGACCGAGCACCGACAGCTGCCGGATGTCCAGCCACTTCTCACCCGGCCAGCCGTTCTTGCTGCCCAGCACCGATGCCGGGAACTGCCCGGCATCGACCCGCCAGTTCTCCCAGGTGCCGGCGTCGACGTAGCAGATCACATGGCCGCCCCGAGCATGAATCGCGTTCACCGCCGCAGTGTTCAGCGTCGTGTTGTTGCCGGACACGGCCTGATCGACGTAGAGGTCGATGTCCCAGACCTGCGGGCTGACCGCGGCACCTCCGCCCTGGGGTGGCGCCGAGATGGTCGTGTTGATGCCACCGGTCGAGGCGTACGCCGCGACACCCTGCAACTGATACTGCCAGCGGCTCTGTAGCCCCGGCTGCCAACAGCCGGAGCACGGTGTCGGTGCCGGCAACGCCGCTGAAGCTGGCGTCACGCCCAGCGCAAGGGTGATGAGCGCGAGCACGACGACCGCACTCTGGGAAACAGAAGGCTTACGCATGCCGATCCTCCTCAAAGCGACGAACGTGAGTGCCTGTGTCACGCGCGCTGTTCATCACTCTCCCGCGCCCTCGACACCGCTGAGCGTCGGAGTGGCTTGGCTGCCGCGGCATGCCAGCCAGCACGCGATCGCGAGGTAGTGAGCCACGCGGCTCAACTCCTGGCGATTCGACGTTCAATCAATCAGAAAGGCGCAGCGGCGTCAAGCGGCTCGGCCTCCGTCCTTACCGCCAGAGCCCAGCGGAGCGCCTCGGGGAAGATGGCGCAGCCGTGGGCGGCGGGCCACGCGCCGGTGGCGCGCGGCCCGCCATTGCGTTCCTACCTCAGGTAGTAATCGCTGACGCGGGAGCGGTAGTCGTCGTCACGGTACGTCGACTCGTCGAACTCTGGCGAGTTCTTGATCTGCTCCTTGTTCTGATTGACGTAGACGGCTTCGTCGTCGTAGTCGATCCGGTCGATCACGCCGGCCGGCAGCAACACCTTCTTGCCGAAGATCCACGGCCCCGTATCCACAACGACGTAGCTAGCACCGACGTCGTAGGTCGCCTCATCGATCTTTCCGATCGATCCGTCGATCGCCTCGACACTGAAGCCGTCGAGGTTGCCGCGATCACTGCTCCAAGCGTTCTCGCGCCACGCCCAGATCGAGGTTCTATCCATCGTGCTCATGCTGCACCTCCGTTGGGTAAGCCTTCTTCCTACCCACCTCGGCGGAGCCAAAACGCGGATGTGAACCGCACGGTGAGATCCACCAATGTTGGCATTGCGACCAGACCGGGTATAGGACGCCCATGCAACCGGCGATCACGGGTTCGAAGTCAGGCACACGTCGTCCCCTACGGATCGCGATGGTGGCGCCGCCCTGGATCTCGATTCCGGCGCCCACCTACGGGGGCATCGAGGAGGTCGTGCGGCTGCTCTGCCAGGGCCTGGTCGCGCGCGGCAACCACGTCACCCTGTACGCGGCGCCGGACTCGGAGTCGGATGCGCGCGTGGTGGAGGTGCTGGACGAGTCGCACCCCGATCAGATCGAGGACTCGCTGATCGAGGCGGCCCACGTGGGTTCGGTGTTCGGCCGGGTCGACCGCGAACGCGTGCGCGGCGCCGGCTTCGACGTCGTGCACGACCACTGCCCGGCAGTGGCGCTGGCGATGGCGGATCGGCTCCGGGAGCCGTTCGTGCACACCCTGCACGGCCCGTTCGACGATGAACGGATCGAGCTTTATCGGCGGCAAGGGCACAAGGCCACGCTGGTTGCGATCAGCGAGTCGCAGCGTTCACAGGCACCGGAGGGCGTTGAGTGCCGCCACGTGGTGCCAAACCCGATCGACCTCGACGAGTGGCCGTTCCTGGATGAGAAGGACGATGGCCTGCTGTTCCTGGGTAGGCTCGACCCGGACAAGGGGCCGCACCGCGCGATCGAGGCGGCGCACAGGGCCGGCCGGCGACTGGCACTGGCAGGGCCGGTGCAACCGGACGGCGAGGAGTTCTTCGCAAGCGAGGTGGAGCCACACATCGATGACGACAACGTGCGGTATCTGGGACCGCTCGGGCCCGATGACAAACGCCAGGCCCTTGTACGAGCGGGCGGCCTGTTGATGCCGATCGAATGGGCGGAGCCGTTTGGGCTGGTGATGATCGAGGCGCTCGCAACCGGGACACCGGTGATCGCCTTCGACCGCGGTGCGGCGGCGGAGATCGTGATCGACGGCGAGAACGGATTCCTCGTATCGGACGTCGACGGGATGGTGGAGGCGATCGATCGCCTGCACGAGATCGATCCCCATCACTGCCGCAGGTCGGTGCAGCGCTTTGACGTGGCCACCGTCTGCGCCGCCTATGAGGATGTCTACGCCGACGCAATCTCGCGCACCGCCTCGGCCTCCAACGTCGCAGCTCGGTGAAGCTCCCTCCAGCGTTACCGTCCCGGGTTCACCATGACCACGATTCTGCCGGCACCAGGCGCTATCCGAAGGGTGAGTCGCCAGGCGCTATGTTCCTCCCATGACCTGACCTCGTTCTCCTTGTCGAGATCGTGCGCCCCCGGCCATCTCCCGGCTTCGTTGTCGTGACTGAAGGTCTGAAGGAGATGGATCGTGGAAATGTTCAAAGTGGCGTTGCTGCAGCTGTTGGCGGCTGGAAACGATCAAGAGGCGAACCTACTGAAGGGAGACGAGGCGTGCCGTGAGGCAGCGGGCCTGGGTGCTGACATGGCCCTGTTCCCCGAGATGTGGAACATCGGCTACTACGAATGGGGCGCCGGCGATGACGCGAACGCACTCGCTGCGCGGGCGATCACGGTCGATGGCGACTTCGTCGGCCATTTCCGCTCCCTGGCCTGCGAGCTCAACATGGCGATCGCGATCACGTTTCTCGAGGATTGGCCGACCGGGCCGAGGAACAGCCTTGCCTTGATCGACCGCCACGGCAGCGTGATTCTCCGCTACGCAAAGGTGCACACGTGCGACTTTGGCGACGAGGCGTCGCTGACTCCGGGGCGAGAGTTCCCCGTGGCCGAGCTGGACGCGAAGTCGGGGACGGTCAGGGTCGGGGCGATGATCTGCTTTGACCTGCTGTTTCCCGAGGCTGCACGGGCGTTGATGTTGGAGGGAGCCGAGCTGATCCTGGTTCCAAACGCCTCACGAAACGACGAGAATCATCGCATCTGTCTGCGTGTACGCAGCGTCGAGAACATGGCAGCGATCGCTCAGACCAACTACGCCGCGCCGCAGCAGGGTGGTCATTCGGTCGCCTTCGATGCCATCAGCTACGCGTGGGATGACGACGGCGCGACGATCGACCCGACCGTCGTCCAGGCGGAGGCCGGAGAAGGCATCTACATCGCACGGTTCGATCTACCTCGGATTCGCGCCTTTCGTGAAGCCGAGACGCAGGGAGACGCGTACCGGAAACCCGGGACATACAGCTCGCTCCTGCGGCCCGAAGCGCGAGAGCCGTTCCGGCGGCCGGACGCGCGACGCGGGAGTGCGTCGGATCAGGTGTCGATTCGCCCCGCCGCCGCGGACGAGCTGGATCGTCTCGGCCACATTGCGGCCGACGGTAAGCGGTTCTGGGGGTATGACCCCGACCTGGTCAAACGGTGGGTGGCGCTTGGCGACTTCACATCGGAGGTGTTCGCGGCAAAGGACGTGTTCGTCGCCGTGGCCGCCGACGAGATCGTCGCGTGGTCGTCGCTGATCCTGAACGGCGACCAGTGCTGGCTGGACGATCTGTGGGTCGCTCCTGGCTGGATCCGGCACGGCGTCGGCCGACGCCTGTTCGACCACGCCGTGGTGTACGCCAAAGCAGCCGGTGCGACTGCCATGGAGTGGGAGGCCGAGCCGTTCGCGGTCGGCTTCTACGAGAAGATGGGCGGGCGCCACGTGCGAGACAGCGAGCCGAGCCCGATCTGGAACCGGACGATCCCCGTGATGAGACTGACGTTGGAGTAGCACCGCGCGACCGGACCACGTGCCCGACGGTCTACGGCAACGCCGGCAACTTCGCCACCTCCACCACCCGCATCGACATCGGCTTACGGTTCAGTACCCGGCCGGGCGCTCGTCGAGCAGTTGCTCACGGCGCTCATCCAGCTGGGCGTGACTCTCGTCTTCTGCGCCGATCAGCTCGTTGCGTGCGCTCGTCACCCGGATCAGTTCGTCCAGTTTGACGTTCAGCGCGCGCGACTCGCGACTCGAGGTGTGCTGCACCGCGAACACCATCACGAAGGTGACCAGCGTGGCGATCGATGCCACCGCCGCCAGCCGTCCTATCACCAGGCCGACGATCAGCGCCACGACCACGATGCCGGACGCGGCCGCGAACGCCTTCTGGTCTCCCAGCGAGTCGGTGATCTGGTCGATCACCCGGCTTGTGGGTGCGCGCCTCTCCCGGGCCGGAGGTCGGTCACCAGTCACGCGGCGATGGCTAGCGCACTCGGGTCGATGGGATCCGGCTCACGGTCGCCGCGAAGACACGGCGAGCGCCGGCGATCAGCCGGGCTCGGCGACGCCAGGCGAAGCGGAGGATCGCCATACCGACGGTCGTGCGAAGCAGGCGTAGCAGGAGGATCATCTACCAGACGACTACCCGCGCGCCGTCTGGTCCAAACCGCTCGCGCTTGGAGGAGAAGGCTGGGCGGGCACGAACAGTCGCGTGGTGGTGTACCCGAGATGAACGAAGATTCGTCGCAGAGTCCGGGTAAGCATCGCGTGGTGAAGGCGTACCTCTTCGACAAGCGGCAGGGCGACATCGTCGAGGACTGGGCCGGGTGTCTCCAGCATCTGAGCAAGAGTCAGGTGCTCTGGCTCGACCTGCAGGATCCGTCCCAGGAACAGGCGGCCGAGATATTCGATGCCCTCCACCTGGGCGATGTTGGTGAGTTGCAGCTTGACGATACCGATAAGACTCCGGCCGTCGAGCAGCAAGAGGGCCACTTGCGTGTGACGGCTGTTGCCGTCTCGGACACCGAGCGCGACCCCGACCGGGAGCGGATCGTCGTTGACTGTTTCCTAGGTTCCAACTGGGTGCTGACCGCCCACACCGCCGACATCGCCGCGCTCGACGATTTTCGACGTGTCGCAGAAGGACAGGGGGAGATCGGCCTGCTCGATGCGCCGTCGTTCCTCTCGGCCGTCCTGGAGTGGGTCGTGACCAGCTATCTCCATGCCTTCGACGAGGTCGAGGAGTCGCTCGACGAGTTCGACGTGAAGGCGCTCGCGAATCCGAGCAAGGATCCGGAGGAGGAGATGCGGGTGCTCAGCACTGCTCGCAGCCGAGTCGGTCGCCTGCGCCGGACGCTCGCACCTCACCGGGAGGTGTTCGCGGCGCTCAGCCACTCCGAGTTCGACCCGCTCTCGTCACCGGAATCGGCCGAGCGGTTCCTCGCTCTGTCCGCGAGGGTCGATGCCGCCCTCGCCTCCGCACGCGATGCCAGGGACGGCATCGCAAGCTCGTTCGACGTGCTGATCGTGCGGACCGAACACCGGACAAACGAGATCATGAAGGTGCTGACCCTGGCGTCGATCCTGCTGCTCCCCGGCGCCCTCCTCGCCGGAGTGGCCGGAATGAACATCAATTTCAACCCACAGGTGTTTGTGCACTCCTCCCTGTTCTGGATCGTGGTCACCGCCATTATCCTGATCGCTCTGGCAACGCTCGCCCTCGCTCGCTTGCGGAGTTGGATCTGACTCCAGCCGGACCGGAAGGGGCGGTACGCGGTAGCATGCTCCCCGCGATACGGCCGTACCGTCCGGGGACTGGAGGGGCTAGTGAGCAACGACGACCGGGAAGCTATTCGCCGTGACCGGCTCGTGAAGAACGAGTTGGCGTTTCGCGACTACAACAATCGGCGGGTGGAGGTCGAGCAGCAGGCCGTCGCTGTGGATGGCGCCGAGGACGAACTCGTGCCCTTCGTGTGTGAATGCGGCAGCGCCGATTGCATCGGCGCGTTGCTGGTCACGGTCAGCGAATACGAGGCCGCGCACTCAGCGCCGAACCGGTTCGTCGTCAAGACCGGTCACATCTACCCGGATGTGGAGTTCGTCGCTGACCAGCACGAGCATTACTGGGTCGTGGAGAAGCACCCCGGCGAAATGCCCCTGCACTGAACGGACTGCTAGGCCGCGGTGAGACGTGCGTCCTGGGCGGCGGCGATGCGGTACGCCTGTGCGGCTGACGCCTTGTTGCCAAACAGGAAGACGCCGCCGATGGCGTTTCCGTGAGACCACATGACCACCCAGACGGGAACCATCGTCTGCCCCTCGTGCGTCTGTCCCTGCCACGCCGAAACCCGGTCGCCGACGACGCTGGTCGGGGGGTGCAAGAGCCTCGCGTGTGCGATCTGTGTGGCGGTTTGTGCCGACCATGAATCCGCCACCTGGAGCGCGACGGCCGCGTCGTTGTAGGTGAAGGCTCCGAGCAGGACGCCGTCCTTCTTGCCGTCGGTGTACAGCCCCTGATATCCGGACCGGTAGGACGCCCGCTCGATCTTGCGCAGCGAGGCGGAGTCGCCCCTCATCGATTCGGCCAGCGACACGGCGTGGGTGTCCTTGGGGATCGCGAACCAGCCGCTTCCGACGTCGCCCGGCTGCAGGATCAGGTTCTGCGCATCGGCTGTGACGAACAACGCCGAGCTGCTCGGCGGCGCCGAGCTGGTCGCGGTCGAGCTGGTACCGCCACATCCCGCAGCCAGCACAACGCATACCACGAAGCCGACGAGTCTGGTGCCGGGATGCATAGGCCTGAAATCGGCACCGGCCCGGCCGATCTTTAGCCGGCCAGCTAGCCTGTGCGGAACGGTGCCGAACGCAACCGACAGCCAACCCCCGCAGCGGGCCCAGCGGCCGCCCGATGGCCCGGCGACTCCGGCGCGCCCTCGCTTCCGGATCAGCCCACCCTGGGTAATCCTCGCGCTCGTCCTGCTGGCGTTCAACTTCTGGGTCGGCTCCAACACGATGCAGGGGCCGCAGCTCGTGCGCGTCCCCTACAGCCCGTTCTTTCTCGACCAGGTGCGGTCCGGCAACGTCAAGGAGATCACGTCGGTGGGCACCGCGATCCAGGGCACGTTCCAGAAACCCACGACCTTTGGCGGCGAGAAAGCGGCGACGGGGTTTGAAACCGAGGTGCCTGCGTTCGCTGACACGGTCTCGCTCTCGCAGCTGCTCGAGACCAACGGCGTGGTCGTGAACGCCAAGCCGCTCTCCACCGGCGCCCCCTGGTGGCAGACGGTGTTGGTCGGATTCGGACCGACCCTGCTGTTCCTCGGCCTGCTGTTCCTGTTGCTGCGCCGCGCCGGCGGCATGCAGAACGCGCTCAGCAGCTTCGGACGGTCGCGTGCGCGGCGCTACGCGCCGAGCGGTGACCGCGTCACCTTCGCCGACGTGGCCGGCATCGAGGAGGCCAAGTCGGAGCTGAGCGAGGTGGTCGACTTCCTGCGCCACCCCGAGAAGTACGGGCGCCTGGGAGGGCGCATCCCCCACGGCGTGCTGCTGGCCGGGCCACCCGGTACCGGCAAGACTTTGCTCGCCCGCGCGGTCGCCGGCGAGGCGGACGTGCCGTTCTTCTCGATGGCGGCGTCGGAGTTCGTCGAGGCGATCGTCGGGGTCGGGGCGGCGCGGGTGCGCGACCTGTTCGTCCAGGCGAAGCAGTCGTCGCCCTCGATCGTGTTCATCGACGAGCTCGACGCGATCGGCCGCTCACGCACGGCGGGCATCGCCGGCTACAGCGGCGGCAACGACGAGCGCGAGCAGACGCTGAACCAGATCCTGACGGAGATGGACGGGTTCGACTCGTCGACAGGCGTGATCGTGATCGCGGCGACCAACCGTCCCGAGGTGCTCGACTCGGCACTGCTGCGGCCGGGCCGGTTCGACCGCCGGGTGGCGGTGCAGCCACCCGACCGCAACGGGCGTCGCGAGATCCTCGAGGTGCACACGCGCGGGGTGCCGGTAGCCCCCAGCGTCGATCTGGGCCGCATCGCGGCAACGACGCCAGGGATGGTCGGCGCCGACCTCGCCAACCTGGTCAATGAGGCCGCACTGCTGGCCGCTCGCCGAGAGCACGAGCAGGTCGAGGAAGCGGACTTCACCGATGCGCTCGAGCGGATCGTGCTCGGCGCCGAGCGGCAGGTGATGATGAGCGAGGCGGACCGCCGCCGCACCGCGTACCACGAGGCCGGTCACGCGGTGGTCGGCATGCTCACCGAGGGCGCCGATCCGGTGCGAAAGATCTCGATCATCCCACGCGGGGTGGCGCTGGGCGTGACCTTCTCGGCGCCGGACGCGGATCGCTTCAACTACGAGTTCCGGGAGCTGCTCGCTCGCATCGACGTGGCGCTGGGCGGACGCGTCGCCGAAGAGGTCGTGTTCGACGACATCACGACCGGCGCGGAGTCGGACATCCAGCAGCTGACCGAGATCACGCGCCACATAGTCGGCCGCTGGGGCATGTCCGAGGCGATCGGGCCGCTGGCGGTGATCGCCCGCGACGGCGCAGCAGGGCCGCTGTTTCCGGGGGTGTCCGAGGTCAGCGAGCAGACGCAGCAGCTGGTCGACAGCGAGGTGCGGCGGATCGTCGACGAGGCGCACGAGCGGGTGGTACGCCTGCTCACCCGCGAGCGCGGCAAGCTCGACTCGCTGGCCGGCGCGCTGCTCGAGCACGAGACGCTTGACGAGGACGCGGCGTACGCAGCCGCCGGAGTCGCCCACGAGAAAGCCGACGAGTCGCAGCCGGACGTCGTCCCGGCCGCAACCGCTCGCATCTCCGGCGGTCACGATCGGAGCCTCGGCTGACCCGAGTGCTGGTCACCGGCGCGTACGGCTGCATCGGCTCCTGGGTGACGAGGGATTTGATCGGGCGCGGAATCGATGCGATCGCCTACGACCTCGGGGACGACCCGCGGCGGATGGCGCTGATCATGGACGCGCCCGAGCTGGCGCGGGTCACGCACGTGCGCGGCGACATCACCGACCTGGAAGCGCTGGAGGCGGTGATCGACAACGAGCGGATCACGAACATCATCCACCTCGCCGCGCTGCAGGTGCCGTTCTGCCGCGCCGACCCGCCGCTGGGCGCGCGCGTGAACGTCGTCGGCACGGTGAACGTGCTGGAAGCGGTGGCGCGCCGCCTGGACCGGATCGGGCCAGTGGTGTACGCATCGTCGATCGCGGCCTACGACGCGATCGACGCAGGCGACGGACCCGGCATGGCGGGCACTCCGGGAACCATCTACGGTGTTTACAAACGAGCCAACGAGGGCAGCGCCTGGGTCTACCATGAGGAGCGCGGTGTGGCCAGCATCGGCCTGCGACCACACACCGTCTACGGCCCCGGCCGCGACCAGGGCCTGACCTCGGCGCCGACCAGCGCGATGCTGGCCGCCGCGGCGGGACGCAAGTTCAAGATCCCCTACGGCGGCACCAGCCAGTTCCAGTACGCCCCCGACGTGGCCCGCGCATTCGTCCAGGCCGCCCTTGCCGGCTACGACGGCGCCAGCGTCCACAACCTGGCCGGGCAGGCGGTCTCGATGGAGGGCGTGGTCGCGGCGATCGAAGCGGCCGCACCCGAGGCCGGCGGCCTGATCAGCTACGACGACGTCACGCTGCCATTCCCCGAGGCGGTGGACGCGGCGTCGCTGACCGAGGTGATCGGACCGGTCGAGGAGCTGCCGTTCCAGCAGGGCGTCGCCGACGCGGTCGACCGCTTCCGGCGCCTGCTCGCCGACGGCCGAGTGGCCGCCTGACCTACCAGCCGCCGATCGGGCCGCCGACCAGCCCCAGCGGCTCCGACTCCGCGGCCTCACCCGGGCGCGCGCGCAGGAAGTCGAAGTCGCAACCGGCGTCGGCCTGCATCACGTGGTCGATGTACAGCCGGCCGTAGCCGCGCGCGTAGCGGGGGACGGGGTCGGGGAGATCGGCGCGGCGCCGCTCCACCTCGGCAGCCTCGAGCTCCAGCTCGATCGTCCGCGCGTCGACGTCGAGCGCGATC
>Ga0079220_10000080_pt1 | contig 19293 bp, 10 predicted proteins | sample GAAS100_FD_75071 | JGI IMG/M metagenome (GOLD analysis project Ga0079220, IMG submission 75071) | Agricultural soil microbial communities from Georgia to study Nitrogen management - GA AS100 | ecosystem: Environmental > Terrestrial > Soil > Agricultural land | place: USA: Georgia | collected... | reverse complement strand
TCGAAATAGTTGGTGTAGCGATCCGTCAGGGAGTGCGGGTCGAAGCCCATATACGAATAATGCGTGAAAAATAGCGGGCCGCCGCGTCCCACCCCGACGTCGAGCTTGATGCCGAAGTAGGTGTTGCCGTTGGAATAGTGATCGCCGTCGGTTGTGCCCGACCATCCTTCGCGATACTTCACGGCGGTTTCGGACTGTCCCGCCCAGCCGCTGTAGTAAACGTCCGCGGGAACCGGGTGCGTCGGCGAAGCGATGCCCAGCAGGTACACAATCATCACTTCATTAAGGCCGGTGAGCCGGTGGTGGATGTGCCAGGTCCATTCGGGCGACCAGTGCCAGTAGAGAGCTTCGTTGTCGGGCGAAATCCGGTACCAGTCCCACTCGATGCCTTCCCACAAATGAGTGATCCGCTGGTACAGGGAAGCCTCGGCGGGAGCAGAGCCGTGGAAATACTGGCGCGCGGCAAGAAGCCCCTGCATCAGAAACGCCGTCTCGACGATATCGCCGCCGTTGTCGAACATGCCAAACAGCGGAATGGCTTGCGCAGTGCGGCCATTCATGAAATGCGACCAGACGCCGTGGTAGCGCGGCGCTCTCTCGAGGAAGCCGACGATTTTCGTCAGGCGCTCGATTCCCTGCTGGCGCGTGATGAAACCGCGATCGACTCCCACGATCAGCGACATGATGCCGAAACCGGAAGCTCCCGTGGCCACGATGCGGTCGTCTCCGGGAATATTCTCGCGAGCCATGCCGGAATAGGGATCGGCCGCTTCCCAGTAATAGCGAAAGCAGGCCTCCTGCAGCATGGTGAGAAGCTCGTCGTCGGTCATGGAATGCGTCGCGGCCGTGGCCGCGGAGGAGAGCGCGGACTCGCGATAGCTTTCATCCGAAGCGGCGACTTTATAGAAAGCGGTTTCACCCACTTTGCCGAGAAAATCGCTGAAGCGTGTCATGTCCGGTTCCTGAATGCCGATGGGACGGAACGATTTGCCGTCGGACGAACGGTAGATCACGTAGCGAGCCAGGCGAGGACTCGCGACCGGAGCCCACGTGAGATCGATGTGGCGTTCGTAGCCCTGCGCGCGCACATTTCGTGGAGCCGGAAGGCGCGGGCCTGCGGCGGATTCGGACTTTGCGGCGTCGATGCGAATTTCATCGATGAGCAGAGTGTGCGGGGCTCCGTCCGCGGCGCCTTGCTCGAAAACCAGCGCTTCCAGGCGGCGCGCGTCAAGAGGATTGATCGAGTCCGTCTGGAACTTGGCCAGCGGGACGGCCAGGCGAAACCATTTGCCGGGCGAAATCCCGGCAGCGTAGCCGGAAAGCGACACCGGCTTCGAGAAATTCTGCCGCGTATCGAGCAGCCGAAGGCGCGGAAATTGCGACGGCGCAATGGCATCCGCGGAGAAACACCAGAAATAGAGAGTGTCGCCCTGAAAAAGAATTTCGCGGTTGCGCGGTGCCTGAACGTCGACCTGCGCTTCCCACGAACCGCCCGGACGCGATTCCCACGAGAGCGCCAGCGAGTTCGGCCCGGTGAAGAATTCGGAAGCCTCCAGGGGCAGCTTGCCGCCGTGCAGCTTGAGTTCGCTGGGCGCCACGCCGTTTCCGGAACTGTAGTAGTAAGCCGCGGTCGGAATGCCGTTATCGAAGAAGGTGTGGCGGTAGTAGCCGGAATCGCAGACGGCAAACGTGGACGAGAGCAATGAGAACAGCACAAAGCAAAGACCGTTGCGGAGAATCGCCAATAACCGGCGGATGCGAAGCATGAGAAGTACGGCCTCCAAGCCAGAACTCCGAAAGAGCGGCGGAAACGGCCCAGCCGGAGGAGGCGAGGATTCCACGAAAGCGCGGCGCGGGCAAGCGGCAAAATCAAGAATTGTTGACATCCGCCCGGCCGGGGACTATATTGCGGGTCACCGCTAGTTAACCGATTTAGCTGGACGCGGCGCGGGGTGAAGCCGGTTCAGTGTAAGGGGTGTAAGAAATGAGAAAAATCATGAAAATCTGGGTGGGGATCCTGGTTTTGTTGGCGTGGTGTGCCGCGCTGCCGGTGGCGGAAGCGCAGTACCGCGCGGGAATTCAAGGAACCGTAGTCGATCCACAGGGCGCCGCTGCTGGCGGGGCGACACTGACGCTGACCAGCAAGGACACGGGAAGAACATTTCAGGCCACTACCGACGACAAGGGCAGCTACAGCTTCCCGAACCTGGGACCGGGCCAATACACAGTTTCGGTTGAACAGAAGGGGTTCAAAAAGAAAGTCATCGACGACGTGGCGGTGGCCGCGGAGGAGATCCGCGGGCTGGACATCACGCTCGAACTGGGAGCGGTGACGGAATCGGTAACCGTAAGTGGATCCGCGGTTCCTCTGCTGGATACGGAGACCGCGACTGTCAGCGGCACCGTGACGGCTCAGCAATTCCAGAAGCTGCCATCGTTCGGCAGAGATCCCTTCCAGCTTCTGCAGCTGGCTCCCGGCGCCTTTGGCGATGGGTCGCAATCCGCGGGCGGAGGCACGCAAAACCTGCCGGCAACCACCATAGGGGGGACCGGCGGAACGGACGGCGTGTTCAAAATCGAAAACGGCGGACAGATCACCGCCAATGGCGCGCGGACCGGCGAAAACAACTACCAGATCGACGGCGTGGGAACCACCAGCGTGACCTGGGGCGGCACGTCCGTGATTACGCCGAATGAAGACTCCATCAAGGAAGTCCGCATCGTCACGGATAATTACGACGCGGAGTACGGGCGCTACCGCGGCGCGCAGGTCCAGATCATCTCCCAGAACGGCACCAACCAGTACCACGGCAGCTTCTTTTTCAAGGCGCATCGGCCGGGACTGGACGCCTTCACGAAATACAACGGCTATAACAACGGGAACGTAAGAGACGCCAACCGCTTCAACGACTGGGGAGGCAGCGCGGGAGGACCGATCGTTCACAACCGGCTCTTTGCGTTTTTCTCCTACGAGAGACTGGACAACAACGCGGCCAGTTCGACAACCAGCGGCTGGTATGAGACGCCGCAGTTCCGCGCGCTGGCGGCTTCCGGAACCAATGCTGCCGCGTTCCTCGGTTTTCCGGGCGTTGATCCCAACGGCGGAACGCTAGTGGATCAAACCTGCGCGAGCATCGGTCTGACAGAGGGCGTCAACTGCCGCTTCATCGCGGGGCAGGGCTTGAACCTGGGTTCGCCGTTGACGGCCCCACGCGGCACCCGGGACGCCGGATTCGTCAACAACAACAACCCCGGCACGGGCGGCGATGGGTCGGGCGGCGCAAACAACCTGACCAACACGCCGGACATCGCGTTCTTTACCGACGTTCTGAACCCAAGCAACAGTAATCACGTGCAGTACAACGGCCGGTTGGACTTCAACGCCACGAGTAGAGACTTGCTGGCTTTCAGTATCTACTATGTGCCCAATTCCAGCACTTCCTTGAACGGGAACGGCACGCGCTTGATGAATCTTTTCAATACCACCTCGATCAACCGCGCCATGACCGGCATCTGGGATCACACCTTCAGCCCGACGTTATTGAATGAAGCGCGGATCAACGCCGCGGGCTGGATGCAGAAGGATCTTTCCAGCAATCCCAAGGCTCCCTGGGGCCTGCCGCAGGTCAGCTTCAATGGAACTGGCGGCATTACCCTCAACGGGTACGGCATCGGCTCGTTCAACGGCTTTGACCAGTGGACCTACGCGGCCAAGGATGTTCTTACGAAGGTCCACGGCGCACATACGATGAAGATGGGAGGAGAGTTCACGCGGCTGCTTTCCGTTGACGCTCCTTTCTGGTCGGACCGTCCCAGCTATACTTTCAATAATATTTGGGACTTCCTGAACGATGCTCCGGTGACGGAGAACGCGCAATTCGATCCGCAGAACGGCGTGCCCTCGGCCTTGCGCAAGGACCTCCGTTCGACGGTGGCGGCTCTGTTTTTCCAGGACAATTACAAAGTGCGGCCGAACCTCACGTTGACCGCGGGACTGCGGTGGGAGTACTTCGGTCCTCTTTCCGAGAAAAACGGAAAATTGGCGACCGTGGAGCTCGGAAGCGGCGCGGGGCTTTTCACGGACATGCGCGTTCGCACCGGTGGGAACCAGTTCAACGCGCAGAAAGCGAATTTTGGCCCACAGCTGGGCTTCGCATGGAGTCCGGACAAGCTCCTGGGACGCGACGTCCGCAACCGCCTGGCAATTCGAGGCGGCTTCGGAATGGCCTACAACGGTATTGCCCAATCGAATTCGCTGGACGTGCGGTTCAATCCACCGTTCGTGAGCAACGGCCAAAGTTTTTCGGGAAGCCAGATCCTTTACATCGACAGCTTCCCGTCCGACATAAACAATCCCAACGGATACGCGCCGAATCCGAATGCCATCTTGACGTTCGGCAGCAACAATCTGCCGACAACCGGCCGCATCGATCTCACGGCGCTTCCCGCCAACTGGCCGACTACATACACGTACCACTACACCCTGGGAGCCGAATATGATTTAGGGCATGAGTGGGTGGCTTCAGTCGGATACCAGGGCAGCACGACGCGGCACCTGACCGAGCACTACAATCTTTATAACGTCGGAGCGGCAGGCAACTACCTGTTCAACCCGGTGGTGTCCGGCGTTACGTTCTACGCCGACGATGGTTCGGCGCGATTCAACGCGCTGCTGCTCGAACTGAAGCACAACTTCAGCCGGTCCTTCGAATTGGATACGCAATACCGCTATAGCCACGGTCTGGACTCCGGATCGAATGCCTACGCGGGCGGCTTCTATCAGTGGAATCTGGCGAGCGGTTTCGCAACTTCAGATTACGACACGCGCAATGCGTTCAAGCTGTACGGAATTTGGTCCCCCACGATTTTCAAAGGCAGTAACAGCTGGCTGGAGAAAATCGCCGGTGGATGGTCCGTAAGCGGCATCCTGAACGCGCACAGCGGGTTCCCCTGGACGCCGCAATACAACAACAACGAGCTGACCAACGGGTTCGATCCCGTATATAACTTCGGGGCATTCGCTGGCGGTTCGTCGGGCAATGCCGGGAACGGGAATATCCTCCCGGCGGCGTACCTTGGCGGCTTCAGCGCGGATTACCGAAACGGCGTGGCCAACCCCAACGGAGGCCAGGCCTTCTTTACGCCGCCCAACATTCCCAAAGGGACTCTGTTTGAGTGCCTGTTCGTCACGGCTGCCACCGCCAATTGTCCCAACGGACGGGAAGCACTGGGCGGCCTGCCGTCGCCGCCGGGAATCGCGCGCAATTCCTTCACGGGTCCTGGCTACTTTGCCGTGGACGCCAGCCTCAGCAAGTCATTCGGACTCCCCAGCATGAGGTTGATCGGCGAAAACGCGAAGATCGAGTTTCGCGCAAACTTCTACAACCTGTTCAACAACCTCAACCTCACCAACATCCAAAGCGACATCATGAACGTCCACTTTGGCCAGGCGCAGAATGCGCTGGGCGCCCGCGTCGTGGAAATGCAGGCGAGGTTCAGCTTCTAAGTTCACCCAGGACTGGCCTGCGCGAGACAGGCAAGTCCACCACCCCGGGAAGCTGTCAGCCAGAAGCGGCATTCGCGGCTGGTTGACAGCTTCTCTTTTTTGTTTTCATACTGCTGCGGAGGCCCGTCATTTCCATTCCGCGAATCTTCCACGGCCTGAGATACCGGCTATTCCTGACGACACTGGGGGTCGTCGTGTGCTCGCTGGCGATTGCGGGCGCCGAACCGGTGTTGTGCTTTCAGGTGCCGCAGAAGCCCGAAAGAACTGCCGCCGATAGTTTTGACAAGCTTGCGGCAAAGGCAGCGGAGGCGAGCGAAAAAAATCAGTTGGCGGACGCCGCGGCGCTGTACCGAAAAGCCCTTGTGCTGCGGCCAAAGTGGACGGACGGATGGTGGTCCCTGGGCACGGTCCTCTATGACCAGAACAATTACGGCGAAGCGGCGAGAGCTTTTCAGCGGCTGCTTTCGCTGATGCCCGGGAACGGGACGGCGCGAGTGATGCTCGGGCTATGCGAATTCCAGCTCGGAAAAGACGCGCAGGCGCTGAAACACATCCAGGAAGGAGACGCGCTGGGAGTAATCAACGATGCTCAGCTGAGGCAGGTCGCCCTATACCACGAAGGAATCCTGCTGCTCCGCGCGCGGCAATACGGGGCGGCCGCGCGGCCGCTGAGAGCGCTGTGCGAGGCGGGCTTGCACAACGGTGAATTAGTCCAGGCTTTTGGGCTGGCGGTTTTTGGGTTGACTCCCAAAGTTGCGCCCCCGGAAGGAACACCCGGCGCGCAAATTGTCCTTCGAGCCGGAGGGGCCGAGTGTTCGGCGGCGCAGAAGCACGCTGACGAAGCGCGTGCGGAATACGAGGCTCTGCTCGCAGAATATCCGGACTATGCGAACCTGCACTACGTCTACGGAAGGTTCTTGCTTGAACTGCACGAAACGGATGCAGCGGTGCAGCAATTCAAAGCGGAACTGCAAAGAAATCCGCGGCATCTCAATTCGCTGCTGGAGATTGCGGCAGTGCGGTACCGTTCGGATTCGGACGACGGCGTCAAATACGCGCAGCAAGCGGTGGCGCTGGCGCCAAAACTGCCGTTTCCCCACTACTTGCTGGGTTTGTTGCTGCTGGACACCGGCAAAGCGGCAGAGTCTTTGCCGGAGCTTGAGATTGCGCGGAAAGCATTCCCGTCGGAGCCGTCCGTTTATTTCGCCCTGGGAAACGCTTACGCCAAGACCGGGCACAAGGCGGAAGCCGCAGAAGCGCGCGCAGTTTTCATGCGGCTGAATGCGAAGAAGTCGCGCGAAGCGGGCGATACTTTCTACGGCGAGCGGCCTTCCGGATTGACGCAGGACAAGCTCGAAGCGGCTTCGCCGGACCAGCACCGCGAATAAACAAGCCGTGAAGCGGAGCCGAGTACAAAGCATGGCCAGAATCAGCAGGCGGGAGTTTGTCAGTGCCGCGGGCGCAGCAGCGGCGGCGCTTTCGAGCGTCCCGGCTGCGGCGTGGCCGCGAATTCTCGGTCTCGGCTCCGCTCCCGCAAGAGCGGTGGCCGGCGGCGCACTCTTCCAGAACATACCGGCGAGCGCCAGCGGAATTGTGTGGCGGCATGTGAATGGACGGTCGGCGGAATACTATTTGCCGGAGACGACGGGCGCGGGCTGCGCGTTTCTCGATTACGACAACGACGGATGGATGGACATTTACCTGGTCAACAGCGGCAAATGCGACTTCTACAATCCGCAACCGCCGCTACGCAACGCATTGTACAAAAATAATCGCGACGGCACGTTCACCGATGTGACGGAGAAAGCCGGCGTCGCGGGCGGCGGCTACGGAATGGGAGTGGCCGTGGGCGATTACGACGGAGACGGGCTGCCGGATATTTATGTCACGCAACATGAACGCAGCATCTTGTACCACAACAACGGCGACGGCACGTTTACCGACGTGACGGAAAAAGCGGGAGTCGCCGCGCCGGGTTGGTCCTCGAGCGCGGTGTGGTTCGACTACGACAATGACGGCAAGATGGATCTTTTCGTATGCCGCTTCGTGGACTTCGACAAGTCCAAAAACAAATTCTGCGGCAACGAAGTGACGCACGAACGCTACTACTGCATTCCGCGCGTCTATCCGCCGATGCGGAGCCGGCTCTTTCACAACAACGGTGACGGAACGTTTCGCGACGTGAGCCGCGAATCCGGAATCGCCAACGTGCTGGGAAAAGCGTGGGGCGTGGTGGCCACGGACATCAACAACGATGGCTGGATGGATCTCTTCGTGGCTAACGACACAGTGGCGAATTTTCTGTTTTTGAACAAAGGCAACGGGAAATTCTCGGAGATCGGGCTGGATTCGGGCGTGGCGTACAGCCAGGACGGCCGCGAACGCTCCGGCATGGGAGTGGACTCCGCGGATTTCGACCAGGACGGCTGGCAGGATTTGTTCGTCACCAACGTGGACCAGGAAATGTACTCGATTTACCGCAACAATCACGACCTGACGTTCGATGACAAAGCGGGACCCATGGGGATCGGACGCACGACGCGGTTGATGAGCGGCTGGGGCGTGAAGTTCTTCGATTATGACAACGACGGGAACACGGACCTGTTCATCGCCAACGGGCACCCGGACGACAAGATTGAAGAGCATTCAAGCCACGTGAAATACAAGGAGCCGCTGCTGCTTTTTCACAACGATGGAAAAACGCTGGAGAACGTGAGCGAACAGGCCGGGCCGGTGTTCGACGAGGATTTTGCGGCGCGCGGGATGGCCATCGGCGACTTCGACAACGACGGCGCCATCGATGTGCTGGTTGCCGTGAACAACGGCGCGCCTCTTCTGCTGAAAAACGAGGCAGCGGCGGGAAATCATTGGCTGGGAATCAAGCTGGTGGGAAAAAAAGCGAACCCGGATGCGATCGGCGCCAGAATCACCTGGGAGGCCGGAGACCTGAAGCGCAGCAGGCTGAAAGTGGGCGGCGGCAGCTATCTTTCTTCGCACGATCCGCGGGAAGTGCTGGGAATCGGCAAGCGGACGAAAATCGACAAGCTGGAGATTCGCTGGCCGCGGCCCAGCGGACGCGTGGAAACCTTCACGGACGTTCCCATCGACAAGTACATCACTATCGTGGAAGGCGAGGGCATCAAGTAGGTCTCGAGTCGCGCTTTGACGGCGAACGCAAGAACTCCTGCGAGAAAATCAGAGAGGCTTGCCGGTGAGTTCGAACGTCGCGCTTTCGCCGCGCGCGGAGTCGGGAGCAACCCAGATGGTGACCTTCGCGGGTTCGACGGTAAGGTGATTCTGCGCGTTCCAAAAGGCAAAGGCATCGGGAGTCAAGTCAAACGTGACCGTGCGGGATTCGCCAGGCTTGAGCGAGACGCGCTGAAATCCTTTCAATTCGCGCACCGGCAGAGACATCGTCGTGCCCTGCAGCCGCAGATAAAGCTGCACGACTTCTTCGCCGGCAACTTTGCCGGTGTTGGTGATCTCCGCCGTCGCCGTAAGTACGGGCTTCGCTTCATTGCCGCGCAGCATCGTGGCGACGCGAGCTGCATCGAGTTGCCGCGCGCCGAGACGCACCGGCCCGTAGCGGAACGTCGTGTAGGAAAGTCCGAAGCCGAAAGGAAATTGCGGCGAGTTGGGCTCGTCCAGGTAGCGGGAAATAAACTTTTCTTTGGCATCGGCCGGGGGATGTGACAAGTCAACGCCATTCGCAGGGCGGCCGGTGCTCAGCGCGTCGTAGTAAAGCGGCTCCTGGCCCACAAAACGCGGCCAGGAAACGGTGAGCCTGCCGCTGGGATTCGCTTCTCCAAAAAGAACATCGACGAGAGCGGGGCCGGCCTGGATGCCCGGGAACCACGCGGCGAGTGCGGCGGGTACGTGTTCAAAGGCCCACGGAATTGTGAGCGGGCGTCCGCTGAAGAGGATAAGCACCACCGGCTTGCCCGCAGCGACAACCTGTTCCAGAAGTTTTTGCTGCGCATGGCCAGGCAGGCCGAGATGAGCGCGAGATGCCGCTTCGCCGGTCATGTTGGGACCGTCTTCGCCGAGCGCCAGAAGCACGACATCCGATTTCTTTGCGGCTTCCACCGCCGCGGCAAGGTCGGCTTCAGAGCCATCGAGATAATCCGCACCCCGGGCGTAATGGACGCGATCCTCGCCGAGTTTTTGCACAAGCGCTTTTCGCAGGGTGACGGCGTCTTCCGCCCGGCCCTCGCCCGCCCACGATCCGAGCATGTTTCCCGCATCGTCGGCCGCCGGACCAATCAGCGCGACGGAACCTACGGAGGCCGGCAACGGAAGAAGCGGCTCGGCGCCGCCGGCGGGCGAGTTCTTCAGCAGCACGAATGATTGCTCGGCGACTTCGCGAGCCAGCGCGACGCTATCCGGCTGAAGCATGGACTTTTCTTCGTTCGACTCACCGGTATAGGGATGATCGAAGAGCCCCAGAGCGAATTTCACGCGGAGCACGCGGCGCACGGCTTCGTCGATCGCGGACTGCGGGATGCGGCCGGAGCGAACCTGCTGGAGCAGATTCTCATGGTAAAGATTGCTGACCATGTCCATATCGACGCCAGCGAGAAACGCGCGGCGCGCGGCAGTCGCTCCATCATTGGCGATTCCGTGGGGGATCAGCTCGCCAACGGAGCCCCAGTCGCTGACCACGAATCCGCGAAAACCCCACTCTTTGCGCAAGACCTGCGTGAGCGTGAAAGGATTGGCCGAAGCGGGAACGCCATCGAGCGAGTTGAACGCGCTCATGAGCGTGACGGCGCCGGCATCGACGGCGGCATGAAACGGCGGGAGATAAATTTCGCGCAGCGTGTGCTCGGAAATTTCCGTGGTGTTGTAATCGCGCCCGCCCTCTGCAGCGCCGTATCCCACGAAATGCTTCGGGCAAGCAGCGACGGAATCCAGCGCATCCAGCTTTTCTCCCTGGTAGCCGCGGACATAAGCGCGGGCCAATGCGGCGCCAAGAAAGGGATCCTCGCCGGCGCCTTCGGCCATGCGGCCCCAGCGCGCGTCGCGAGCGATATCCACCATGGGAGAAAACGCCCAGCGGACTCCACTCGCGGAAGCTTCCTTCGCGGCGACTCTGGCGGCGCGCTGGACCAGATCCGGATTCCAGGTGGAGGCCATGCCCAGCGGAATAGGAAAGGTGGTGCGAAATCCGTGAATCACGTCGAGCCCAAAGATCAAAGGAATGTGCAAACGGGACTGCTCGATGGCGATTTTCTGCAGCGCGTTGACTTTATCCGCGCCGGTGACGTTGAAAAGCGAGCCGACCTGGCCTTTGCGGATCATGTCGTCGTCGCCGGTTCTTCCCGTGCCCGGTCCGGTGGGCTGGCCGGCGGAGTACTGAACCAACTGCCCGATCTTTTCTTCGAGGGTCATGCGCGCGAGCAGCTTTTCAACGCGAGCGTCAATGGCGGGCGAGCTTAAGGAGTGAACCTGCGGCGCCGGCCGGCGGGCTTTGGCGGAAGTGGTTTGCGCAAGACAAAGCGGTGATGACAGGGAGGCAGCGGCGAACAGAGCGACAAAGGCAAAAAGGAGCGGGGCGCCGCGGACAATGCGCGGCCCGGAGAAACGGGCGCGATGAGGAATATCGATTTTCTGGTTCGGCGCTGGCAAAGTCACGGCTTAGGCTCCGCAAAGCAAAGTGAGAGTGTACCTGTGTTCGGTGCCGGCGAGAAGGAACCGAAAAGCAGAAAGAACATCCCCTACGGCCTGGGCGGCGGCGCACCGACGTCCGGTCCAAGAGCATCCTACACCGGTCAATTCCCTTAAGTAAATCGATTTATTCGCGCGAACGCGGGCAAACCGCAGCCGGCCGTTGCCGGTTATCCACCTCTTCCGGCAGTTGTTGCTCACGGTTCCTTCCTGCTTTAGACTACGCAGCAAGAACTCATGCCCCAGGGAAAAAAGACAACGTCCCGAGCCGAGGATCGCGGAGGCCGGAAGGTCAATCTTCGCGAACTGGCCGAACATCTGGGCCTTTCGGTTGCCACCGTTTCGCTGGTAATGAACCGTTCGCCGGCCGCGAAGTCCATTCCGCATCGTACGCAGGTCCGGGTGCGCAATGCCGCGCGCGAACTGAATTACCGCCCGAACGTGATGGCGCGGATGCTGCGGCAGAAGCGCAGCCTGACGATCGGTGTGATCGTGCCGGAGATCAGCGAAGGCTATGCGGCGCTGGTGCTTTCCGGCATCGAAGATCACCTGTTGCAGGAAGGCTATTTCTATCTGGTGGTGAGCCATCGTCATCGGGCGGACCTCATCGACGAATATCCGCGCCTGTTGCAGCAGCGCGCTGTGGAAGGACTGGTCCTGGTAGATACGCCGTTGCAGGAAGGCGTTTCACTGCCGATGGTAGCGGTTTCGGGCCACCGTCACGTCGCCGGCGTGACGAACATCATGTTGAATCACGCGCATGCCGCACGGCTCGCGCTCGAATATCTGCTCAAGCTGGGGCATAAAGAGATTGCTTTTATCAAAGGGCAGGCGTTCAGCTCGGACACGGAAGTGCGTTGGAAAGCGGTACGCGCGGCGGCCCAGGCGCTGGGAATTTCCGTCGCGGAATCGCTGACGGTACAGCTGGACAGCGAATCGCCGACGCCGAAGCCGGGCTACGATGTGACGCGGCAATTGGTGTCCAACGGCGGAGAGTTCAGCGCCTTGTTCGCTTTCAACGACATTTCCGCGATCGGGGCCATTCGGGCCCTGCGCGAGGCGGGCAAGCGCGTGCCGGAAGATGTTTCGGTCATCGGGTTCGACGACATTCAGAGCGCGGCATACCAGAATCCGGGACTGACGACCATCCGCCAGCCCTTGCGGGAGATGGGAATCCAGGCGGCCAGCACCGTGCTGCAGCGAATTAACGCCGGATTGAAAGCGGATTATCCGAAGACGATTGTTGTCGAACCGGAACTGGTGGTGCGAGAGAGCACGGCGCCATTGAAACCGGCTTAGGCGTTTACGGCTAGTATCGCCTCTGGACGGCCTACCCTCCCCCCGGTTTTGCGTAACTGCTGAAAACACATGAGATAAAGTCTCTTGTTTTCATACACTTATGCAAGTGCACATTGTAAAGGGGTTAGCAAGGGCCAAGCGGTCGGGCGGAGAAGCGAATTCAGCGCAGCAGTGCCCGGAAAGTATTATACCACGGAAGTCAATACCCCGGTGCGTTCAGCTGCCGGTGGCGTCAAGCGCCCTGATAACAGGCCTGCATGCTTTGCCATTCGCTACGCCACCGCGCGAAGAGAGCCCGGCGATTACTTGAAAACCGCAGCCAGTCCGAGGGTGAGTCCCAGGGCCATAAAGGAGATGATGGTCTCCGAGATGGACCAGGTCTTCATGGTGTCCGGCACGGACATGTTGAAATATTCCTTGACCATCCAGAAACCGCCGTCGTTGACGTGAGAGAAAACGAGCGAACCGGCTCCGGTCGCGAGGGTAAGGAACTCGGGACGCGCTCCGCCAATGCTGAGCGCGATGGGGGCGATGATGCCAGCGGCGGTGGTCATGGCCACAGTTGCGGAGCCGGTCGCCAGGCGCACCACGGCCGCGACAAGCCACGCCAGCACGAGCAGGGAGATATGCGCGTGGAGAGCGGACTGCACGATGGTCTGGGAAATGCCGCTGTCCTGGAGAATCCGGCCGAAACCGCCGCCAGCGCCGATCAGGAGGGTGATGGAAGCGGTCGGCGCGAGGCACTCTTCCGAAAATTTCAAGATGGTTTCGCGGCTGAAGCCACGCATGCGGCCCAGAACGACGAAGCTGAGCAACGCGGCGGCCAGGAGCGAAATGTCCGCGCCCCCAGCGAAACGGAGCGCGGCATGGGCCACGCTGCCGGGGCGGAAGATCGCGTCGGCCCATCTTCCGATAAGCATGAGAACAACCGGAAACAGCACGGTGAAAACGGTAAGGCCGAAGCCGGGCAAGTCCTTCTCGTGGCGTTCCTCGATGAACTGCTCGGCGATGGGATTGTGTTCCGGCAGGCGAATGCGGGGCGACAAGAGCTTTGCGAAGAGCGGCCCGGCAACGATGGCCGTGGGCACGCCGATCAGGAGGGCATACATGATCGTGCGGCCGATGTCCGCTTTGTAGGCGGTGACGGCCAGCAGCGCCGCGGGATGCGGGGGCACCAGGCCGTGCACCACGGAGAGTCCGGCTACCATGGGAATGCCAACCAGAACCATGGAGGTGTTGGTGCGGCGGGCGACGTTAAACGCAATGGGAATCAGCAGGACGAATCCGACTTCGAAGAAAACCGGCAAGCCGACCACCAGGCCGATGAACATCATGGCCCAGTGCACGTTTTTTTCGCCAAAGACGCGAATGAGGGTGAGAGCGATGCGCTCCGCGCCGCCGGATTCAGCCATCATTTTGCCGAGCATGGTGCCGAGAGCAATGACGATCGCGATGTGCCCGAGGACGTTGCCCACGCCTTCTTCAAATGATTTGACGACGGTTTTCGCGGGCATGCCCGCTACCAAAGCCAATGCGAGAGAAACCAGGAAAAGCACGATGAACGGATTCATCTTGTAGCGAGCGATCAGCAGAATCAGGAGGAGGATCGAGGCGAGGCCCGCAAGGAACAGAAACAATCCGTGGGCGTCCATTACCGGCAGCACTCGCCGCCTGGACGGCGGTCCTTCCCGGCGGAACAGTTGGCGCTCATTGTGTTCTCCTGTCTTCCACGCGGATCCAACGTGGGTTGCTCATGACGATCCGCGCGGCAAAAATCTGCCGGCCCGCGTTCGCGTTTCTGTCTTGCCGTGATAAGACAATTTTCCATTCACCCAGACGGAAAGAATTCCTTCGGCGGGCCGAATGGGATCTTCGAAGGTGGCGGTGTCGCGGATGGCCTCAGCGTCAAACAACACGAGATCGGCATAAAAGCCTTCGAGGAGCCGGCCGCGCCGAGAGAGACCGAAGCGTTTCGCGGGGAGGCCGGTCATTTTGTGAACGGCTTCGGCGAGCGAAAACAGTTTGAGGTCGCGGGCGTAGCGGCCCAGCACGCGCGGAAATGTTCCCCAAAGCCTCGGGTGGGGACGCGGATCATTCGGCAGGCCATCCGAGCCGATCATGGTCCGGGGATGTTTGAGAATGGCGCGCACGTCCTCTTCGGACATGGAGTGGTAGATAGCGCCGGCGGGCTGAATTTTTTTGGCAGCTTCGAGCTGCGGCAGGTTCCAAACCTGGGCGATCTCGGCAATGGTGCGTCCAGCGACTTCCGGATGCGGCGCGGACCACGTAACCGTGATTTTCACGCGGTCATCAACCTGGCGGAGGTCGAGCGTGCTGGAAGAAGCGGCGTAGGGATAGCAGTCGCAGCCCGCCTCCTGAGTTTGCGCCGCGGACTCAAACAGGGCCAGCACTTCGCCGCTGCGGCCCCAGTTGTCGATGCCGGCGCACTTCAGGTGGGAAATGACCACGGGAACACCGCATTGGCGCGCCGCGCCGAGGGCTTCTTGCATGGCAGGCAAAACCGAAGCGGCTTCGTTGCGGAGATGAGTGGCGTAGATCGCGCCGGTTCCAGCAAGCAGTTCCACCAGGGAAGCGACTTCCCCGGGAGGAGCGGAAAACGCGGACAAGTAGGCCAGTCCGGTGCTTAAACCGAGCGCGCCTTGTTGCAAGGCGTCGCGCAGTTCGGCCCGCATGCTTCCGATTTGTTCGGCCGTTGCCGCGCGATCGAGCGAGTTCATATGATTATTGCGCAGGGTGGTGTGGCCGACGAGGGCGGCGACGTTAACGGCGGGCTGGGCGGCGGTTACGGCTTCGACGTAACTCGCGAAAGTTGGATAGCGAAACGCGTCGCGTTCGCCGAGCAGATTCATGGGATCGGGCAGGCCGTGGTGCAGGCGCGCGGGAGCGGCGGAAATGCCGCAGTTGCCAACGACCACGGTGGTGACGCCCTGCGAGAGCTTCGGCAGCATTTCAGGCGCGCGCACGACGCTGGCGTCGTCATGCGTATGAGTGTCGATGAATCCGGGAGCGAGGGCGCGGCCTTCGGCGCGGACCACCTGGGCCGCAGCGTATTCGCGGAGCTGGCCGACGGCAACAATGCGATCGCCGGAAATCGCGACGTCGGCGCGGAACGCATCGGCGCCGCTGCCGTCGAGGACCATAGCATCGCGGATGAGCACATCACAACGAGGCATTTTCGCCGCCGGCGGAAAGACTTGCGTTCATGGACTTGCACGACAGACCGACGCGATACCGGCCTTCGGCGCAAGCGGGGGTTGGGCGCGATTTCGGAGTTTCGAGATGGCCAAACACGGTGATACTTTCTATCATCCTTCCGCGGAATGGGATAGCCGCAATAGGGACTGAGGGTGCAGTGCCCGGCGAAGAGATCAGTACTCTGAATAAAGGACTCGGAAGTTTTGCGCAGCCGCTCGAATCCGGCGACGTGCGCCGGCTTGGATGGAATCTTCTGCGCGAAGATGTCAGCCTGCCGGCCGCGGTTCTGTACGAAGACAAGCTGAAAAACAATCTGGACTGGATGAGCCGGTTCATCGGCGCTTACCAGCTGAAGCTGGCCCCGCACGGCAAAACGACGATGGCCCCGGCGCTCTTCGCCCGGCAACTGCAAGCGGGCGCTTGGGGTATCACGCTGGCTACCGCGCATCAGACGCGCGTGGCCTACGAGCACGGCGTTCGCCGCGTGCTGATGGCCAACCAATTGGTCGGCAAGCAGAATATGGCCGCGATCGCCGCGCTGCTGCGAGACAAGACGTTCGAATATTTCTGTTTGGTCGATAGCGCAGAACAAGTTGATCAGCTTGGCCAATTTTGTGAGTCGGCCGGCTGCGCGCTGAACGTCTTGCTGGAAGTCGGAGTCGAAGGTGGACGAACCGGCATTCGTAACCGGGAGCAGTTGCAGTCCGTGGCCGAATCTCTATCCCGGCAGCGAGAACAAATCCGGCTTTGCGGCGTGGAATTGTACGAAGGCGTGCTGGACGATGAATCGGCGATTCGCGAATTTCTTGGCAAGACGATCGCGTTCGCCAAGGAACTCCTTTCCGCCGGGCGCTTCGATCGCACTCCTTTTGTTCTTTCCGGCGCGGGTTCCGCCTGGTATGACGTGGTCGCGGAGGAATTCTCCAAGTCCGGCCTGAGCCAAGCCGCGGAAATCGTCCTGCGGCCCGGCTGCTATTTGACGCACGATGTGGGTGTTTACCGCACGGCTCAGGCGAGAATCCTTCAGCGCAACAAAATCGCCGCGGAAATGCGTTCCGGCTTGCGGCCCGCGCTTCACCTTTGGGCTTACGTGCAATCCATTCCGGAGAAACAAAAAGCCATTGTCGCACTCGGCAAACGCGACGCGGCCTTCGATGCCGGATTGCCGGCTCCCGCTCTGCATTACCGGCCCGGCCGTGGGGCTCCCGGGGCGGCGCCGTCTTCGTGGGAGGTGACGAAATTGATGGACCAGCACGCCTACCTGCGCATCGGCGAAGAAGACGACATTCGCGTGGGAGACATGATTGGATTCGATATCTCCCATCCTTGCCTGACTTTCGACAAATGGCGCTATCTTTGCGTCGTGAACGCCGGCTACGACGTGATCGAAGTGATTCCGACGTTCTTCTGAGGGAACGCCCATGCCGGGAAGAAACTGCCCGCAAATGAGCCGCTCCATTCGGGCGCGATGAGGGCACAATAGAAGCTCCCGGAGTTTCGCCGTGCGCTCCCTTCTTGCGATTTCCGATCTTTGCGTCGAGTTTCACGGCCGCGACAAACGCACTGTGCGCGCGCTGAATGGGGTGAATCTCCGCCTTTTCCCCGGCGAAGTCACCGGCCTTCTTGGCGAATCCGGCTGCGGGAAATCCACGCTGGCAAAAACTCTGCTCGGCCAACTTCCGGAGACCGCGCGGGTCATAAAGGGCGCGGTGGATTTCGAAGGACGCGAATTGCTCGCTCTGAAGGGCGCGGAGCTGAACCAGATTCGCGGCGCACGGATCTCGCTAATTCCGCAGGATCCCGCTCTCGCTCTGAGTCCCTTTCTTAAAGTGGGCAAGCAAATTGCGGAGGTCCTTCGCGCGCATAGCGACCTGCCGTGGCGGCGCTGCTGCGAAGAAGCCGAGTCGCTGCTGGACGCGGTGCACCTGGCGATTCCCGGGCGGCGCGTGTTCGACGTTTATCCGCATCAAATGAGCGGCGGCCAGCAGCAAAGGGTGGCGATCGCGCAAGCCATCAGTTGCCGCCCGGCCCTCGTCGTTGCCGACGAACCTACCTCTTCGCTGGATCCCGATACGGAGCAGGAAATTCTGGAACTTTTCGGCGAGTTGAAGTCAAAGCACCAGGCGGCTTTTTTGCTGATTACGCACGACCCCAAAATCCTTCGCGGCCTTGCCGATCGCGTTGCGGTCATGTATGCCGGGCGAATTGTCGAAGAGGGTTCCGCGGCTTTTGCGCTGACGCAACCTTTGCATCCATACGCCAAAGCCCTGTTTTCCTGCATACCGCCCGAGCCGGGGGAGCGGCGGCTCGCGCGCGGAGAGAGGCTCGCTACCATTGCGGGAAGCGCTCCGAACGCGGAAGCGCTTCTGCCGGGCTGCAGTTTTGCGTCGCGATGCGAGGCGCGCCGGGAGTTGTGCGATCAAAAAGCGCCCGGCGCCACGCAAATGCCGGAGGAGCGTCTGGTGGAGTGTTTTCTCTATGAGCGTTGAAGTCCAACCAGCCCGGCCAGCTTCGGCGCCCCTGCTTGCCGTTCGCGAACTGACGCTGCGCTATCGCCGCCAGAGTCCGCTGCGCGGTGATGGCCCGCAGGTGACGGCTCTGGATAACGTTTCGCTGGAACTCCCGGCGGGCAAGACTCTTGCTGTCGCCGGACCTTCGGGTTGCGGCAAATCGAGCCTGGCGCGATGCATCGTTCTTCTCGAAAAACCGGATTCCGGCCAAATCCTCTATGGCGGAGACGACTTGCTGACGCTCGCTTCACGCGAGCGCCGGCGCGTCCTTCGCGAAGTGCAACTGATCTTTCAGGATTCCGCCGCCGCGCTGAACCCGGCCTTTAGGATTGAAGAAGTCCTCGAAGAACCTCTCCTGATCCACAAGTCGGCGGCCTCCGCGAAGGAGAGACGCGAATTTCTGCACGAATTGCTGCGCAGCGTGGAACTTACAGACAAACTTCTTGCGCGCCGCCCCCTGGAATTGAGCGGCGGCCAGCGCCAGCGCGTAGCCATTGCCCGGGCGCTGGCGTGCCGTCCAAAAATCCTGATTCTGGACGAAGCATTATCGGCTCTGGATCTCTCGACGCAGGGCCAGATCGCGAACCTCCTGCTGGACTTGCGCGAAACTCAAAATCTCTCCTATCTCTTTATTACGCATGATCTTGCGATGGCCGCTCTTTTCGCGGACCACGTCGCGGAAATGGCCGCCGGGCGCATCATCCGCGTCGGCCCGCCGCAAAAAGGGGTTACTGGCAATCTACAGTCCGGCTCGGGGGCGTTGCCCTCCCCTTCGCCTTCGGGCCAGACTGTTCCGGTACGCTGATTTCCTGAGCACCTCACGGATTCCGAGTGGCGCGCCGCACCCTTCACGGACTGCTTCTGCTCGCAGGAGTTTCTTTACTCACATTCCTGCTGCTTTCGCTTGCGCCGGGAAATTTCTATGACGAGCTGCGCCTGAACCCGCAAATTTCGCCCGATACCGTCGCGGCCATCAAAGCGCAATACGGTATGGACCGCCCGCTGCCGGCTCGCTATTTCCTGTGGCTTGCGTCCATGGCGCGGGGGCAATTCGGATATTCGCTCGAGTACCACCAAAGCGTCTCGTCCCTCCTT
>Ga0079220_10000079_pt1 | contig 19311 bp, 11 predicted proteins | sample GAAS100_FD_75071 | JGI IMG/M metagenome (GOLD analysis project Ga0079220, IMG submission 75071) | Agricultural soil microbial communities from Georgia to study Nitrogen management - GA AS100 | ecosystem: Environmental > Terrestrial > Soil > Agricultural land | place: USA: Georgia | collected... | reverse complement strand
AGCTGCGCGTGGGAAAGGCGTCCCAGGTAATGCGCACCAGCTCGTTTGGTTCGAGGGCGCCGATGTCCGGTTCGTCAACGAAAGCGCGGACGCGCACCTTATGAAGGTCAGCCATCTCCGCAAGGAGGTCGCCGACTTTCACGAAGTCACCCTGGCGAACGGGCAGGGAGTAGAGGGTTCCGTCTTCGGGAGCGACGATGTGACCTTCGCGGACTTTTTCCTCGAGGGATGCAATCTCGCTTTCCGACTGCTCGACTGCGAAAACGCCGCTGCTGGCGTCCAGCTTCACGTTGCGTTCGTATTCCTGCCTCGCCGCGGTCAACTGGTCCACTTGCCTCTGAGCGTCCTGCAAGGCGAGTTCGTTCGCGGCCAGCTCATCTTTGGTGGCGGCTTGCTTGGCGATCAAGCGCTCGAGGGAATCATGCTGGCGCTGGAGGCGGTCGCGTTCGGCAAGCGCCTTGGCCAAGTCCGCGCGAACTTTGGCGGCTTCATCCGGCTTGCCGCCCCCCTGCGCGATTTTCAGGTCATTCTGCGCGCGAAGGAGCTTGGCGCGGGCCTGGGCAAGCTGCGCGGAAGCGTCTTTGACGTCGAGTTCCAGGAGCAGTTGTCCCTTCTTGACCTGTTGTCCCTCGGTCGCCGCGACGCGCTGGATGAACGTTTCCGTTTGGGCGCGGATAACCACGGGAGCGATCGGCTCCACTTTGCCGTTGCTGGTGACGGAGGAAGCGATGTTAGCCCGCGCGGGAGCCACAGCCGTGATCTTGACCGGGGGCTGCCGCCGACTCAACTGCACGAGCACAAAAGCAACGACACCCGCGAGTAGCAGGAAGATAATGATGCGATTGCGAAGTCTGCGATCCATGGCGCTAGAATTCGAGTTCGGTTCGCCTCACACACGCGGCGTGTAATTGCGCCGGGGCGCTATTCCCTCTTCGGCAGCTTGTCCTGATGCTTATAGCTGTTCCGGCGGGCCCCAAAAAATTATCTTAGCAAGAGCATTGAGGGTTTTCCCAACCAATCAAGCATACCTTGGCCGTAAGTTATACGAGGCGCCTCCCAGCTGATTGGATGCGAGCGGCCGGAGCGAGGAGACTTTTTCGGCGGTTCTGGAGTAATCTTTTGCAGCTTCGAGGCGTACTGAAGGTGAGGCGCCCTGTTCCCTTCTGTTCACAGTTTTTAGAGGATATTGCCGTGATTGAAGCTCGTGGTTTGTGCAAAATGTTCCAAGACAAAAAGCGCGGCGCGATCCGGGCCGTGGACCACGTCAGTTTCATCTGCAGGCCCGGACAAATCTACGGGTTGCTGGGAGCGAACGGCGCCGGCAAAACGACGACGCTGCGGATACTGGCAACGATTCTGGAGCCGACCGAAGGGACCGCGGTGGTCTGTGGACATGACGCGGTGGAACAACCCGAAAAAGTGCGAGCGAATGTGGGTTTCCTCTCGACGGCTACGGCTCTATATCCGCGGCTTACGGCGCAGGAGATGGTGGAATACTTTGGGCGGCTGAACGGCCTCGATGAGGGAACACTGAAGAAGCGCGTGAACGACATTTTTGACCGGCTGGACATGAACGGATTCCGGGACCGGCGCTGCGACAAATTATCGACGGGCATGAAGCAGAAAACGTCGATCGCGCGGACGCTGGTGCACGATCCACCGGTAATGATCTTTGACGAGCCGACCCTGGGCCTGGACATCATGACCGCGCGGACGATTATCGCGTTCATCCGCGAGTGCCGCGACCGCGGGAAGACAGTGATCTTTTCGACGCACGTGATGAGCGAGGTGGAAAAGCTTTGCGATGTGATCGGGATCATCCAAAGCGGGAAGCTGCTCGATGAAGGGACGCTCGGAGGACTTCGCCAGAAACACGGTGAACAGGACCTGGAAGAAATCTTCGTAAAGATCGTATCGCCCCATTATGCGCAGACGGAGACGAATTGATTATGGCGCTGCGAAGTATCGGAATCGTGTACCGCAAAGAGCTGAAGGAAGCACTTCGCGACCGGCGCACTCTGGTGACGATGCTCGTCGTGCCTTTGTTGATTTTTCCGCTGCTCAGCGTGGGCTTCGGCGCGATGGTGGCGGTCATTATAGGGAAGGCGCAAGAAGAAGTGCCCAAGATCATGATCAAGGGCGGGGCGGATTCGCCGGACGTCGTCGAAGGCCTCAAGAAGATGGACAAAATCCGCATCGTGCCCCTGGCGGACGACTGGAGGGATCAGATCGTCAACAAACAAATTCCCCTGGTGATCGAAATACCGCGTGGTTTTGAGAAGAGCCTGGCCAACCAGGAGCAGCTGACTGTCACGCTTTACGACTACAGCGGCGAATTAAAGTCCGAAATCGCCCGGGGCAAGATTCAGAAATTCTTCGACGATTATCGCGATAGAGTCGTAACAAATCGTCTGGCCACAAAGAACCTACCGGCATCGCTGGTGAAGCCTTTTGACGTGAAGCAGCAGAATGTTGCTCCTCCGGAGAAGTCCGGTGGCGCCCTCTTTTTCGGCGGATTCATCGCCTACATTGTAGTTTTTCTGTGCCTGAATGGCGGTATGCATCCCGCCATTGATTTGACGGCCGGCGAAAAAGAGCGCGGCACGATGGAAACGATCCTGTCGAGTCCCATACCCCGGGCTAACCTGGTGATCGGAAAGTTCCTGCTGGTTTTAACGACGGCACTCACTACAGCGGCCCTGTCGGTGATCTCCATGGGCGTATCGTTTACCATCGCGAATCACTTGCGCACTGCTTCGGCGCAAGCCGGCGACACCGGAATGAATTTTCACATTGGATTCGGCGCCGCCCTTTCGGTATTCATTATGGCCATTCCGCTGGCAGTTCTCTTCGCCGCGGTTCTGATTACCGTAGCCACGTTCGCGAAGACGAACAAAGAGGCCCAGAGCTACATTATGCCGCTGATGTTTCTGGTGATTATTCCCGCCGTGGCGGCGATGCTTCCGGGCATCGATTTGACGCCCAAGCTCGCTTTAGTGCCCATCCTCAACGTCAGCCTGCTGTGCAAAGAACTGGTAATTGGCACGTACCACTGGAACTACATCGCGATTATCTTCACGTCGACCTGCGTTTACGCTGCGTTCGCGTTGTTTCTTGCGGTGAAGATGTTTCAGCGCGAATCCGTGTTGTTCCGCTCGTGAAGCGAAGGAACGGCGGCCGGCGGGAAACAATCCACGTCCTTTTTTCAGCCGCTTACGACTATGCGGGCCTAAGGGAATGTCCCTGGCTTGGGAAGACCCTAATGGCTCCGGGCTAAGGAGTGCGGACAAAAGTTCGCCGGCCCTCCCATTCCTGGCTCAACAGCCGGATGGTCTCGCGCATGCGGACGGCAAGGGCGGCAATGGTCTCGAGGCGCTGCAGGCCTCCCTTCGGGAACGAACTGGCGCCGCTGCGGCGCGCCTCCGACAAGAGCAGTTCGGCATTGCCGAGAATTCCCGTGAGCGGATTGTTGAGTTCGTGGCGTAGGATTTCCCCGAAATCTTCCTGTAGCCTCGCGACGATTTGGGTTTCCTGGTGGTCTTCCGCGAAGGGCGCCCCGGAAACAATAGCCTGCGCCTGCACGAGCCGGTGTCTTATGAGACGGGAGGCGGTCCGCAGAGATTCCTCCGAGGGACTGACGTAATCGGCCGCGCCCGCAGCAACGAGAGCCGAAAGCTCTGGAGAGTCCCCTTCAGTTCCCATCACCACCACAGGAGCGTAGGCGGCCAGCGAAGAGACCACGGAATCCAGGGAAGGAAGGCGCGCCCGCCCGCTGCCTGCTGGTTCTGCAATGGCCGCCTGCTCCAACACGATGACCGCGGGCGAACAGTCTTCCACCACGAGTCTTGCCGCTTCCACGTTGCTCACCGAGGAAACACGCACGGGCGGCTGACTGCCCTGCAGCTCGCGCCGGGCGGCGGAGCAAAACGAAGGATCGTCGCTGATCACCAACACAACTTGTTCCCTGAGTCTCATAGACTACCCCTTGATCGCCGCATTCTTTTCGTGCGGTTCGAGAGAACTTGGTTCTTCGCCGAGCACCTGGTTTATTCTCTCCGTCAGCTCCTCGACGCGAAATGGTTTGGCCACATACGGAATCCGGCTGTGCTCCAGGAATTCCCGCGTGCGGGCAGCCACAACGTCTCCGGTGACAAAAAGAAACCTGCGGTGCAATGGATTTTTTGCGCGGGCGAGCGACTGATAAAACTGTGCCCCGTCGAAATCAGGCATTTTCATGTCGCAAATAATCAGATCGAATTCCTCCACCGCCACGCGCCGCCGCGCGTCGCGCCCGTTGAGCGCGGTGTCGACGCGGAATCCTTCGTCGCGAAGGACATCGGCGATCAGCTGGGCAACCGTGGGTTCGTCTTCGACAATCAGGACGGTGGGGGCCCGATTGCGGTTGGGCGCTTGCGAATGCGTATGGGAAGAACTACGGCCACGAATGCTCCGTCTGGCAGGTCCGGGGCGCGCGGCGCCGGCGTCCGCAGGGGCGGCCTCGCGGCGCGTGTGTGCCGCCGGCAAATCGACCGTGAAGGTCGCCCCGCCTCCAGGAGAACTATAGACGCGGACCTGCCCCCCGTGCTCGCGCACAATGGCCGTCACGATGGAAAGGCCCAGACCGGTGCCCGCACCTGCAGGCTTGGTGGTAAAGAAGGGATCGAAAATGCGCGGCACCAAGTGGCTGGGAATGCCGGGGCCGTTATCGGAAACTTCGAGCCGCACGCCGCTCGGCGCTTCGGTCGCAGCCGTCCTTACGCGAATCACGCCGCCGCTCTTTTGGTGCTCCAGAGCCTGGCGGGCATTCGCGAGAAGATTCGTGAGCACCTGCTGCAGCTGCCCGGCATCGCCGAGTACAGGCGGCGCGTTGCGGCCAAGGTCCAGCTCGATGGCTATCCCGTGGGCGGCAAAAGTGAGCCGGTGAAGTTCAACTGTACGTTCAACCACGTCATTGAGGAGGATCCGGCTGCCGTCCCGAGATGTCTCCCTGGCGGTCAGAAGCATCTGCCGCAAGATCGCGCTGGCTCTTTCGGCCTCGATGAAAATGCGGCGAATTTCTTCGCGATGCTGAATGCCATCGTGACGGACGAGCAGACGCTGGGCGTAACCAACGATACTGGTCAACGGGTTGCTCAGTTCGTGAGCGACGCCGCTGACGAGTTCTCCCAGCGCCGCCAGCTTCTCCCGGTGGGCGGCGGATAAACTCGGGGTCGCCGTCCGGCGGCCGGCACTTCGAGAAAGGTCTACCTGTCCAGCAGGCTGAGATCCGACGAACAGACCCATAGCGGCAGCGGCGCAGGAGGCGCGCAGTTCCAGGCGCTGCAGCCTGCCCAGCGAACTCTGGTCGGGCGCGAAACCCGCAATCACCAGTCCTAGCGAAACACTCTGAGCAAGCAGGGGAACCGCCAGGACCCGAAGCGCTGCTTTGCCCCCGACGAGCGCGGAGGGGATTTCCATCCCTGTCGCGCGCCCGGATTGCAACGCACGTCTGCCACAGGCCGTGAGCTCCGCGGATTGCAAGAGATCGCGCTCTTCCCGTGGGCCGGAGCACCATGAAAAGTCCAGCCCGGCACCGTCTTCGGAAGCTTCGTCGCGTTGTGCAACTCGGGCGATCGCGGCGAATTTTGCCGCGAGTCCGCCAAGCGGCAGGCTTTCCGTACAATTCGTGGCGATACTCAGCAGAACTTCTCCTGGGTCCTGAAGGGCGACTTCCGAAAGGAGCTGACGACAGAACTTGAGGTCTAAAGATCGGTAGCGGGAGATTTCCTGCTCGGTTTCAAAAGCAAGCGCGAGAGAAAGGTCGGCGGCGATGGACTCCATCGCTTCACGCGGAAGCGCACTGCGGGCTTTGGAGGAGCCTGCCACGATGACTCCGAGCAAGCATCCGGAATAGTGAACGGGAACCCACAGCAAGAACCTGAACCCCGTGAATGGGCCGAGCGCGGCCGGCGCCGATTGCGCGGGCAATTGCCTTTCGACCGTCTTCCCCGCTGACAAACGGCCGATCGAAGCCAGCTCTTGCGCGGCGAGCGAGCTCCACTCGTGTGGCGGACTCTCCGGTTGCGATGAGCTAATTGCGCCGCGAAAGTCAGGCGGAGCCAGGCCCGGCTCGTTCAAGGATTCCTGGCGCAGCCAGACGCCGAACCGGCTCGCTCCGCCGGCTTGCTGCAAAGCCGTCAGAGCGTGCCCGACCAATTCCTCATGAGAGGCTCCGAGCGTAGCGGCGCGCGTAACGGCGCTGAAGCGGACTTTACCTAGCGGCCTCTGCAATGACATCACTACTCGGCATTCCGATAGCCTTTCCTTCGCGAACGAGAAAGGTACCCGCGGTCCTCATTGCAGAAGCAGGTCCAAAATTCGCCCCTGTAAACATCAGCGGGTCAAGAGTTTGAGGGGACTTACCGTTGCGGCGCACCCGCGCGGGTTCCACGTCGATACTGGACGCAGCAATGCGTTCCATATCGGACCTTGCTCTTAAGAGCGCGCTGCGCGCGAGTCAGGAGCGTCCAGACAGAACGGAGCTGCTTATTCTTCGTGGGGCTCGACGCGGTATTGCTTCAGCTTGCGATAGAGAGTTGTCTTGCCAATACCGAGCATGCGCGCGGCGGCGACCTTGTCGCCGTTGGTTTCCCGCAGGGTGCGTAGAATTGCCCGCCGCTCCAGTTCATCGAGCGGAAGCAACTCATCCTTTTGGGGAGTCCGGTCGCTCGAAGGATAGTGCAGGTTGGAAGGGAGATCGGCGACGCTGAGGACCGGCCCGGAACTCAGCGCCACCGCCCTTTCCATGGCATTTTCCAGTTCGCGCACATTACCGGGCCAGTCGTAAGCGACAAGCCGCCGCATGGCGTCGTCGGAAATTGTGCGTACCGGCCCTGAATTGGAGAATTTCTCGAGAAACGAGGTGACCAGGAGAGGGATATCGCCTTTGCGATCCCGCAACGGAGGCAATTTGATCTGCACCACGTTCAGGCGAAAATATAAATCCTGGCGGAAAGATCCAGAGCGGATGGCAGCGTCCAGGTCGCGGTTCGTAGCGGCGATAACGCGGACGTCGATTTGACGGCGCTCGGTGGAACCCACCGGCTTGATTTCGCGTTCCTGCAAAGCACGGAGGAGCTTTGCCTGCAAATCCACAGGCATGTCGCCGATCTCGTCGAGAAACAACGTTCCGCCGTGTGCAGCTTCGAGTAATCCCTGCTTGGCGTGCATGGCTCCCGTGAACGCGCCCTTTACGTAGCCGAATAGCTCCGACTCGATGAGCGTCGGCACAAGCGCGGAACAATCCACGGGAACGAAGGGGCGATCTTTCCGCGGCCCCGAAAAATGAACGCTCCGCGCGACGAGTTCCTTGCCCGTCCCGCTTTCGCCAAGCACCAGCACCGGATAATCGTGCTGACTGACCTTTTCGATCAGTTTATAGACCCGCTCCATCTTGAGGGACATTCCGATCAAAGAGCCGAAGCCGGGACGGGTACGGAGTTGCTCCCGCAGAAGCCGATTTTCCTGCTGCAGCTCAACCGATTGCACGGCGCGCTCGAGCCGGGTCCGCAGTTCTTCGATGCGAAACGGCTTGGTGACGTAGTCCAAGGCGCCCATGCGCGTGGCTTCAACGGCGGAATCAATGGTGCCATATTGCGTAAGCACCATTACGGCAACGTGCGGGTGAAGGTCCTGGATGCGCTTGAGAAGCTCCAGGCCGTTGCTTGCCGGCAACTTCAGGTCGGTGAGCACGACGTCGACTGCCGCTTGCTCCAAAATTTCCAGCGCCTCTTCCGCCGACGTGGCGGTGATCGGCCGGATGCCGCTCTGCGTGGCGACCGCGGCACAAAGGTCTCTGGTGGCTTGCTCGTCGTCAACGATGAGGAGGGTTACCGTGGCCGCTTCTCGGCGCGTTGCGACTTCGTCCGACATACTGTATGCAGGCATCGGTCTGTTGAAAAGCACGTGAGCACGCTCGTTGCCAAGTAAGCTACGTACGTCGACGGCTTATACCCCTGCGGTCAAGTAACCATATCACTTCTTATTTCTTGGAGATAGGAAAAAGTGAGAACCGGCGGCACTCCGGCTTCAGAGGGCAGGGTTCTCCCACAACAACTTGTCGAGTTGGCACGATTCCCATTTTGGGAATAGGCTTCGCGAGCAGTCCTTATTGAGCGGCCGGGCTCCAGCGCAGCACGCCCTCGGACCGGGACGCAACTTCGAAACCTCCCTCGCCGTCCTCGTACAGGTTCACAATCGCGCCTGTTTCAGCAGGCATGTCGATGCGCATCCATGTTTTCCCGCCGTCTCCGGATACGTAAAAACCTCCGTTCGTTGCGGCTACGCCGAGCAGCTTGCCGGAAACGACCGGCGGTCGCGAAGGCAGCGCAGGCAAGCCGGACTGCACGAGATGCCATGCTGCAGGCATAGCTCCATTCCATCGAAACACGCCTTTGTCTGTGCCCAAGTACAGCGAGTCGCCCGGCCCGTCCCGGATGCTTTTTATCCAGGAAAAACTGTCGACATCGCGCGGCGGTGGCAGCACCTCCCACGCCTTAGCGTCCTTCCCGGCGCAGGTGATCCTTTTCTTTAGGAGGGCACACGTCTCGGGGCCTAAGGAGAAATCATCGACAGAATCGAATAGTCGATTATGTTCAAACGGGCGAAGAATTGCGGGGCCGGAGCCGGTTGTCCACACGCCATCGGTCGTAGCGATATAAACTTGCGTATCGCCGTCCACGACACGCAACACGCGCGGCGGCGCGACCCGGCCAGAGGTCTTGGCCCGTGGAACCCGACTCGCAAAGCGCAGCGCAGTCCATCGGCGCAAGCGAGAGTCATAACGCAATGCTCCGCCGTTTCGAAGCGCAGCCCACCAGCCGTCAGAAGTGCCGAAGAGTTGCTCCACCTCACCGGTGGGCAACGCTCCCGGCAACACGCTCCAATTTTTCCCGGCGTCGCGAGTTTCCAGCAAAAGCCGGGGAGAACCCGCCAGTTGAACCAGAATATGGCCGGGCGCTTTCGGATCAGCCGCCATGGAAGCGACTACGCGATGAGAAAAACCCACGTTTGCGCTGTAAAACGTCTTCCCCGCATCGTCGCTGACCAGGGCGCCCAGGTTCTCGGTTCCAATGAAAATCCTGGAGCCGCCGGGCCGCGGGACCGACGCCATGGCGTTGACTACCCAATCGCGCGGCGTGACTCGCGACCAGGTTTCTCCTCCGTCATTTGAAATCCACAGTCCCTCTGTCGTTGCGGCGTACCACCTTCGCGAGACCTCCGAGTCCTGCAAAATCTGCTGTGTTCTACGCGACGAGTAAGGAATGCCTTGAAGTTTCGTCCACGACGATCCTCCGTCGCTACTGCGGTAAATGCCGGAACAAGCGCTGGCGAACACGGTAGCCAGATCATCCCGGTCAATCTGCAGACTCATGACGTCCGAATCGTCGATCATCCCGGAGTGAATGGCGAACCAACTCCTGCCGGCGTCGGTCGTTTTCCATGGCAAGTGGTACGTGCCGGAATAGATGACGCTTGGATTTTTCGGATCGATGGCCACGGAGTCCACATTCCGCAATTCGATGTTTTCAGCAGGAGAAATTCTCTGCCAGTGCGATCCGCGATCGATTGTGCGGAACACTCCGTTTCTAGTCCCTGCCACAAGAATTCTGGGATCCGTGGCCGACTGGCGCAGCGCGCGCACGGCCTCACCGGCGAGACCTGCCGGCTGCCACGTGCGTCCGCCGTCGCTTGTCTGAAAGACGCCTCCCCCGGCAGACGGGTCGAGATACCATATTCCGGCGTAGAGCCGGTTCGGATCGCCCGGATCAACGATCAGGCTCTGAACTACGCCGTCCAGCCGTCCCCCGGCTCGGCCCCGCAGTTCCCAATGACTCCCCCGGGCGGCAAAAGCGAACACGTGTCCATCCGGCGTTCCGAGATAGACAGTCCCGTCGGCTGCAGCGGTCATGGAGATGACCTGTCCGCCGTCAGGTCCGAGCCGTTGCCACGGATCCGCGGAGAGTTGGGTAGCAAAGCAGATTCCGGTGAGCAGGAAAGTGAGTACCGCGCAGAGGCTTTCTCTAAATTTCGATTGCCGACTCATGCCCGGATTCCGGCCCCAAGTAAATCGCGGGCCCTCACCAGATTTCTGAGGAGCCCACCGTTCACAGTTGTCGCGCCATGCTGTTCAGCAGCCCGCTAGGCCGCAAAGCGCTCGGTTTCTAGTAAGTTGCTCCCTCGGGGACAATGACAAAGTCCACGCGACGATTTTCCTTTTCTTGTCCCTTTTCGGGAGAAGCTTCGCCTACGCGGGTCGCGATACGCGATTCATCGATGCCTTTTTCCACGATGTACTTCTTCGCGAGATCGGCCCGAGTTGCTGCCAATCGGGAAGCTCTCGGTTCTTTCGGGTCGGCGTACCCCACAATGACTAGTTTGGCGGCCGGCTCGTTTTGCAGGCGCAGCGCCACGTCGTCGCCTACGCGCTTGCAAGCGTTGTCGAAGCGGGAAGCTCCCGCGGCATTGTAACCGCAGTCGCCGACCTTGACGGGCTGCGGAGGGGGAGGAGGCTGCTGAACGTCCACGTTCGTGGATGCGTCGGCGGTGCCGCCCTTGCCGTCGTTCACCGAGCACTTCACGGTGTAACTCCCCGGCTGCAAGCCAGTGGAATCAAATTCCACCTTTGCTCCGGTTCCGACGATCTGTCCTCCCGTCGTTGTATAGCCGTAGGTGAGGGGATCGCCATCGGGGTCATTGGCCGCCGCGGTGATACCGGTGCGTTCGCCCGGCATGATGGGGCTGCGGTCCGTTGAGCAGGAGATCGTCGGCTGCTGATTCGGTTTCTGTTGCACCTGGATATCAGCGGAACAGGAAGCGGTTCCACCCTTGCCGTCGTCCACCTTGGCGTTCACGGTATATGTCCCGGCACTGAGTCCGTAAGAGTTCCATCTTGCCTCGGGACCTGTGCCCTCTACGGTTCCGCCCGTCGCGGTATAGCTATAGGCCAGCTGATCGCTATCCGGATCGTTTGCGCTCACGTGAATGGCCGCGCTGTCGTTCGACCCTACATAAACGGAACTCGGATCCGCGCTGCAACTGGCAATCGGCGGATGGTTCGCGGGTGGCGGCGGCTTGGGTATTCCCCAGCGGAACACCACGCCCGTTCCGGCACGAAAATTGTTCTGCCTCGCGCTGGGATTCAGCGAGGGACCGGAGAAATTTGTCATCAGGTAGTCAAGCTGGGCGAATCTCCAGGCAAAGTATCTGCTGAGAACTACGTCCAGGCCGCCGCCTGCCGCGAAAGCGAAACTGCTCTGCCCCTGATCGCCGGTGAGCTGCGGTCCGCCGCGAATCCCTCCGATCAGCACTTCCCCAAACGGAACGAAGTGATCGAACCTTCTAAGGTTCAGGCGCGGACCAAACAAATAGCTGGTCAGGCCTCCGCTAACTGGATTGCCGTTAACGTCCCGCCGGAAGTGGTAACCGCCGGCTTCCGCCGTAAGGCCCAGAAAACGGGTCGCATTGTACGTGAAGGAGCCCGTGCCGCCATGATTGTTGAAATTGGCGAACGGTCCGCCGGGGCTGAAGTCGATGTATTGATACAAACCGGCGATTTCATAGCGCGGCAGCAATTTGCCCGGGGCATCGCTGTCTGGCGAACTGGCCGGAAAGGGGAACGGATTCGGCCTTGGTTCCGCGGGAAGAGCCCAAATGCTCTTCGCGCCCAGCGCAAAGTCTGCCGCGGGGGCCGGGAATTCCTTTTGCCGTCCCGCCGTTTCAGCCCCGGTTTTCGTGTGTCCGCCGGTACCTTCATTCTTTTGGGCGAATGCCGGCACGGCTAGCAGAGCCGCTGCCGCCAGAATCACACACTGCTTGCGCATGATCTTCCTCCCCGCATGTTCTTAATGATCCCAAGCCCGTGGACTGCTTCTGCGGTTGCCGCAATGTCGCTTAAAGCCCGCTCCGCGCCGGCGCTTGGCTTCCTCTTCTCGCCTGTTCCAAAAGTCGAACGGGATTGCGGCCCTTTCGCCTTACGCTCTTCGCGACGGGGGAACTTGCGGAGAAACCTTGCGCGGCGCATTTAGCGTATTGCATTCCAGAGCGATTCCGCAAGCGCTTCAGAGGCGCACAGGTCCTTCTGAGTCTGACATTAGCTTGCAAGTTGGCGCACCGGCTTGCCGGAGCTTAGGCCGGCACCATGCGGAGCAGAATGCAACACCGCCCTGCGATCGCGATCGAAGTCTCCCCGGAGATCCTGAAACTACCGGGTGTTCGACTGCCCGGTCCGCCCCAACGCTCTTCTGCAGAATCCAGAATTTTCTCCCAGCGACCCGGCGGCAATTTGCAAGCAATCACGCCGGACTTTTCTTCGAAGTGGAACAGTGCCGCGGCTTCCACGCCCATCGACCACCGCCGCAAGCAGAGACTCTTCGGCTCCTCGCACGCTGTGACCTCGATGCTCGTTTTGTCCAGGCTCGCCAGAACCGGTTCGCTCCGTCGAATCCGCAACAGTTCCCGATAAAACGCCTTCAGCCGGCCGTGCTGCCTTCTCTCCTGAAGGCCCCAGTCGAGACGCGCTTTCAGAAACGTGTCCTCCGCCGCAGGATCGGGCAACTCGCCCTGCCAGGCAAAACGCGAGAACTCTTCGCGCCTTCCCTGACGCACCGCGTCCGTAAGGACCGGGTCGCCATGGCTCACGAAGTACGGGAATGGCGCCGTTTCGCCATATTCCTCGCCCATAAAGAGGAGAGGAACGAACGGCGAGAGAAGCGTCAGCGCCGCCCCAAGCTTCAGCGATTCGAAAGACACGAGCGCAGGCAAGCGTTCGCTACGCAGCCGATTTCCTACCTGGTCGTGGTTTTGCTGAAAAACAACGAATCGTTCCGCAGGGATGACTCGGGAAGAGTTGCCGTGTCGACGTCCGCGATAGCGTGAATACTCGCCCGTCAGGACAAATCCTTCCGTGAAAGCTTTCGCCATCTGCGAAGCTGCTCCGAAATCCGCATAGTAGCCGCTTCTTTCCTCGGTCAGCAGCGCATGCGCGGCATGATGAAAGTCATCGTTCCATTGCGCATCCAGGCCCATGCCTCCGGAATGCGCGTCGGCAATCATGCGCGCGTCGTTCAAATTACTTTCGGCGATCACATGCACGCGGCGGCGCAGCCGTTCCGCCTCAACGCGGAGAGCCTCCGCCAGTTCCGCCAGAAATGGGCGTGCCGAGTTGTCAAAGATCGCGTGGATCGAGTCCAGTCGAAACGCATCGATATGGAACTCCCTGACCCAATAAAGAGCGTTCTCGAGGAAGAACCGCCTGACTTCGTCGCTGTTTTGCCCGTCAAAGTTGATGGCGGCCCCCCAAGGCGTGCGATAGACATCGGTGAAATAGGGCCCGTAGTCCCCAAGGTAATTCCCTTCCGGCCCCAAGTGGTTGTAAACCACGTCCAGAGCGACCGCCATTCCCGCTTCGTGACAGGCATTCACAAGCTGCTTCAATCCAACCGGACCGCCATACGAGCTTTGAACCGCGAAGGGATAGACGCCGTCATAGCCCCAGTTTCGGGTACCGGGAAACTCCGCAACCGGCATCAGTTCGATCGCCGTTATTCCCAGGTCCCGTAGTTGCCCAAGCCGCGGAGCGATGGCCGCAAAAGTCCCCTCGTGAGTAAACGCTCCTACGTGAAGCTCGTAAAAAACGTATTGATAGAGAGGAATGCCTTCCCACGAGCGGTCCTTCCATTCGAACCCCGGATCGATAATTTCCGAAGGGCCGTGCACGCCCTGTGGCTGAAAACGAGAGGCCGGGTCTGGTCGCTCGAGAACGCCGTCGAGTCGATAGAAATAGCGAGCCCCGGGCGAAAGCTTTGGTGCGATCGCGCGGAAGTATCCATTTTCGAGTCGTCGCATCGCGAACAGTTGTTCCGAGGGAGAGACAACGTGCACGTCGACTCGGGCGCGCCGCGGAGCCCATACAAGAAATTCCACGCCCTTGCCTGGGAAAAAGTTCCCGCCCAGCTGCTCGCTAAATCTCTCGTTCATGCCGAAGAGCGCTTCCACGGGCCGAACAACGCGAGGTCAAGGCCTTCCGCCGCCGGCCAGCTCCTGTATTCCTCGAAGGGGAATCCGCAGCCACTCCGGCCGGTTGTTCAGTTCATATCCAAGCTCGTATACGGCCTTCTCCAGAAGATGCACGCGCAGAAGTGCGTCAAATTCGCGTGGATCAGCCGGGAGAAAGGATGCGCCTTTTGCTGTTTCGCGGTAATCCGCAAGGAAACGCGCGGATGCTAAGGTCTGCCAGTGGCCAGCCAGCCGTTCCAGGAGAATTTGAGAGTCGCGATCGCCGCCATAAAACGGCCCTTGCCTGGATAGCAAGGCGGCACGGGCGGCATATTGCAAAGATCGCAACATGCCCGCCACATCCTGCAAAGGCGAGCGCTTCGCTCTGCGTTCCGCCAGCGGCCGCGCAGGCTCGCCTTCGAAGTCGATGATAAAGAAGTCGTCTCCCGTAAACAGCACCTGGCCCAGGTGATAGTCGCCATGAATTCGGGTGCACGTGGCACGAATGCCTCTGTCGAGCGCCGAATGGCACGCGAGCAGAACGTCGTCCTCGAGTTCCAGTGCTTTGCCCGCTAGCTCGCGCAAGTCGTCGGGAAACGAGCCGGCTTTCGCGCGGAGCAACCCGAAATTCTGCACCACGAGGTCGTGAATCGATCGCTTCAGGGACTCCCGAGACCCCGCGGTGAACGGTTCGGGCGAAAAATCCGACTCCGGGTCTCCGGAGGCCAGGGCAATATGCAGCTCCGCCGTGCGCCGCCCGAGGAGCCCGATTAATTCCTCGAGAGCGTGCCCAATCTCTGCGAGATCAGCAGGGACAGAACGTCCTGCAAGGAAGGCCGGCAACTCGTTTTCAGAATCGCCGCCTCTGCGGAACCGAGAGAAAGACTCGCTGAGGTAGTGGCCCAGTGAAGCCAGCGTATGGCGCCAAGCGTCTCCGCGGTTCGGCACGAACTCCTGCAGCATGCCTACGGTCATGCTCTTCCCCTCGCGGGTGTGATATTCGAGCGCTCCCGCCAATGGCGGAACGTTCCTAAAATGCGCTTTCTCGGTAAGAAACAAGCCGATTTCAAGATCAGGATTGGTTCCTTCGGTCACTCGCCGGAACAACTTCAGGATCACACTTTCCCCGAAGATTACTGAGGTGTTGCTTTGTTCCCCTTTCATTCGGCGGCCCGCCGGCGGTTCTGCCGTCCCAGGAAGAAGTTTCGCCAACACCGTTGTCGCATTGGCTTGCAGTTCGCCGCGGCTGCCGACATACGAAATTCCGCCCTGAATCGCGCGGACCATCATGGAGAGGAATTCCGCGTCCTCGCATGCATCGGTCAGCACAACTTCGTCCGGAGAATTCCTGTCAGGAACAGTGACTACGCGGGCCCGTTCCGCTCCTTCGGATCTTCTCTCGTTCGGCGCCCACAAAAGAGGAAGAACGTAGGTCTCGGCGGGAATTTCGTCGTACCGCACCGCCGCAAATGCCATCAGCGCGGTTGCCTGCTGCAGCTTAACGGGAACGCAGTCCGCGAGCTCGACGCCTTGAATCCGGTGCGCCTTCGAGCCGAACCATCGCTGCACCGGAAGAAATCCGGGCAGTTGTGCGGCAAATGCATCCCGTAGCCGGTCGAGGAACCGGGCATCGAACTGCATAGCGGTCATCCCATGCGCCCCTCCCTGCCGAATGGAGCTGCACGCCACACGAAGCGCTGTCTACAGGGGCGAGAGCTCGTCTTCCCGTGTCTTTTCTTCCCGCAGAAACTGCTTTTCGAGGGCGCGGCGCGCCAGATCCCGTCCTCCAAATCCGAAAGCAATCGCTAGCCCTAACATGATCGCGCCAAAAACAATGGAGAACGCGATCAGTATCGTTTGCTTTCCTAAACCAATTTGCTCCAGCGCCATGGAGAACGCCAGAAAAATGATGACGGCCCGGACGCTTTCGCTTAGCAAACGCGGTGACGGCAGTCCGCGGTTCACGCTCGCGAGCAGCACCGCACGTGAAAAGAAATTGGCGGCAAGAAATCCCACGAACAGGACGAACAGGGCCACGAAGACCTGGGGCAGAAGCGCAATGAGACTGGAAATTTGCTGCTGCAGGCTTACAATGCCCAACACGCTGACTCCGACCACGATGAAGCCCAGCCAGATCACCCAGAAAAGCGCCCGGCTCAACAACTCGGACATCGACGGCAGGTCGGCCTTGCGCAGCAGCCGCGAAGCACCGGCCTCCTCGGAAACACGGTCAATCTTTGCGATGCGCAGGATGGTGCGCAGAACGAGCTTCAGCATGTAGGCAACCAACCATCCCATCAGAATGATCAGCAGCATGACGATGAATCGCGGCAGGAACTCCGCGAGCATGTGTTCGAAATTCTGATGTGCCTCTTCAAAACCCCGAAGGATCATTTCTTTCATGGCGCACCTTCCTGTTTCTTTTTCCACCGTTCCACGAAAAAGGCTCTTTGGTTCGCGAATTCACGGCAAAGATCTTCCAGATCGGCTTCCATGGCATCCGCGCTGCTCGTTCGATGCTGCGCGAGAAACGAATAGACGCGCCCGCGATAAATGGGAATCATGGCCTGCACCAGATGCTCGCGATTCATCACGGAGTGGTGATAGGCCGCCGCGCATTCGTAGCTGATCCGCGCCCACAGCGCATTGCTCAGCCGGAATCCCGAGTCACTGCTGCTGATCAGGCGTTTCAGTTCCGCGCCGGTATCCGCGTCCAGGATCACTCTCAGGATTTCGGCCAGTTCGCTCACGCCGCTCCTGAACATTTCCAGGAATCTCTTTCGGTCGATGCGGACCGCTTCGTTGGTTAACTGATGATCCGGACCGATAGTCCCGAGTTCGTGCTCGTCTGGAGCGGGGTCTTTCAGCCAGGCGGACTGCGTCGCTTCCAAGCACCAGAAAAAACCGCCCAAAGTGTTGCGGATCAGGTTTACCACGCCCGGGCCTCCGCCGGCGCGCGGCTTCGGTCCCAAATGTGTCTGGCAGCACCGGTAAGAATTGGCCATCGCGTGCATGGCCATCCACATCTCGGCGCCGCCCCGCACCGCTTCGTTGCGCCAGGCTTCCTGCGCCAGGCAGTGGGCCGCCACAGCTCCGGAAAAGGCGAATTCGTTCGCTCGTAATTCGCGGATCGGCTTTCGAAAAAGCGCGCGAGTGACGGGATAAAGCAGGTTTCGGGTCAGCAAGCCGTCGTACTTGTGCCGGCTGTAAAGCGGCGCCACGAAGTCACAGCGATCCCGGTACACCGGATTCAGCAGAGTATCCACCCACGCAGAGGTGGCGTTTTCCGAAGAAGCCGATATGACCGCGCAGCCTTTCGCATGCAGAAGATCCACCGCGGCGAGGATAGCGCGAAGCATGTTCCCCGGCGCGTTATCGCCGGCCACCGTGGTGGTGATCCATCGCAGGGTTCTCAACGATTCAATGGTCCTGCCGTCGTCTTTTGCTAGCGAACTTGCCTGCAACAACGCTTCCGGCGTCCCGTCCCGCGAGCCTCCGTCCACGTTCAACAGCACCAGGCGCTCGCGCCGGTACGCGCGCAATACGCCTTCCTCCACCGCCTTCACAACCGCGGCCACCGAATTGACATCGTTGAACGACGGCACGCCCACGATGACATCAACGTCGCCGACGCTGATCAGTTGGCGCAGAAAGTCGTCGCTGAGAAAAGTGTCCTCGCTCAATCGGGTCTCCGAAATGCTAGAGGCGTCTCAAACGAAACCAATAGAATTGATACGGCCCCATCGTCAACAGATACGGCAACTCGCCGATACGCGGAAAGATTGTCTTCCCGGCCATCTCGATGGGAATCAGGCCCTTGAACTTCCGCAAGTCCAGTTCCACGGCTTGTGCCGAATTGGAGAGATTATTCACCGCCAGCACGCGTTCGTTCCCCAACTCTCTCACGTAGGCAATTACGCGATGATTCTGTGGGTGAAGGAACTCAATCGCTCCCCTGCTGAAAACCTCGGAAGACTTGCGCACCTGCAGGATGCGCTTCGTCCAGGAGAGAAGCGAATGTTCGGACCGCGTCTGCGAGTCCACGTTCACGGCCTGGAAGCCGTAGATGGGATTCGAGATCAGCGGCGCGTACAACCGTTCGGGATCGGCCGTGGAAAATCCTCCATTCCACTGCCCGCTCCATTGCATCGGAGTCCGCACGCCGTTTCGGTCGCCTAGGTATACGTTGTCGCCCATTCCGATTTCGTCGCCGTAGTAAATAATCGGAGTCCCCGGAAGTGACAGCAATAAGCCCGTGAGCAACTCCATCCTTCGGCGGTCGTTGTCCATCAGCGGGGCCAGCCGGCGGCGGATCCCCACGTTGATGCGCATGGTGCGGTCTCGGGCATATTCGTCGTACATGTAGTCGCGTTCAACGTCCGTGACCATCTCCAGCGTCAATTCGTCGTGATTCCGGAGAAAAATACACCACTGGCAGTTTTCCGGGATGTGCGGTGTCCGCTGCAGGATCTCGATGATCGGCTTGCGGTCCTCGAGTTTTACGGCCATGAACATCCGCGGCATCAACGGAAAGTGAAAGGCCATGTGAAACTCGTCGCCGTGGCCGAAATAGGCGCACACGTCGGCGGGCCACTGGTTGGCTTCCGCCAGCAGCATCTTTCCGGGGAATGACTCATCCAGCCTCCGCCGCAGCTCGCGAAGGATCTCGTGCGTTTCGGGCAGGTTCTCGCAAGACGTCCCCTCGCGTTCCACAAGGTAGGGGACGGCATCAAGCCGGAAGCCATCCACGCCGGTTTCCAGCCAGAATTTCATGACGTTCCACATGGCTTCGCGAACTTCGGGATTGTCGTAATTCAAGTCCGGCTGATGGCTGAAGAAACGGTGCCAGTAGTACGCTTTCGAAACCGGGTCCCATGCCCAGTTCGACAGCTCTGTGTCCACAAAAATGATGCGTGCGTTGCGGTAGCGGTCGTCCGTGTCGCTCCACACGTACCAATTGCGCTTCGGGTTTTCCGGCGAACTCCGCGCTTCCTGAAACCACGGGTGCTGATCTGACGTGTGGTTCAGCACCAGCTCGATAATCACACGGATTCCGCGCTCGTGCGCCGCCGCCAGAAATGCCTTGAAATCGTCAAGCGTGCCGTAGCTCCGATGGACTGAAGTGTAGTCCGCGATGTCGTAGCCGTCGTCTCTCAGGGGCGAAGGGTAGAACGGCAGGAGCCACACCGCGTTGACGCCGAGCTCCTGCAAATAGTCCAGTTTCCCGGTGAGTCCGCGGAAATCCCCAATGCCGTCGCCGTTGCTGTCGTAAAAAGT
>Ga0079220_10000078_pt1 | contig 19452 bp, 16 predicted proteins | sample GAAS100_FD_75071 | JGI IMG/M metagenome (GOLD analysis project Ga0079220, IMG submission 75071) | Agricultural soil microbial communities from Georgia to study Nitrogen management - GA AS100 | ecosystem: Environmental > Terrestrial > Soil > Agricultural land | place: USA: Georgia | collected... | reverse complement strand
GTTGTGCGCGATGTCGTTGTGCGTTGCGTTCGGAGATGCGTTGTTGCCGCGGGCGAATCCCGCCGGAGCGCGGCCCCGGTCGGTTGCGTTACCCTGCGCGGCCCACACGCGGCCATTTCCGCCGGCGGCCGCGCGGCCTTCCTGGCCCGCGCGGAAGTTCGGCTTGTCGTTCGACAACTCGCGTTGGCGCGCGCTCATTGCGGGCCCGTTCGCGCGTGAAGAGAATCCGCCGCGATTGGTCGTGTCAGGATTTCCGGCCGCGCGTCCCGCAGGAAACCGGTTCGCGGCTCCAGGCCGGTTTTCAAACCCGCGCGAGGTGTTTCCAAATCCTTCACGGCCCGGCCGGAGGTTGGAGGAGGTCATGGTGCGAACCGGCATCTCCCTGGCGCCGCGCGCCGGCATCGTCCGCGCCATTACGGAGCGGTTCTGAATGCGTGCCGGAGGCGTGGAAATGCGTCCGCGCGAGCTCGCGGCGCCCAGCCGGCTTTCCCGGGTTGGGGAAAATCCGGCCCCGTTCATTACGTGGCCGCCGCGCAGCGTCGCCTCGTTCACACGGATAGAGTTGCCGTGAATACCGCGGCCTCCCACAAACGTTGAGCGCGAGGCGAACGTCACGGCATGCGGATTGCGCGCGAAGCGATAGTTGAAGTTGCGGAATCCGCCGCCGTTCACAAAGTTCACGTTGCGAATCCGCGTGTTGCGGATGTTGATGTTGGTGATGAACGTGCGGCTGCTGTGCCACCACGGATGGAACGGCTCGCCGAAGCCGAGCGGGAACCACCCCACGCCGCCGCCAAATCCGAAGCCAAAGCGGCCGCCGCCATAGAAACCCACGAAAGCGGGTCCGTAGAACGGCCTGGCAAAGCGAGGTCCCGGACACCAGCCCCAGCGGTCGCCAATGTAGGCCCAGCGGCCATAGTGGAAGGGAGCAAACCCCCAGGGATAATAGTCAATCCATGTCCAGCCCCAAGGGCCGACCCAGTTCCAGTAACCCCAGCTGTACGGCGACCAACCAACGGAAACCACGCTCGGATACCACACGGCGCCGTAATCCGGAACTTCACTCCACGTGCCGTAATCGTCCAAATCGTCGTAGCCCGGCACGTCGCGCGAAACATACTGCGCGGAAACCGAGTTGTCTTCCTTCAGATCGCGCTGTTGCGCCCAGCGATCGAAACTGTCCGGTTCGGGCGCCGCGCTGACGCTGTATTGAATATCCTCGGTGCCGTCAAATTCGCCGCGCTCGCCCGCATGAACATCATAGGTCTTGCCCCCGGCGGTAACTTCGCCTTCGCCGCGGATCACGGTAACGCGCGTGGCGTCGCCGTTCTCATCAACGTCGATGCGGAACGCACCTGCCTGCTTCACGGTGAAAGCCAGATTGGGCGCGTCCACTTCGTACAAATCGCCCGAGCGCAATTCCCGCACACGGAAATTGATGCTGCCTTCCGCCAGGCGCATCTGCGTGGTGTTTTCATCCAGATTGAGGAAGGAGAGAGAGGTCATGCTGGCCAGGTGGATGGAAGCTTGTCCCGCCTCCAGCTCCGCCCTGGAATCCTTGTCCACCCAGATTTTGTCCCCGATAGTGACCGGGCGGTTGCGAACCGCGCTTCCCCATTCGGTTTCGCCGGCGGGCTGGAAGGAAACCGATCCGTCAAGAAAACTGATGCGCGCCACGCGCGTGGGCGCGTCGGCTTCGTCGTCAGCTTTCACCCCTGGTGCCGCAAGAGAGAGAAGACCCGCCAACCCTAAAAGCAGCCCAAATCTGCCTAACCTGGAAAAGTTGGTCTTCATAAGTGTCCCCTGTTTCTTGGACTCGCCCCGCCAGTGCGCGGGTACAAGCCAGCGGGAGCGTAAACGAGGCTCCCACCTCGTCAAACCCCAAAAGAACCAAGAAGTTGCCTTTTTTCTGTGTCGGCCAGGGCAACCCGCCACCTGTCCCTGCTTTAGGGTACTGGAACTGTGCGTAACTTGCCCGTATTCTGACCCTTAGGACAGGCGACCCCCCTGGCCGGCTTTCCTAAACTAGCTCCACTGGCGCTTCCTGCGCTTTCGGGAGAATCCATGCTCTTGCGAGCCAAGTGTTTTGGGACATTCATCATCCTGGCTGCTGCGGCGGCCGTGTCGCCGGCACAGACATGGAGGCAGGTGGGACCTCCGGGCGGCACCGTGATTAGCCTCGGAGCCGATCCCCACAACGCCCAGAGGTTGTACCTCGGAACTTCCGACGGACACGTTTTCACCTCGGATGACGAAGGCGGCCATTGGCGCCTCTTGAGCCGCATCGGCGCAGGCCAGGATGACGTGATTACGCACATTGTCGTGGATTCCCGCGACTCCAACCGACTCTTCGCCAGCACCTGGACGCTGTATTCCGGCGGCGGCGGCGTGTACCGCAGCGATGACGCAGGCCGCTCCTGGCACCTGATTGGCCTGGCAAAAGAAACCGTTCGCGCGCTGGCGCAATCTCCCAGCAATCCCAGGATCTTCGCCGCCGGCTCGCTGACCGGCATATACCGCTCGACGGATGAAGGCAAGACCTGGGAGCGCATTTCGCCCGAGCATCATGAAGACCTGCGCAACTTCGACTCCGTCGCTTTCGATCCTCACGACGCCAATATCATTTACGCAGGCACTTACCATTTGCCCTGGAAAACCGCCGACGGCGGCAAGCACTGGACTTCGATCAAGGCGGGCATGATTGACGACTCCGATGTGATGAGCATCATCGTCGATCCCGCGAATCCTTCGAATGTTCACGCTACGGCTTGCTCCGGCATCTACCGCAGCATCGATTCCGGTTCTACCTGGAAGCGTTATGGCGGAATTCCTTTTGTCTATCGCCGCACGCAACTCATTCGCCAGGATCCGCAGCATCCCGAAACGCTTTACGCCGGAACCACCAGCGGCCTCTGGAAGACCACCAATGAAGGCGCCGAGTGGAAGCGTTTGACTCCTCTCGATTGGGTCGTCAACGCCGTCGTGATCGACCCGAAAAATCCCGAGCGCGTCATCATCGGCACGCAGCGCGAAGGCGTTCAGATCAGCGAAAACGGCGGCGCTACTTTCGCGGCATTCAATAACGGTTTCAACCACCAGCACATCCTCGATGTGGCCATGGACCGCGAGCATCCCGAGCGCACTCTGGTTGTCCTGACCTTCGACGAGAATGCCTTCCTTGCCACCAAGAATCGCGGCGCAACCTGGACGACGCTTGGTCCCGGCCTGAAGCGCACCGAACTTCGCCATGTTTACGCGGCGCCCACAGGATGGTGGGCCTCCCTGAACAAGGGCGGCTTCATGCGATACGAAGACGCTCAGCACAAGTGGCTGAAAGCCGGGTTGCTGGAAGGCGCGGCCATGGCGCCGGCGCGCACTTCGCCGCGAGCGCGCAAAGCTTCAGCGCGGCAGCCTGCGCCCTCCGCCACCGGCAAGCTGATGCCTTATCAGGTCAACGACTTGGCTTTTGCGGGAGCGAACTGGTTCGCTGCCACCAGCGGCGGCTTGCTCGTCTCGCATGATAAAGGCGCAACGTGGCGGGTTGCCGGTTCGGAACCCTTATTGAAGCAAGCTTCGCAATCGCTCGAAGCTTCCGCCGATGGCGCGCAAATCTGGGCCGTTTCCGGACACAACCTGCTTTACTCTTCGAATGGCGGCGCCCACTGGGAAGCGCGCGATATCCCGTTCGCCGCCGCGGGCAATCTCCGCATCTACCACGTGAACGACGCCAATCTCTTTATCACCTCCAACATGGGTCTGTACCTCTCGCGCGATTCCGGCCGCACCTGGAACCGCGAACAGGTGCAGGACCTGCAGTTCCAGGCCGTAGCCGGCTCCGGCAAAGCGCTGCTCGTCTCGCTGCAGCGGCGGGGGTTGCTCGCATCCTTCGACGAGGGCAAGTCCTGGAAGCGAATCAACGATCCGCTCGCCGATGAATTCTTTCCCATGCTTCAGGCGCAAAGCAGCGGCGCGGTTGTAGCGGCTTCCTCGACCGAAGGAATTTTCACCCTCGAACCAGGCGCGCGCTCGGCGGACAGCATCGGAACGTCCATGCTGATGCCTTCCTCGGACGTGCAGAAGCCGCGTTAAATCCGCCGGCTCCCGCGAACGGCGTTCCGGCCGCGAATCCGCGACGCCGCTTTCTCCGCCTGTTGCATGCCACGAACGTGCTCGGCCGGACTTCTGTCTGCGGTAGTAAGCTGCTTCTACCGGACCTGCGCCTTAAGTTTTGCTGGTTCCATTTCGCGCTGTCGTTCTTGACGGAGGCATTCAATGAAACGTGCTTTGGCAATTGCTGTTTTTCTCGCTCTTGGTGCGCTTTCCGCTCACACTGAAAGCGCGCCCCACGCGCGGCCTTTAGCGCTGGCTTTCGCGGCTTTCCCCGAGACTTCCGCTGCGCCACAGCAGGCGAAGATTGATCCCGCCAAAGAAGCCGACATCCGCAAGCTTCTCGAAGTCACCGGCGCAAAAGATTTGGCCCTGCAAACCATGGGCAACATGGAGAAAAACATCCGGCCCATGTTGACCGCTTCTCTTCCCGCCGGCGATTATCGCGAGCAGCTCATCGATCTTTTCTTCACCAAGTTCCATTCGAAGATACAAACGCAACAGATTGTCGACATGGCCGTTCCTGTCTACGACAAATACTTTTCCGACGACGAAATCAAGGGCCTCACGCAGTTCTACGGCACGCCGCTCGGCCACAAGACTCTGCAAGTCCTTCCGAGCCTCATGGGGGAGTTGCAGTCGCAGGGCAGCGAGTGGGGCCAGCGCCTCGGCCGCGAATCCATGGAGGAAGTTCTGGCCGAGCATCCCGAACTGGCCAAAGCCCTCGAAGACGCCCAAAAGCCGAAGCAGCCCTGATCATTCGCGCCCCGGAGCCACAAGCGGCCGCGCTTGCCTTTCATCGCGGTTAGCGTGTACAACCGTGCATCCCGCTTCTGTGGAACGCCTCGATCTGGAGTTGCGCCATGTGGCAAAAGCTCATTGGAACTTCGAACGATTTCGCCCTGACCATTCTTAGGGTCATTCTCGGCGTCGTCTTTTTCCTGCACGGGTCGCAGAAAGTGCTCGGCTGGTTTGGCGGCTACGGTTTCTCCGGCACCATGCATTTCTTTACCGGGATGATGCACATTCCGGCGGCCTTTGCCTTTCTCGCCATCTGCGCGGAATTCTTCGGCGGCATCGGTCTGATCATCGGCTTTCTTTCGCGCATTGCCGCATTCGGTGTGATGATGAACATGTTGGTCGCCGTCGCGCTTGTGCATCACAACTTCGGCGTTTTTATGAATTGGACCGGGACGCAAAAAGGCGAAGGATACGAGTATCACCTTCTCGCGATCGCCATTTGCCTCGCCGTGATAATCCGCGGCGGCGGCGCTTTGTCGGTCGATCGCGGCCTGACCAGGTAGCGCCCGCGCAGCGGTGGACTTTCCATGACTTCATCTCTCCCACAAAATGGCCTGGAAAAGATCAGGAGTCCCCGCAGCTTTGCCGATACCGTGGCCCGCTTCGAATCGCTCTTGACCGCCGCCGGCCTTACGCTTTTCGCCAAAATCGACTTCACCGGCGATGCGCAGCGGTCCGGCCTCAAACTGCCGCCCGCATTGCTGTTTCTCTTCGGAAGCCCAAAAGCCGGGACGCCGGTCATGCAGAACGTGCCGGACGTGGCCATCGATCTTCCTTTGAAGGTTCTGATCTCCGAGAGCGAAGAGGGTGCCGTCTGGCTCACATACAATGCTCCGGAATACATTTCCTCCCGCCATCGTATTCCGGAAAACCTGGCTCCCAACCTGGCGGGAATCCGGCCATTGGTGAAGGCGGCCGCGGCGCCCTGAACCCCGCTCTTCAAAAACTGCGCGGGAAACTCCCGCATCTTTCTTGTTTGCGCACCCGCCGATTTGGCATCAAAATAAGGTAGAAAGCCTAGAGCCCTCACCCTATTCCTTCAGGAGGTGCAATTTGCATCGTCGTTTTCTGACCACTGGGATTTTGGCCTGCACGCTGGGCCTTCTCCTCACGGGATGTCAGAAGTCTGCGGATCAATCCGCCAACTCGGAAAACGCCGCGGATTCGTCGGCGGCGGCGCCCGCTTCCAAAGCCCCGGCTGCCGTCAAAACCATCGCCGTTCCCGCGGACACGGAAATATCCGTTGTTCTGGATGAAACTCTGGGCTCGAAAACCAGTTCGTCGGGGGAAAACTTCTCGGCCAGCCTTCGTACGCCCGTCGAGATTAACGGTCGGGTGATTATTCCGAAGGGTGCGCATGCCACCGGCGTCGTTAAGGACGCCAAGGCCGCCGGCCGGTTCAAAGGCGCCGCGGAGCTGGCTATCGCACTGACCGGCGTAAACATCGACGGCAAGGAATACGAGCTCCACACCAACACCCACACGCTTGTCACCAAGGGCAAGGGTAAGCGCACCGCGGTCATGATCGGCGGCGGAGGTGCCGCGGGCGCGTTGATCGGGGGGCTCGCCGGAGGCGGCAAGGGTGCCGCTATCGGCGCGGCCATCGGCGCAGGCGGCGGCACCGCGGGCGCGGGTTTGACCGGCAACCGCGACATCGAGCTCCGCGCCGAAACGCCGGTCACTTTCAAATTGACCGAACCGCTCGAAATCAAGGTGAAGTAGCAGCCGGACCGGCTGGAAAAACGATTCGGCCGGAAGCGGGATCTGCGCTCCCGCCTTCCGGCCCTTTCTCTTATCGCCTCAACACCGGATCTCTTACCGAAACCGCTCCTTCACTTCCGCCGGAATCGCACGGCTCTTGATCCCGTTCTTCTCCCCCGGAGCCTTCACCGTCCACACGCGCTTCTCGAATCCTTCGGCAATCACCGTACCGTCCTTGTACATTTTGTGTTCCACGGTAAAACTGCTGTTGCCCCAATCGGCGATGCGACTTTCGATTTCAACAGTATCCCCGAACGTCGCCGGCGCCAGAAACTTCGCCTGCGTGTCCACCATGGGAATGCCGAGAATCCCATACTTGCTCAGCAATTGCTGCTTCGGGAGCCCTGCTCTTTCAAATAGCGCCGCCGTGCTCGCGTCGAAAAATTCGAAAAATCGCGGGTAGTACACGATGCCCGCGGGATCGCAGTCCCCCCATTCGATGTGCACCGCTCTGCGGTTCGTGAACATGGATTCGGCGGCCTCCGCTGCTGCTCCGTTCCGAGGAGCGAGTCTACCGTACCGCCTCATCCCGCCGGAAACGGTTTTCTTGCTTCACCGGACCGACTACACTCTCTGCATGCCTTTGCGGCCCTGACCCATGCAACACCTCTTCGACGAATTTTTCCGCGCGCCCGCCGTCGAGCGCATCTACTCCGATGCCTCGTGCGTCCAGGCCATGCTGGATTTCGAAGCTGCTCTCGCCCGCGCCGCCGCCCGCGCCGGAATCATTCCCGCTTCCGCCGTTCCGGCCATCGCCGCGAAATGCCGCGCCGAATTCATCGATCTTCCCGCTCTGGCCCGCGCCGCCGCATCCTCCGGCAATCTGGCGATCCCTCTCATTAAGCAACTCACAGCCCTGGTCGCCAAGGACAGCTCCGACGCCGCCCGCTCCGTTCACTGGGGCGCCACCAGCCAGGACGTCATCGACACCGGGGCCGTTCTGCAGCTCCGCGAAGCCCTTTCCGCCATTCTCGCCGATCTCGATTCCCTCGCCGAATCCTTCGCGCAACTCTCCCACACCCACCGCAAGGCCGTCCTCGCCGGACGCACCTGGATGCAGCAGGCCCTGCCCACCAGTTTCGGATTTATTGCTGCCGGCTGGCTCGATGCCCTGCTCCGCCACCGCGAGCGCCTCCTCGCGCTGCGGAAATCCGCGCTGGTTCTGCAGTTCGGCGGCGCCGTCGGAACTCTTGCAGCGCTCGGCGACCGCGGCATTCAGGTGGCGACATTTCTCGCCGAAGATCTGCGCCTCGAGCTCCCGGCGCTTCCGTGGCACTCGCATCGCGACCGCCTCGCCGAAGCCGCAACCGTTTTCGGCTTGCTCGCCGGAACGCTCACCAAAATCGCGCGCGACATTTCCCTGCACGCGCAAACCGAAATTCAGGAAATCCTCGAACCTTCCGGCGAAGGCCGCGGCGGCTCTTCCACCATGCCGCACAAGCGCAATCCCGTCGCCTGCGCCGCTATTCTGGGCGCAACTTTGCGCGTCCCCGCGCTGGTCTCCACCATGCTCGCCGCCATGGATCACCCGCAACAGCGCGCCCTCGGCTCCTGGCATGCCGAATGGGAGACCCTTCCCGAAATCGTGCGCCTCACCGCCGGCGGCCTCTGCCATCTCGCCGCGGTCGCTCCACATCTTGTGATCGACGCGCGCCGCATGCGCGAAAATCTCGAAGCCACCCGCGGCCTCCTCTTCGCGGAAGCCGTCGCCATGGTGCTCAGCGAAAAGCTCGGTCGCCAGACCGCCCACGAACGCGTCGCAGCCGCCTCCCGCCGCGCTCAATCCGAAAATCGCCATTTGCGCGATGTTCTCGCCGCGGAAAAGGAACTGGCCGCCGCGCTCCCTACCTCCGAGCTCGACCGCTTATTCGATCCCCTCCATTACCTTGGCTCTGCCAACTCCTTCATCGACCGCGTACTTGCGGCTCATCACGCACGGCGGCAAAATCAGGCCGCCCGAGGATAATCATTTGCCGTTCGCCAACATTTCCGGCGCCCGCATTCACTATTCGCTTGCCGGCCCGAACGCTGCGCCGCCACTCGTCTTTTCTCACTCCCTCGGTGCCGACCTTTCGATGTGGGATCCTCAGGCCGCCGCTTTTTCTTCGCGCTTTCGCGTCCTCCGCTGCGACACCCGCGGCCACGGCCGCTCCTCCGCTACGCCGGGCCCGTATTCCATCGAACAACTCGCGCGCGACGTCCTCGCCCTCCTTGACGCTGTCCACATCGACCGCGTCCGCTTTTGCGGCCTCTCCATGGGCGGACAAATCGGCCAGTGGCTTGGCATCCACGCGCCCGATCGTCTCGACAAACTCATTCTCTGCAACACCGGCGCGAAAATCGGTACCGAAGAAAGCTGGAAGACGCGCATCGATACCGTTCGCTCCAAAGGGCTGGCGGAAGTCGCTCCGGCCGTGCTCGCGCGCTGGTTTACTCTCGCTTATCGCGAAAAAGATCCCGGCACGGTTGCGGAGATCCTGCGCATCATGGAAGCCGTCAATCCTGAAGGCTACATCGCCTGCTGCGCCGCTGTGCGCGATTTCGATTCCCGCTCTTCCCTTGCGCGGATTCGCACGCCCACGCTGGTCATCGCCGGCACGCACGACGCCTCCACTCCTCCCGCCGAAGGCCGTTACCTCGCCGAACGCATTCCCGGCGCCCGCTACGCCGAGCTCAACGCGGCGCACCTCTCCAATATCGAAGACCGCGAGGCCTTCAACCGTGAACTCAACAACTTCCTCGCTTCCTAAGGAGCCACTCGATGGACGATCGCCAAAAATACGACCAGGGCATGAAAGTGCGCCGCGCCGTTCTGGGAGATGCCCACGTCGACGCTTCCCTGCAAAACCGCACCCCTTTCAACGAAGCTTTTCAGGATCTGCTCACGCGCTACGCTTGGGGAGAAATCTGGAGCCGTCCCGGCCTCTCCCGCCAGATTCGCGGCATGCTCACCATCGGCATGATGGTCGCGCTCAACCGCCCCGATGAGTTGCGCCTGCACCTGCGCGCCGCGCTGAACAGCGGCGTCTCCCGCGACGAAATCCGCGAAGTGCTCCTGCAATCCGCCATCTACTGCGGAGTTCCCGCCGCCAACTCCGCCTTCCACGCCGCCGAGGAGATTTTCGCCCAGCTTGACCAAAACCCGTAGAAGTCCGCCGCCGTTTTCCTGAAGCCCAAGGAGACTCCGGCGGTTTTTGCCTGACGCGAGTAGCTATATAGCTCCAAAAAAGGCTTGCCCGGAGTACATTCTTAATTTATAAGATTTATGTCGTTGTTTTTTTGCTTCGCCTATAGCACCTGCCCGATGCGCTCTATAACACTTGCAGCAAAGATAGCCTCCCCGGCCAAGCCCGCGCGGTCCTGCGCTTCTCTTCCCTCGTGCCCCGCCGTTTTCTGCCCTTCCCCGGCGGAAATGGCTGCTTCTCGCCTTCTACACCGGGCCGTCCCGGTCTTGCGTTTGCCCGCTGTTTCCAGGTCGACACGCCGAGGTATGCGAAATGCCGCAAAAAAGCCGTTCTAGTCTTCCTGCTTACCAGCGGATCCAAGGCGCTATCCGCAAGCGTATCGAAGCCGGTCAACTTCGCCCCGGCGACGCCGTCACCTCCGAGCGCGACCTCGCCCGGCTGCATCAGGTCAGTCTCATGACCGCCCGCCACGCTCTCGCTTACCTCGAACGCGAAGGTTTCGTCGAGCGCCGCCGCGGCATCGGCACTTTCGTCGCGACTCCCAAGATCCACTTCAACAAGCTCATGAGCTACACCGAGCAAATGTCCGCCCGGAGTCTCGTCGCCGCTTCCAAAGTTCTGTTCGCCAAGATGGTCGACAACGAACCGGAGATCGCCGCGCGCCTTTCGCTTCCGCCCACCGCTCCCATCTTCAAGCTCGAGCGCCTCCGCCATGCCGCTGAAGAGCCTTTTGCTCTCGAGACCTGCTATCTCTCGTCCGAAGCCTTTCCCGGACTCCTCTCTTCCGATCTCGGCCGCGGCTCCCTTTTCTCTCTTCTCGAACGCAACTACGATGTCCGCCTTGGATACGCCGACGAGGAGATCGACGCCACCGCCGCCGATCCGCGCACCTCGGAGCTTCTCGGCGTCCCCCGCCGCGAACCGCTGCTCCGCATTCGCCAGTTGATTTATTCCACCAGCGGCAAGGCTTTGCTTTACGTGCTCGGCATCTATCGCTCGGACCGCCACAATCTGGTGATTCGGCGTTTTCGCTGAGAACCCGGCGGCCGCTTCGGAACGGTTTCCGCAGTGCGAAATTGCTGAGAGAGGGCAGGGTCATGCTGGTCGTACTCAAACGCGATTCCGAAGAAGTTGGCCGCGAAGCCGCTCGTCTGGTCGCCAACGCCATCCAGATCAAGGCCACCGCGGTCCTCGGCCTTGCCACCGGCAATACGCCCCTCGGCCTTTACCAGCACCTCGTTGAACTGCATCGCGCCGGGCAACTCGATTTCTCCCGCGTCACCACCTTCAATCTCGATGAATATCTGGGCCTGGCTCCTGCGCATCCCCAGAGCTTTCACCACTTCATGAATTCTCATTTCTTTTCCCAGGTGAACGTCCCGGCAGCCCATATCCATATCCCGGACGGCACCATTTCCGGCAACTACGATTCCTACTGCGACGAATACGAACAATCCATTCGCCGCGCCGGCGGCATCGACTTGCAGATCCTCGGCATCGGACGCAACGGCCACATCGGCTTCAACGAGCCGACTTCCAGCCTGGCTTCCCGCACCCGCCTGAAAGCCCTCAGCCGCGAAACTCTCGAAGACAACCGCAGGTTTTTTTCCTCTGAGCGGGAAATGCCAAAGTGCGCCATCACCATGGGCATTGGAACCATTCTTGAAACCCGCCGCATTCTTCTCCTCGCCACCGGCGAATCCAAAGCCGCGGCGGTCGCCAAAGCTATTGAAGGCCCCATCACCGCTTCCGTCAGCGCTTCCGCGCTGCAACTTCATCCCGACGTCACTTTCATCGTCGACGAACCCGCCGCTTCCCTGCTCATGCAGAAAGACTACTATCGGCACGTCCTCGAAATGACTGAACTCTTCACCCCCGAGCGCCTCTCATGAGCAAGCCCCCATCGCGGCTTGTCTGTTCGCAAACGCCCGAATGCGTTCTCCATTTTTCGCTTTCCCGTTTCAAGCTTCTCGTTTCCGGCGTCTGAAATGATCATCGCGGGCGATATCGGCGGGACCAAGTGCAACCTGGTTGCCTACGACCTCCGCCAGGGTGCGCTCGCCCGCGTCGCGCAGCGCCGTTACGTCACCCGCGATTTTTCCAGTTTCGAGCAGCTCGTCGAAGCCTTTTCCACCCACGCCCTCGGAGCTTCCGCTGCCGGGCAAATCGAAGCCGCGGGTTTCGGCGTTCCCGGCACTGTCGTGGACGGCCGCCTGCACGCCGCGCATATACCCTGGGTGCTCGATTCCGTCGCCCTCGCGTCAAAGCTGCGTCTTTCGCGCGATCACATCGTCCTCATGAACGATCTCGTCGCCACCGCTCGCGGGCTCCGCCATCTCGCCCCGCGTGATTTTCTTTATCTCAACCGCGGCGTGGATCACCCGGAAGAAAACGTCGCGGTCATCGCCGCCGGCACCGGACTTGGCGAAGCCGTTCTCTATTGGGACGGCCGCGGCCATCGCGCCGCTCCTTCGGAAGGCGGTTCCGCCGATTTCGCGCCGCGCTCCGATCAGGAAATTGCTTTCCTCACGTTTCTGAAAAAACGCCTGTCGCGCGTTTCCTGCGAAGAACTTTTTTCCGGCCGTGGTTTCCGTCCCATTCACGAATTTCTCGGACCGGACCTGCAGCACGCTTCTTTCTCGCAGCCCGCGGCGGAATCGGCCCAGGAAATCGCGCAGAATGCGCTCTCGGGATCCTGCCAAACCTGCGTCGATACGCTCGATTTCTGGACCGACGCTTTCGGTTCGGAAGCCGGCAATCTCGCGCTGCGCGTGCTCGCCTACGGCGGCGTTTATCTCGCGGGAGGAATTGCCGTCAAAATTCTTCCTCTGCTGCAAAAAAGCAATTTCTGCCGCTCTTTCGCGAATAAAGGACAGCTTTCCGCGATCCTCGCCAACATTCCCATCGCCGTTGTCTTGAATGAAGAAGCGCCGCTGCTCGGCGCGGCGCATGCCGCCCTCTCCGCCGTCACCGCTAAGAAATAACTTCCTTCAGCGAGACATCCTGCACCCGCCGCAGTTCCGGAAACATCCACGCCCACGCTGCGGTAACCAGAATCGCTCCGATACCGCCGAGAATCACCGCGGGCACCGTGCCGAACCACTGCGCGGTAATGCCTGATTCGAATTGCCCCAGCTCGTTCGACGCGCCGATGAAAATCATGTCCACCGCGTTCACGCGCCCGCGCATTTCGTCCGGCGTGGCGATCTGAATCAGCGTGGCGCGCACGATCACGCTGACCATGTCCGTGGCGCCGACCAGAAACAGCGCGATGATGGAAAGCGCGAAGCTCCGCGAAACGCCGAAGAGAATTGTGAACAACCCGAAACCCGCTACGCACCACAACATCGTGGCGCCCGCATGCTTTTTCAGGGGCTTGTGCGCGATGGCGATGGCCATCAGCGCCGCGCCGACTCCCGGCGCACTGCGCAAAATTCCGAGTCCCCACGGGCCCGTCTCGAGAATCTCCTTGGCGTACACCGGAAGCAGCGCCACCGCGCCGCCCAGCAGCACCGCGAATAAATCCAGCGAAATCGCTCCGAGAATCAGCTTTTCGCGCCAAATGTAGCGGAAACCCGCGAAAACCGTAGAGAGATCAGCGGTCGGGCGTTCGCGTCCGGCTTCGTTCGTGCGCACGCGCGAAACCAGCGATGTGGCGATGATCGCCAGAACAAAAGAGCCGGCGTAAACCGCGCGAGGGCCATGGAACGCCGCGTATATCAATCCACCCAGCACCGGGCCGAGAATCGTGGCCGCCTGGAAAATGCTGGAAGCCCAGGCGACCGCGTTCGCAAAATCCTTTTCCGGCACGATTTGCGGCAGCATCACGCGGCTGGCCGGCCCGTTGAATGATCTTACGATGCCGAGCACAACCAGCACCGCGTAGATGGGAACGACGTTCGGCACCCGCTGAAACGTGATCAGCAGCAGCAGGGAAAAACACACCGCGAACCCGCAGTAGCAAACAATCAGCAGCCTTCGCCGGTTGAAACGATCCGCGGCATGCCCGGATACGAGGAACAGAAGAATGCTGGGAAGAAACTGCGCCAACCCCACCAGTCCGAGATCGAGTGGACGACGCGTGATCTCGTACACTTGCCAGCCGACGGCGACGGCTTGCATCTCCGTGGACATAACGATGCCGAGACGCGCCACGAGAAAAAGCGTGAAGGAGGGGTAGCGGAACGCGGCACGGGCATCCGGCACTCCGCTGCTCTTTTCGGTTGGAAGATCGCTTGCCAGAGTCTACTCGCCGTAAGGCACCCAGATGTTTTTGACCTGGTGCGCGTGTTCGAGGAACCAGCGGCCTTCGCCCTGGCGAACATCGAAGAAATCAATTTCGCGGCCTTCGTTGGTCCAAACCTGTTTCAGATTGCCGACGGAGAGCGCTTTCGCGGCGGCGCAAGCGGCTTCGTCGCCGCAGCACCAGACGGCGTCGAGGTCGTCGTGCTCGGCGAGCACTTTGAGCAATTCGGCAGCGCGGCCGGCGACGATGTTCAATGCGCCGCCCGGCAAATCGCTGGTTTCAAAAACCTGGTAGAGATCGGCGGTGATCAGCGGATAAGCCTCCGAGGGAACGGCTACGACGGTGTTGCCCGCCGCGAGTAGCGGCAGGACCAGCGAGAAAAATCCCAGGAGCGGAGCGCTCGAAGGGCAGACGACTCCGACGGCGCCGATGGATTCGTTCATGGCGATGGAGATGCTGCGCATGGGCGGGTTGTGAACGCCGCCGTCGAATTTATCGGCCCAAGCCGCGTAGGAAAAAACGCGCTCGATGCTGAGACGAACTTCTTCGGCCGCTTGTTTCTCGCCCACGGCGGCGGCGAGACGACCGGCGATTTCCGCAGCACGCTGCGAAAGATTTTCGGCGATGTAATAGAGCACCTGGGCGCGATTGTGCGCGGTGGTCTTGGTCCAGGTGTCCGCTTTACGCGCCGCTTCGACGGCGTTGCGAATATCCTTGCGATTGCCGAGAGGAGATTCGCCGAGGAGTTCGCCTTTGGCTCCGCGAATCTCGATGCTGTAGCCGGAATCGGGCCGAGCCTGTTTGCCGCCGATGTACTGCTTCACGGTGCGGTCGATGGAAGGATTGGCAACGTCGGCGTCGCCGTTTGCGGAAATGGGCGCAGCGCGAAGAGCAGGAGCGTTCCTGAACCAGACGGGTTCGAGATATTCGAGCAGTCCTTCCCTGCCTCCTTCGCGGCCAAAGCCGCTTTCGCGATAACCGCCGAAGCCGCAGGAGGCGTCGAAAAGGTTGGTGCTGTTGACCCACACCACGCCGGCCTTGAGCTGCGCGGCGACCTGAAGGGCGACATTGATGCTTTCGCTCCAGACGCTGGCGGCGAGGCCATAGGCGGTATTGTTGGCAAGCTCGACGGCTTCGCGCGGGGTGCGGAAAGTCATGGCGGCCAGCACGGGCCCGAAGATTTCCTGTTGCGCGACGATCGAAGTGGGGTGAACGTTGCTGAGCAAAGTCGGCTTGTAATACAGCCCGCGCGAAGGCAGAGCGATTTCCGGCTGCCAGCAGGTGGCGCCTTCGGCGACGCCCTGTTTAACGAGGCTATCGATACGTTCGAGTTGCACGCGCGCGACGATCGCGCCGATGTCCACGGCTTTATCGAGGGGCGAGCCGATACGCAGAGTACTCATGCGGTCCCGCACTTTGCGCGTGAGTTTTTCCGCGATGCTTTCCTGCATCAGCAGGCGCGAGCCAGCGCAGCAGACTTGGCCCTGATTGAACCAGATGCCGTCCACGAGGCCTTCAACGGCGCCATCGAGGTCGGCATCTTCAAAGATGATAAAGGGAGACTTTCCACCGAGTTCGAGGGAAAGGCGCTTGTGGCTCTGCGCGGTCGCGCGGCGAATGGCGCGGCCGACTTCCGTTGAACCGGTGAAAGCGATCTTGTCGACATCCGGATGCTTGACCAGAGCTTCGCCGGTGGAACCATCGCCGGTGACGATATTGACGACACCCGCGGGCAGTCCAATTTCCTGGCAGATTTCGGCAAAAGCGAGCGCGGTCAGCGGAGTGAATTCGGCAGGTTTCAAAACCACCGTGTTGCCGGCGGCGAGGGCCGGCGCGATTTTCCACGCGAGCATAAGCAGCGGGAAATTCCACGGAATAATCTGGCCCACGACGCCGCAAGCGGCGTACCCGGGAAATTCCTGCTCGAGAAGCTGCGCCCAGCCGGCGTGATGGTAGAAATGGCGCGCGACGAGAGGGATATCGATGTCGCGGCTTTCGCGAATGGGTTTGCCGTTGTCGATGGTTTCGAGGACGGCGAGGCGACGGGAATGTTTTTGCACGTGGCGCGCGATGGCGTAGAGAAAGCGGGCACGCTCGAAGGGCCGCAGGGCTTGCCACGCGGGAAGAGCGGCGCGGGCGGCTTTGACCGCGGCGTCGATATCCGCGGCGCCGCCCTGCGCGATATCGGCGATTTTTTCGCCGGTGGAAGGATCGGCGGTCTCGAAATGTTGGCCGGCGGCGGGAGCGCGCCAAGCGCCATTGATGAAGTGGCCGAAGCGGCGCTGGTGGCGGTCGAGCCAGAGAAGAGATTCCTTGGGATCCTCGGGAGCGGGACCGTACTCCATGGTGCGGAATTTTTCGACGACGCTCATGACCTGTTCCTCGCGACGGCAAGACCGGCCGCGCCATGCATCGAAGAGAGATTCCCGCCACGGCGGGCAGGCTTCGCTTCGAGGACTTCGCTCGGAATGACAGTGGCAGGCATTTTCTCAAGACCTCTAGGCGAGGGGGTGGCGATAATCCGCCGAGTAGCGGCCGGTGGCGTGAAATTCTAGCTGGCGTTCGATGTCGGCCAACATGCCGCTGGCGCCGAAGCGGAAAAGATGCGGCTCGAGCCAGGAGTTCCCAAGTTCTTCTTTCATCAGCGCGAGCCATTCGAGCGACTGCTTGGCGGTGCGGATGCCGCCGGCGGGCTTGAAGCCGACGGCCATGCCCGTTTCCTGAGCATATTCGCGGATGGCGCGCACCATGACGAGGCCGACGGGCAGCGTGGCGTTGACAGTTTCCTTGCCAGTGGAAGTCTTGATGAAATCAGCTCCGGCCATCATGGCAACGAGCGAGGCACGGGCGACATTGCGAAGCGTAGAGAGATCGCCGGTGCCGAGAATCACTTTCAGATGCGCTTTGCCGCAGGCGTCCTTGAAGGCGACGATATCGTCATAGAGCTTCTGCCACTGGGCACCGAAGACTTCCGCGCGCGTGATGACCACGTCGATTTCGTCGGCGCCAGCCTCGACGGAGCGGCGAATTTCGGCGATGCGCTCTTCGAGGGGAGACAGGCCAGCGGGAAAACCGGTGGAGACGGCGGCAACTCTGATGTTGCTGCCGGCAAGGGCGCGGCGAGCCGTTTCGACAAAAAGGTGATAGACGCAGACGGCAGCGACCTGGATGTTCAGTTCAGCGATGCCGAACTTCTCGATAAGGTCCTGCTGGAGCGGCTGGCGGGCCTTGGCGCAGAGGCGCCGGACGCGCTCGTCGGTGTCGTCACCGGACAGGGCGGTGAGGTCCATGCAGGTGACGGCGCGAAGGAGCCAGGCGATCTGCCAATCTTTTTTGACGGTGCGGCGGGTGACGAGGGTGGCGGCGCGGCGTTCGGCGGCGCTGGTGTTGACGCGAACGCTTTCGACCCAATCGAGGTTGAGCGAGGTGCCGCGATTGGGCTGCAGCGGGCGGCCAGCGAGCAAAGCGATGGAGGTTGCGCCGGTAGCGGACGCAGAGGCAAGAGGATTGCCGCGGCGATCAACGATATCCAGGCGGGGAGAATCATGCGCAGTCATGGAAAGACTCCAAGCCTTTGAGAACCGCAAACTCTTTGGAACGAAGAGGATAACACTTCCGGGGCAGAGAGTGAAAAACGACAGGCGCGGCCGCGGCCCCTAAAAGGAGTTTGTGAGGATACCCCCACCCCGGGTGTTTTTCGTAAGAGTGGCAAACAAAGGAGTTAAACAAACGAGAGTGCGTAAGAGTGGCAAATAAAGAACTTAGAAAGGCGGCTTTTGGAGGAAAGCGCGAAGAAGCGGGCGACGGCCGCGGCGGGGAGGACCTATGACTGGGGCGGGCGGGCAACAACATGACACATTATATCATGTAATTACTATTTGTCAATCGGTATTTGAGCGACGGTCTGCAAGTGGATGAAAAGCAAGGAAATGCTGAACGCAGAGAGCACAGAGGAAAGGCGCCGAGGGCACGGAGACTTCGGAGGTGAGGGATAATGAGGCAGCGAACAACGGGCGGGTACCGTAAAGGCAGACAGGCGGGATGAGAACGCAAGTAGGAATCGTGGGAGCGGGGCCGGCGGGGCTGGCGCTGGCGCGACTGCTGCACCTTGCCGGGATTGAATCCGTGGTGCTGGAACTGCACACGCGACCGTACGTGGAGGAACGCGTCCGCGCGGGAGTGCTGGAGCAAGGCACGGTGGACTTGATGAATCGGATGGGCCTGGGCGAGCGGATGATGCGGCAAGGGCTGATGCACTACGGGATCGAGTTGCGGTTTGGAGGCGGGAGGCATCGCATCGACTTCAAGGAGCTGACCGGAGGGAAGGGCGTGATGATTTACGCCCAGCACGAAGTGGTGCACGACCTGGTGGAGGCGCGGCTGGCAGCGGGGTTGCCGATTTTTTACGAAGCAAAGGACGTGAGCCTGCACGGCATCGACGGGACGAAGCCGCTGCTTCGGTTTTTCAAGGACGGCGAGGGCAAGGAAGTGGAGTGCGACTTCATCGCGGGATGCGACGGATTTCACGGCACCTGCCGCAGCGCGATTCCTGAAAGCGTGCTGAGAATTTATGACCGAATGTACCCTTTCGGATGGCTGGGGATCCTGGCCGATGCGCCGCCTTCGAACGACGAGCTGATTTACGCGCGGCACGAGCGGGGATTCGCGCTGCTGAGCATGCGGTCTCCGCAAGTGAGCCGGTTGTACATTCAATGCGCGCCGGATGAAGACCTGGCCCAATGGCCGGATGCGAGAATCTGGGAGGAACTTCACCGACGGCTGGAAACGACGAGCGGTTGGAAATTGCGCGAAGGACCGGTGACGCAAAAAGGCGTGACGGGAATGCGGAGCTTCGTGGCGGAGCCGATGCAATATGGCCGTTTGTTCCTGGCGGGAGACGCGGCGCACATCGTTCCGCCAACGGGCGCGAAGGGGCTGAATCTGGCGGTTGCGGATGTGCAAGTGCTTGCGGCAGGACTGAAGGAGTTTTACAAGAACGGGCGGAGGGACTTGCTGGAACGCTACTCGGAGATTTGCCTGCGGCGGGTGTGGAAAGTGCAGCGTTTTTCGTGGTGGATGACGAGCCTGCTGCACAAATTTGAGGAGGACAGCGAGTTCGACCGGAAAAGGCAGGTGGCGGAGCTGGACTATGTGACCAGTTCGCGCGCGGCGATGACGACGCTGGCGGAGAATTATGTGGGGTTGCCAATGGGACCAGAGATCAGTGATCAGTGATCAGCGATCAGTAAGAAGAACTTCCCTGCGCGGTGCGAATTTGCCTGCACAGGTTGAAACCTGTGCTACTGGAGAAATTAGGAGCCGGAGTAGAGCTGGAAGGGGGCCCAGTAGAAG
>Ga0079220_10000076_pt1 | contig 19649 bp, 12 predicted proteins | sample GAAS100_FD_75071 | JGI IMG/M metagenome (GOLD analysis project Ga0079220, IMG submission 75071) | Agricultural soil microbial communities from Georgia to study Nitrogen management - GA AS100 | ecosystem: Environmental > Terrestrial > Soil > Agricultural land | place: USA: Georgia | collected... | reverse complement strand
TCCGGGCTTTCCGCCGATGCGCGGAAAGAGGCGCTGGGGTCCGGTGAAGTGCTGGTGGGGTTCGGCGAGGACTTCGACGTCGACGGAGACGGGAACCTGTATGTGGCGGACCCGGCGAACAACGTGGTGCAGGTGTTTGCGGGAAGCGGAAAGCACCTGCGAGCAATCCCCGTGAGCGAGCCGGTTTCCGTAGCAACGCTGCCGGAAGGCGAAGTGGCGGTGAGCACGCTCCGGCAACCGGAGCTGGTGAGCGTGTACGACAAGAACGGACGGGAAGTGCGGGAGTTCGGCGATCCGGAACAGTTCAGCGGGCGGGGAGACCTGAACCGCTTCCTGAATATCGGGAAGCTGGCCAATGATGGGCTGGGACATCTCTTTTACGCTTTCGAGTATGCGCCGGAACCGACGGTGCGGCAGTACGACCGGTTCGGATACGCCGGGCAGGACATCGTGTACCAGGAGCTGGACGCCCTAGGAGAAGCGCAAGCAGTGCGGAGAGAAATCGCACGGCAGGAGAAGAAAGGAGACACGCCGCGGTTCAAGAGGGTGCTGACCGCGGTCGGCGTGGAGCGCGATACGGGCGAAGTGTGGATGGCGATGGGAGATACGCTGTTGCACTTCGACAAGGAGGGAAACCGGCGGGCGACGTATTTGCTGTACACGCCCGAGGGGGCGAGAGTGGAAGCGGTGAGCATCGTGGCGGAGAAGAACACACTGCTGATCGCAGGGGATCCTATCGGGGTCTACGAATTCGAAATACCACAAGACCAGTAGGGATTCGCAAGCATTACGCAAGGAGAAGTACAGCGGGCGCTGTATGGGCGCCACGCAGCAGCCTTCTAGCGGCTTAAACAAAATCAAATTCGCTTCCGGCTGCCCCGCGGCAAAAGAAATTTTTTGAAAGTGCGCGGCCGCATTTTCCACAGGCGCGAGACACACGAATTCATCGTGACCCGAGACGCCGCATGACACAGAAAAGGGCGACATTCGGTTTTTGGCGGGAATTTGCGCGTTCCGCCGACGAAAGTGCGGGAGGTTGCACAAAGATTGTGCTTGTGGAAAAGTTGTGTAAGGTGTGTGAATGCGGAGCAAGGTGTTCGCGCACTTTTCGCTTGCCCGGTGAACGGCAATCGGAGAGAATCCCGCGCTGTCTCAAAGCGGCGGTGCAAGGGGCAGCGTCACAAGATCGAGCCGCGCGGGGCACCAGGGGCAAAACTCAAACGTAGCGGCGTGGGCAGCAGACCCGAAAGCCAAAAGGAAAGCCTGATTAGGTTCTTCTTTCCACAGGATTTACACACCTGTGGAAATAGCCGAAGCCTAGTCTTTTTGCGAAATGACGACTTCGATCCAAACAGCGAAAGAAACGACAAGTGTATGGGACAAGTTCCTGGAGCACCTTAAGGCGCGGGTAAGCATAAATACGTATAACACGTGGTTTCAGCCGACGCGGCTGAACCGTGTGGAGGGCGACACACTTTATATCCAGATTCCCAGCGGTGTTTTCCGGCAGGTCTTAGCCCGCACGTACAGCGAGATTATCCGGGCAGTATTCCACGAGATCGGCCTTCCCAACGCAAAGCTGCAGTATGTGTGCACAGAGGAGGAAGTGCCGGCGGCGCCCGCGACGGCGGCGGCGGGAGCGAATGCCAAGCAGTCCAAGCTGGATTTTGAGAGCAGCGACCATCAACTGAACCTCCGGTACACGTTCGATACCTTCGTTGTAGGCAAGTCCAACGAGTTCGCGCATGCGGCGGCGCGCGCGGTGGCGGAACAACCCTCGAAGGCGTACAACCCGCTGTTTCTGTATGGCGGCGTGGGAATGGGCAAGACGCACCTGATGCACGCCATCGGGCACACCATCAAGAAACGCAATCCGGGGATGCGCTTGAGTTACGTGAGCGCGGAGAAGTTTACGATCGAGGTGATCAATTCGCTGCGATTCGACCGGATGTTCAGCTTCCGGGAGAGGTTTCACACGGTGGACGTGCTGCTGGTGGACGACATCCAGTTCATCGCGGGCAAGGAACGCACGCAGGAAGAATTTTTTCACACGTTCAACGCGCTTTATGAGCAGCAGAAGCAGATTGTGATTTCCTCGGATTGTCTGCCGAAGGACATCAACTCGATTGAAGAGCGGTTGCGCTCGCGATTCGAGTGGGGACTGATCGCGGACATCCAGCCGCCGGACCTGGAGACGAAGATCGCGATCCTGCAGAAGAAGGCGGAGAATGACAAGTTCCCTCTGCCGGACGAGGTGGCGGAGTATATCGCGCGGGCGATCAAGTCCAACGTGCGGGAGCTCGAGGGGGCGCTGACGCGATTGATGGCGTACGCTTCGCTGACGGGCGCAGCGGTTTCGCTGGCGACGGCGCAACAGGTGCTGCGGAACATCATCGCTTCGCAAGAAAAGCGAGTGACCATAGACCTGATTCAGAAACGGGTGAGCGAACACTACAACCTGCGCGAGCAAGACCTGAAGGTGCGGAGCAACACCAGAGCGATTGCATTTCCGCGCCAGGTGGCGATGTACATTGTGAAGCAGCTTACGACGGCTTCGCTGCCGGAGATCGGCCGGCAATTCGGCGGGAAGCATCACACGACGGTGCTGCATTCGATCAACAAGATCGAAGAGATGCGGCGCGCCGACAAAGAACTGAACCGCACCATAACGCGGCTGATGGACGCGCTGCAGTAACCTTCGCGGCAAGGTTTTCCTTCTTCTTTCGTGCGTCACGTAAGCCGTGATCCTGAACCTTTAGGGCATTGAGATAGCGCCGGCCGACGCGTGCGCGGCAGCCACCGCTTTCGGCGTCGGTTGCGTCGCACTTTCAGAGTCATGTGGAGAAGTTCTGCAAAAGGTGGGGAAGGTTTGTTGGAAAATATGGATGACATTTCCCGTAGATTGGGTTGATGACCTAAGGGGTCCATTTGTGCGAGGGAACTCACAAGCCACTTGCGGATTTTTCCGACACCTATCGAGCTAAGAGCACACGCGTTGCGCCGACTTTCCACAGATTCACAAGCCTCATCACAACAACAAGGCTGAAGTGTGTTTTGGAAGGACAAGGACAACACCATGAAGGTGTTGAAGTGTTGTTGTGAAAATCCTCAGGTGCGGCGATTTCCCACAGGCAGGGCAAAGCGCGGAGGCTTCCGCTGCAAGCAAAAAGCGAGTAGAGTACAGGCCAGCACGAGGTTTGTGCCAAGGAAGGCCAGGGCATGAGTGCACCGGGAACAGCGGGAAGCGCACGCGAGGAAAGCCAAGCAATGGAATTCACGGTAACGAAATCGGCGCTTTTGAATGAGTTGACGACAACGCAGGGGGTGGTGGAGCGGAAGACAACCATTCCTATCCTGTCGAACCTGCTGGTGGAAGCAAAAGGGAGCCGCCTGACGATCACTGCGACGGACCTTGAGCTGAGCGTGCGGACGTCCTGTGAGGCGAAGGTAAAGAAAGAAGGCGCAGGGACGATCCCCGCGAAGAAACTGCTGGAACTGGTGCGTTTACTGCCGGAGGGAGAGATCCGGTTCAAGTTGCTGGAAAACCACTGGGTGGAAATCGTCAGCGACAGAAAAAAGTACAAGCTGGTGGGGATGGCAAAGGAAAATTTCCCCGCGCTGCCGACGATGCCGCACGTGCTGGTGAAGATTTCGGCGGCGGTGCTGGAGAGCCTGATCGGAAAAACAAAATTTGCAATTTCGCTAGAGGAGTCGCGGTACACGCTGAACGGCGGGCTGCTGATCCTGAAGCCCGAAACGGTGGCAATGGTGGCCACCGACGGCCATCGGTTGGCTTTGGCGGAAACTGACCAGAAGCTTTCCGGGCTAAACGGCGAAGTGAAGGTATTGATTCCGAAGAAGGCGATGGACGAGGTGGAGAAGCTGGCGAGCGCAGCAGGCTCCGACACAGAGATCGAATTCGCGAAAGATGAGAGCCATTTGTTCTTTCAAGTGGGGCACCGGCTGCTGATTTCAAGAATCCTGACGGGGCAATTTCCGAATTACGAGGCGGTGCTGCCACGGGACAACAGCAAAAGCGTGGTGCTGGAGCGCGCGGAACTGGGCGACGCGGTGCGGCGCGTCTCGCAACTCGCGGATCAGAGGTCGCACGCGGTGAAACTGAGCATTTCGAGCGAGGGCGTGGAGATTTCGGCCTCGAGTCCGGAATACGGCGAAGCGAAGGAATCAATCGAGAAAGAATATAAAGGCGATCCAATTGCGATCGGGTTCAACTCGAGTTACATGCTGGACTTCTTGAGCGCGGCGGCGGACGGACCGATCAGCATCGAACTGAAGGACGAGCAATCGGCCGGGCAGATGCGTCCGCTGGCGGATGAAAACTACCGCTACCGGTACATCATTATGCCGATGCGGATCTGAGCGGGAGTACGCAAGGAATAGCAGTGAAAGGCGCTCGAATGGGCGCCTTTTTTTTGGGCCGTTCGGGGCTGTTCACTACGCTGCAAATTAAAGGAAACAATGGATTTAGGAATAGCTGGAGGGCTTGTGGAAATGCTCCAGGCAGAGTATAATTCTGCAGTCGATTCGCTGTATTTGCTACCTCCAAATCGACACGTCCGCCAGGGAAAAAGACTTCGCAGGCAGTTCCGGAGCTCGTTGCGCCAGACGGGACCGGTGCTGGAAGAATTTGGACCTGGATACGAATGAGCCTTCGCCGCGTCCCGGTGTGCGGGGCGGGATGAAGCAGGAATCCTACGAGTTCCGGCTGCGCCCAGTGCGGACGGAATCAGAGGATGAGGCGTCGGGCCCGCAAAGAGCGGGACCGCACGGATCGACGTTCGGTTAAATCCGCAAGCGCGCCTTCCTTGCTTCAAAAAAGTGAGAGTTTTTCCGGTGGGATGCGGCACAGCAGCAGGCTGGAAGTCCGTCCGCTGAGGACCGCGAGAGCGGCTTTCGGGCCGGCAAGATTGCAGCGCGACCTTGCGCTGAAACGAACTGAGGGAGTTCCATGGGCGATAAAGAAAAAGAAACCGTGACCGGCAAAGGTCCAGGGCACCAGTACGACGCGAAGTCGATCAAAGTGCTGGGCGGGCTGGAGGCGGTGCGGTTGCGGCCGGCGATGTACATCGGGTCGACCGGCGAAATGGGATTGCATCACCTGGTATGGGAAGTGGTGGACAACTCAGTTGACGAAGCGATGGCCGGATACGCGGACGAGATCAACGTGACGGTGCACGAAGACAATTCGGTGACGGTGGTGGACAACGGGCGCGGGATTCCCGTGGACATGCACCAGACGGAAAAGCGACCGGCGGCGGAAGTGGTGTTGACGGTGCTGCACGCGGGCGGAAAATTTGACAGCGAGACGTACAAGGTTTCGGGCGGATTACACGGAGTGGGCGTTTCGGTGGTGAACGCGCTTGCGGACTGGCTGGAACTGGAAATTCAGCGCGACGGGGCGGTGTGGGAGCAGACGTACGAAAAAGGGAAGCCGACCTCGAAGCTGAAACAGACGGGCAAGACGCGGAAGACGGGGACCAAGGTGACGTTTCACCCGGATCCCTCGATCTTTGAGAAGACGGTGTACAGCTTCGACACGCTTTCGCAGCGCTTGCGCGAGCTGGCTTTTTTGAACAAAGGCCTAAAGATCACGCTGAACGACGAGCGCTCGGAAAAGAACGCGGAGTTCCGATTCACCGGCGGAATCGCCGAGTTTGTGAAGCACCTGAACCGCGGGAAGAGCACGCTGCACGATTCGCCCATCTACATGGAAGGCAAAAAGGGCAACGTGGAGATGGAGATCGCACTGCAGTACAACGACTCCTACGGTGAAAACGTTTTTGCGTTCGCGAACACGATCAACACGGTGGACGGCGGGACGCACTTGAGCGGATTCCGGTCGGCATTGACGCGGACGATCAACAACTTTGCATCGTCGGCGGGAATGCTGAAGGAGCAGAAGGACGAAGTGAGCATCACCGGTGACGACGTGCGCGAAGGACTGGTGGCGGTGGTCAGCGTGCGGCTGCCGCAGCCGCAATTTGAAGGACAGACCAAGGGTAAGCTGAACAGCGACATCAAAGGCGACGTGGAGCAACTGATCAACGAGAGGCTGGGGGAGTGGTTCGACAAGCACTCGACGGTGCCGCGGCGGATTATTTCCAAGTGTATCGACGCGGCGCGGGCGCGGGAGGCCGCGCGGAAGGCGCGTGAATTGACGCGGCGGAAGTCCGCGATGGATTCGAGCGGATTGCCGGGAAAGCTGGCGGACTGCCAGGAGCGGGACCCGGCGCGGTGCGAGTTGTTCGTGGTGGAAGGCGAATCGGCAGGCGGTTCGGCGAAGCAGGGCCGGGACCGCAAATACCAGGCGATTTTGCCGTTGAAGGGCAAGATTCTGAACGTGGAGAAGGCGCGTTACGACAAGATGCTGGGACACGAAGAAATCCGGGCGATTATCACGGCGCTTGGGACGGGAATCGGCAAAGACGACTTCGACGCGGGGAAGCTGCGCTATCACAAGGTGATTTTGATGACGGACGCGGACGTGGACGGATCGCACATACGGACACTGCTGCTGACATTTTTCTTCCGGCACATGAAGGAACTGATCGAGCGGGAGCACGTGTACATCGCGCAGCCGCCGCTGTACCGCGTGAAGCGGGGGAAGAGCGAGCGGTACATTCGAGACGAGCGCGAGTTCGCGCGGGAACTGATGAAGCGCGCGACGGAAGACCACGTGGTGAAGGCGAAGGAAGGCGTGACGTTGCAGGGCGCGGGACTGACCACGTTTCTGCTGAACGTTCAGGAATACGAGGCAGTGGCCGCGAAGCTGGCGCGCCGACTGAAAGAACCAAAGCTGGCGGAAGTGCTGGCGGAAAGCGGGCTGGACAAGAAGGCGGAGTTCGAAGAGAAAAAGTCCGTCGAGAAGCTGCTGAAGGAAATCGACAAGGCCAAGCTGAAGCTCGAGGGGAAACTGGTTTTCGACGAAGAGCACAGCTTGTACGAAATCCAGTTCGGCCCGCCGCACAACCAGAAAATCAACTGGGCGCTGGCATCAAACGCCGATTACAAACGGATGCGAGCGCTGGCAAAGCAAATCGAGGAGTACAACAAGCCGCCGTTCACGATTGCGCGAAACGGCGACAAGGCGACGAAAGAGAGCGCCCAGGACGTACTGAGCTACGTGATGGAAGACGCAAAGAAGGACTTCACCATCACGAGGTTCAAAGGCCTGGGGGAAATGAATCCCGAGCAACTGTGGGCGACGACGATGAACGCGGACACTCGGACGCTGCTGAAGGTAAAACTCGAGGACGCGGTGGCCGCCGAGGATATCTTCACCACTTTGATGGGAGAGAATGTGGAAGCGCGCAGAAAGTTCATCGAGGATAACGCGCTGGAAGTGGTGAACCTGGATATTTAGAGTGAATGTCTTGGTGGAAAGAAATCGAGTTGCTCCGTGTTGGCCCCAGAAAGGGGACGCACTCTTCGCTTCCAGTCGCGGCTGGGAGGGCTGGGAGTGCGAAGCCTTAATCGACGCGCCCTCGGACTGGTTTTTAGATTGCGCGCTTGGATACAAGAACGCTGCCGACCGCGTGGTGGCTAGCGTGGAGGGCCGTGATCTTGCCGCTGATCTTGCGGTCTACCCCGTTTGCTTCCTCTACCGTCACTACATAGAGCTAATGCTAAAGGGTTTAGTGAGGTTGGGTAATCAGCTTCGACTTACATCAGCAGACTACCCGAGGGACACGCACGACCTGCGTAAATTGTGGGAGGAATGCAAGGCGGGGCTCGGGGACGCAAGCAAGTTAGCGAACGGAAACCCGGCGGACATCGAAGCCGTCGAGAAGTGTATTCTCGAATTCGCAGAGTTAGATCCGACTAGCCAGGGATTCCGCTACGGCGAGGACAATGCAGGGAAGCCGACCGTCCAGGAGCGCGTTCAATTCAACCTAGCCAATATGCGGGACGTGATGAATCGGCTGTCAGCCTTCCTTGAAGGTAGTTATGACTGGATGGATGAATTACTCCAATTTCAGGCGGACGCAGATTCAGACTCCTTTTGACGATTTAGCAGCTGAGCAAGCTGCACGAGTTGCTGGTATTTGCGTGATCAGGCGCGCTGGAAACTGAGGGGACATGGCGGACGAACAGACAAACCAGTCGGTGATGATTCCGGTCGACATCGAAGCGGAGATGAGGAAGTCGTATCTGGACTACTCGATGTCCGTGATCATCGGGCGGGCGCTGCCGGACGTGCGGGACGGGCTGAAGCCGGTGCACCGGCGGATTCTGTTTGGGATGTATGAGCTGGGACTGACGTCCACGAGGCCGTACCGCAAGTGCGCGAAGATCGTGGGCGAAGTGCTGGGCAAGTATCACCCGCACGGCGACACGCCGGTATACGACGCGCTGGTGCGCATGGCGCAGGACTTCAACATGCGCTACCCGCTGGTGGACGGGCAGGGCAACTTCGGGTCGGTGGACGGAGACATGCCGGCGGCGATGCGGTACACGGAAGCGCGGCTGGCGAAGATTGCCGAGGAACTGCTGGCGGACATCGAGAAAGAAACCGTCGATTTCGTACCAAACTTCGACGAAACCGAAAAAGAACCGGTGGTGCTGCCGACGCGGGTGCCGAACCTACTGGTCAACGGTGCGAGCGGCATCGCGGTGGGCATGGCCACGAACATTCCGCCGCACAACCTGCGCGAGATTATCGACGCAACCGTTCTGCTGATCGAGAAGCCGGAAGCAACGCTGAAGGAAGTGCTGAAGATTGTGCCCGGGCCGGACTTTCCGACGGGCGGCTACATCGCGGGACGCGAAGGGATTGAAGCGGCGTACAAGAGCGGACGCGGCAGCTTCACGATGCGCGCGAAGGCGGCGATCGAGGAAGTCGGGAAGGACCGCGAGAATATCGTGGTCACGGAAATTCCGTACCAAGTGAACAAAGCGACGTTGATCAAGCGCATCGCGGAACTGGCGCAAACAAAAAAGATCGACGGGATCGCAGACGTTCGCGACGAAAGCGACCGCGACGGGATGCGGATTGTTGTGGAGTTGAAGCGCGGCGAGGAATCGCAGCTGGTTCTCAACAATCTTTATAAACACACGCAGATGCAGGAATCGTTCGGAATGATCCTGCTGGCGATCGCGGGCGGCCAGCCTCGGGAGATGGGGCTGCTCGAGATTATTCGCTTGTTCATCGAGCACCGGCGCGACGTGGTGCTGCGGCGAACGCGCTACGACCTGCGGAAGGCGCGGGAACGCGAACACATCCTGGTGGGTTACCAGGTGGCGCTGGATCACCTGGACGACGTAATTCGCATCATCCGGGGTTCCGCGAGCCGCGCGGAGGCCAAGGAGAACTTACTGAAGTTTTTCAGCGAGCAAGACGTCACGATCACGGAAAACGGGAAGTCGAAGAAGATCGAAGGCGTGAAGCTGGACGGGCGCAAATACAAACTGGGCGGCGCGGAAGGAGAAACGGCGCGTGAATGGACCGGAGGACTGACGCCGGTACAGGTTGACGCCATCCTTGAGCTGCAGTTGCACCGGCTGACGCAGCTTTCCGTGGACGAAATTCTGAAGGAACTGAAATTGATCCGGGAGCGCATCGCGGAGCTGGAAGAGATCCTGGCGAGCGAAAAGAAGCTGAAATCCGTAATCGTCACGGAGCTGCGGGAGGTTCAGAAAACGTACGGGGACGACCGGCGGACGCAGATTGTGGACAAGGTCGACGAGATCAAGCTGGAAGACTTGATCGCGGACACGGACATGCTGATCACCGTGAGCCATGCGGGTTACGTGAAGCGCACGCCGGTGGAGATTTACCGGCACCAGTCGCGCGGCGGCAAGGGCCGGATCGGGGCGCGGACGCGGGAGGAGGATTTCGTCGAGCACCTGTTCATCGCATCGGCGCACAGTTACATTCTGTTGTTCACGACGAAAGGCCGCGTGTACTGGTTGAAGGTGTATGAGATTCCGGAAGCGGCGGCGGCAACGCGAGGAAAAGCGATCGCGAGCCTGGTGCGCTTCCAGGAAGACGAAAAACTCAGCGCGATCGTTGCGGCAACGAACCTCGAAGACGAGAGCAAGTATGTGTTCTTCGCGACGCGCAGCGGCACGGTGAAGAAATCGGCGCTGAAAGAATTCTCGAATCCGCGGCCGAGCGGCATCATCGCCATCAACCTGGAAACCAAGGACGAGCTGGTGGGCGCGAAGCTGACGGACGGCAAGCAGATGATTTTCCTGGCGAGCCACGAAGGACAGGCGATCCTCTTCCGCGAAACGGAAGTGCGCCCAATGGGCCGCAACGCCGGCGGCGTGAACGGGATGGACCTGGACAAGGAAGACTACGTAGTCTCCATGGATGCGGTTCAGCCGGACTTCGAAATCATCGCGAAGGAGCACAAGCAGACGACGCAAAATCTCGAAGAGTTGGAAAACGAACACATCAAGGACTCGCTGACGTCGCTGATGCTGACGGTGGCGGAGAAGGGTTACGGCAAGCGCACGCCGCTGGCCGAATACCGAATCACCTCGCGCGGCGGCAAGGGCGTGGTGAACATGAAGACGACCGAGAGAAACGGCTCCGTGGTGGGTACGCTGCAGGTAACGGAAGAATCGGACGTCATGATTATCACCGAGCATGGCAAGGTGATCCGCGTCTATGCGAATGAAATCCGCGAAGCGGGCCGGTCGACGCAAGGCGTGAGGCTTCTGAGGCTCGATGCAGAAGATTCGATAGCGGCGGCCGCCGTCCTGCAGGAAGAGAACGAAGAAGAGAAGAAGTAAGGCAGCGGCGTGCCGTGAGCCACCGGACCACGCCATCCTACCGTCATAAGACCAAACTTTCGCAAGCCTGAGGGCGCGGTGGTAGAATCACCGGCGCCATGAAGATCACGCGAAGAACCTTTGCCGGTTTGCTGTGCCTAGCAGCTCCGTTGTTGCTGTTGGCAGGCACAAGTCCGAACGATTCGCGACCGTCCTCCGGGCAGTACCTGGCGTACGTGGGCACGTACACGTCGAAAACGACGAGCAAGGGAATCTACGTGTACCGGTTTGATCCGGAGAGCGGAAGCCTTGCGGAGAATGGCGTCGCGGCAGAAACGCCGGATCCGTCTTTTCTGGCGGTGCATCCGAACGGCAAATATATCTATGCGGTGAACGAAGGACCGATAACCGACGGCGGGAAGCACGGCGGGGTGACGGCGTTCGCGTTGGATGCACAGAACGGGAAGCTGAAGCAGTTGAACCAGGTTTCTTCGCTGGGGACGGATCCATGTTTTATCTCCATCGACAAAAGCGGGAAGTATCTGCTGGTGGCAAATTACACCAGCGGAGGCGTTGCGGTGTTCCCTATCGAACCGGACGGCAGCATCGGAAAATCGACGGCGTTCGTGCAGCACAGCGGAAAGACCGGACCGAACAAGCAGAGGCAAGAAGGACCGCATGCGCACTGGATTGCAACGACAAGCGACAACCGGTTTGCCGTGGCGGTCGACCTAGGACTGGATGAAGTGTTGGTGTACAAATTCGACGCGAGCAACGGGACCCTGACGCCGAACGATCCGCCTTACGTGAAGATCAAGGCGGGGTCGGGACCGCGGCACCTGGTTTTTTCGAGAGACGAAAAGTTCGCGTACGTAGCCAGCGAACTCGCGTCCACGGTGACGGTGCTGAAGTTTGACGCCAAGAAGGGCAGCTTCAAACAGGAGCAGACGCTCTCGACGCTTCCTCCGGGTTTTTCGGGCCGTAATGATGTGGCGGAAATCGCGATTCATCCGAACGGGAAATTTCTATATGTTTCGAACCGCGGCAACGACAGCATTGCCATTTACGGGATTGATCCGGGCAAGGGCATACTGACGCCGCTCGGCGGCATGCCTACGGGAGGAAAAGAACCGCGGCACTTCACTTTCGATCCCTCGGGGAAATTCCTTTTTGCGGAAAATCAACTGAGCGGCGAAATCGATGTTTTTCGCGTGGATCCCGCAACGGGAGCGCTTTCGGTGAACGCGGAGACGATCAAGGTGCCGTCACCGGTATGCCTGGTATTCGCATCGCCAGAGTGAGAGCGGCCCGCCTGCGCGCCGCGCAGGAAGTTTGCAGCGAAGTTCCTTTTTGTCTTGGCAACTGAGATAGAATCCACCTTCACTTTGGCTTCACTTCCAACGGGGGGAGAGAGTCATGCGAATGCACTGGTCGAAGCTCGTGGTCTTTGCGCTTGTCGCGATCTTTGCGGTGCCGGGGGCTTGGGCGGACGGAGAAACTGCGCCGGCGCGAGATCCGAAGCAGCCGGTGGACGAGGCCTACACCGCGAAAATCAAGAAATACACGACGGAGCCGTACTTCACTTCGCCGCTGGTGGACTATTTACCGGCGTCGAAGACGGTGCCGACGCCCGAGGCCGTGCTGGGCGACGTGTCGGGCGCGCCGGGAGTCCTGCCCTATGCGGAAGATGTGTACAAGTACATGCGCATGCTGGAGAAAGCGAGCCCGCGCGTGAAAGTGTTTTCCATCGGAAAGACGGAAGAAGGCCGCGAAATGATTGCGGTGGCAGTCTCGTCGGAAGAGAACCTGAAGCGGCTCGACGAGAACAGAGCATTATTGGCCAAACTGGCCGACCCGCGGACGATTCAGATGAGCGATGCGCAGGCGGACGATATCGCGGCGAAAGCGGTGCCGGTGTATTACATCACCGGGACGATCCATTCGCCGGAGACGGGTGCTCCGACGGCGCTGATGGAGCTGGCCTACCGCCTGGCAGTGGACGAAAGCCCTTACATCAAAGAGATCCGCGATGGAATCATTACGCTGATCACGCCAGTGGTGGAAGTGGACGGACGCGACCGCATGGTGGACGTCTATAAATGGCACCTAGCGCATCCCAAAGAGAATTATCCGCAGTTGGTTTACTGGGGAAAGTACGTGGCGCACGACAACAATCGGGACGCCATGGGCGTGACGCTGAAGCTGACGGAAAACGTGTTGAACACTTACACAGGCTGGAAGGCGCAAGTGCTGCACGACCTGCATGAATCCGTGCCATATCTCTACGACAACACGATCGGCGACGGGCCGTACAACGCGTGGATCGATCCGATTCTTGCGGACGAATGGGGCATGATCGGGTGGCGCAACGTGGCGGACATGACCAAATTTGGCATGCCGGGAGTTTTCACGCACGGAGATTTTGATACGTGGTCGCCCGGGTACCTGATGTTCATCGCGGCGATGCACAACGGCATCAGCCGGCTTTACGAGACCTTCGGGAACGGAGGAGCGGACACGCGGGAGCGGACGCTTGATCCGGACGAGTACGCGCGGACCTGGTACAAGCAGAATCCGCCGCTGCCGAAAACGCTGTGGTCGCAACGCGACAACAACAACTACGAAGAAACGGGACTGCTGACCTCACTGCATTATTTCAACGAGAACAAGCGGCTGTTCCTCAAGAACTTCTACCTGAAGGCCAAGCGTTCGATTCTGAAGCCGGAAGCGGAAGGGCCCGCGGCGTATGTCTTGCCCGGGAACGATCCGAGAACGAGCCTGCAAGCGGATCTTTTGCGCGTGATGGAGAAGCAGAAGGTGGAAATTTCGCGGGCGACCTCGGCGTTCTCGGTGATGGTCCCGGTCGAAAAGAAGGGCAAGAAGGACTCGGCAGGCAAAGCGGGTGAAAAGGAGAAGCGGAATTCTCCCGAGACACAAAAGAAAGAATTTCCTGCGGGAAGCTACATCATCCGCATGGACCAGCCCTACTCGCGGGTGGCGGATGCTTTGCTGGACCATCAATACTGGAGTCCTGACGACCCGCAGAAGACACCGTACGACGACACCGGGTGGACATTCGGGGAACTGTTCAACGTTCAGGTGGTTCGCGTGACGGACGCCGGGATACTGAAAGCCCCGATGGAGCGGGTGAAGGAAGTTGCGCCCGCAAGCGGCGTGACGGGAGCGGGAAGCATCTTCGCTGTGCAGAACAACGCCGAGCCGGCGCTTGCGACGCTGCGCTACCGGCTGAAGAACGCGACGCTGGAAGCGGCGGAGAAGGAGTTCGAATCGGCGGGCAAGAAATTCAACCGGGGCTCGTTTCTAGTAGAGGGCGTGAGCCAGCCGGAAATGGACTCTGCTGCGAAGGATCTCGGCCTGCAAGTGACCGCCCTCGCCGCCGCGCCCGATGTTCCAAAGCATCCGGTGCGGGCGGCGCGCATTGCGCTGGTACATACATGGCTCGGCACGCAGACGGAAGGGTGGTGGCGGCTGGCCTTCGACAAACTGCAGATTCCGTACGACTACATCAGCACGCAGAAGATTGCGACGATTCCTGATTTGAACGAGAAGTACGACGTCATTCTATTTCCCCCGGTCGGTTGGGGAGCTTCGCCGGACGCCATCATTAACGGCCTACCGACAAGTTGGGGCAATCCGCTGCCGTGGATGGACACGCCATTGACGCCGAATCTGGTAGGCAAGAACGATTCGACGCCGGACATGCGGCCGGGCCTCGGATGGGCAGGTGTGGCGAAGCTGCAGAACTTCGTTGAGAAGGGCGGAGTGCTGGTCAGCGTGACGGACACGGCGCGGTTCGCTTCCTTCGTGGGTTTCACCAACGGTGTGAACGTGAGCACCAGCGAAAAAATGAAGATCGTAGGCTCCGTGGTGGGGACGCGCTTCGTCGATTCGGCCAGTCCGATCGCCTACGGCTATGGCGAGAAACTCGCGGCCTTTTGCGACGACGGGCCCATCTTCTCGTTAACAGGCGTCGTGGGAGGACGCCGGCGGCGGCATTTGGGACCGGAAATGGGAGAGCGTCCCACCGGCCGGGGATCGGTGAGCGATCCTGACTTTGTGGTTGGACGGCCGGTAGCGGAGGCTCCCGACGAACCAGAGGCGGAGGACTGGGAGAATCCTCCGCTCACTGACGAGCAGAAGCACAACAACCCGCGCGTGATTCCCGCGGCGGAGCTGCCCAGGGTCATCTTGCGTTACGCGGATTCGAAGGACCTGCTGATTTCCGGATTGGTGCAGGGCGGAGGAGAAATTGCCGAGCACCCTGCCGTCGTCGACGTCCCCAGGGGCAAGGGGCATGTGGTGCTGTTTTCGATTAACCCCGTTTACCGCGGCGAGACGGAAGGATCCTATTCGCTGGTGCTGAACACGGTGATGAATTTCGACAGCCTGGACGCAGGCCGTAAGACCGCCGAGAAGTAGGCTGCGGTTGTGCTTGCCATTGGAGGAGGTTGGAGTACAATCCCGGCCCAATGGCGAAGCGAAAACGGCGCAAAGCAGCCTCGAGGCGCAGAGGAGGCGGAGTCGTCAAGACCGGAAAGCTGCCCAAAGCGGCTGTGACGCTGATCGTCATCCTGCGCGCGCGAGAGGGCCAAGAAATCCTGCTGGAAGCGGAACTGCGAGCACTGATCACGCCGACCCGAAAGGAAGAAGGCTGCCTCCGTTACGATCTTCATCGCTCTTTAGAAGGCCCGGCAGCTTTCCTGCTGCACGAGGTTTGGGAGACCAGGGAGCAGCACACGCGACACACGAAAACGCCGCATTTCCTGCGTTGGAACGCGCGGAAGGACGCACTGATCGTTGCTCGCGATGCCGCCTTCTGGACTCAGATCGGGTGAGCCTCGCCGCGTCGCCGGCGGCTCCCGCACAATTCAGCTTTGCGGAGGGGCCAGGTAGTAACCCGGCCGGGCGCGCACCTTGAGGTCTTTCTGGTCCACAGACACTTTGATTTGGTGAAAGCCGGATTCGCTGGTACCGGTCGGCGTGTAACTAAGGGTGTACTGTGCGTGCAGTTCGCCGCCGATTTCATCGATGGCGTTTTCGATAGAGCGATTCTTGAATGTGGCAAAATGCGCGCCGCCCGTTCCCGCGGTAGCAAGCTCGAGTGGATTGCCGGTGACTTCGTTCTTGGCGTGGGTGACGGCCCAGATGACTGCGGACATCAGGTCAACGGTGCCGCTGGTGCGAGGGTCGGACTCGACGGGCCGTGGCGGAGTCCCGGGGATGGGTGGAAGCGGAAACGTACCGGGCGGAGAAACGAGAGTGCGGTTGTCCTCGGGCTTCCTTTGTAAATCGGCGCGGGTTGTGGAGAGGCCGACGCTGTAAATCGTGACATTCGCGAGTTGCGCCTGCCGCAGAACCTCTCCGAGCTTCGCGTCGCTACCCTCGTCCCTGGCTTCGGAAATCACCAGCAAGACGCGGCGCCGGCCTTCTTGGGCGGGACGATCCGGTGTGTCGGGCGCGGCGCGGCCTACTACTGCCTGCGGCCTGGTGCTGAGCATCTCCACCCCAGCGGCCATTGCGTCATAGAGTTTTGCTCCGGATGTACCGAGCTTCAGGCGGGTGACAGCGTTCTGAATCCGGTCGGCGTTCCCCGTGAAACCGAGGAGATGGTCGACCGAATCATTGAACCCGATAAGAGCGGCTTCGCCGGTAGGGCCCATGACCGTATCCGTAATCAGGATTCCCGTCTTCTGAAGGGCGGGTAGCAGCGGCTCGATGCGCGAACTCGTTTCGAGGAGCACCACCAAAGAGACCGGGTCTCCGCCGACGTCGAAGTGCGAGATCGATTGGGGCACGCCGTCGTCGGTGACGTGGAAATCTTTGCCAGCCAGGCTGGTGACCATTTGGCCTTTGGAATCCCGCACCGTCACAGGAGTGTTGACCAGGGTGACGCGGCTGATGATTTTGTCGCGCGAACCTTCCGGCGGCTGCTGGATGGTCACGCCGGGAGCGGGAGTTTGTGGGCCGTCGGATGCCTGGCCGAAGGCCGCGGCGGAGCACGCCAGAACGACGACCGAAGTGAGGACGAGTCGGTTTGCGGAGGGGGGCATGGAGTTCCTCGGAGCGGCTGAACAACCCATTCTAACATTCCGGGCAACTCCGTCCTTGAAGGCGAGCTCTCCGGACTGTACTCAATTCGACGCAGAGTCGCCCAGCGGCGTTGCCGAGGCGCCGCGCCCTTCCTACAATGGAAAATTGCGTCTCACGGAGGCAAGGCGATGTCCGACGATCATCCTCGACCGAAGCCGCAGCACGCGCCCAAAGTCGCACATCGCGACGAGTCATTCCTGGAAAGCACGCCCGCGAGGCCGCTGCGCATTTTGGCGGAATACATAAGGCCGCTGGTGCAACTGAAAAGAGAGGGCATCGGCGACACCATCGTCATGTTCGGCTCCGCGCGCATTGATTCCGAGGAAACCGCCAGAGCGCGGCTCTCGCGGCTCAAGAGCATCAAAATGCAAAAGCTTACCGCGGGGCAGAAGACGCACCACCGGACCGCTTTGCGCGAAGCGAAGAGCCGGTTGGAAATGTCGCGTTATTACGAGGAAGCACGCCAACTCTCGCATAAGATCACTTCGTGGGCTTCTACCTTGGGTCCGCGGCCGCGCCGCTTTGTGATCTGCTCCGGGGGCGGGCCGGGAATCATGGAAGCGGCGAATCGCGGCGCCTACGAAGCGGGAGGGAAGTCCATTGGACTTTCCATCGAGTTGCCGCACGAGCAATTTGCAAACCCGTACATCAGTCCGGAGTTGAGCTTCAATTTTCATTATTTTTTCATGCGCAAGCTGTGGTTCGCGCAAATCGCCAAGGCGCTGATCGTGTTCCCCGGCGGGTTCGGGACAATGGACGAACTATGGGAAATGATGACCTTGCTTCAGACAGGCAAGATGACCAAAGGAAAGTTGATCCTCATCTATGGCCGGAAATATTGGAACGAAGTCCTGAACTGGCGGGCCATGGTCCGCTGGGGCACCATCAATGAAGACGAATACAAGCTGCTGCAGTTCGCCGACACCGTGGACGAGGCCTTCGAGTTGATTCGCGCCGGGCTCGAGAAATACCACATGGACGTGGACCCGTTTTTACAAGCTTACTGAAAAATCTTCGGGGACTAGGACGCACGCGGTTGTTGATCCGACGAAGTTTAGGGTTTGGTGCTCTCCTTGCTGATTTGGCTGTTGAGAACGCGACCCGCACGCCGGACCTGCACCGTCAATCCCGCCGGACGCCTGGGCAAGGAATCAAGAAATGACGAAGCCTGCACACGAAATTGAAAGAAGAAGTTTCCTTCAAGGAGTATTTGGCTGCGCAGCGCTGGTCGGCCTGATGACGCTGTCGGGTTCGCCGCCAGCTAAAGCCGACGACGATTGCCAGAGCCGCATCGTCAAAGCCGATCACAAGTTGCACGAGGCGGCGGAGCATCACGGCTGGAACAGCAAGCAGGCCGCGCACTGGCGGCACGAACTGCAGGAAGCCCGCGAATACTGCTGGAAGCACAATCACCGCTGGTGGGATGAAGACGAGCGGCGGTGGCACACGGACCGTGACTGGGACGACCGCGATCACGACCGAGATCGGCGGCCGGACGAACATCCCCATCCCTAGGGGCACACAGGAAATAGAGACACACGGAAAAAGGGCGCGGACTTTGTTTCCGCGCCCTTTTGCTTGAGGGAAAACAACTGTCAGTTGCCGGTGGTCAACGCAAGCTCGCTCGAAAAGACCGCTTCAAATCGCCGCGCTTCATCCTGATCGTGCAAGAGAATTACCGGCACCACACGGAGCCACTGTTTGCAGGAGTGGCACTGCGTAACCTCGCCTTGCAGGTCCTGCAAAAAACCATCGGTAAAGTGGTAGTGAGTCCGCTCGCGCCGGGAATTCTTCTGGTCCTGCGCCCCGCAGTGCGGACAGATGAACTCAATTGTGTCCTGCTGCGGATCGCGGTCCAGAGCCGCCCAGCCGGTGCGGCGCACACCAATAACTTCCGGATTACGCCGTTCCATGGGGATTGCCTCCTTGGGATCCACGTCCTGATTACATGGATGCGCCAAGGGGTCGTTTCGATACAACGTCCCTCTAAGGCGCTCTGGGTCAAAGACTTATGGCCACGCGTTCGCGCATCCCGAATCGCCCCGCGACTCCTCCGCCTAAAGACTTCTTCTCGGCGGTTTTTGGGGGCCCGCAGCTCAAGATGCCGAGCCTTCGGGCCCCGAGCCGGCAACGTGGCGGGAACTTGCGCGGGTTGCCGGTGTCAAACGCAAGGAGGACGCGCGCACCCTCACATCCCTGCGAGCGCTGCGCCGGTGGCTGCAAGGCAACCTGCAGAAGCCGGCGCAGCAAGAGTTCGCTATCGCTCGCGGCAAATGTTTGGAGGTGTGTGATGCCACTCGATGCGGAAAGCTCTGCGAGAGAGAATCTCGGCTCGCTGCGTGTTTGTTTGATGGAAGGCGACGCCGAGCAACGCGCGCGGGAACGCAAAGTGCGGCGGCGCGCCTTGGCGCTCTCCGTCACGCTGCAAACTATTCTTCTCGCGGCGCTGCTCATTGTGCCGCTGCTGGCGAAAACGCCGCCGGTGAGCCTGCCCAACTTCGTTCCGATACCGCCGTACATTCACTCTGCGGGGCCGGAGCATGCGGCCAGCTCAGCACGGCGCACAAACCGCACTCCCGAGTGCCACTTCTGCCAGCCGGTACGAATCCCCCACGGCGTGCACCCGCTGCCCCCTGATAACGCCCCGCCAAATGACAGTAGCGAAACTATTGACATAGGCCCGGGACCTGCCGGCCCGCCGGTTTCCGGCGTGATCGGCATTCTCGATCCGCGAAGTCAGCCGCAAGTTCCGCCACCTCCCCAGCAACACCGAATCGTCCAGGGCGGAAACGTGCAAG
>Ga0079220_10000075_pt1 | contig 19748 bp, 14 predicted proteins | sample GAAS100_FD_75071 | JGI IMG/M metagenome (GOLD analysis project Ga0079220, IMG submission 75071) | Agricultural soil microbial communities from Georgia to study Nitrogen management - GA AS100 | ecosystem: Environmental > Terrestrial > Soil > Agricultural land | place: USA: Georgia | collected... | reverse complement strand
CACCATCGAAGACCTCGCCAGCGTGAACCTGGAGACCGCAGTGCCGGCGATGGCACCCCCGTCGACCGCTCCGGGCGGGAAAGTGTACGGCTCCGTGAGCAGCAGCGCCGAAGGGCCGTCGCCCGCGCCGGCAGAGGAAAAAGGAACGATCCTGTTGCAAGGATGGTTTTACCTCGGCCTCGCGGGATTGCTGGGAGCGCTGCTGGGCTGGGCCATCGCTGAGCCGGCTTTCGTCGACGGGGCCGGACAACGATGGGGAAACTTCGCGATCATTCCGCTGGTGATTACGCTGGAGTGCATCGGATTTGCCGTGGCGGAAAGCATCGTGGAGCGATCGCCGAGGAAAGTGCTGATTCAGGGTTTGCTGGCTTTGCCGCTGGGAATCGTGCTTTCGTTCGTGTTCGATTTCTTCGCGGGAATTATTTTTAACATCGGGGTTGCGCTGGCGGCGGAAGCCGGGGCGCAGACGTTCCGGAACCCGGCGCTTTGGGTGGTGCGCGGAATCGCGTGGACCGTGTTCGGGGCGGCAGGAGGAGTAGTTTACGGAATCGTCGGACAGTCGTCGAAGAAGGCGGCGTATGGGACGCTCGGCGGCGTAATCGGAGCGGCGGTGGGCGGCATGGTGTTCGACCCGATTGCGATGGCGACGCACGGAGGAGCAGCGAGCCGGGCGGTGGGGTTCGGATTGTTGGGGCTGGCGACGGGAGTTGCGATCGGCATTGTGGAGAGCGCGCTGAAGGACCGCTGGTTCTACGTCACGGCAGGGCCGCTGGCCGGAAAGCAGTTCATCCTGTATAAACCGCGGACGGTGATCGGCAGCGAACAGAAATGCGACATCTACCTGTTCAAGGATGCGAACATTCTGGCCCAGCATGCTTTCGTGGAGATTGCCGGAGCACGCGTACAGATTCGGGCGCTGGGGCCGCTGTACGTGTCGGGTAATCCGGCCAAGCTGCACGTGCTGCAATCGGGGAATATCGTGCAGATCGGAAGATACGCGTTTCGATACCAGGAGAAGCAACGGCGGTGAGCGTCATATGCCCATACTGCCGCACGGAGATTGGCGAAGGCGAGAACGAGCGGCTGGATTGTCCGGGGTGCGCGACGCCGCATCACCCGGAGTGCTTTGCGGAAAACGGCGGATGCACGGTATTTGGATGTTCGAAGGCGCCGACGGACGAAGCCAAAATCAGCGTATCGGGAAGCGAGCTGAATGCGCCGGCGCCGGGTCTGCCGCCGAGGAGCCTGCAGCTCGCCGGCGGATTGTCGATCTTGAATGCAACGGGGCCGGGGACACAGAGCGTGTTGCCCGCTTCTGCGCCGGCCACACAAAACGCGGTACCGTCGCCGCCTGTTGCACCGCCTCCATTGCCGCCGGGAGCTGGAACGGGAGCGGCGCCACCGCCCGCGGCACAGCCGAGTTACGCGCCGCCCGCAGCGGTGCGCCTGCCGCTGGAGCCGGGGCCGCGCAGCCGCGTGACCTTCGTGCTTCTGGGAGTGTTTCTCGGCATTTTCGGGATGCACAATTTCTACGCGGGATACAACAAGAAAGCCGCGATCCAGCTTGCGCTGACGGTGCTGACTTGTTTTTATGGCGCAGCGATTTCGTGGATCTGGGCCATCGTTGAAATCTGCGTAATCAATAAGGACGCGGAGGGAGAGCAGTTCGCCTAAGGGCGGAGGCGCCGATGAATTATTTTATCAAGCGCGACCTGAACGAGTACGGGCCGTACACGCTTGCGGAATTGCAGCGGTACGTCAGTTCGGGGAACGTGCTGCTGACGGATCTGTGCCGAAGTGAAGGGATGGAAGAGTGGATTCCGGTCTCGCAGGTGATCGGGAACATTCCGGTGGCCGCGGCCGCGCCGGCTCCGGCAGCGACGATGCCGCAAGTCTCGCCGTATCCGCCGCCGCCTTCGTTGCACTGGGGAATTGTGCTGCTGTTGGCGATTCTGACGTGCGGAATATTCGGCTGGGCGTGGATCTTCGTTCAAGCGATCTGGCTGCGAAAGGTGCAGCCGAGCAGCAAGGGCATTTTCTACTTTGCCGGAGCCGTCGGAGTGCTGTGTATGATGTTCGTGGCGGGGTTTGCCCTGGGCGCCACCGGTCATTTCCGCGGGGATGATTCGGTCCTGGCGGTGACGGTGCTGGGCCGGCTCGCGCTGGTGGTGCTGATACTGGCGGGCAGCTTCAGCATGAAGAACTCCATCGAGGAACACTACAACATCGCTGAACCGATCGGGCTTAATTTAAACGGAGGACTGACGTTTCTGTTCGGCTTCTTCTTCCTGATCTACATTTATTTTCAGTACCACTTTACGCGCATCAACGAACTGAAACGGGCGCAGGGGCAGATTGCGTGATGCGAAGGCAGGTCCTTTTGGCGAATCTGGCGGCCGCGGCAGGAGTACTGGGCGCGGTGATGCTTCGCGTTTTTCCTCCGGAGACTACGGCTTGGTATCCGGAGTGTCCGGTCTGGCATTATTTTCACGTATTGTGTCCCGGGTGCGGCGCAACGCGGGCGCTGGCGGCTTTGACGCACGCGCGGTTCGCGGACGCATTTCACTACAACCCGCTTGTCGTGGTGCTGTGTCCCGTGATGGCGGCGTATTTCGCCGCTGCATATTGCACGGCGATGAGGCGGGAGCGGTTCACATGGCCGAGAGTCTCCGGGCCGCTGCTGGCGTCGGTTTGCACGGCGGCGCTACTGTTCGGAGTGGTACGCAACGTTTTGCGTTTCGCAAACTAGGTGCTCATGTTATCGCCGAGAATTCGCCGACTGAAGCTAGATCATGAAACGCTGCTGAAGCGCTTCGCGGGCTGGCCCATGATTCAGGTGACCGGCACCGCGGGAATGCCGCCGGAGGCGTACCGGATCACTTATCGCATCAAAGGCCTGTACGTATCGGCGAGCGGCGATATTCTCGAGCGCGAGGTGCACCACCTCGAGGTGAGTCTTTCGCTGGGGTACCCGAGGCGCGCTCCGCAATGCCGGATGCTGGCGCCGGTGTTTCATCCGAATTTCGACGACAGCAGCGTGTGCATCGGCGACTTCTGGGCGGCCTCCGAGGGACTAGACGACCTGGTGGTGCGCATCGGCCGCATGATTGCGTATCAGGAATACAACACGAAGAGTCCGCTGAACGGGCTGGCGGCAAAGTGGGCCGCGCAGCATGCAGAATTGTTGCCCGTCGACCCGCGCAACGTAGCGCCGCCGGTGCTGGAAGGGGCACCGGCACCTACGGCAGAATTGACGACGTCGGAACCGACTTCGCAGGAGTAGCGGGAAGGCGCCCATTCCCGGCGCGCGGGCAAAGGGCCACTTATGGCGTAACGGTGACTTTCTGCCCTGAGTAGTGGACCGTTTTATCCGGCGCGGCCGTCAACTCTCCCCCAACGCCATGATTGACGGAAACAAAAACAATATGGAGTGTGCGGCTCTCAAGCATGCCGGGGAAGCTTCCCTTTCGCTCGCCGATGGTCAGTGTTTGCGCGACGTCGTTCCAGATAAAAGGGATGGTCGCGTATGCACCTTTTTCGTAGTCGTAGTTATCGTTTTCGTCTTCGTAGAGCGTGAACTCTCCGTCTGCGCCGCGATAGACGCGGAGTTCGAGTGGATCGGCAGGTTTCTCGGCAGCGTACTCGATATCGGGACCGAGCGGAATGATCGATCCGGCACGAATGAAAAGCGGAAGACGATCGAGCGGAGCGGGAACGTCAAGTGCACGAGCGCCCTGCGTGCGGGCGCCGGTCCAGAAGTCGTACCAGCCAGCATCGGGAAGGTAGACGCGGCGAGAAGCCGCGCCGGGTTCGGTGACGGGGCTGACCAGAATGGCAGGGCCAAAGAGAAATTCGTCGGATATGTTCTGGGCGCGGACGTCCGGCCGGAAGTCCATCACGAGCGGACGCATTAACGTGTAGCCTTCACTGGTAACGCGCCAGGCGGTGGAATAGATATACGGCATCAGGCGATAGCGGAGGCGGTCATAGGCAGTGAGGATTTTTTGGGCTTCAGGACCGTAGGACCAGATTTCGTTCTGATTCGTAGTGCGTGTACCGTGGGCGCGGAAGATTGGACAGAATGCTCCGAATTGAAACCAGCGAATGTAAAGCTCGCGGTAAGCGGGATCATCCGGATTGGCGGAGACGAAGCCGCCGATGTCCGTGGTCCAGTAAGGAATGCCGGAGACGGAGAGATTTAGGCCCGCGGGAATCTGGCGGCGGAAGGTTTCCCAATTGGGATCGACATCGCCGGACCAGACCGCGGCGGCATTCCGCTGGCTGCCGGCGTAACCGGAACGCGAAAGGATAAAGACGCGCTTACGGTCGGAAGCGGCGCGCTGGCCTCGATAGACCGCCGTGGTGGTGAGCAACGGAAACTCGTTAGCGTAGCGAGCACCGTTGCCGAGCGCAACTTTGTTGGTGACGAGGATGTTCGTCTCGCGACCTTCGGTTTCGGGTTCCGTGGTATCGAGCCACCAGGCGTCCACACCGATTTTGAGGAGAGCGTCGTCCATCAGTTTCCAATAATATTTGCGGGCTTCAGGGTTGAAGGCATCGTAAAGCGCCTGGCCTACGGGATGAAAGCTTGGAGAGACGGTGCGAGCGATGAAAAAACCGCGCTTATCCATGTCATCGTAGACCGGAGAGCCGGGGCGGAAGAACGGCCAGACAGAAATCATCAGGTGGACGTGCTCTTTGTGAAGGGCGTCGACCATTCCTTTGGGATCGGGATAGTTCTTGTTGAAGACGGGCTCGCCCATGGTGTTCCACCAGAACCAGTCCTGCACGATATTGTCGAGGGGAATGTGCAGCTGGCGATATTTGGCGGCAATGGATTCGAGTTCTTGTTGCGAATCGTAGCGGTTCTTGCATTGCCAGTAACCATAGGCCCATTTTCCGAAAAGCGGAGCCTGGCCCGTAATTTCGCGATAGGCCGCAACAATTTTGTCGAAGTCCGGACCGTAAAGAAAATAGTAGTCCATCGAATCCGAGACTTCGGAACTAACGTACAGGGCGTGAACAAAACGATTGTTGAAGCGCGAGCGCGAGCCGTTGTTCCAGAAAATGCCGTAGCCGTTGCTGGAAAGGAGCAAGGGCACGGAGATATTCGTATTGTCCTGAGAGATGTCGACCGATTCGCCGCGATAGTTGAGCACGCCGGCCTGATGCTGGCCGAGGCCGTAAAATGCTTCCTGGGTGTCCCACATAGCGGTAAAGCGTTCGGAGTGGAGGGTCTTCTCACCGTTAACTTCGACGGGCGTGAGCGTGCGGGTATTCTCTTGCGTGATCTTGCGACCATCCGCATCGTAAAACGTCGCAGAACTGTCTTCGCGCGCGACCTCGATTTTCAGGAGCTTCGTGGAAAGCGTTATTGACTTGGGATCATCCGCACGCAACGTGAATTCAGCTTTCGGCCAGGATTTCTTTGCAACCAAAAAATCCTGATGCTCGTCCGGCGCGCGTTTGAGCGAATAGACGACATGGACGATGGAATCGGAACAAACCTGGTAGCGGAGAAACCCCTCCTGCAGCACCAGTACAACGCCGTCCGGCTGCGGCTCCACGCTCTTTACCGGATTCAGCGGAAGCCACTGGGCAACGGCGCTCGGGACGAATGCCGCCAAGGCTATCGGGCCAAGCAGAGTTGCGAATACGAGCCGACATGTTCGCACAAGAAACATTTTTCCGGTGCTCCTGGACAAAAGAGTGTTCATGGTATGTCAACGAATGCTCTCACTGTCAAGCGCCTCGCGTTGCCCGAGCTTTAGCGTCGCAAGGCCGCTGGAGTTCACGCCAGTTCGAGTGGAGCAATCGAACCAAAGTGGAAGGTATTTGCCGACAGAAAAAAGTCCCGGAAGCGGTCAGCGGCAAAGTATCAGCGGAACGCGTCAGGAAAAGACCATGGCCCGTACGCAGCCGCCTGATTCCTCGTCAGACGTGAACGGTATGCCCGCTTCTCCTGCCAGCATGACGCGCCTGGGCCGAGGCATCGCCGGCATCGGGATTCTGCTTCCGCCCGGGAACCGCCGGAACGGAGAATTCCGCCACGAGCGGCAAATGGTCGGAGGCGACGACAGCGGTGCGCGTCCTGTGCAGAGTTAGGGCGTTCAGCTTCAACTGCGGATCGTAGTAGATATGATCGAGATTCAGGACCGGCAAAAAGCCCGGGTAGGTGCGCCGGCGGCCAGTGTGCTTTCGCAGGTCGCCGGCCTTGAAATGTCCACGGAGCAGCTTTGTGGCCAGGCCGCTTGTCCACTCGTTGAAATCACCCAGGACGATTTTTAGCCCGCTCAAGTGAGCAGCGGTCATGACCTGATGTTCGAAGATTCTCCGGGCCTGCTTGCGCCGCTCGAAGTAGGAAGTTCCCAGGTGCACGTTGAAGACATGGAGCAGGCGACCTTGCTGCAGCCGGACGTCGGCGCGAAGACAGCCTCGCCGCTCGCGCCCATGCACGGAAATGTCAAAGTTCTGAGCATGGCGAATGGGAAAACGCGAAAGCAGCAGGTTCCCATAGGCACCGCCCCTGTGCCTGCGATTTTCGCCAAGTTCCGCGTAATAGCCCAGTTGCTCCGCGATGTATTGCCCCTGGTGCTCCTGCGCACACTTTCCTTCAATGCAGACGACTTCCTGCAGCGCCACGATATCCGCATTCACTTCCCGCAATACGTCGATGACGCGCTCGGGACGCACCCGTCCATCGAGGCCGCGGCATTTGTGAATGTTGTAGGTCGCCACCCGCAGCGTGGCCGTTTTTCTCCCGGTTTCCGATCGCCCGCTCATTGTTTATCGACAGGCACCTCGATTTTGCAATTCCAAGAGATTAGATGCTTCTTTGAGCGCATCCGTTCATTCGTCGGCGAGCCCGCGTCCTTGCACCGCTACTTTGCGCACCGCTACTTTGGCCGTTGCCGTTTCAAGCGAAACGCCTTGATGACCAGCACCACGACGGCCCATCCGCAAAGCACCGCCAGCGAATAGCCGATGGCCCTCGGGACCAATACCGCCAAAGCAACAACGGCGGCAAGCAGGAGCGCGAAAGCCAGCATCAGGGGAGCCTCCGGAGGACCGAGGAGACTCGGTGAAACGAGGGCGGCGCGCAGCGTGCTGCCGATAGTGAAGACGCCGGTGGCAGCTCTTCCCGCGCTGCCGCGAGCGGAGCCGCGGGGCCGTGCCTGACGCGTCCTTCGTTCCAGCGGCCGAACCTTGGCACCGTCACTCAGCACGATTTCCGTGGAGCGTTCCAAATCGGCCAGATACATGTCCTGCATGAGGGCGGCGAATTTTTCGTCCTCCACGACGACGTCCAATTCGTAATTGGAGATCCAACTGGCCAAATTGAGGTTCGTCGAGCCGACCCGCGCCCAGCGGCCATCAGCCACCGACGTTTTTGCATGCAACATCGAGCCGTTCCACTCAAAGATGCGCACGCCCGATTCGAGCAGAGTGCGATAGCCGACCCGCGACAAGGCGCGCACGACGGGGATGTCACTGGTTCTTGGCACGAGCAGGCGAACATCGACGCCGTCATAGGCTGCGGCCCGTAGAGACTGTACGTAGGCCGGCGTGCCCAGAAAATACGCGTCGGTCAACCAAATCGATTTGCGCGCAATCGCCGCGACGAGTTGATCGAGCCGGTACAGACTGGCGCGGCTGGGTTCACTGGCCACAATGCGGAGCGCCACCTCGCCCGGAGGCGCTTCGCTCCAGCCGTCGCTGCCCTGGAGTTGGTCTTCACCCGGGCAGGCAAGCGAACTCCACATCTGCATAAAGGCGCGCTCGAGGTCCAGCACCGCGGGGCCCTCAATCTGCACGCCTGTGTCCCGCCATGGTTCGCGATTCCTGCGCGAATCTCCCATCCAACGCTTCCCGACGCAAAGGCCGGAGACGAACCCTACGCGCCCATCGATCACGATGGTCTTGCGGTGGTCACGACGCAATGCTTCGAGGGGATCATCCAGACGAGGAGGATTAAAGCACCGCACTTCGATTCCGGCGTTGCGAAGCCTCCGCCAAAAACCGAAGGAAGCAGCGCCGCGGGCTCCAAGCCAGTCATAAATCAGGCGGACCTTCACACCCTGGCGGGCCTTTGCGCTCAAAGCCTCCGCAAATTCGCGTCCAACGCTGTCGGCGTGAAGGATGTAAGTCTCGAAATGGATGGCGTTCTTAGCGGAATGGATGGCATCCAGCCATGCCGGATAGTTCTCCGCGCCGTCTTTCAGCAAGCGCACGGCGTTGCCGGGGATCAACGGCGCGCCCGCGGCGCGCGAAAACGCCTGTTCGGCAACAAGCCGGAGAAGGGCGCTCGAATCGTCTGCATGACGCGGATCAGAGGATCCGATTGCCAGCACGGTGCTCCGGGCCGGTGGGTCCGCGATGGCGCCTCGGTTTTCTGACGATTTCACGGGAGGACGTTCCTACCTGTTCTCCTCGGCGCCTTCCTCGCTCTGCTCGCGTTCGCCGCGAAAGGGCAACTTCAAAGCGCGCGAGACTTCCGGCCAGAACTCGCGGAGCACATCGAAACCCACGTCTTGAGCGACAGAATTTGCCACACGAATTGCCGCGGGTCCGACGCCACGGGTATTTCCAGGGTGATAGGCGTTGCTCAAGGCCACAGAACTCACGGTCCCCAGCCATTCCGAATAATTTGGCATGTACGTACCGACGAAGCGGTAAGCGACGAAAACATGCGTTGCGGCATGCAGCAGCCGTTTGCCGACTTTGCCCTGGCCGATTCGATAGTAGCGCGGATCTTCCGAAAAAATAGAAGGGTAGGCAAAGTCTTTGAGAAATTCCGATTGGGCCTGGTCGGTGTAGTTCGCCAGGTAGCGCTTCGCGTATCCGGCTGCGCCCTGCCCGAAGGTAGGATCCCTGTCAGACGCTTGGTCCGTGGCCGCCCAAAATCCGGAACTCAGAAAGGTAACTGGATCCAGAGAATCCTCCGCAAACAGCATGAACTTTCCTTTCACGGTCAGGGCGCACAGAAGCGTACCCGGTTTGTACCGGCGCGGCGTGTGAACGGCGTTTCGTTCGAGGGCCCGCGCAAAGAGCCCCACGGTTTTCTTTAAAGGGCCATTGTAATCACTGAGCTTAACGACGGGCGCCGGCTCGACACAGGGAGCGGAAGGATTCACCTTAAGTTGCGCCGACGTGATGGGCTTTTCCTGCGAGGAGGATTCGTGCTGAGAAGGAACGATTTGCGCATTCGTAGAAAACGCAAACAAGCCGGCCAGGCACGCCACACAGCAGCCTAGCGAAGTGCCTTTACGCGCCATGAGCCAGCTTCCCGGTGCGGGCCGCACGCATCAGGCGGACGTCAAGAGGAACAAATGAGAACGCCGGTTGGCCAACGATAGAGGCAGCGGCGGCAAAAAGGCAAATGGTGAAAAGGACGGTAGGCATCGGCCTTGTCTCTTGCGCTGTAGCGCGGGGATTGCTCGTATAGCGGCACGACTTGGGCGCGTAGTGAAGCGGAAGCCGCGCCAGTCGGTCAGAGTCTCGCACCACGGCGATAACGCCATGATAAGGCATCATCGCCGACGCGAAATGCCGCGTTTGCTTGAGAAGGCCGCGCTCAGAGCCTGACGCAGTACCCTAATCCGCGGCGGAAACTTCCGCGGCCTCGGATGAGGACAAGCGAGCTTCGTTGTCGCGGAAGCCTAATGCGAAGAAGAACAGGACAATAAGCGAACCGACGGCGGGCACGAGCCAGATGGAACGCCAATCGTGGAAAGCTCCCGAAGGCCCGGCCTTGGCGTAGAGATCAACCACTTTCCCGGATACGTACGAGCCAATGAACATTCCCGCCCCGTAGGTGATAAACGTGATCAGGCCCTGTGCTGCGGCCCGCAACGCAGGGGGCGCTTTGCGGTCCACATAGATTTGGCCGGTGACAAAGAAGAAGTCGTAGCAAACGCCGTGCAGAACAATGCCCAAGTACAGCATCCAGACCAGCGCGCCGTTGTTGCCATAGGCAAAGCACGCATAGCGCACGACCCAAGCCAGCATCCCGAGAATCAGGGTGCGCTTCACACCCAGGCGCTTAAAGAACCAAGGTATGGTGATCATGAAGAGCAACTCGGACATCTGTCCCATGGTCATTTTTCCCGCTGCATTTGTTACGCCGATCTCATTCAGGTACGGATTCGTGAAGGCATAGTAGAACTGCAGGGGAATGCAGATGAGAAACGAAGCGGCAGCGAAGACCGAAAAGGCCTTGTCCTTAAACAAGCTGACGGACTCCACCGGAAAAATATTTTTCAGCTTAAGCTCGGAAGAGGAGCCGAGAGGCGGCGTGTGCGGCAGCGTCAGGCAATAAAGCGCCATCAGGACGGAAGAGGCGGCCGCCAACTTCATGGGAAGCGCCGTGGGTTCAACGCGAAGGAACCCGATCAGCAGGCCAGCAACAATCCAGCCGGCCGTTCCAAGCACGCGAATGGACCCGAAATCCTGGCGCGGGTCTTTCATGTGCCGGAAGGACAGCGAATTAGTCAACGCCATGGTAGGCATGTAGCAGAGGGCGTAGAGCAGAAGGATTACGTAAAAGAGTCCGAATTCGCGGCGCGTCGAAGCGATCCACAGAAGAATTCCGCCGATTCCATGCAACGCCGCCAGAAGATATTGCGTGGCGAAAAACTCGTCGGCCAGCAATCCGACCAGGAAAGGAGAAACCATGGCGCCCAGCGCGGTTGTCCCGGCGGCAATTCCGATCTGCTCGCCCGAGAAATGAAGCGTCTGCCCAAGCCACGTCCCGAGGGTGACGTACCAGGCTCCCCAAATGAAATACTCGAGGAACATCATCACCGACAGGCGAACCCTCATTTGCAGTTGCATGAATCTCCTCTAGCACCACGGTTTGTTGCGAACGCGCGACGACCGGAGCGGAAACTCGGCCCTCGTCAACTCATCCGGTGCAGGTAATCGTAATCCACTTTAATGGCTTCGAGCGCCGGCATTTCCGTGAAAGGCGGTTCCTGTTCCACAAAGTACTGCTCGACCTGCGATTTCGCGGCAGCCGCAAAGATCGGTTTGTAGTCGATATGACCGCGGCCGAGTTCCGCGGGAGCCGGCCTTTCATCTTTGGCCAAGCTGTAAGAAGGTTGCGGCGTGGGCTTGAAGTCCTTGATGTGCAGCATCCCGTAGCGGTCGGGGAATTTGCTCAGGTAATCTGCGGGATTGTGACCGGCAGCGGCCATCCATCCGCAATCCAGCTCAAACTTTACCAGTTCAGGATCTGTAGATTTGATCAGCTCGTCGTAGCCGGTTCCACCCTTCAGCGGTTTAAACTCGAAGTTATGATTGTGATAAGCGAATTGCAAACCAGCGCTCTTGGCTTGCTTTCCTAATTCATTGCAATGATCCGCGAAGGCCTTGTAGTCGTCGAGAGTGACATCGTCCCGGCGCGGCAAGTTACCCGAAGAAACGACGTACTTTGCGCCCAGCTCTTTCGCGTACGGGACCGTTTCTTGAATGCCGCCCGGGCTCCAAATGTGCATGCTCAAGCATTTCAAACCTGCGTCGTCCAGCGATTTCTTCACTTCAGCCGGCGTCTTGCCGAACAAGCCCGCCGTCTCGACGACGCGATAGCCCAGAGCCGCCACTTTCTTGAGCGTGCCGTCAAAATCATCCTTCAGTTGCTGGCCGACCGTGTAGAGTTGCAGCCCAATCGGCTTCCCCAGCGGATTCGCGAATAAGCGCAAAGGCTCGCCGGCAAGCAGCGCGCCCGCAGCCGCGGTTTTCCCGATTTGTGCCAGGAACTGCCGTCTTGATGCGTCCATAGTTGTCCTCCGGAATATTTTTTGGCGTATAGAAAGTCGTTCGCCTCAGGTCCACCAGGGCTGGGCGGGCGATTCGGTGAGCAGCAGGCGGCCGAGGAATTCCACGGCAAAGCCCAAGCCTTGATCCACCGAAGCCAGAGCGTCTTCGTGCTCGATACTCATCACGTAGTCATAGCCGATAAGCCGCAGCGCGCTCACGATGCGTTTCCACTCGAGTTCGCCGTGCCCCCAACCCACGGTCCGGAACAGCCATGCGCGCTCCAGCATCTGCCGATAACTCTTCGCGTCGATGATTCCGTTGCATTGGACATTTTCGGAATTAACGGCAACATCCTTTGCGTGCACGTGGAAGATAGCTTCTCCCAGCGCGCGAATTGCCACCGGGATATCGACGCCCTGCCAGAAAAAGTGGCTCGGATCGAAATTGACGCCCACCGATTTTCCGGCAGCTTCGCGCAAGCGCAAAGCGGACTCGACGTTGTATACGACAAAGCCCGGATGAGCCTCCAGGGCGACTTTGACTCCATGGTCCGCAGCGAATTTACCCGCTTTCTTCCAGTACGGTATGACTTTTTTCTCCCACTGCCAGTTCAGGGTATCCAGAAATTCCGGCGGCCAGGGTGCTACCACCCAGTTGGGGCATTTTGCATGGTCACTGTCGCCGGGACACCCGGAAAACGTCACGACCACAGGAACTTCCAGCTTTTCCGCCAGCCGGACGGTTTTGCGGAACGTGTCATCATAACCGCGCGCGACGTTCGAATTGGGATGAATCGGATTGCCGTGGCAAGACAACGCGCTGATGGTGAGTCCCGCGTCCTGAATGCGCTTGCGGTAGTCGCGCGCTTTTTGTGCATCGCCCAGCAGTTCATCCAGCCGCAGATGGTCGCTTCCCGGCCAACCTCCGGTGCCAACCTCGATCGCCTGTACCTTCTCGAGTGATCGCACTCGGCCCAGCATCTGTTCGAAAGAAAGTCTTCCCAGCACCGGCGTGAACAATCCCAATTTCATCGCTTGCCCTCTTCCCTTTTCCCTCTTCCGGGACGGATGAACTCCGAAAGCATACCCCGCAGATACAAAGTTATCTACGAACTTTCGCGCTTCCCGACTGCCCGGACGGGCGACTATCCTTTTGGGTCACCGGTAGCGCAAACGCGACGTACACGCCGCCTGAGCCGGACTTGGGATCTTTTCCGCCCCCGGCCGCTATGACCACGAACTGCCGCCCATCCACCTCGTAAGTAGCGGGGGTCGCATTTCCCGAGAAAGGCAGCGTTGTTTCCCACAGGAGCTTGCCGGTCGCCTTGTCGAAAGCTCGGAACTTTTTATCGAAGTCGGTCGCGCCGATAAAAACAACTCCCCCTGCCGTGACGACCGGTCCACCATAGTTCTCTGTCCCTGTCTGGTTCATTCCTTTTGCGGCGAGTTCCGGGTAAGAACCGAGTGGGATTTTCCAAGCATACTCGCCGGTATTGAGATCGATCGCGCTCAGCGTTCCCCAGGGCGGCGCAACCGCGGGATATCCTTCCGGGTCGAGGAATTTCCTATATCCCGTGAACCGGTACTTCATCGCCGGAGGTATTGGCCCCGCGCTTTCCGGTTGCCTGCTCGTGCCGCTCACCAGATATTCCACCAACGCTGACCTTTGGTCTTCCGTGAGATTCGGAAATCCCGGCATTCTTCCTTTTCCATTTTTAATTCTGGCGTCAATCTGCTCCGGGCTCATCCGCTCCGGAATTCCCACCAGCGAAGGATATGTCGGCGGAGATCCGGCCAGTTTTTCGCCATGGCAAACGGCGCACTGGCTCATGTAGATTCCCCGTGGACCCCTTGCGCCGGTGTTGCGCCCCAGCGCCGCCGCCCAGGCCATCTCGTTCGCGTTGACATAGATGATTCCCGTCTCCGGATCAACCGCCGGCCCTCCCCACTCCGCGCCGCCGTCGAACCCCGGAAAAATAATCGTGTCGCTGCCGACGCTGAAAGGCACGAACTGACCTCCACTCCGGGATTTGCGAAAAGCCTCGACGGCCCAGCGATGGGCCTCCGGCGTGCGATTCGTCAGTAACTTCTCCGTGAGAAACTGCCGCGCGAAAGGCGCCGGCTTCAACGGGAAGGGCTGCTCCGCGGCTGCGGCTTCTCCCGGAATGTGGCTCGCGGGAACTTTGTGGTATGCGATGGGGAACAGCGGCTTGCCGTTGGCGCGATCGAAAAGATAAACGAAGCCCTGCTTCGTCGTCTGTGCTACGGCGTCAACGGATTTTCCATTGCGTTTCACCGTGACCAGCGCAGGAGCTGCCGGAAGGTCGCGGTCCCAGATGTCGTGCCGAACTTCCTGAAAATGCCAGATTCGCTTCCCCGTCTCCGCATCAAGCGCTAACAAACAATCGGCAAAGAGGTTCCGCCCCCGGCGGTCTCCGCCATAGAAATCAAACGCCGCCGAACCGGTTGGCACATAGACAATTCCACGCTTCGGATCCAGCGACATCCCCGCCCAGTTGTTTGCCGCTCCGCTGCGTTTCCACGCGTCTTTTGGCCACGTGTCGTAGCCGAATTCGCCGGGATGCGGGATGGTGTGGAACGTCCAGCGCACTTTCCCACTGCGGGCATCGAAGGCGCGAATGTCGCCAGGCGGCGCGGGCAGCGTTTCTGGATTACGCCCGCCGACGATCACGAGATCTTTGTAAACCACCGCCGGACTGGTCAACGCGATGGATTGTTCGCTAGCCGGCTCCCTTCCCAGACCTACGCGAAGGTCGATCCGGCCGTGATCGCCGAAATTCTCAACAGGTTTTCCCGTTGCGGCATCGAGAGCGTAAAGAAAATTCATCACGCCCGCGAAAATACGGGCGTTCGCGCCGCCCCTCCAGTAAGCCAACCCGCGGTCGGGCTGTGTGCCCTTGATGCCGGAGTCGAACTTCCACAACAACCTGCCCGTAGCGGCATCCAATGCAAAAATCTTCTGCGTGGGACTGAGTCCATAAAGCACTCCATCCACGACGAGCGGACTTGTCTGCAGTCCGCCGGATTCACCCGCATCGTAGCTCCAGGCGACTTGCAGCCTCTGCACATTTTCGCGATTGATTTGATCCAGCGGAGAGTAGTGGTCGTTCATTGGCCCGCCGTAGGCCGGCCAGTCCCGCTCCTCGACAGATAGGACTCCGGTCCCGCGGGCCCCTTGGTTCGCCTGTGGGGCAATTTTGTCTCCGCGCTTGGCGGCCCCACAAAGCATGACGGCTAATAGAAAAATCCCCGCCGTCACCAGCTTGCGGACGTCCAAGAGGCCTCCTTTGCTGAAGCGGCAAGAAATTTACAGCAGACTGGCGTCGGCAAACATTCTTTTTCTTAGTCCTTCGAAAACGTAAATCCGGACATGAAGCAAAAGCTGTATGTCCGGGAGCGTCGTTTACACTTAAGCTCAGAAGTGCGACCTGGAGGTTCCTCTGCCAGGCTCTAAGCGAATCACGACTCAAACGGGCCTAACAAAGCCCTCCGGCTCTCTGGCCGAAATGGCAAAACAAGTCCAGGGCTGCAGGAATTGCGACCTGTGGCGCAACGCGACGCAAGCGGTTTTCGGCGAAGGCCGTACGAGTGCGCACATTCTGCTGATCGGCGAGCAGCCCGGGAATGACGAAGACAGGCAGGGGCGCCCGTTCGTCGGGCCCGCCGGGAAAATCATGGACCGGCTGCTGGCGGAAGCGGGCATCGACCGTTCCAAGGTTTATGTGACCAATGTGGTCAAGCATTTCAAATGGGAGCCGCGCGGAAAACGGCGCATTCATAAAAAGCCGAGCGCCCGCGAAATCGCCGCGTGCCGTCCATGGCTTGATGCCGAAATCGCAAGAGTCAAACCGAAGGCGATCGTGTGCCTTGACGCGACCGCCGCGCAGGCACTGTTGGGGCGTTCCTTCCGTGTGACCCAGCGTGGTGGCGAGTTTATAGTTTCGCCGCTCGCGCCCTACGTGATGGCTACGATACATCCGTCAGCAATCCTGCGAGCCCCCGACGAGGGAAGCCGACACGCGCAGGAGCAGCGCTTCGTGCGGGATCTGAAGCTCATCGCGAGATTAAAACTTTAAGAGCGGCGCGGCACTCTACGTTCAGACCGGTTTCAATGAAAATCATGCGATTGCGTCTCAGCCGCACTGATCCTGATAGACGCGACAAAAGCCGCTTTAATGGAAATCACGTGGTCTTGATTCTGCAAAGTCCCATCCACGCGCAAAAACTTCTCTTGGTTGATGATCGAGCGGTATTGTTCGTACAAATCCGGGTTAACAATGACGTTCGCGATTCCCGTTTCGTCTTCGAGACTCAGAAATACGAACCCTTTCGCCGTTCCCGGCCGCTGCCGCGCAATTACGCATCCCGCCACCCGCGTGTACTGGCCATTGGGCAGGCTCGCAAGATCGATCGCACGTTTTACATTCATTTCTCCAAGTTTCCCACGGCAGTAGCTCATCGGATGAGGTCCCGTTGTCATCCCCGAACCGTGGAAATCCGACACCAGCCTTTCTTCGTGCGTCATCTTCTCCAAAGGCGAATTGCCGTTCTCTTCCGGAAGGGACTCCAATAACGGCCCGGCGCGTCTTGCGGCGCGTTGCACCTGCCACAAAGCCGTCCGCCGATGAACCTCTCTACCCAACGAATTGAGCGCCCCGATTTCGCTTAGCGTTACCAACTCAGATTTCTGCAACTCGGGAATGCGCTGCACCAGATCATCAATACCGTGGAAGCGCATTTTCTGGCGTTCTCGTTCGAGCGTTTCCGCCGCGGCTTGCCGCAAACCGCGCACATAACGCAAACCGATCCTCAAACACAGTGATTCTTCCCCTTGCTGGTTCACGGAATGTTCGATGGTGCAAAGCCAGTTGGACCGCGAAACATCGATTGGCTTCACCCGCAGTCCATGCCGCTGGGCATCCTTCACGATTGTTGCCGGGCTGTAAAACCCCATCGGCTGATTGTTCAGCAAGGCCGCCGTAAAAGCCGCCAGGTAGTGGCATTTCAGGTAAGCGCTGGCATACGCCAGCAGCGCAAAACTTGCCGCGTGCGATTCCGGAAATCCGTAGCGCGCGAATGAGGTGATTTGCGTAATGATTTCTTCTTGCGTGTCGGAAGCAATCCCATTTCTCTGCATCCCGTTGCGCAGCTTGATTTCGATTTCCTGCATCCGCTCCTCCGAGCGCTTGAACCCCATGGCGCGACGCAGATCTTCCGCTTCGCCGCCCGTGAAATTCGCCGCAATCATGGCCATTCGCAATAATTGTTCCTGGAACAGCGGTACCCCGAGCGTTCGTTTGAGCACCGGTTCCAACGATGGATGCGCGTACGAGACCGGTTCCTGGCCCTGCCGCCGCCTCATATAGGGATGCATCATTTTCCCGACGATCGGTCCTGGCCGGATAATCGCTACCTGCACCACCAGATCGTAAAACTTCACGGGAGCATTTCGCGGAAGCGACGCCATTTGCGCCCTGCTTTCCACTTGAAACATTCCCACGGTGTCCGCCTTCCGCAAGGTTTCGTAGACGAATCCGTCGTCAGCCGGAAGTTGCGCCAGGTCCAGAGAATGCTTGTAATGTTTGGGAACATGCTCCAGGCACTCTTCGAGGACTGCCATCATTCCAAGTCCCAGCAAATCCACCTTTATGATGCCCATATCGGAGCAATCGTCCTTGTCCCACTGCACCACTACGCGTCCCGGCATTGTGGCCGGCTCGAGCGGCACAACGGAATCAAGCTGCCCTTGGCAAACCACTAACCCGCCGGAATGCTGGCCCAGATGCCGCGGCAAATCCTGAATGCGTTCGCACAGCTCCAAATACTTCCGGACTCGAAAATGCGTCAAATCAAAACCGGCCTGCTGAAACTGAATCCCAAATTGATCGTTCGGGCCCCGCCATTCGTATTGATTTACCAGCGCCGACACGCGATCCAGCGTCTCGCGATCGAATCCCAGAGCTTTCCCCACTTCGCGCGCCGCGGAGCGTCCGCGATACGTGATCACGTTCGCGGTCATCGCCGCGCCCAATTGCCCATACCGCTGGTAGACGTATTGAATCGCCTTTTCGCGCTGGTCCCCGCTCGGCAAATCCAGATCGATGTCCGGCCATTCGCCGCGTTCTTCGGAAAGAAATCTCTCGAAAAGCAGCTCCATCCCCACGGCATCGACCGCGGTAATCCCCAGCGAGTAACACACCGCGCTATTCGCTGCCGAGCCGCGCCCCTGCACCAGGATGTTCTGCTCCCGGCAGAAGCGGACGATGTCCCACACAATCAGGAAATAGCCGGCCAGTTTGAGCTTGCCGATAAGCGCCAGCTCGCGATGAATTTGCCGCTCCGCGCGTGCATAAAGTTCCTCATCGTTTTTCGGCGCGTATCGCGCGCGGAATCCTTCCTCCGTGCGCTTTCGCAAAAAAGAATCCATCGTTTCGCCGGGGGGCACCGGGTACTGGGGAAACTCATACCCCAAATCGGCGAGCGTAAATTGAAGCCTGCCCGACAGCTCCATGCTATTGGAAATGGCTTGCGGTAAATCGCGGAACAGTTCCGCAATCTCCCGCGCCGGACGAAGATGCCGTTCATTGTTTCGTTCCAGCAAACGCCCGGCGGCTCCGAGTTCGCAATGATTCCGAATGCAGGTAAATACGTCCAGGATTTCGCGATCCGCGGCGTGCGCGTAGCGAACACCATTCGTCGCGAGAAGCGGCAAGCGCAGGCTCTCCGCCAGACGCACCGCCGCCTGATTGCGATGCTCTTCCGCTGGATCGAAATGACGTTGCAGTTCGATATAGATATTGCGCCGCCCGAAAATTCCCGCCAGCTTCTCGATTGTCCGGCGAGCCTCTTCGTACCCTCCTCGCGCAAGCGAACTCGCCAGTATTCCTTCTTCCCCGCCCGTCAAACACACCAGCCCTTCGGCAAATTCGTCGATTTCGGCCGGCGTCGCTGCTCCTGTTCCCTTCTTCTTCTCGCGCAATTTGTAACGCGTCATCAAACGGCACAAGTTCTGGTATCCGGTCCGGTTCTCCGCCAAAAGCGCCAGCCGCACGGGCTTGGGCGAAAACTTGTTCGGCATCCATGAAGGAATTCCCACTTGGTTTCCCAGTTCCGCCACGGAGATCTCCGCGCCAACGTGCGCTCGAACCCCGGCCTTCCTTGCTGCCATGTGGAACCGCGGCGCGCCATACACGCCGTCGCGGTCGAGCAACGCAATCGCGGGAATTTCCAGGCGCGCGGCTTCGCCGATAATGTCTTCCGGCAGCGAAGCGCCTTCCAGAAAGCTGAAAGCGGAACAGCTATGCAGTTCGGCATACATCAGTCGTAAATTCCTTCCACAAACCATTGCCTGGACCGCAGGTCCCGGTAAATTCGGTAGAGCGACGTCTCTTCTTTTTTTCCCTCCTCTGAATTCGGCTGACATTTCGGCCGCAAGGAATGCATCAGCACGTCCCATTCATCCCGGGCCCATGCCGTTTCCGACCACCAATCTCCTTTTGTCCGCCACGGTCCCGCATGCGCCAGAATGCGTCGAGAAAGTCCGTCGCAAACAATCTGCATGGGTTTTTCGTCCTGCAGTTTCACGTTTGCCGGAAGGGGCGGCCGGTAAATTCGCAAAGCGGCTCTCGCTTCCTGTTCGCCTGTCCGCTCTTTTAAGCACATTTCCCGCAACACAAAATGCTTCTGCGCAAAGGCTTTGGGCCTGTGTGTGTCCAGCAAAACAGGCGCTCCCACGCGACCTTCGCCAAAAACGTTCTCGAGTTGCGCCAGTGTGATTTCCAGGCGTTCCGGCTCCGGACAGAGCGGCAGAAATAAGCCCAGCTGCCGTTTGCGGCCGCGCGCCGGTGTTGCGCTTATGTTTACTGCCACGACGGGCGAATCCGGCGGATGTCTCTGCAAATCCAGCTGCAGCAGCTTGAGCAGGAATTTGCCTTCCGTCGCCGGCATGGGCAGCCGCAACGTCCGTATGTG
>Ga0079220_10000073_pt1 | contig 19821 bp, 16 predicted proteins | sample GAAS100_FD_75071 | JGI IMG/M metagenome (GOLD analysis project Ga0079220, IMG submission 75071) | Agricultural soil microbial communities from Georgia to study Nitrogen management - GA AS100 | ecosystem: Environmental > Terrestrial > Soil > Agricultural land | place: USA: Georgia | collected... | reverse complement strand
CAACCCCTGCCACGGCACCGCGAACGACACCCGGCCCTCGGAAAGCGGCGTGGTAACCGCGGCGCTCCAGCCGTCACCTCCGCGCAGGAGCAGATGCACGCCCTTCGACAGGCGGACGCTTGACCCCGCACTCGGCGATTCCAGCCTGCGCACCTCGTCCACCCAGGGCCCGGCGGCGTTCACCACGGCGGTGGCCGAGACCATGAACGACCCCCCGCCAAGCCGGTCGACCAGATCGGCACCGGTCAGCCTCCCGCCGCTGACGCGCAGACCGACCACATCGGCGTGGGTGAGCACGTGCGCGCCCCGTTCGGCAGCACCCTGCAGCACGGCCAGGGTGAGGCGAGCGTCATGGGTGACGTGATCGTGGTAGACGACCACACCGCGGGTGCGACCGACCGCAAGATCCGGCACCAGCCGCTCGGCCTCGGATTGGGAGATGCGCCCGCCGCGTCCATCCATCCAGCGCGCCAGCGCCGAGTAGGCCGCGACCCCGGACCGCACCTTCCAGAGTGGCACCGGGCCGTCCTCGACGACCGGGACCAGGAACGGCGTCGGAGCGGCCAGCTGCGGTGCCATCACGCGCGCTGTGGCCCACCGCTCGGAGTGGGAGCGAAGCACCTGGCCGACATCGCCCATCTCGAGGTAGCGCAGCCCGCCGTGCAGGAGCTTTGACGAGGCGCTCGAGGTTGCGCCGGCCAGGTCGCCTCGATCGACCACCGCCACGCGCGCGCCTGCGCTGGCGGCGGCCAGCGCGGTCGAGGCACCCAGGATCCCGGCTCCGATCACGAGCAGGTCGACCGTCTCGCCGGCAACGCGATCCAGCGACCTCTCGCGTGAAGAGCCGGCGGTCATCGCCCGCCATGGTAGTGAGGCGAGGCGAGTGATCCCGCCGCTCTCGACCGTGCAGCCTCAGCGCATCGACTCGGGGCCGGCGGTCGGCTGCCGGGGTTCTGCCGTCATCCGCTTGAGCTGCGACCGGTCGACCTTGCCGCTGGCGGTGCGCGGCATCCGCTCGAGAAACACGATCTCCTCCGGCGCCTTGTACCCGACCCGCTCGCGTGCGAAGCGGATCAGTTCCTGCGCCGCGGGACGCTCCGCGCCATCACGGAGGGTCACATACGCCCGCACGTTCTCGCCATGGACGAGGTCGTGAATGCCGACCACGCCGGCGCTGCCAACGCATGGGTGCTCGAGCAGGGCACCTTCAACCACCTGGGGCGTAATGTTCGAGCCGTCGTGGACGATGATCTGCGTGCGGCGGCCGCAGAAATACAGGTAGCCGTCCTCGTCGGCGCGCATCACGTCACCGGTGTCCAGCCAGCCATCGCGGAATAGCTCAGCGGTCGCCTGGTCGTTGTCCCAGTAGCCTACGGTGGCTGACGGCGCGCTGATCCAGAGGCGGCCCTGTCCGCCGGCGTCCACCTCGCCGCCGTGGTCGCCGCGGATCTCGACCGTGACACCGGGTACCGGCCGGCCCACCGAACCGACCCGGATCTCCTGGGACGGCGGGCTGACGGCCGCGAGGCCAACCTCGGTAAGGCCGTACGCCTCGTCGATGACGATCCCGGTCAGGCCGGTGAACTCGCGCTCGAGCTCGGCCGAGACGCAGTCGCCGGCGGCGCGGCACAGCCGCAGCGAGGCAAAGTCCTCGCCGCGAGCGCCGTGGTCGCGGGTGAGGGCGAACAGCGCCGACGGGAGCATCGACAACACCGTCGGCCTCCCGTCGCGCAGCAACGGCAGCAGCTCATCGCCGTCGAAGCTGCGGGCGACGATCAGACCAGCGCCGACGCTGAGGGCGGCGAAGGATACGTAGAACGCGCCCACGTGCGACAGCGACGAGCCGGCCAGCAGGCGGTCGTCGGCGCTGAGCTCCAGGCCCGCGGCCGCGATCGCGAGCATCCAGCCGACCGTCTGGTGGGTGTGGGTGACGCCCTTGGGCGGGCCGGTGCTGCCGGACGTGAAGAAGATGACCGCGGGCTGCGAGGGATCCGGCTCCTGCGGCGGCGGTGCCGTCGGTTCGCCGTCGATCAGGTCGTCGAAGGAGACACCGTCGCGGCTCGGTTGCGGGTAGCCGATCCTCCCCAGCGGCAGGTGCGCCGACGCCGGGCTCTCGTCGAGGTCGGGCTCCCGCTCGGCATGCACCAGCAGCGCGCGGGCGCCGCTCACGGCGAGCGCGTGCTCGATCTCTGTGGCGGTGTAGCGGTAGTTGAGCGGCGTCGCCACCAGTCCCGCCCGGAAGCAGGCGATGTAATGAGCGATCAGCCTCGGCCGGTTCGGCATCAGCGAGGCGATCCGATCACCCGGGCGCAGCCCCATCTCGAGGTAGCTCTGCGCCAGCCGCCGGGTCACGCGGTCAAGCGTTCGCCATGACCACGTGAACTCCGCGCAGATCAGGGCATCCGCGTCCTGATCGCGGGAGAGCCCCGCCTCGAGCAGATCGCACAGCGTTATCGGTCGATCAAGCGCCGGCCCGCTGTAGGGCACCGCACCAACCTCCTCGTGTCGAGCCGACATGCTGTCATCCCAGCGGCCGGCGCACAAGCCATCGACCTCAGGAGCAGTGGGCGTGGAAGGCGTAGCGGCGGGGGCAGGGCGCCAGGATCATCGGCGGGCGCGGTTTCTGGGAGAAGTTGAAATCAGCCATCAGGTTGCCGAGCCCAGGAGCGTTCTCGCGCACGTCCGGGCGTGAGTCCGGCCGACCGTCGGTGGCGGGGTCGATGCGCTGGCCCGACATGAAGTCGTCCTCGATGAACTTGAGGTACGCGTCGAATGAGAGGGTCTGGTGGTCGACCACGCCGGTGCGGGCGTAGGGGGATATCACGAGGCCGGGAACGCGCAACCCGTACCCGTTCTGGTCGACGCTCGGCGGCACCACGTGGTCGTAGAACCCGCCCCAGTCGTCCCACACGACGAAGATGGCGGTCGAGTTCCAGTCGGGCCCGCGCATGGCCGCGTCGATCAGCCGAGTCACCCACTTCTGGCCGGCCGAGACCATCGCGCGGGGATGCTCCGACGTGCGTTGGTTGGGTATCACCCATGACACCGACGGCAGCGTCCCGCTGCGAGCGGCGGCGAAGTAGCGCCTGGCGTCCTGGACGTTGTGCTGCTGGCCGTCCTGGGCGACGTCGGTGAACTGCGGCAGCGGATTCCAGATCGAGTGCAGATTGGCCGCCTGCTTGTGGGCAGGACAGGCGATGTCACCGTCGGCACAGTCGGGCGACCTGCCTGCGGCGATGTAATACCGCCAGCTGACGTGATGTGCGTGCATCACGTAGGTGAGGTCGGTCCACGCGTACTGCAATCCCTTGGGGCGAGGCGCGCCCGGCCGGCCCGGCTTGTATGGGTCGGAGGTGCAACTCATGGGGTCCGTCGGCGAGGTGCACCTGGCCGCCCACCCGGACACCGCGTAGAGGTGCGCCGGCAGGCTCCAACCCAGGTTCGGCTCGAACATGTGGTCCTGCAGCACGTAGTTCTCCGCGTACTTCCAGTAGTTCGGGATCTCGCGCGCCGTGTGGTAGCCCATCACGTCGGTCTGCCGCGGGCCGATCGAGCAGTTCGGCCAGTCCGGATGGGCCCTGCACCACGCTCCGTGCTGGCTCGAGATCACCTGGTTGATGAACCCGCTCATCTTGCCGCCGTCAATGTCGGCCACAGCGTCGCTGTTCTGGTGGGGACCGCCGTTGTTGCGGTCCTTTCGGTCGTGGAACGGGTGAAAGCACTGATGCGCCTTCCTGCTGGGCACGCAGGCCCGGAAATGCCCGTTCTTGACCGGCAGACCGTCCGCGCCCGGATACGTGCCGAAGTAGGAGTCGAACGACCGGTTCTCCTGCATGACGATGATCACGTGCTTGATCCTGTGGATGCCGACCAGCGAGGCGCGTGTCTCGGCGTCCGACCATCCCTCGGCGACGGCCGCGACCGCGACGATCGCCACCAGCGGGATCAGAAGCGCAACTCGGCCCGTCGGCCGACGGCCGCCCAGCTTCCGGCGAAGACTCGTGCGACCCTGGGACGGCATGTGGTGTGCGTGTCTCCTCGCGATGCGGGGCACCCAACCGCGGTGCCGAACGGTACCGTCATGTTCGACGCCAATTGTTGAGCGGCCGTTAACAGCAGGCCGTGGACCCTCGCCGGCCGGGAAGCCCCGTCGACCCAGGATTAGAAGTCCGCGCCGATGGGAACGATCTCACCAGGGCAGGTGCCAACGCACCGATGCCCGGCGGCCCGTTTCCGTGGCCGCCCACATAGGAGGTTGGTCGATGACCACACACACGCAGAATCGCGTCGCACGGCGGCCGATGGTGGTGCTCGTACCCGCCGTGCTCTTGATGGCGCTCGGCGCCTGGGTGTTCTTCGCACCATTGGTCGGGCCGTACTTCAGTTTCGGGTTCGACACCAGCACGCACTGGCGCTTCTCGCAGAACCACGTGCTGATGAGTCTCATCCCCGGGATCGCGATCTTCGTCGGCGGGATCCTGATGATGGCGCGGAGTCGGGCCGTCGCCTGGCTGGCGGCGCTGCTGGCGGTCGCCGGCGGGGTCTGGCTGGTGATCGGACCATCGCTTCACCAGACCTGGTCGACTACCGGGTTCCAGCCGATGGCCGGCGGCACGTGGAAGACCGGGCTTCGCTGGATCGCCTTTTTCTACGGCGCCGGAGCACTCGCCGTGTACCTCGGCGGCCAGGCGCAGGGCCTGATCGAGCGGGCGACGGCCAAGTCGGAGGTCTCCGCACCAGCGGCTTCCGTCCCGCCGGCGCCGTATCGGATGACGAAGCCGACCGGGACGCCGGTGCAACGGCGGGAGTCTGATCAGCGGCAACCGGTGTCGTCCCACAACGCGTAGCCGCGGGGCGTAAACCGGAAAAAGGGTGTCGGCCGGGTTCTGCCGACACCCCTTCCGGCGGTTCCCTCGCCGCGGGGCGGTCACAACCCGTAGATCCGCCTCGCGTTCTCGTGCATGATCAGCGTGGCCAGGCGTTCGGCATCGAACCTGGAGAGGTCGCCCGCGTCGACCATCTCACCGAGGGCGGCGCCCAGAGCGCGGCGGCCGCGGACCGCACCCAGCCAGTGCTGCTCGGGGATGCCGACGGCGTCGGAGCTGTACAGGATGCGCGATGCGGGCGCGGCGCCCAGCGCTTGATGGGTTATCGCGTGCTGTTCATGTGCGGTCAGAAACGGGATCGCGTAGGAGACGTCGACGTACGCGTTGGCGTAGGTGGCGGCGAGCACCGCCAGGCTGCGCGTCCACGGGTAGGCGCCGTGCAGCATCACCACCGCCACCTCCGGGAAGCGGCGCATCAGCGGCGCCAGGTGCAGCGGGTCGGCCAGTCGCAGGTCGGCGTCCGCATCCCCGTATCCGGTGTGAAACTGGACCGGCAGCTCCTGCGCCCTGGCGGCCTCCATCACGCGGCCGACGACGTGGTCGACCAGCGGCTTGTCCTGGACGCGCGGAACCGCCATCTGCGCCATCCGCCCGTGGGCCGCCCGCACGTCGTCGCGGTCGGGCTCTGCGATCATCAGCCCGCTTCTGTAGGCCGCAACCGATTTCAGCCCGCATACGCCGCGGCGCCGCGCCGATCCGAGATGGACGGCCAGCGCTTCGTCCCACTCCTCGAACCGCCGGGTCTCGCCGGCCAGCCGCACGGCCACCGTTTCGGCCCGCTCGAGCCAGCCGATCCGGATTCCCGACCGCACCGCCAGCTCGTCACGGTCACTGACCAGGTCGGGGGCAGGGTAGCCGTCGTCCACCAGCAGCCAGTCGATGTTGGCCGTGCCCAGGAACAGGCGGTCGAGTTCGCCCCGCGTGCGGGCGCCGCGCGCCTCGATCACCGCATGCTCGTCCGCTTCGCACCCCAGCGCGCCCGCGATCTGGCGAAGCGCCCACAGGTAGTGCGCGGCGGTGGTGGTGTGGTCTTGCGGGAACGGGTCTCCGCCGCACTCCGAGAAGCGATGCCGGTAGGCGGCCGCGTCCAGGTCCGAGCCGTCCGCGAACAGGCCGTGGCAGTGATTGTCCACCAGCGGGATGTGACTCAGGTCAAGCACCGGCTCAGAACTTGTAGCGGTACTCGGTGGCGATCGTCTCCGGGTCGACCGCGGCGTAGGCGGATGCTTCCGACCGCTTCAGCGCGAGATAGGTGGAGAGCATCGGCCGGCCCATGGCGCCGGCCAGCACCGGGTCGTCCGCCAGCAGGTCGAGCGCCGCGTCCAGCGACTGCGGGAGCATGGGCGGCGGCTGCTCCAGCCGGGCCGGGTTGACGTTCACGGGGTCGCCTGGGTCGAGCCCGCGGGCGATGCCATCCAGCCCCGCCGACAACACCACACCCAGGGCCAGGTGCGGGTTGCAGCTTGCGTCGACGGCCTTCAGTTCAAGGTTCGTGGTCTGCTCCTCCCTCCCCCAGTAGGGCGAGACCACGCGTACGGGCGCCTCCCGGTTGTCGAATCCCCAGCACCGGTAGACGCCCGTCCAGGCGTCGGGCAGCAGCCGCTGGTAGGAGTTGACGCTGGGGCATGTCAGCGCCAGCAGCGCCGGCAGGTGCTCGATCAGCCCGCCCACGAAGTGGCGGCCGGCACCACTCAGCCCTCCCGGCTGCGACGGATCGTGCAGCAGGTTGCGGCCGTCCCGCCACAGCGACAGGTGCAGGTGGGCGCCGCTCCCGATCTGGTCGAGGAACGGCTTGGGCGCGAAGCTCGCCCGGTAGCCGTGGATCAGCGCCGTGCCGCGCACGGTGTCGCGCAACGCGATCTCGGTGTCGGCCGCCGTGAGCGGATCCGCCGGTGCTACCGACATCTCGTGCTGGCCGGCGCCGTACTCGTTCAGGATGCCTTCCACGGCGATCCCCCTGCCGACCAGCGCGTCGACGATGGACGACATCGCGGGCTGCGTGTCGTCCAGCTCGACCGTGCTGTACACCGGCCGCCGCGGAAGCGCCTCCAGCCCGCCGTCGGCGGTCGGCCGGCACAGGTAGAACTCGAGCTCGAACGTGGCGCTGACGTCGATCCCGAGGTTCGCTGAAGCCTCCACCTGACGGCGCAGAAACGAGCGCGTACAGGCAAACCACGGCACCTGGTCGCGGTCAACCAGGTCGCACATGACCGCGGCCACCCCCGGTGCCCAGGACAGCTCGCTGTAGGTCGCCGGATCGGGGACGATCCGCACCTCCCCCACGGGCGGCATCTCGGGGATGTCGACCAGTTCATCACGCACGTTGAGGGCGGTCTGGGCGAGCGTGCTACCGATGCCCTCGCGCAGCTTCTGCTCCAGGATGGAGGCGTGCACCGCCTTGGCGTGGACGATGCCGGAGTAGTCACAGAACTGGAAGCGGATGATGCGGGTGCCGGCCCGCTCGGCCCGCTGAACGAGGTCATGCATGGCGCGTGATCGCGATCTTGAGGTCGAGTATCGGGGTACCGTCGATCGCCTCCAGTGCACCGACCCGCAACGTGGTTGCGGCGTCCCGTGCGGTGACGATCACGCGGTGCAGCCCGATCGGGTTTGGCCGGCCCGGGGAGCGCGTCCGAAAGACGCCGCTCAGGGGGATCCGTTCGTCTCCCATCGGGTGCGTCTGCAGGACGTCCCGGTCGGCCAGATGCAGCCAGGTCAGGACGATCAGCTCGTCGCCCGGCTCGATGCGACGCAGGGCGTCAGCGAACGCGGGATCGATCTCGAGCAACGCCTCGGGCGCTCCCTCAAACGCCTGGTTCGGGGCGTCAGAGATCGCGCGCAGCGTCGAGCGGACAACGCCGATCGGACGAACCAGGTACCGCTCCGCCTCGTTCATGTGCCTACGAGTCTCGCACGACCGCGGGGGCCTGTGAGGACGTTCGCCCGCACCAGCTCCTCTCGGATCACGGGTGATTCCGGAAGCCGCTCCTCCTCACACCATGTCGCGCGGCACACGGAACGACCACGCGCCCGCATGCACAGCCCGGCCGCCCTCGGAGGCTCGCAGGTCGGCCGTCACCAGAAACGATTCGGCGTTGGCCTGCATCGTGCTGCGAGCCTCGATGCTGACGCTCCACGGGCCCCTGCTGAGGGTGACCGTGCGTTCGCAGACGATCCGTGCCGAGAGGGGATCCGCCTCGTCGATGGTGAATGTGTCGGGCTCGTGCGATCGGAACTCGATGCCGCTCTCGGTGAAACGGGTGTGGAAGCTCGGGTAGACGTGCACGAGCTGCGATGTGTTACGCCCAATGCTACGTGAGACCCTATGGTCTCCCGCCTCCAGCGCGAGCGTCTCCGTGGCGGGCACGGGCGCCTGCTCAGCAGGTGCGAATGCTGGCGGCGACGGCTCGCCGTCCCAGGGCCGTCGCACCGGCAGCTCGAGAGAACCGCCGTGCACGGTCAGCGTGACCGGATCGGGTGACGGAAAGGCCCACGGCCAGTAGGCGGTCGACACAGCCACCCGCAGCTGGTGACCAGCGGGTACGACCTGGCCGATCGCCTTCAAGTCCACGCGCACCAGCTCGCGCCGGCCCGGCTCCAGCGGTCGCGGCTCAGCATGGCCGCCGCGGTGGGTGAGGTTGAGCAGGCCGCGGGTGACCAGCGTCGAGGCGCCGTCGGGAGCGACATCGCACAGGCGCACGCACACCAGCGCCCAGGGGCGGTCCGATTCGAGCTCCAGAAGCAGCGCAGGCTGGCCGAGGATGGCGATGTCGCGGTCGAGCGGCAGGCCGTCGTAGACGAGCGACCGCCCATCTTCGGCGCGCTGGTCGGGTGGCAGGTCGGCGGGATTGCCGAAAGGGTCCCAATCGCCAGCATCCACCCCGGTGGACTGCGGGCTGCGCGCCATGAGCGGCCGAGCGCCGCCGCGCTCGATCCCGTCGGCGCCCAGCGCCAGCGAGCGCACCTCGACGTTGGGGGAGGGCCAGCACGGCTCGGCCAGCCACCGTCCGGGCCGGTCCGGGTAGCTCGGACTCGGCGGCACGGCGTCCTGCATCCAGACCGCCAGCTGCGGCTCGTCCATCACGCCGTTATCGACGCCCTTCAGCCAGCGATCCCACCAGCGCACGCACGCCTGCAGGAAGCCGATCGCCGGGCCAGGCGGGATGTCGTCGTTGGGGAAGTGGTGCGACCATGGCCCGATCACGGCCTTACGTGGACAGCTCAGCCCCTCCAGCATGCGCAGCACGGCGTTTCGGTACCCATCGGCCCACCCGCCCGCCAGCAGCACCGGACATTCGACCGAGGAATAGTCCTCGCAAATCGAGCCGTGCTGCCAGTAACCGTCGCGGCGCTGATGCGTCAGCCAGGGCTCGATCATAGGACGGGTGCCCTCGAGCCTCTGCTGCCAGGTGTCGCGCCAGTCCTCGCCCACCACTTCCGGGTCGGGAGGCAGCGTCGCGTACACGTGCATCGTCGTCGCCCATGACAACAGGTAGTAGGCGAGCAGGCAGCCGCCCATATAGTGGACGTCGTCGGCATAGCGGTCGTCAGTCGAGGCGACGCTGACGATCGCCTTCAGCGCAGGCGGGCGGCGGGCCGCCGCCTGCAGCGCCGCGAAGCCGCCCCACGAGTACCCGAACATGCCGACGCTGCCGTCGCACCAGGGCTGGGCAGCGATCCAGGCGATGATCTCGACCAGGTCGTCCTGCTCCTGCTCCAGGTACTCGTCGAGCAGGATCCCGTCGGAGTCGCCGCTGCCGCGAATGTCCACGCGCACCGATGCGTACCCGTGCTGTGCGAAATAGCCGTGACGGCCGGCATCGGCCACCGAGGTGGCGTCGTTCTTGCGGTAGGGAATGGCCTCCAGCAGCCCCGGCACCGGCCTCGAGTCGGCGTCCTCGGGCATCCAGATCCGCGCCGCCAGCCTGGTGCCGTCTGCCAGCGGAATCCAGACGTGGTCAAGCCGCGTGACGCTATCGGGCACGACCGCGGGCGGGCGTTCTCCGGATTTGTGAGCGCCCTTGCGTCCTGCCACAGGTGCGAGGTTAGCGTACGCGGACAGATAGCGTACGGGGACCGCCACCGGTAGGATCGTCGTCGCAACCGGCCGACCGAGGAGCGCCATGAACGACTTGCCCCACCGTCCCCTTTCGCCCGCAGGCACCATGCGCCGCCGCGAGCTGCTGGCCCGCGCAGCTCAGATGGGCATCGCCTTGCCCGCTCTGGGCGCGCTCGGCGCCGCCTGCGGCAGTAGTAGCAGCTCCAGCTCGCCGCCGTCCTCCAGCGGCCCGCCCAAGGGAACGGCGGTGCTGCTCAACTACCAGGGCTGGATGGGCAAGCACACGGTCGCCGACTTCGAGAAGGCCTACCCGGGCGCGGGCATCAAGCAGGCGTCGCTGGGATCGATCTCGAGCGGCGCGGTCGTGCCCCAGATCAAGGCCAACATGTCGACCTACGACGCCGCGCTGGGCGATCAGGCCGTTACCGGCCAGGGCGTCGCCGCCGACATCATCCAGCCGTTGGACTGGTCGAAGATCCCCAACATCAAGAACGTCGACGAGAAGTTCCGGTCGGCCTATACGCACGGCATCCCCACCGACTACGGCAAGACCGGCATCGGCTATCGCACCGACCTGGTCTCGGAGCCCATCAACAGCTGGGCCGACCTGTGGAACCTGGCTCCCAAGTACTCGGGCAAGATCGTGTTCACCGACCTCGATCGTGACTGCATCGGCTCGGCCCTCAGGTACAAGGGCTACTCGGTCAACACGACCAACCAGAACGAGCTGAACCAGGCGCTGCAGGCACTGATCGACATCAAACCGCACCTGCAGGCGCTGAAGTCCTACAACATCGGCCAGGGCCTGGCTCAGGGCTCGTATGCCATCGCGATGGACTGGGACTACGACATTGCACTTGCCCAGCAGGACAACCCCCACATCAAGTGGGTGCTTCCGTCCGAGGGCGCCTCTGCGTATCTGGAGGGATTTTTCGCCGTCAAGAACACGCCCCAGATCGAGGTGCTGGAGGCATTCTTCAACTTCTTCCTCGAGCCCAAACAGTACGCCGACTTCGTGAACACAACCGGAACCGCCTTCGTCTCCAACGCGGCCACGCCGTACATCGACAAGACGATCGCGCAGAACCCGGCGCTAATCGTCGACCCAGCCACGCTTGCGAACGTCGAGTTCGAGAACTACCTGGGCGAAGCGACCGCGGCGTACAACAAGCTATGGGACCAGTTCAAGTCGGCCTGAGTCCGGCGGGCCGATGATGCGCTACGCGGGCCAGGCCCTGCGCAGCTTGCTGGCGTTGCCGACGCTCGCCTGGATGCTGTTGTTTTTCCTGATTCCGCTGGGGCTGGTGGTCGTCTACTCGTTCGCGACCATCAGCTTGGTCACGTACAACATCAGCTTCGGCTGGACGCTCTCGAACTACCGGCAGATCCACGACCCGCTTTACTTCAACACCTTGACGCGGTCGATCTTTCTGTCGATCTCCGCCACGCTCGGCTGCCTATTGCTTGGCTTCCCGCTCGCCTACTTCATCAGCCGCCAGCCGTCGCGTTGGCAGAAGCTTCTGCTGGTGCTGGTGATCGTGCCGTTCTGGACGAGCTTCATCGTACGCACCTACGCGATCGTCAACCTGATTGACAACGGCGGGCCGCTGCAGCACTTCCTGCACGCGCTGCACGTGCTGAGCGGGCCGCTGAACATCCTCTATACCCCGAAGGGCATCGCACTGGGCATCGTCTACTCGTACCTGCCGTTGATGGTGCTCCCGATCTACGTTTCGCTGGAGCGGATCGACTACAACCTGGTCGACGCCGCCAACGACCTGGGCGCGAACCCGCGGCGCACGTTCCGGCGGGTGACACTGCCGCTGGCGATGCCGGGTGTCGTGGTCGGTTGCATCATCGTCGGCATCCCCGCCCTCGGTGAGTACGTTATCCCGGAGATCCTCGGCGGTGGAAAGACGTTGATGCTCGGCAACGTCATCACGGATCAGTTCCTGTCGGTGGGTGACTACCCGTTCGGCTCCGCGATCGCGGTAGCGCTGATGGTTGTGATGGCGCTGGCGCTGATCGTTTTCAGGCTGACACAGCGGCGAGCGGCTCCGTCGTGAAGCTCCGCCGCCACTGGTTCTCCGGCCTGATCTCGCTGGTCGTGATCGTCTGTCTGTGGGCGCCACTTGTGATCGTCGCTGTCAACTCGGTAAACAAGGACACCCTGCTGGTCAGCTGGAAGGGCTTTACCACCCACTGGTACAACCAGGCGTACCACAACCCCGACGTAAGGGGCGGGGTCAAGGAGACGATGACGATCGCGCTTGCCTCGACTGCGATCTCGCTGGTGCTAGCCGTGAGCGGGTCGCTGTGGTGGCGGCGTGCCGGTCACCGCTCGCAGCGCATGTTCGACGGCCTCACCTACCTGCGCATCATGCTTCCCGAGGTGGTGTTCGCGGTGGCGCTGTTCCTCCTGTTTTCGAAGATCCGGTTCCCGCTGGGCACCACCGCGGTGGTTATCGGGCACGTCGTCTGGAACTCGGCGTACGCGACGCTGATCATTCAAGCGCGGGTGGCGACGCTCGATCCCGCGCTCGAGGACGCCGCAGCTGACCTGGGCGCGAACGCGTGGCGGGTGTTCCGGCGGGTGACGTTCCCGGGGCTCCTGCCCGGGATCGTCGCGGCCGGGCTGCTCGCGTTCACGTTCTCGTTCGACGACGTCGTGACGTCGTACTTCCTGGTGGGGTCAGGGACGGCACCGCTCCCGGTGGTGATCCTGTCGATGATCCGGTTCCGGATCACGCCCGAGATCAACGCGATCGGGATGATGGTGATGCTGTTCACCGTTACCATGTTCACAGTTGGGTTCCTGGCTGTTACCCGGCTGGGCCGGGGCGCGCGGCGGGCACTGGCGCTGCCCGAGGGGCGCGACTGATGGAGCCCGGGACCGTCAAGCTGTCAGCGCTGACGAAGCGCTTCGGCGACCTGGTGGCGGTGAAAAGCCTCGATCTGGAGATCCCGGCAGGCGGGTTCTTCTCGCTGATCGGGCCGAGTGGCTGCGGCAAGACCACCACGCTGCGGATGGTCGCCGGCCTCGAGCACCCCGACGAAGGCACGATCGAGGTGGGTGGCGAGGACATCACGCGCCGGCCCGCTTACCGGCGGCCGGTGAACACCGTGTTCCAGTCCTACGCGCTGTTCCCGCACCTCTCGGTGGCGGACAATGTCGCTTTCGGCCTGGTCGAGGAAAGGCGGCCGCGGATCGAGATCCGAACGCGCGTTGCCGAGATGCTCGAGCTGGTGCAGCTGGTCGGGCGCGAACACTCGAAGCCCGCGCAGCTGTCGGGCGGGCAACAGCAACGCGTCGCGCTGGCGCGAGCACTGGTCAAGCACCCGAAGGTGCTCTTGCTGGACGAGCCGCTGGGCGCGCTCGATTTGAAACTGCGTAAGGAGCTGCAGGGGCAGCTGAAGTCGGTGCAACGACGGGTCGGGATCACGTTCGTGTACGTAACGCACGACCAGGAGGAGGCCTTCTCGATGTCCGACCGGGTCGCGGTCATGCACGACGGCCTGCTCGAACAGGTGGGAACACCCGAGGATGTGTACCGAAAGCCGGCGACGCTGTTCACCGCCGACTTCGTGGGCGCGTCCAACCGCACCGAGGCGGTGGTGGAGGCCGCACTCGGCGAGGGCAGGTACCGGCTGCGGGCCGGCGACATAGGTGAGCTCCCCGCCTACGGTCCGGAGCGGATCGCCGAGGGCACAGCGGTGAACATGATCGTGCGGCCGGAGTCGCTTCGGCTGGGAGGCGAGGGCTATGCCGCCACGGTCGCCGACGTGTCGTACGTCGGTCCGGCCAAGCACCTCGAGCTCGAAACGGAGGCATTGGGGAGGGTGCAGGCGACGGTGGGCGGCGACGAGCGGGCGGCGGTCGGCGACCGGGTGACGGTGTCGTGGCCGGCGGAGGCGGCCTGGATCGTCGCGGGAGACAGCCCCGATCCGCCGAACGAAGCCCATAGTCCCACGTCATAGAATCGAGCCACGTGGACGTGCCCGCCCGACAGCCGCTCGTTTCCCCGAGCCCGCCCGATCTCCGGGCCGAGTCGCGATCACGCCTGACGAGCGTCGCGATCGGGCTCTGGCCACGCGCTGACTGGTCCCTGAGTTGAGCCGGGCGCAGCACGCCTGGGTCCCGCTTTCGGACGGCTGCCGCCTGTCTGCCCGCCTGTGGCTCCCCGACGCAACGCCGGCTCCAGCCATCCTCGAGTACATCCCCTACCGGAAGAACGACATCACAGCGCCGCAGGACGAGAGCCGCATGGCCTGGTTCGCCGAGCACGGCTACGCCTGTCTGCGCGTCGACCTGCGCGGCAGCGGCGACTCCGACGGTGTGTTGCTCGACGAGTACCTTGCGCAGGAGCAGGACGACGCACTCGAGGCGATGGCCTGGATTGCCGCCCAAGACTGGTGCGACGGAGCCATCGGTATGATCGGCATCTCCTGGGGCGGGTTCAACAGCCTACAGGTGGCGGCGCGGCGCCCCCAGGCGCTACGAGCCGTGATCACGTGCATGTCGACCGACGACCGCTACGCCGACGACGTTCACTACATCGGCGGCTCGCTACTGGCCGAGACGCAGCACAGCTGGGCGACGTCGATGCTCGTCTTCTCCACCCTCCCGCCCGACCCAACAGTGGTGGGCGAGCGCTGGCGCACGATGTGGCTGGAGCGCCTTCACGGCGCACGGCCGATGATCGAGCCATGGCTGACACACCAGCGCCGCGATGGATACTGGCGTCACGGTTCGGTCTGCGAGGACTACGCCGCGATCAGCTGCCCGGTGATGGCCGTCGGCGGCTGGTCGGACGGCTACCGTGATGCGGTGCTGCGGATGCTCGAGGGCCTGGACGTGCCCCGGCGCGGGCTGATCGGCCCCTGGTCGCACGCCTATCCGCACGAGCCGGTCGCGCCAGGCCCATGGATCGGGTTCCTGCAAGAGTGCCGGCGCTGGTTCGACGAATGGCTTCGCGGCATCCCCACCGGCGTTCGCGACGAGCCGATGCTGACGGCGTGGATGCAGGAGCCGGCCCCGCCGGCCACATTTCACGCGCAACGACAGGGGCGGTGGGTGGCGGAACCGTCGTGGCCGCCTGCGCACCCGCAGACGCTCGCGCTGACATTGGGCAGCGACCGGGTGCTGGGCTCGGACGCACCCGGCGAGCTCGAGATCTGCTCGCCACAGCACGCGGGGCTGGAGGGCGGCTTCTGGTGTCCGTTCGGCAATCCCGGCGACTGGGCACCCGACCAGCGCGGCGAAGACGAGCTGGCGCTGAGCTTCACGAGCGCGCCGATGGAGCAGCGGACCGAGCTGCTGGGGAAGCCGGTGCTGCGCCTGCGGCTCTCGAGCGAACGGCCGCTGGCACAGGTGGCCGTGCGCCTGAACGCCGTGTCGCGTGACGGCAGCTCGGCCGTGCTCACCCACGGCATCGCGAACCTCACGCACCGCACCTCGCATGCCGAGCCGGCGCCGCTCGAGCCCGGCCGCGTGTACGACGTCTCGGTGCCGTTGCAGTCGCTCGGCCAGGCGGTCGAGACCGGGCAGCGGCTGCGGCTGACGCTCGCCAGCTGCTTCTGGCCCTGGCTCTGGCCTTCGCCTGAGCAGGCCACGCTGACGGTGCACGCGGGTGACGCGTCGTCGCTCGAGCTGCCGCTCTCGACGGCGGCAGAGAGCGCCGGACCAGCCCGTGAGCCGCTGTCCGCATTGCCGCTTCCGCACACTGAGCACCGCTCCCGCTCGGGTGAGCGCGTACTCGAGCACACGGGGCGCGTCTACCGCTTGACGCATATCCCCCACGACTTCGACCTTGAGCTGGCCGGTGGGACGCGAGTCGACTGGAGTGGCCCCGACGACTACACGGTCGCCGACTGCGAGCCGCTCTCGGCCACGATCGACAGCCGGCGGCGAGTGCGGCTGACGGGCGTTGGCTGGGACGCGGAGGTAAACGTGTCAAGCTCGATGCGCTCGGACGAAGCGTTGTTCCACGTCGAGACCCAGCTGTTGGCACGGTCGGGGGGTGAGGACGTATGTGTCCGCGGGTGGCGGTTCAGGATTCCCCGCGATCTGGTGTAGCGTCAGCCGATGACCGCCGTTGACGCAGATCGCTACCCGCGCGACGACTCGGCGCTGGTGGCCGCGCTGCACCAGCTGCTGACGCGTGACGGCGTCTGCGAGCTGCCCGGCTTCGTAACGGCCGAGGGCGTTGCGGCCGCAGCGGCCGAGGCCAATGCTCTCGCCCGCGACTGGTTCGCGACCGACGAGCAGCACAACGTCTACTTCGAGTCCGTCCCGGAGGACGCGCCGCCTGACGATCCGCGAGGAATGCGCCTGCGCTCGTCCAAGAAGCAGATCGCCTACGACCAGATCCCAGAGAACTCGGTTATCCGGCGGATGTACGAGGACGATGCGACGCTCGAATTCATCGCCGGCGTGCTCGGGTTCGAGCGGCTGTATCGCCTGGACGACCCGCTGGGCGCACTCGGCTACGCGTACATGGAGCCGAGCGAGACGCTCGCCTGGCACTTCGACCGAAGTGAGTTCGCAGTTACGTTGATGCTGCAGGCCGCCGAACGGGGCGGCGCGTTCGAGTACGTGCCGAACGTACGCAGCGACACCGACGAGCGGCCGCAGCTGGTGGCGGCGGTGCTGGAGGGACGAAGCGACCAGGTGATCGCGCTCGAACCGCAGCCGGGGACATTGACGCTCTTTGCCGGTCGGCGGTCGCTGCACCGCGTGACACCGGTGCAGGGCGGCCGAACGCGGGTAAACGCGGTGCTGGCATACTCGCGTGAGCCGGGGAAGCGATTGAACGAGCTGACCCAGAGGCTGTTCTACGGCCGCGTGGCGTGAGCTTCACGCTGCCCGAGGCCGCGATGGTCGAACCTACATGGTTCGGTGGGTCACCTGCACCTTCCGGTCCTGCAGCTCCTGATAGGTGATCCGGTCGTAGCGCGCCTGGTCCCCCTGCGCCACGATCGGCTCGATCAGCGCATCCGCCGCCGGGTTGTAGAAGAACGCGATCGACTGCCGCCGGCTGCCCGCCACCAGCGCATCCGGCGGTGTCACCACCCGGTGCAAGGTGGAAACGAAACGGTCGTTACTCCACACGCTCATCGCGTCGGCGATGTTGATCACGAAGCTGTCGTCGAGTCCCTGCAAATCGATCCACTGGCCGTCGCGGTCCTTGACCTGGAGGCCGCCAGCCGAATCCTGCGACCGCAGGATGGTCAGGCAGCCGTAATCCGTATGCGCGCCCGCCCGCATCTGCAGCGGCAGCACGTCCTCTTGCTCCGGATAGTTGATCGCACGCAGATAGCTCGCACCGCCGTTCGGCGGGAACAGGTCGTCCAGCATGTCTCCGGGGCGGCCCAGCGCCTCTAAGAGCACCCGGCGCAGCCGGTCGCCCAGTGCGAGCATCGCCGTGAAGTAGCGCTCCATCGCAGGCCTGAGCTCCGCCGGCTGCGCCGGCCACGGGCGCCCGCCGTCGTTCGGCCCAAAGCCGATCGATTCCTTCAGGTCGCCCGGCGTCTTCACCCCCAGCCCGGCCGCGAGCGCCTCCTCCTGGAACGGGTAGTACTGGGGCAGGTTCGCCATCAGCCCCACTCGGTCGCCCAGCGCGAGCGCCATCTTCTCTGCCTCCGGCCGGTCGAAGAACGCCCGCGCCGCCCGCCAGGCCCCGTCGATCACCTCGGCCGGTACGTCGTGGTTGGTGATCGTGAAGAACCCGATCCGTTCGCACGCCGCCCCCACCTGCTCGACCACCCGGGCGTCGTTCGCCGTGAGATCGATCACCGGAACGCTCATATCCCCTCCCAGGCACAACCCCGCTTCGGCCCCAGTCTATTTCGTCTGTGCCGCCACGTCGCATCTCGCCCGATCAAGGCGCCAAGAGCGGTGCTACTGAGACAGGCCAAGCAGCGTCGCCGGGTTGGCCTTGGTCATCTTCTCGAGTTCGTCGGCGCTCGACCCGACATCCAGTAGCGACCGGAGCAGCATACGCATGCCCTCGGCATGGGGCGGAGCCGACGCCTGCCCGAGGTCCGAACTGAGCACCAAGCGGTCTCCCCCGAGCGCTTCGATCCACTCGGCAAGCTCGTCCGGCTTTTGCTCCCAGAAGATCGGAGAGCAGCACGAGACCGCGACATATTCGAGGTAGGCGCCCGCTGCGATCAGCTCCCGCTGAACGTCCAGCTCGAGGCGGCAGAGCGCCCAGTTGGCATGCGTGACGAGGAACTTCGTGACGCCGTTGGCAGTAGCCGCGTCGAGCAGTGCGCGAATCTCAGCGAGGCTGAGGTGGCCGGTCGCCAGGCACGCGTCGGCGTCCGCGACGAGCCTCACGACCTCCACCGCTTCAGGCGTCAACGCGCCTGACTCATCGAACACGGTGACCCCATCGCCAGGGAGTTGCTTTTGCATCCGCCCGAGTTGCGGATAATCGGGGGTCTGAAAATAGTCCGCATGCCACTTGGAGTGGTTGGAGGGCATGAACACGATCTTCGCGCCGTACTGCAAGGCGGCCTGGACGACGTGCGGGTTGATGCCCCCGACCGAGCGGTTGAGCACGATCGCGCCATACGCAGTCGTTTCGGGATAGATCCTGCTGACGTGGTAGGCCCGCCCCATGGTCGCCTGGTCGTGATCTTTGAGAACCACTCCCCGCATCCCAAAATCGATCGCCTGCTGTGCCAGGTCGGCGTCGTCGATGGGCCGGTTGAACAGCGCCGGATGGGTGTGGGCGTGCATATCGACGGCGTCGCGCAGCAACTCAAGATCGGGGCGGCTCATCGCTCCTCCTTGCACTCGAGGACGGCGCGATGCTAGCATCGCCTCTCGCTATACGCAATCGACTTCTCAGTATTCGAGAACCCAAGGAAAGGCAGGAATGGCGCGGGAGACAGTCGCGGCCACCCCGGCATCCGCCGACCCGCGGCAGCGAGAGCTGGAAGGGCGCGTCGCCGTGGTCACCGGGGGCGCGAAGGGAATCGGGCGGACGGTCGGAGAGCTGATGGCGGCCGCAGGGGCCGGGGTCGTCGTGGCCGGGCGTGATCGGGAGGCGATCGACGTCGTCGTCGGCGAGCTGAACGGCTCCTCCGGAGAACGCCGCGTGATCGGGATCCGGTGCGATGTGACGTCCGAGGACGACACAAAGGCCATGGTCGCGCACGCACTCGAGGTGTTCGGCCGTATCGACATTCTCGTCAACTCCGCAGGTGGCACCGGTCCGATCGAGACGCCGTGCCACGAATATCCTGCCGACGAGTTCCGCAGCATCCTCGACCTGAACGTCGTCGGCACATTTCTTCCGTGCAAGGCGGTGATCCCCGCGATGATTGCAAACGGTTCTGGTCGGATCGTGAATATCGCGGGCACCTCAGGCCTTCGCGGTTACCGCAATCGCTCTGGGTATTCCGCGTCCAAGTGGGCGGTGCGGGGCTTCACGCGCACGCTCGCGCTCGAGCTCGGCCGGTACGGGATCACTGTGAACGACGTCTGCCCAAACGTCACCAACGGCGCCCGGATGGACCGGATCGTTAGGACCAAGGCCGCCCGCAGCGGCAGCACTCCCGACGAGGTCTACGCCGAGTTCGCCTCGCAGACCGCGCTGGGCCGGTTCGTCGACGAGATCGACGTCGCCGAGGCGGTGCTCTTCCTTGCATCCGACCGGGCGAAGAACATAACCGGCCACGACCTCGTCGTGGACGCCGGCTGGGATGTGTAAGAGCGGGCCAACGCGTCAGGAGCAACCATGCCCATCATCGAAGTCAAAGCGTTCGAGCGACGTTTCCAGGATCCTGAGCAGTCGAGGCTGCTGATCGAGCGCCTGACCGACGCCCTGGTGTCGGTCTACGGCGAGACCGTGCGGTCGGAGACGT
>Ga0079220_10000072_pt1 | contig 19899 bp, 15 predicted proteins | sample GAAS100_FD_75071 | JGI IMG/M metagenome (GOLD analysis project Ga0079220, IMG submission 75071) | Agricultural soil microbial communities from Georgia to study Nitrogen management - GA AS100 | ecosystem: Environmental > Terrestrial > Soil > Agricultural land | place: USA: Georgia | collected... | reverse complement strand
CCCATGGCCTGCAGCGTCTTCAGCACCATCAAGTCCAGCGTGCCTTGCAGAATTTCTGTTCTGTCCCGCGCCATGTTGTTCCTGTGGTCTGGCCACATAAAGCTACACAGGAAGATATTCCCACTCCTGTGGCGTGTCAACAGGAAACCCCGGACGGCTCGACGCATCCGCCGTTTTTTTTTAATTGTGTCGCGAAATCGTGAGCTTACTCGTACCGCAGCGCCACCATCGGATCCACCCGCGTAGCCCGCCGCGCCGGAATCCAGCAAGCCGCCAGCGCCACCAGCAGCAACAGCACTCCGACCGCGCCGATCGTCACCGGATCGTTCGCGTTGACTCCATACAGCATCGTCTTCAAATATCGCGTCACGCCCAGCGCCGCGCCGACCCCCGCTACGGCGCCCACCAGCGCCAGCATCAGCCCCTGCCGCACCACCATCCCCAGCACATCACGCTCCTGCGCGCCAAGCGCCATCCGCGTTCCAATCTCCCGCGTCCGTCTCGACACTTCGTACGCCAGCAACCCGTACAATCCGATGCACGCCAGCACCAGCGCCAACAAGCTGAAAAATCCCGCCAGCCGCGCCACCAGCCGCTCCTGAAACAGCAGCCGGTCGATCTGTTGCGATTCCGTCGTAACATTTTGCAACGGAAGGTTCGGGCTGATCTCCGCCACCGTCTTGCGAATCAACGGCACCAGCGCTTTCGGATCACCCGCCGTTCGCACCTCGAACGCCGCGCCCATGCCGCTCTGCGGGCTGTACATCATCGGATTAATCTCACGCCGCAGGTCGCTGTACTTGGTATCCCGCACCACGCCTACAATCTCGTAGCCGGCGGTCGGCGGCTCATTTTCATCTCCTGCGAACTCTCCGAATCTCTTTCCCAGCGGATTTTCCTTGCCCAGATACTTCTGCACGAACGCCTGGTTCACCACCACCGGCAAAGGCACCTTCGCCGGAGGCGTCTGCGCTGCAATCGCGAAATCCGGCGGCTCAAAACTGCGGCCCGCCAGGAACGGAATCTGCATCGTGCGGAAAAAATCCGCGCCGACGCGCAGCATGTCGGACTGTACCTCGCGGTTGTCCCCCGTCCCGGGCAACCGGAACCCCGTAATCATCAGCGCGTTGCTCAGCAGCGGCACCATCGAATAGCTCGCCGATTTCACTCCCGGCGTCTCCGCCAATCGTCCTTGCAAGTCTCGGTAGAAACTATCGATCTGCGCGTCCTTGTATCCCGCCAGCGTCGGATTGATCCCGAAAATCACCAGGTTGTGCGCGTCGAATCCCACGTCCACGCTGCGCAGATTCTGCAGCGTGCGCACCATCAATCCCGCGCCCACCAGCACCACGATCGCCAGCGCCACTTGCGTCACTACCAGCGCGTTCCCGATCGTGAACCGCCTCCGGCCCGCGCCCTTCTTCCCCGCCACGCCGTACCCCTCTTTCAAATTCGGCGTCAAATCTACCTGCGCGCCGCGAAACGCCGGCGCCAGCCCGAACAGAATTCCCGTCACCAGCGACACCCCGATCGTGAACCCGAGCACCCGCAGGTCCAGCCCCGCCGCGAACATCAGCGGCCGCGACTGGTTGCTCGAAACAAACGACAGAATCGCGTGCGCTCCCCAGGACGCAAACACAATTCCCAGAATTCCCCCGATCGACGACAGCATCACGCTTTCCGTCAACAACTGCCGCAGAATCCGCATCCGCGCCGCGCCCAGCGCCAGCCGCAGCGCCATTTCCTTTTGCCGCGCCGCCGCCCGCGCCAGCATCAGCCCCGCCACGTTCGAGCACGCAATCAGCAGAATAATTCCCACCGCGAACATCAGCACGTACAGCGGATTCGCGAATCGCCCGCGTTGCCCCGTCAATCCCGTCTGCGCATTCACCAGAGTAATTCTCGGCTCGTCGCCCGGCTGCAAGAGCGTCCTCTGCTTCCCTTCCGCGCCCTCCGCATTCGCCGCTCCCTTCGGCGCTGCGCCCACCGGCATTCGAATCATCGGCCGCTCTCCCGCGGGTGGCGCCGTTGTGCGCATGGTTGCCGCGCCATTCGCGCCGCCCGCCGGTGCCCGCACCGGCGCCGCCTCGCTCGGCGGCCCGGCCAGCGCCATTTGCGAACGCGTCGCGCCGCCTCCAGCCGGCCCGCCCGCGCCGGGTCCTCTCATCTGCCCTTCCGCATCGAACAGCGGCACCGCCCCGTGCAGCATCTCGTTGCTGAAGACTCCGCTGATCGCCGCCTGCGCCTGCAGCACCGGCACACCCGGCTTCATCCTTCCGATCACCGTCAGCCACCAAAAGCTAACGTCTTGCTGCCGGTCGTTCCACATCCGCGCTTCCATCACGCGCGGCCCTGCCGATAGCGGCATCCACACGTCGTAATCGCTGCCCGGGGTGATTCCCGTGAACCTCGGCTCCGCCACTCCAATAATCGTGAACGGTGTTCCGTTCAATTCGATCGTCTGGCCGATCGCGTCCGCCGACCCTCCGAAAGCGCTCTGCCAGTAGCCGTAATTCAGCACCGCAACCGGCGCCGCTGTCGCCGAATCGTCGCTGTCGTCGAAAACGCGTCCCGCCGCCGCCCGCACTCCCATCGTGTGGAAAAAGCTTCCGGAAACCAGTTGCCCGCTGATCATGCTCGCCGGTCCATGTCCGGTCAGCGACACCGGTCCCGAATTCGCAAATGCCGCTACTCCCGAAAATTGCTCCGCCCTCTGAATTTCGTGGAACATCGGCTCCGAAAAGGAACATCCCGAAGGATTCGCCGCGCCGAAGCGAAGATCGCTCGGGCAATCGCCCGAAGACATGTATCCATGCACGCGCGGCGCTTTGTGCGCGCTCCATTTCAGCACCATCAGTTGCGAGGGCTTTTCCACCGGAAGCGAACGCAGCATCACCGCGTCAATCAAGCTGAAAATCGCGGTGTTCGCGCCGATTCCCAGCGCCAGCGTCAGCACCGCCACCGCCGTAAATCCCGGACTCTTCCGCAGCATCCGCAGGCCGTAGCGAATGTCCTGCAGCAACTCCTCGATCCACACGAAACTCCACACCGCCCTCGTATCTTCCACCACCCGCGTCACGTTTCCGAATTTCCGCATCGCCGCATGCCGCGCCTCCTCCGGAGACATTCCGCGCTCGATGTTTTCCCGCGTCTCCCGTTCGATGTGGTCCTGAATCTCCTGGTCGAATCCCCTCATCATCCGCTCGCGCCGCGTCATGATTCGCCCTCCTGCTTCGCTGGCCGAAGAATCCTCGCGATCGCGCCTGCGATCCTGTCCCATTTGCTGGTCTCCGCGGCGAGTTGCCTGCGCCCTTTCGGCGTCAGCCGGTAGAATTTCGCCCGCCGGTTGTTCTCTGAAGTTCCCTCTTCCGCCGCGATGCAGCCTCGCTTGATCAGCCGGTGCAGCGCCGGATACAGCGATCCCTGCTCCACCTGCAACACATCGTCCGACCGCAACTCAATGGCCTTCGCGATGGCGTGCCCGTGCGCCGGCCCCAGCACCAGCGTCCGCAGAATCAGCAGGTCCAGCGTCCCCTGCAGCAGCTCGATCCGTTCCTGCTGTTCGCGCCGTTGTTGCTTCTCTTTGGTAGACATTCTAGGTGAACCTACGCGCGTTCCCCTCGAATGTCAAGGGGAGCACTGCGTGCCGGCCGGCGGCTCGCTCGGGCTCTGGCTCCTTCGGGCTCGCCGTAGTGCGGCACTCGCGCAATTTCCGCTGTCCCCTTATACTGTCGCCGTGCCCTGATTCGCGCGAGGACTTTGCGTGACCTCTTCGATCCTGAAAAACGCCGCCAATCTCAAATCCCCCGAATTCCAGAAAAACTCCCGCCGTATCGTCGAACTTCTCACCGAAATCAAGAATGAAGAAGAGCACATCCGCCAGGGCGGCGGCTCGAAAGCCATCGAATCGCAGCACAAAAAGGGCCGCCTCACCGCCCGCGAGCGCATCGCCAAACTCATCGATCCGAAAACCGAATTTTTCGAGTTGGGCATCTACACCGCCTACGAAATGTACCAAGAATGGGGCGGCGCGCCCGCGGCCGGAACCATCACCGGACTCGCCCACGTCTGCGGCCGCATCTTCATGATCATCGCCAACGACGCCACCGTAAAAGCCGGCGCTTTTTTCCCCATGACCGCGAAGAAAGTCATTCGCGCCCAAAATATCGCTATCGAAAACCGCATCCCCACGATCTATCTCGTCGATTCCGCCGGCGTTTTTCTTCCTCTACAGGAAGATGTTTTTCCCGACACCGACGATTTCGGCCGCGTCTTCCGCAACAACGCCGTGATGAGCGCTATGGGCATCCCGCAGATCACCGCCATCATGGGCATGTGCGTTGCCGGAGGCGCGTATCTTCCCGTGATGTGCGATCACATCCTGATGACCGAAGGCTCCGGCTTGTTCCTCGCCGGACCTGCCCTCGTGCAAGCCGCCATCGGACAGAAAACTTCCGCCGAGGATTTAGGCGGGGCCAAAATGCATTCGCAAATCAGCGGCACCGTGGATTTTCGCGAGCCCGATGACGACGCCTGCATCGCGCGGCTCCGCGCGCTCGTGGACAAAATCGGCGCGCCGCCGCAAGCCGTTTTCAGCCACGTCGCGCCGCGCGACCCGCTTTATCCCGCCGAGGAAATCTACGGCGTCTTCTCCAGCGATCCCGCCAGGCAATACGACATGCGCGAAATCATCGCGCGCATCGTGGACGCCGGCGAATTCGAGGAATATCGCGCCGAATACGGCGAAACCGTTCTGTGCGGATACGCGCGCATCGGCGGATGGGCCGTCGGCATCGTCGCCAACCAGAAGAGGCACGTCCAGACCCTCGCGCGCGGCTCGGACCAGAAGCGCATCGAGTTCGGCGGGGTGATTTACACCGAATCCGCCGAAAAAGCCGCGCGCTTCATTCTCGATTGCAACCAGAATCGCATCCCGCTGGTGTTTCTCCACGACGTGAACGGCTTCATGGTCGGCAAAGACGCCGAATGGAGCGGCATCATCCGCGCCGGCGCGAAAATGGTGAACGCCGTCGCCAATTCCGTCGTGCCGAAAATCGCGGTGATTTGCGGCGGCAGCTTCGGCGCCGGCCATTACGCGATGTGTGGCAAAGCCTACGATCCGCGCTTCGTTTTTGCCTGGCCCACCGCTCGCTACGCGGTGATGAGCGGCGATTCCGCGGCGGGCACGCTCGTCGAGATCAAATTGAAGCAACTCGAACGCGAAGGCAAAAAGGTTGACGAAAAACAGAAAAAAGAATTGTACGAATCCGTCCGCGCCACTTACGAGCATCAGACCGACCCGCGCTACGCCGCCGCGCGCCTCTGGGTGGACGCCATCATCGACCCCGCGCACACCCGCGAAGCCCTGATCTGGGCCCTCGAATCCGCCGCCCTCAACCCGCACCTCCCCGAATTCAAAACCGGAGTCCTCCAAACATGAAGCGACTGCGCGGACTCATTCTCATCCTCGCAACGATTCCGGCGTGGGCCTATGTTGTGCACTTCGACCATGTAGCCCGGAACTCGGTCTTCGGATACGAATTGGGTTCCGTGGCGATGCCTTATCCACGCCACGTGCTGGTCCTTGACGCCGTTGCCCTCGTCTTCATGTTGATAGGACTCTGGCTTTTGATCTCCGACCTGATCGGTTGGATACGACACAGATTTTATGGCCGAGCCAATTAAGCTCATCGAGTGCCCGCGGGATGCTTGGCAGGGACTCCAAGACTTCATTCCCACGGAACACAAGTCGGAGTATCTGACGCAGCTCGTGCTTGCCGGATTTCGTCATATCGATGCCGTCAGCTTTGTTTCGCCGAAGCACGTCAAGCAGATGGCCGATAGTGAAGAGGTCATGAAAAGATTTTTTGCTTCCCTGCCCTCGAATGTCGAGCCGCCGGAGATTATTGGGATTGTGGTGAATGAAAAAGGCATGGAGCGCGCGCTGGCTACGCCCGGCGTGACTACGCTCGGATATCCATATTCCATCTCGGCGTATTTTCGGCGCGCAAACGCCAACATGACGCGCGGCGAATCGCGCGCGCTCGTCGAGAAATTCAACAAGGAGACGCGGCTCGCCAACAAGAATCTGGTCGTGTACATTTCGATGGCCTTCGGAAATCCGTATGATGAGCCCTGGGGACCGGAGATCGTGGAAGAAACTCTCGAGTGGCTGAAAGATATTCGCGTGAAGACGGTTTCGCTGGCCGACACCGCCGGCAATGCCACGCCGGAACTTGTCGGCGAAGTTTTTCGCCGCGCCAGCGAATGTGTCGCTGGAATCGAAGTCGGCGTGCACTTGCACAGCCGGCCGGAAAATGCCGAAGCAAAAATTCTCGCCGCATACGAAGCCGGCTGCCGAAGATTTGACGGTGCGCTGACCGGACTGGGCGGCTGCCCTTTTGCCGGCGACGAGTTGGTCGGCAACATCGCCACGGAAGATGTGATCGCGGCGCTGCGCAAGGCCGGCGCGGATCCCGGAATCGATTCGCAGCGCCTGGGCAAAGCGCTGCAAATGACCAACGAGATTCGCGCCAAGTACGCGCACGCGCCGTTGCCGAGTTGACGCGCTGGGAGGTGCTTCGCAATGTATTCCACGCTGCTGCTTGAACGCACCGACACGCTGGCGACCATCACGCTGAACCGCCCGGAAAAGCGCAACGCCATTTCCGCGCAGATGATTGGCGAACTGCAAACCGCGCTTGATGAGATCGAGAAATCGCACGTCCGCGTGGTGATTGTCACCGGAGCGGGCAAAGCGTTCTGCGCCGGAATGGATCTGGAAATGCTCGCCGCCATCGCGCAGCAGACCGCGCATGAAAACCAGGAAGATTCGCGGCGCATGGCGCGGATGTTCCGCCGCATCTGGAGTTTTCCGCGCCCGCTGATCGCGGCGGTGAACGGGCACGCGCTGGCCGGCGGCTGCGGCATCGCCACGCTTTGCGACTTCACCATCGCGGTGCCCGAAGCGAAATTCGGATACACCGAAGTGAAGATCGGATTTTTGCCGGCGATCGTTTCCGTTTTTCTTACGCGGCAAATCGGCGACAAGCGCGCGCGGGATCTGCTCCTAACGGGCCGCCTGATCGAAGCGCAGGAGGCAAAAGAAATGGGGCTGGTAAACGAAATCGTCGCGCCGGAAAAATTGATGGAGCGGGCGCATGAATTGAGCGAGCTACTGATCTCCGCGAGCCCCAGCAGCGTGGCGCGCGCGAAGCGTTTGCTGACCACGGCGGAAGCGGCGGGGATCGACGCCGATCTCGAACGCGCGGTGCTGGAGAACGCGCGGATCCGCTGCACGCCGGATTTCAAGGAGGGGCTCGCTTCTTTCCTCGAAAAACGCAAACCGGTGTGGAAAGGCGACCACTGAAAGCCGATGATCGAATACCACGACGTGACCCTGCGGGTGAGGTACGCGGAGACGGACCAGATGGGCGTGGTGTACCACGCGAATTTTTTCGTGTGGTTTGAAGTGGGGCGCGTGGAGCTGATCCGCGCGATGGGCATGGAATACAAGCGCATGGAAATCGAGGACGACTGCCATATCGTCGTGGCGGACGCGCACTGCCGGTACCACCATCCCGCGCGGTACGACGAAGTTCTTCGCGTGAGGACGCGCATCGCGGAATCGAAAAGCCGTGTGGTGCGCTTTTCCTATGAAGTATTTCGCGAGACTGACCGCGTGCTGCTGGCAACGGGAGAAACCGTGCACGTGATTTGCGGACGAAACGGGCGGCCCAAGCTGCTGCCGGAAAAATACCGCTGCGTGTTCGATGAGCTGGCGGAAAAAACCGCGGGGCGGAGCCAGTCAGCATGAGTCTGCTCTTGACAGGACGCGATTTGACGTTCGCGCAGCTCGAAGAAGTGGCTTTGGGCGGAGGCAAAGTGTCTTTGTCGCTGACCGCGGCGGAGCGAATGAAGGCTTCGCGCGGCGTGGTCGAGAAGCTGCTGGAGTCGGGAAAAACCGCGTATGGAATCAACACGGGATTCGGAAAACTGGCGAGCGTGCGGATTTCGCCGGAACAAGTGCGGCAACTGCAGGTGAACCTGGTGAGGTCGCACGCCTGCGGAGTCGGAGAGCCGCTGAGCATAGTGGAAACCCGCGCGATGATGCTGCTGCGCGCGAACGCGCTGGCGAAAGGCCTGAGCGGTGTGCGGCCGGTGATTGTGGAAACATTGTGCGCGATGCTGAACGCCGGAGTGCATCCGGTGATTCCGTCGCAGGGCTCGGTGGGAGCTTCGGGAGACTTGGCGCCGCTGGCGCACCTGGCGCAAGTGGTGATCGGCGAGGGGCGCGCGGAGCTTCGGGGGCAGATCGGCGGCGGCGCGGAGGCGATGAAGGCAGGCGGAGTTGCTCCGATCGCACTCGAAGCGAAAGAGGGATTGTCTCTGCTGAACGGGACGCAGGGGATGCTGGCCCTGCTCTGTTTGGGTTTGCGACAGGCGGACCTGCTGGCGGATACGGCGGACGTGGCCGCTTCCCTTTCGCTCGATGCGCTGCGCGGAAGCCCGGGCGCGTTCGACGCGCGCATCATGCAAGCGCGAGCGTACCCCGGAGCAGCCAAGACCGCGCAGAACCTGGCGCGGCTGAACGAAGGCAGCCAGATACGAGAGTCGCATCGCTCGATGGAGAAAGATCCGCGGGTGCAGGACGCGTACAGCCTGCGATGCACTCCGCAAGTGCATGGAGCAGCGCGCGACGCGCTGGCGCAAGCGCGCGAGACCGCGCAGGTGGAATTGAACAGCGCGACGGATAATCCGCTGGTGTTTGTGCGCGAGGGAGGCGAAGGCGACATCGTGAGCGGAGGAAATTTCCACGGGCAGCCGCTGGCGATGGCGGCGGACCAGGCCGCGGTGGCGATCGCGACGCTTGGCGGAATTTCCGAGCGGCGCATCGAGCAGATGACCAATCCGCTGACGAGCCTGTTGCCGGCGTTTCTGACTCCGGAGCCGGGATTGAATTCGGGATTCATGATTGCGCAGGTGACAGCGGCGGCGCTGGCGAGCGAAAACAAAGCGCTGGCGGCTCCTCATTCGGTGGATTCGATTTCGACGAGCGGGAATCAAGAGGATTACGTCTCGATGGGAATGAGCGGGGCGCGGCGGCTTGAAAAAATGCTGCGCAACCTGCGGAATATTCTGGCGATTGAGTTGTTGTGCGCGAGCCAGGGAGTGGATTTGCTGGCGCCGCTGGCGACGGGAAAGCTGGCGCAGAAGGCGCATGCCGTGGTGCGGGGCAAGTCGGCGAAACTGACGGACGACCGTCCGCTGGCGGGAGATATTGCCGCGATCGCGGAATTGATTGCCGCAGGAGAGTTCGCGAAGTTGGTGCGGTGAGATTTCCAAAACGGGACGGAGTTATCCACAGGGGGCCCCCCTCCCCACTTTTTGTAACGATCGCATTCCAAAGGAGTTGAGTTGTGGGGGTGTGCTAACGATATAAAAACACAGGACTTGCAAGTCTATGAGGGAGAGATGCTTGCGAGGGCGTGCCACAACTATTCGAAGAATAAGGCGGTTAGGGCGTCGGATGAATTGTGGAAATGGCAACGTGGTGAGCGGAAAGAAGTTAGTTCGGGGGACAGGGGCGGTGGGCGCGCTCCCGGTGGACGGCTGTCGATTGCGAATCTCTACCATGACATATTATAACATCGAAGTCAATAGCCCAGGATAGTACTGGAATTGACCAGCGACGGGGAGCGACGGACTTCCTGTGGTCCGAGATTCGGGAGAGATTCTTCGGAGCAAAGAGCGCTCCTCAGAATTACACAGGGGGACTTTCAAGAGCCCCGTGGAGGTGCTGCGACCAGCGCGAGTTCTTCGGAGGGCCAGGGGACGGGTTGGAGTTTGCCGACGAAGAAAACCCAGGCGAGGATTCCGACAATGCAGAGCAATGAAGTGATGGCGAACGCGCCGAAGAAGCCGGCGGTTTTCTGAACGACAAAGCCGGTGAGGGCGGGGCCGACGACGCCGGCGAAATTGGCGAAACCGTTCTGGAGGCCGTACCACCTGCCGACGACCTGCGGACCGGCGATCGTCTGGCAAAAGGCGAAGATGCCGGGAGTGGTGGCGCCACCGCCGACGCCCGCAGCCATCAAATAAAACGCATAAGTCCGGTCACCCGCGAGGGCGGTGCCGAGGGTGGCGACGGCAGCAATCGAGAATCCAAGAGTCATGGCAGCTTTGCGGACCACATCCAGCGCGAAGCCTTTGCGGATGAAAAAATCCTGAACCCCGCCGGAGGCGACGGAGGAAGCGGCCTCGACGGTGAAGTAAAGAGTGGCGAGGGCGGTCATGCGCGAGAGCGAGACATGGCGAGCGAGGACCAGATAGGTGGGCAGCCAGGTAATCAGGAAATAGAAATAGTAGTTGCAGCAAAAGTGCCCCAGGCTGGCGCCCCAGAAGGAGCGCAGCTTCATGATGTCCAAGAGGCGCGGACCCAAGGAAGGGGCGGGCGCCGCTTCCGGTTCGGCGTCCCGGGGCATCCACTTGAGCCAAGCGGGCAGCCAAAGCAGGCTAAGCAATCCGATACCGATGAACATAAAACGCCAGCCGAATCTGGCGATGAGCAGGCCCGCGCCGAGAGTGCCGACGGCATTGCCGCAGCGCATGGCGGCCATCATGGCGCCACCGGCGAAACCGCGATAGTGCTCGGGAAGATGGCCGCCGAGGATTTTGCAGGAAGCGGGGACAGCGACGGATTCGCCGATGCCAAGCAGCAGGCGCATTGTGAGCAGAAGAGCGAATCCCTGGACGAGGCCGGTGCTGGTTGTGGCGAGCGACCATACCAGAAAGCCGACAGCGAGGATGCGATTGACATCGAAGCGGTCGATCAAGAAGCCGACCACAAACTGCATGGCCGTGTAGGTGGCAAAAAAGGCGGCGAGAAGGATGCCAAGTTGAGAGGGAGTAAGGCTGAATTGAACTTTGAGCAACGGCGCGGCGACGGAGAGATTGGCGCGGTCGAGATAATTGATGAGAAGGGCGACGCCGAGGAGGATCAGCGCGGGGGTGAAAGAACGGAGGGAGCGCGGGGAGTTTGCAGGTGGCGGCATACAGAAGGCAGAGGCATCGTGCTACCGGGAGGGGAGATTTTGCAAGGACGAGGCAAGGAAGCAAGGAAGAGCGGTTTTGCGAGGAGGTTTAATTTGAGCCGAAAGTCTGGAACAGAAAAGAACTCGGGGCGTCGGGAAGGAGAGGATGGCCGTTGAAGGTGGCGCCTCCGTTGGGGTAGCCGCCAACGATGTATTTCCAGCCGAAGGTTTCATCGCCACTCAAACGAATGCGATAGTTTTCTCCCGGATTGAGCTGCAAGCCGCCGTACGGGATCAGGAATCGCACGCGGTCGCAGTTATTGGCCGCGACGAGTTTTTTGACCACGGATAGTTCCCTGCCTTTGGAATCGAGGATAGAAAGCTTCAGCAGGGCCTTGGAGTGTCCCGGATTGCCGAGGACGAGTTGCACCTCGACGGCGTGCAACTTCGGCAGCGTTGGGGTGAAGTTCTGCTCGACGTCGTTGAGCAAGTTCGTCCAAGCCTTGGTCCAGCCGCGGGTGTTGACTTGATCAGGAAGGAGTTCGGACTGCGAGGCAGACGGCGATGAAGCCGGTGGAGTTGCGGCCAAGACAACGGTTGTTGCGCTGCCGCGAGGACAGCCGGCGTAAATCAATAGTGCTGCCAATGGCAGGAGCGCGAGAATGGCGTGCCGGAATCGAAGGAGCATGGCGGAACTCGAGGTCCAGGTTGCCCGGAACTCTAAAACGACTCAGCACGAAACACAAGCTTCGAGCCTTCGGCTTGTTGCGGGTCCCAAGTGTTCGAAGCCGTAATTCGGGGTCTATCGATCCTGGAAGTGCAGGACGAAGTCGGAATCAGTGGTGGCCGGCTCATCGTTGCAAATCAGAGGGAGAAACCGCCAGGTTGCGGCCAGGCGGAGAGCTTCGTTATTCAGGTCGGGCCGCCGTGAAGATTCGATTCCGGTCGGTTGAACCCTTCCATCGCTCCAGATGTACCCGTGCACGACGACATCGACAATACCTGTTCCAGAATCGCCGGCCGGCGGCATGGGAGTGAACACGGCCACCGGGCGCCGCGGATTCCTGCAGGGAAACGTGGTGTTCCAGCGTCCGTTGGGCGGCGTGAAAGAGGCCGGGTCCACTTCCGCGGAAACGATCTGCTGCTCGATTTCGAGCCGAAGCGCTCCTCTCTCAAATACCCGTATGTGCCCAGGTTCCCAGAGATTTGCAATCTGGAAGAATTCCGAATTTTCCACCAATTCTTCTCCAACGCGCCAGCGAAGCAGGACTGCGCGCCCGGAGTCGACGCAAATCTGGTTTGCCTGCAGGGTGTCACCGAACTGGGTGTCAAAGTCAATGCAACGGGCGGCGCGGCCGAGGACGAAGGAATCCTCGATAGAACGAATCACGTCTTCATGATCGAAACGTCCAAGCCGGATCGGAAGCTGTTTGAAGAGGTCGCGAATTTCGGCAGGCTCCGGAGCGGTTTGGGTGGCCGATACGCGATTCCCAGCGGTTGCCCTAGTGGAGTGGTAATCGCCGAAAGTGATCTCGTCGCGATGCCCGGCGGAACCAGCCGAAAGCCGTGTGAAGGTACCGGCCGTCGGCGCGCCGGTCGAGCGGTCATAAACCACGAAGGAAACCGTTTGCCTGTAATTGCGCAAACCACCGGTAAGACTGGCGGCGTTCGCCATTTCCATCAAATGAACGGCCTGCATGCGCAAGTTGAGGTCCTCAGATGGAAGTGGAACGCTGAAGGTCAGAACCAGGACGGGAAAAAAGCCGAGAGCCCGGCAGGCGCGCAACACCGGCAACCTCCTGATTAAGATGACGCAATGACAAGTCCAGGATGAGCGACCATGCAAGGCCTTGCGAGGGCGGGGTCGACTGAGCACTGAGGCGAGCGCCTCCGGCCTGCTCGACGCTTTCCTCTAAACAGCGGGGCTCGCTCCGGACCCGGCAATTGGGACAGGTAACGCAAAGGACCTGACCTGACCCTCGCGCATTTTGACCGAAGCAATCCCCAGAGCGATAACGGAGCTATAGGGCTCAATGGATGGACTGGAGAAGTGCGGCTCGGCGTGTCGCCGAGCTGAGGAGGAACGATGCATCGCTATCGTTTGCTGATTGCTCTGGCGGCGTGTTTGATTGGGGTCTCGGCGGCTTGCGCGGATGACCTGGGCTACGTGGACTGCTCGAAGCACGCGGAGGAAACGCAGGTTTTCTCGAAACCGCGGCGGTCGCAAGACACGGTGGCTTCGCTGGCTTGCGGGGAACGCTTCACGGTACTGATGTACGGGTTTATCTTTTCGAGGATTGAGACGAAGAACGGGCAGGTCGGGTACGTCTTTTCGAACTTGATTTCGGTGGACGCTTCCGGAGCGAGCGCGCAGAAACAGACTCCGGCGGCGCCGGCCAGCGGCGTACAAGCGGCGGCGCAGCCTGCCGCAGCGGCAGTGAAAACGGCGGAGGTTGCTCCGGCAGCGGCTACGAGCCAAACGACGGCCGCAAATGGCCAGGGATCGTGGACATCAGAGCCAACACCGGCGACGGCCACAGCGGCCAAGCAGGCCGTTCAGTCCCCTGCCGCCACGGATGCGAGCCTGCGCGTTGCGGAACCCCCAGCGCCGAAGGACAGCAAGCCGGCAGCGGCGGAGACGGCGGCACCGGCGACAGCGCCCACGGCTCCAGCGGCGAGCGCGGATGTCGCACCTGCGGCGACTCCGGCAGGAGCGGAGACTCAACCGGGAACTCCGGCGGCAGCTTCGGCGGAGCCTTCGGCGCCAGCGGCACAGCCCGCGCAGCCGGAAGCGGCAGGCGCGGCGCCCGAACCGGTCAAGCCTGCAGTCCGTCCAACTAACGTGAACGAAAGCTGGGAGAAGCCGCTGCCGACGGCCACGCGGCGGACGCCGCTGATGGATTTGTTCGGCGGGTATGCCTACACGCGATTCAACAGCGGAGGAACGGGCACGAACCTGGAAGGCGGGATGGGTTCGGTAGGGTGGAACGCCAAGCCGTGGCTGCAGATCGTGGCGGACACGAGCTACAGCGTGGTGACGTTGAGCGGGACGAAGAACGTGCTGTATGGAAATCACTACGGGCCACGAATTTTTCCGCGAGGGCGGAATCCGCTGGGAGTGACGCCGTTCGTGGAAGCTTTGTTCGGCGGCTCGCGGGTGGATACGAAGATCAGCGGAGTGGGCGGATACACGGTGAGCGACAGCAGCTTTTCGATCAAGGCCGGCGGCGGATTCGATATGAGGATCTCGCGGATGTTCGAGGTGCGAGTGATCGACGCGGATTATTACCGGACATCGTTCGGGGGCGTGACGCAGAACAACTACTGGATTTCCGCGGGAATCGTGCTGCGGCTGTTCGGAGGGGCTTCGCAGTAGAGCGTTGCAGAGCGGACGGCGCGGAGAGAGACGCGATAAGAACTAGGGCGTGGATTGGCCGGCGCCGGAAGCCGCGGGCGTGAGTTTGCGGATGACGAATTCCTGAAGAACGTTGACACCGGCAGTGGCGGCCAGGCTGATGCCGGCGTTTTCAAAGGTGAGGCGGGCGCCGCGATCGCTTGCCGGATAATAGAGATTGGAAATGCCTCCGGCGGCAAGAGTCCCCAAAATCAGCGAATAATTCGGTTGCGAGCGGCCGTTGTCGCCTTTGCAGATGAACACGTTGGCGAGAGCGTAGAGGACGCGGCCGCGTCTGCTGCCGGTTCCCCGATAGAAATAGCGCGGATCCTGCTTGAAAAGAGAAGGTAAGACGGCGCTGCCGAGAAAAGTGCCGACGGCGGTATCGGCATAGGCGGAACCGAAGCGCTTGGCGTAGCCCTGCGAGCCCTGTCCGTAGCCGCTGAAAGTGTCCTGTGCCTGTTCGATGCCGGCGGTGGCGGCGGTAATTCCAAAAGTGATGGGGTCGATGGTGCTCTTCCAGGCGAGGCGGAACTTCTGGCCGGAGGTAAGCGGGGCGGCATCGCGCACGTAGGTGACGTAAAAATTGGGGACGAAACCGAGGACGCGCTGCTTTTCCTGCTCTTTGATTTCGCGCTCGGCTTCCTCGACGGGAGAAACCCGAATCTCGATGGAGGCGGAGGAGACGGCCAGCAGGATTTGCGGGAGGACCAGACTCTCGCCCGAGGCGAGCGTACCGGAGGAGGTTTGCGGGGCGAGACCCTGGGAGGAGACGGCGAGATGAAAGGGGCCGGGCGGGACGTTGGCGAGAAAGAATTGGCCGTTTTCATCGGAGACAACTTCCTGCGCGCTTGAGGCGGCATCCGCGGTGAACTTGACGTGAGCGCCGGAGATGGGGGCGCCGGTTTGATCGACGACGGTGCCGGCGATGGAGCCGGTGGACTGCGAGGAATCGAGCGATTGAGCGGGCGAAGAGAGCGGCGTGCTCAGAAGAAACAGGATGGCGGCAGCGAGGCATGGGGGGAAGCCGCGAGCGACGCGCGCGCGAATGAGATTGGTGAGCATACGTGGCGCCAAGTCCAGTTTAAGCCTGGGGCACAAGATACAGACGATTAGAAGCCGTGGAGTTGCGTAAGGTTACCCGCGGCGAGAAGCAGCGGGCGGACGCAATCCGGATGTGGACGGTACAGCGGAATCCGGAGCAGCGGTTTTATTCGGCGCGCAGGGCGATGTTGGGATCCACGGCGGCGGCGCGGCGAGCGGGCAGGTAACAGGCGAGGGCCGTGGCGGCGAGGAGCAGCAAGGCGACGCCGGTGAAGGTGAGAGCGTCGGTTGGCGGCACTTCGAAGAGAAGCGATTTGAGGAGACCGGCGAGTGCGACGGCTCCCGCGACGCCTATGGTCAGGCCCAAGCCGGTGAGGAGGAGTCCCCGGCGAAGGACCATGTAAACGATTTTCCAGCGCTGCGCGCCGAGGGCAATGCGGATACCGATTTCGCGTACGCGCTGGCTGACCATGAGAGCCATGATGCCGCCGATGCCAGCAGCGGCGATCAGCAGGGCGAGACCGGCAAAAATCCCCAGGAGGCTGGTGGTCAGGCGAGGAGAGGCGATGGATTCACTGCGCGCCTGATCGAGAGTGAGGGTGTGGGTGACGGCGGCTTGCGGGTCGACTTCATGGATGGCGGCGGTTACGGCGCGGGAGAGGCCGCCGGGATCAGCGGTGGTGCGCACGACGACGGCTCCGGCGGCAGGGTTGATGGCCTGGGGAACGTAGAGTTCAGGGACGGGGGCATGGTCGAGGCCGAATTCGCGCACGTCGCCGACGACACCGACGATCTGGCCCCAGTGCTGACCGCCGTCGGCAGAGATGCGCTTGCCGATCGGATTTTCGTTAGGCCAGAGCTGGCGCTGCATGGCTTCGTTGACGATGGCGACGATGGGGCCTTTTTCGTCGTCGGTTTCGGTGAAGAAGCGGCCTTCGCGAAGAGGAATGCCGAGAGTGCGGAAATAGCCGGGGGAAACGGCGGAGAAGGTGCTGACCGGAGGAGCCTGGCCGGGTTCGAGCTGGCGGCCTTCGACCTGGAAGGAGAAGGAAACAGATTCGGGGCCGGCGGCGATCATTTCGGGTTCGAAGGGAAAACGATTGGAGACGGTGGCGGAAAGCACGCCAGGAACGGCTTCGACGCGGTCGAGGAGTTTCTTGACCATGACGCGAGACTGGTCGGAATTGGTGTACTTGGAAAAGCTGAAGGTGGTGCGCAGGGCAAGGGCATGTTCGGGCTTGAAGCCGGGATCGACGCTTTGGAGCTTGATAAGGCTGCGCACGGTGAGGCCGGCTCCGATGAGAAGCATGAAAGAGAAAGCGACCTGGCAGACGATGAGGGCGTCGCGGAGGCGGTTCTGACGAAAGCCGGTTCCGGCGCCGGGGGTGCCTTCCTTGAGGCTGGAGGCGAGATTGGCGCGCGAGAAGAGGGCGGAGAGCGTGCCGAAGATGATGCTGGTGCCGAGGGCGGCGGCAAGGGTGAAGAGCAGCACGCCGGCGTCAATGTGGATTTCGCGGGCGCGGGGGGTGAGCCGAGCCATGAAATCGGTGAGCAAGTTGAGGCTGTCAAATGCGAGCAGCAGGCCGAGAACGCCGCTGAGGAAGGCCAAGAGGAAACTTTCGGTGAGCAACTGACGGAGGAGACGGCTGCGGCCGGCGCCGAGAGCGGTGCGAAGCGCGAGTTCGCGCTCGCGGCGAGCCATGCGCGAGAGGATCAGATTGGCGACATTGGCGCAGGCAATCAGGAGCACGAAGCCTGCCGCCGAAAGAAGAAGCAGAAGGACGGGCCGGGCTTCGCGAGTGAGTTCGTATTGAAGGGGCGCGGCGGTGGCGGCGTAGCCGACGTTGACGGGGTAGTCTTTGGGATAAGTCCTTTCAAGATTGGCGGCAATGGTGGAAAACTCGGCGCGGGCCTGGGCGGGCGACACGCCGGGCTTGAGGCGGCCGAAGAGTTCCATCATGCGCATGGTGCGGGACTCGGTGTGCATGGGCGAGGAGCGAAATGGGCAAGCAGAAGTGGGCATGTAGACGTCGTTGTAATTCGGGTATTGCGGCACGGGAGGAAGAACGCCGATGACAGTGTGGATCTTGTCGTTCATTTCAAAAGTTTTGCCGACGATCTGAGGGTCGGAGGCAAAATTGTTTTTCCAATATTCGAAGCTGAGAAGCAGGACGGCGGGTGCTCCGGGTTTTTCGTCTTCCGAAGTGAAGTCGCGTCCGAGCAGAGGTTTCACGCCGAAGAGATCGAAATAATTCCAGGAGACAACGCCGGTGCGGACGCGATCGGGGTCGCCATGTCCGTAGAGGATGAAGGACATGGTGTGGTATTCGACGAGGCCGGAGAGGGAGTGGTTCTGGTCGCGGAAGTCCCGAATTTCCTTTACGGAGAAGCCGAGATCGGTGATGCCGAGCCTGGTTTCCTGCTGGCGAAGAAAAATGAGCTGCTGGCCGTCGGGATAAGGAAGAGGGCGAAGCAGGACAGAGTGAACGACGCTAAAGATGGCGGAGTTTACGCCGATGCCGAGGGCCAGGGTGAGCACGGCAAGAAACGTGAAGGCGAGATTCTTGCGCATCATGCGGACGGCGTAGAAAACGTCGCTTTTCAAGATTTCCCAGTGGGCGCGAGGAGCGGTGGTAAAGATGCCGAGGATGGTTTCTTTCCAGAGGCGAAATGCGGCGAGGAGACTTCCCTCTTTTTCCACGTCGCGGTGCTGCTGGTGGAAGAGGCCCTCCATTTCGCCCTGATAATTCGCGCGGAAATCGAAAGGAAGCAGGCGAAGCAAGGCGCGAAAGAACTTCTGGGAAAGACTCTCGTCGTGGTGTGCCATGGAATCAGCCTCACAAAGCGAGTTTTGGTTTCCGGAGGAGTTTGGTCGCGCGGGCTTGGAGCAGGGCTTCTTCCATGCGCTGTGCTTCGGCGACGGCTACTTGGCGACCGAATTCGGTGAGGCGGTAATAGCGACGGCGCTCATCATCGAGCGCAAATTCGGGACGGCGGGGAGATTCGGCGATAAGGCCGGAAGACTCGAGTCGAGCGAGGTTGCCGTAGAGAGTGCCCGCGCTGAGGCGGACTTTGTTGTCGGTGCGGCGGGCAACTTCCTTGAGGATGGCGTAGCCGTGCTTATCGCCATCGGCGAGAGCGATGAGGATTTGAAACATGGCGGGAGTGAGAGGCAGGAAGGAATCTGAGGCTTTTTTTCGGGTCATCGTTGCTCCCGGTACCGAACCCAGAGCCGGGCTCAGTCGTACCGCGACATACTATATCGTCAGACGTAATAGTGGGCAGTTTGGCTTCCGGGCGGTGGATGGATAACTCCCCTATTTGCAGAGGTGGCGTGCGGAGGGCCAGATGGAAGGTGTTCGATTGTGGGATTTTGGTGGGCGGAAATGGGCGGAGGGGAAGGTTTTCGCTTAAGGCAGGCAAGCGTGAGTCAGGACGTCGAGTCCCGCGAGAGAGTGGAGCGGAGGAAGGAGAGCATGCGGTAGCCGGCGATGTAGGAGAAGGGGGCGAGCTCGAGGGAGTAATGGCCGCAGGGGAGTTCGAGAGTGCGCGGATGGGCGCCGTGGGTGCGTAGGGCGGCGAGCATCTGTCCGGTGAGTTCAGGGAGAAAGGTGGGGTCGTACTTGCCGAAGACCATGAAGGCGGCACGCCCGGCGCCCATGCCGCGCTCGACGTAAGGCATGGGACTGATGGGGGCCCAGAATTCGCGGAGCTCTTCCATGGTGACATGATTGCGGAGGCCTTCCCAGACGTGGTTAGTGGTCATGCCCTGGGCGACGACATCGGCAAAATACGTGGAGACGTGAAAAAAGCCACCTGCGTGAAGGCCCGGATCGTGGACGAGCGTAATGTAGCCGACGCTGGAGCCGATGCTAGTGCCGAGGATGCCGATGCGTTCGAAGCCCTGCTGCTCGAGCCAGCGGAGGCAGCGACGGGCGTCGTGAACGGCCTGGCGGTTGGCCTGAAGGGTCAGGCCGATGTTCGAGCCGACGAGCTGGTCGGCTCGTTCGTGGCCGCTGACCATGCGGCGGTCGTGATAGGGCATGCTCATTTTCAGAGCGCTCATGCCGAAGCGCTGAATCCATTCGCAAAGGCCGCGCTGGCCGTGCCACTTGGCATTCCAGTTTGGAAGAACAAGTACGGCGGCGCCGCGCGCGGCTTTGATGGGTGGCTTCCAACTGCGGGAAGCAGGCCAGAGGCGGGCGCAAACGGTATTGTTTTCGGGCCAGGGAGATTCGATAGCGCTGGTGAAAGTGAGAACGTTTTCGGCGTCGAGGCGATAGTCCGTGGCGGCGGTAGTGGAGTACCAGTCGCGGCTGTTTTCGATGGCGTTTTGAGCGTAGGCGCGGACGAAGGCGCCTGGATCGGGCTCATCAGGGGAACCGCCGATATGCTCGAGTCCCCAATGGAAAGGCTGAACGCGGCGGT
>Ga0079220_10000071_pt1 | contig 20081 bp, 22 predicted proteins | sample GAAS100_FD_75071 | JGI IMG/M metagenome (GOLD analysis project Ga0079220, IMG submission 75071) | Agricultural soil microbial communities from Georgia to study Nitrogen management - GA AS100 | ecosystem: Environmental > Terrestrial > Soil > Agricultural land | place: USA: Georgia | collected... | reverse complement strand
CGTCCGCGTGCCTCCGGGCGGGTACGGTGCATCTCGGCGCGAGTTTTGAAGAGATTGCCGCCTCAGAATCCGCGGCGTGGACGGACGCGCCTTCCGAACGTCCATTTGTCCTGCTCGCTCAACCTTCGCTCTTTGATCCGTCCCGGGCGCCTGCCGGAAAACATACCGCTTGGGCATATTGCCATGTTCCGCACGGTAGTTCTTTCGATATGACCGATCGCATCGAAGCGCAAATCGAGCGCTTCGCTCCGGGATTCCGCCGTTGCATCCTGGCGCGTTCCGTGATGTTTCCCAGCGACTTCCAGCGGCACAACGCGAACTTGATCGGCGGCGACATTGGGGCGGGCTCTATGGACCTTGGTCAGTTCTTCGCCAGGCCGAGTCGCCGCCTCTATTCCACTTCGCTCCCCGGCGTCTTTCTGTGTTCCGCCTCAACGCCGCCGGGTCCTGGTGTCCATGGAATGTGCGGCCATTTTGCCGCTCGCAGGGCCCTGCGCCGTTGCTTCCTCGACTGAACGGCAAAAGAAAGGGGAGCAACGCGACCTGGCGTTCGCTCCCCTGCTTCCTCGCCGGCTCTTCTTCTCTCAGCCCGCGGATTCGATTGTTTGTACGTTGAGGGTATTCGTCGCGGCGTCCAGCGATCCGGTCACCTTCACGTTCTTGCCTTCGAAGGATTCCGCTTTCTTCTGGTCGCTCAGTATGTAATAGGTCTTCTGTGAAGGGAGTTCCAGAACGTATGTGCTCCCCTTCTTGTTGATCTTGCCGGTGAACGTTTTCACCTCGTTCTGCATGTTGCCGTGCTGCATCTCGGTTCCCGGCTCGGTGCTTGGCCGCTGTCCCGGTTCGGTGGTTGGCTGCTGCCCCGGTTGCTGCTGTGGCCGCTGTTGCGGAGTCTGCGCGAACATGACGCCGGAAAATGCTAGTGCGCCGGCAAGTCCCAGAGCCGGCAGGATGGAAAAGCGAACACGCTTCATCGAACACCTCGACCTTTTTGGAATTAGCTGGACGCCGTTAGGAACGGCAATTTCGTTGCCAGCAGGGAAGGGAATAAGTCATTGTTTTGGACGGGCTTGCTCCGCCTTCTGCAGGGGCCGCGTGCAAAAACTTCGGCCGCTTTGCATATTTTGCGGATAGCTAAACGATACCATCTAGATATCGATACCCCTCGGCCTGTAGAGGAAAACCCTCATGAAGTGCGGCATGGTATGGCGCCGTGCGCCGCGAAGGGTTCAAGGCATGCCGGAGGGGTAAGGTGAAGTTCTCGCCGCCCGGAACTAGCCGCCGGCGATGGCCCCCACGATCAACAGAGGCTCCTTCCCCGTGACTACAGCCTCCGGCAGCGGTTCGTCCGGCGACTCGTGCGACAGATCTTCCTGGCACGCGAAGAAGCGTAAGAATGGCCGCCGCTGCTGCGTGACATGGTCCCGTATCGTCCCGCACAGCATCGGGTACTGGACTTCCAGGGCGTTCAGCACCGACCGCTGCGTCACTTGGCCCTGTACTTCCACCTGAACCTCGTTCCCGACGTTCGCCAGCCGTCTCAGGTGGTAGGGCAGCACGACCCGGATCATGGCAACGTTTGCACCTCGACCGAAAGGACCGACGGCAAGTCGCGCACAATCGGATTCCAGCTATCCCCGGCGTCCGCCGAGCAGTACACCTGTCCGCCCGTCGTTCCGAAATACACGCCGCAATTATCCAGACTGTCCACGGCCATCGCGTCGCGCAGCACATTCACAAAGCAGTTGCTCTGCGGCAGTCCCTTCGTCAGCGGCTCCCATTCGTTCCCGCCGGTCTTGCTCCGGTACACTCGCAATTTCCCCTCGTGCACGAAATGTTCCGAATCGCTCTTGATCGGCACAACGTAGATTGTCTCCAGCTCGTGCGCGTGCACATCGATCACAAAGCCAAAATCCGTCGGCAGGTTGCCGCTTATCTCCGTCCACGAATCGCCGCCATTGTTGCTGCGCATCACGTCCCAATGCTTCTGCATGAACAGCACGTTCGGGCGCTTCGGGTTCAGCGCCACGTGATGCACGCAATGTCCGATCTCCGCGTTCGGGTCGGGAATATATTGCGAGTGCAATCCCTTATTGATCGGCTTCCACGTCTTCCCGCCGTCGTCTGTTCGAAACGCTCCTGCCGCCGAAATCGCGATGTAAATCCGGTTCGGATTGCTGGGATCCAAGAGCACCGTGTGCAGGCACATTCCACCGGCACCCGGTTGCCATTTCGGGCCCGTACCGTGTCCCCGCAACCCGGAGAGTTCTTGCCACGTGCGCCCGCCGTCCTTGGACTTAAACAGCGCCGCATCCTCCACTCCAGCATAGACCGTATCCGCATCGTTCAACGACGGCTCCAGATGCCATACCCGCTTGAATTCCCAGGGATGCTGTGTCCCGTCGTACCACTGGTGCGTTGTCAGCGGCTTGCCCGTTTCCGGCGAAACGTCATACACAAATTTGTTGCTTTCGCCCGCCGGCCAACCCTGCGGCGATTGGGTCATGCCCCCACCAGGCGTTTCCCACGTTTTGCCGCCGTCGCTCGATCGCTGGATGACCTGCCCGAACCAGCCGCTCGTCTGCGACGCGTAAATCCGGTTGGGATCGGCCTGCGATCCCTTCATGTGGTAAACCTCCCATCCCGTGAAGAGAGGCCCGTTTACTTCCCACTTGTCCCGCTTTCCATCCGAACTCAGGATGAAAGCGCCCTTCTTCGTCCCCACCAGCACCCGCACTCCGCTCATTTTCCTCTCCTCTCACGCACCCGCCTGCGGCGAGTCTTCACTCAATTCGGTGTCCCAATACCATACAACGTTTTCGGTGAATTTTTGTTTCAGCGCCCAAGGGCATCGCGCCCGCTGCCCGGGAAGCTTTCTCCACAAACCCGTCCCTAGCCGGCCTTAGCCGCAAAGATTCCCGCGAAGCTCGCGCGATAGCGCCACATCAGGAACAGCCACAGGATCGTGGCCACGACGGCGAGTTGCGCTCCCGCGTGTTCCAGCAGCAGGTGAAACAAGATGATGTTCACGATAATGGCTCCAAGGATCGTCAGCCCAAGCGGAACATACCGGTTCACTAGAAGCAGCGTGCCTCCCAAAACCTGAAATCCACCTATGAACAACACGTATTCTGACTGAAATAGGATGCCCAGGAATTGCCCGCCGGGGCCCGGCGGCAAGATTGCCGGAATGAAATGCAGAAACGCGTTGGACCCGAACACCACGAAAATCAGCCCCAGTAAGATACGAGCGATCAGTACGGCGATTTTCATCGAGGCGTCTCTCCCTGCCAGGGCGGCGTCAAGCTAGTCGGCTCCTGCGTCGAGAACTAAGATTCCCTTTTACAGTCTGTGGTTACATTGCGGCCGGGTGATCTCAGTTGCTCGCGTCGGCTCCGTTCCGCTCTACGTTCACGTAATACAAATCGGTAGCCACGCTGAAGCTCTTTTCGTCGACGGCCGTCTTCAGGGTTTGCCATTCTGTTGTCGGCTGAATGATCTGCCATTTTTCCGGCGAGCCCACGCGAACCGGCATCCCAAAATCCTTTTCGTCCGCCTTCCACCGGTACGCCACCATACCCTGCGCGGCGTCGAATCGCAGCTCCAGCGTGGGAATCGCGGTGTGCCGGAGATACTGGTTGAAAATCGGCGTCAGATTCCTTCCCGTCTGCTGATTGAAGTATGCCGCCACGTCTTCCGTCATGATGTTCTTGTACTTGAAATGCTGAAAGTAATCATGAATCAGTCGGAACCATTTCTTGTCGTCGTCCACCACGCTTCGCAACGTGTTCAGGAATAACGCGCCCTTGAAATACTGATCCTGCGGCGGAGTTGCGTTCACTTCGCGCTCCGCTACAATCGGCCGGTCGTTCTTCACCTTGGTCTTGTACGCATTCGTGTACTTCAGCCCCTCTGCTTTGCCCCAACGGTATTCCACGTACAGGCACTCCAGATACGTCGCCCATCCCTCGTGAATCCACATGTCCGAGCGGTCCGCAGCGCTCACCGCGTTGCCGAACCACTCATGCGCGCTCTCGTGAATGATGATGAAATCGAATTTCGTGCTGATCCCCACGCCCGTCCAGTCGCGCTCCAAATATCCGTTCTTGAAATGGTTCCCGTATGACACCGCGCTCTGATGTTCCATCCCCGAGTACGGCACCTCAACCAGTTTGTAGCCGTCCTTCGCGAAGGGATATTCCCCGAAATAATGCGTGAACGCCTCCAACATTCCCGGTGCTTGGGCGAATTGCTCCTTTGCTTTGTCCAGATCCTCCGGAAGCACGTAATAATCCAACGGCAGCTTCCCGAATTGTCCGGAGAAATGCGTGTAATCGGCGATGTTCAGCGCCACATCGTAGTTGTTGATGGGATAGTGCACCGTCCAATCCCACCGCGTGTACCCGTCGCCCAAATCGGTCTTGCCCGTAAACTTTCCGTTCGAAACATCCATCAGTCCGTTCGGCGCCGCCACGCTGATTTCCATGCCCTCGGGTTCGTCGCGCCACTGATCTTTATTCGGCCACCACACGCTCGCTCCCGATTCCTCGCAAGCCGTGTAAATCCACGGGCGTCCCGCTGGATCCTCGCCGAACGTGAAGCCGCCGAACCGTCCCGTGTGGAGCGGCGTCCCTGAATAATAAAAATCAATCGCGTACGTTTTTCCGGCGCGCAGCGTTTCCGGAAAGTCCACAAATACGGCTCCCGAATCGCGCTCGTATTTCAAACTGGAGTTGCCGAACACGACCTTGTCCACTTGCAGTCCTTCCGTCAGGTCCAACTGGATTCGCGTTCCGTCCTTCAACATCCGGAACCGGATCGTGTTCTTCCCGGTGACAGTCTTCTTCTGCGGATCCACGCGAATGTCCAGATGATAGAAGAGCAGATCGTTGTTCGCTCGGTACGGCCCGTATTGCCCGCGCAAGAGGTCCGCATGGCTTGGTTTTGCCTGTGGATCCTTGGCCTGCGCGCCCGTCGTGCCGCGAGCCTGCCCAAACGCCCCAAAAAGCAGCGCGAACACAAGCAAGATGGAAAACTTTGTCGCACACCTTGTATTTGGCATGGCGCAACGTTATGCGAACACAGCCCGATGATGCAAGCGCGCACCTTCCGATCTGGTTCGGCGTCTGCGCGTTCTCACTTCCAAACTGGTTTCAAGAAACGTGTTTCGCGCTAGCTTGGGACATGCGGCTTTCACGGTATAATCAAGGGCTATGCTTTCGGTGAACAATGTGTCCATGCAGTATGGCGCGCGCGTCCTGTTCGATGGAGTCACCTGCACCTTCATGCCGGGACGCCGCTACGCCATTACCGGCCCCAATGGCGCCGGTAAGTCCACTCTTATGAAGATCTTGACGGGCGAGATCGATCCGACAAAAGGCTCTGTTTCGCGTCCCAAAAGGCTAGGTGTTCTGCGGCAGGATCAGTTCGCCTTTGATGACTACCGCGTCGTCGATACCGTCATCATGGGCAACGCTGCCCTCTGGCAGGCTCTGCAGGAGCGTGACGCCCTTTACGCCAAGCCCCACGAGCAGCTTACCGATGCCGACGGCATGCGCCTTGGCGAACTCGAAGGCATTATCGGCGAAGAAGGCGGCTATACCGCCGAGGCCGATGCCGCCATCCTCCTCGATGGCCTCGACATCTCCTCATCCCTTCACGAGCGCAAAATGAGCGCGCTCCAAGGTGGCCAGAAAGTCCGCGTACTTCTGGCGCAGGCCCTTTTCGGAAATCCCACGGCCCTTCTTCTCGACGAGCCGACCAACCACCTCGACCTCGATTCCGTTCACTGGCTCCAGGACTACCTCTGCGCCTACGAGGGCATCCTGATTCTCATTTCCCACGACCGCCATTTCCTCAACAGTGTCTGCACCCATTGCGCCGACATCGACTACGAAAGCGTGATTACCTACGTCGGCGGCTACGACGATATGGTGCTCGCCAAGACCGCCGTCCGCGCCCGCATCGAATCAGAAAACGCCCAGCGTGAGAAGAAAATCGCGCAGCTCCAGGAATTTATTGCCCGCTTCTCTGCGGGGACGCGGTCCGCCCAGGCTACCTCGCGCAAAAAAGAAGTCGAACGCCTTCAGCTCACCGTTCTTGCCAAATCCAATATTCAGCGTCCTTACGTCCGCTTCGACATGAAAAAGCCCTCCGGACGCCATCCTCTCGAATTCAAAAGCCTTCGCAAATCCTACGGCGACCACAAGGTGATTCACGGATTCTCTGCCAACCTCGACCGCGGCGAGAAAATTGGCTTGCTCGGCCGCAACGGCGCCGGCAAGACCACTCTTTTGAAGTCTCTCGTCCGCAACGCTCCCGGCTTCATCGACGAATCCGATCGTCACTTCGGCGTAGATGCCGGCACGGTCCGCTGGGGCCACGAAGTTTCCGTCGGCTACTTCGCGCAGGAACACGATCTCGGCGGGGACAACAAAATGACCATCCTCGAATGGCTTGGTCAGTTCGATCCCATGGCCGGCCAGCAGGAACTCCGGGGCTTGCTTGGGCAGATGCTCTTCAGCGGCGACGACGTAACCAAGCCCATCAAGGCCCTCTCCGGAGGCGAAACCGCCCGCATCCTTTTTTGCCGTCTCATGCTCCAGAAAGCCAATTTCCTAGTGTTCGATGAACCGACCAACCATCTCGATCTCGAGTCCATCAACGCCCTCAACATCGCTCTGCAGCGATTCGAAGGAACCGTGCTCCTCGTCACCCACGACCACGATCTTCTTGACGAAGTCGCCACGCGCATCTGGCACTTCGACGGCGCGCACATTGAGGACTTCAAGGGTACCTACGAGGACTATCTCGTGGACTTCCAGCGCAAGGGCCCTTTGGCCGCCGCTCGCCGTTAGCAGGAAACGCTTTTCACCCGCACGCCCTGCCTGCAAACATAAGAAGGGGAGGTATCCGCAATGCAAGTGTTTTTCGTCGATGCACGCACTTGGCTGATCGCCGCAGCCATTCTTGCTGCTGGAGTGATTGTCATGCTCGGCGCTTATTCGTTGATCGTTCTTCTGGTAAAGCGCCTTGCCCGGCGAAAACAATCAGGACTCCTGTCGTCCTTTGTTAACTCGCTCAAAGGGCCGCTGCGCCTGTTTTTCGCTATGGCCGGAATGATGATTGCCATTCCCTTCACGAATTTCCCGAAGGACGTTATCGCCGCGATTGGCCACTTCCTGCAGCTCGTGCTCATTGCCGGACTGGGGTGGACGTTTGTCGAGGTCGCGCGCTTTTTCTCCAGCGCCGTGGACTACCGGTTCCGCATCGATGCCGCCGACAACCTCGCTGCACGCCGCGTTCGCACGCAAACGCAGGTCATTGAACGCGTAGCTACCGCGGTGATTATCATCGTCACCGTTGCTGTCATGCTTATGACCTTTCCGGGCGTGCGCCAGATTGGTGCCAGCGTGCTTGCGTCCGCCGGAATCGCCGGCCTGGTCATCGGCATGGCCGCCAAGAGTACCTTTTCGAGCTTGATCGCGGGCCTGCAAGTTGCGCTGACGCAGCCGATCCGCCTGGAAGATGCCGTGATCGTGGAAAATGAATGGGGCTGGATCGAGGAAATCCAGACCACCTATGTGGTCGTGCGACTGTGGGACTTGCGGCGCCTGATCGTTCCCCTTAGCTACTTCATCGAGCATCCGTTCCAGAATTGGACGCGCACCACCGCCGACTTGCTTGGCACCGTGACGCTTTTCATCGATTACAGTGTGCCGGTCGAGGAAGTCCGCCAGGAACTTCGCCGCATCCTCGAGTCCTCCGAGCTGTGGAACAAGAAGGTATGGGTCCTGCAGGTCACCGATCTCACCGACACCACCATGCAACTGCGCGCCTTAATGAGCGCTTCCGACGCCGGAAAAGCATGGGACCTGCGCTGCCTGGTGCGCGAAAAGCTCGTCGAATTCCTGAAGAGCCGATACCCGGATTGCCTGCCGCCGCGTAAGGAGCGGCATGATGTGCGGGGCGAGCTGAAAGCGGCGGAAAAGCCTGCGATCGCTTGAAATCCGTACTTACGTTCTTCGACGGCGCGGATTGCCCTTAGGCGCTGTTCTGTTTTCGATATGCTGTCACGTTGGTGTTCGCGCTTGTCGAGTTGCGCACCACGAGCTCCGGCTCGACCGCGATCTCCTCCACATATTTGGCATTGCTGTCAATCCGATCCAGCAGCGTCTGAGCTGCGATCTGCCCCATCTTCACTAGCGGCTGGCGCACCGTCGTCAAGCTCGGAATGCAGAACGTCGCGGTGGCGATATCATCGAAGCCGATCACCGAAATGTCCCCGGGGATTCGGAGCCCGGCGTCTTGAAAAGCGCGCATCGCGCCGATCGCCGAAATATCGTTGTAACCGAACAACGCGGTAAAGGGTCTCTTGCGCTCGAGAAGCATTTTTCCGAAGGGATATCCAAGCTCCGGCGTGGAATCCACGCCTTCCAGCTGCACCACCAGTTCAGGCGCGATCTCGATGCCTAACTCCTGAGACACTTCGCAAATCGCTTCCCACCTTACCTGGGAATCCGAACTCTCCGGCTGGCCTCTCAGAAACGCGATTTCCCGATGGCCAAGCTCCACCAGGTGCCGTAGCGCAAGTTCCGCCGCTCTCCGGTGATCCAGAATGATGTTGGTGACATTCTCCAGTTGCCGATGCCCGGAAACCGCTACCGTGGGAAGAGAAGGAACCTCGCTGATCGACGTGTCTACCGTAATGAATCCTTCCACGCCGCGCGACGTTAGCAGTTGTGAATAACTCTGCAGCAGCTTCTTGTCGTGCCTGTGCGCGACCGTCAGGAAAAAATAATTCTTCGCACGTAGATGCTGCTCAATGCCGCTCACCACCAGCGAACCGTAGCCGTCGCCGATCTCCTCGAGAATCACCCCGATGGTGTAGGTTCGCTGCACACGCAGTGACCGCGCGAAGAAATTCGGCCGGTAATTCAGTTCCTTGGCCGCTTCCAAAATTCGCTTCCGGGTTCTTTCTGGAATCGATTTTGACGCCGCGGAGTTATTCAGTACCGCTGACACTGTACCGGGCGTCAAGCCAAGATGTTTGGCCACCGCTTTCAGCGTTACGCGGTCCTCGCTTGTTTTTGCCGGTTTGGGAGTCTTCATGAAGTCGGTCTGCGCTTTCCGTTGCGCTCCACGGGCATACGCTTAGAAGCGTCAGGGACTTTCACGCTGATATGCCTTTGCACCAGACGGATGTTCCGCGAGGTTGTGCAGCAATTCTAGCCCACATGGGAGCCTTTGGTCCGGCGGCGGCCACGCTCGGGCAGCGCCAGACCGGTACCCGCAACCACTCGCACGCCCGCAATCGTGTCCCTCGCGGTAACGTTAACGTGCGTCTCTGCAAGCGGTTACGGTTGCGCAGCGCCTTCTGTGCGGACCTTTCGGGAGACCCTCCCATAGGCCCTTGAAAGCACTGAGGATATCGGTATTTTCTCCTTGACAGGCAGCTGCTCCCCGATTGAAAAACGCTGCTCGGGCCTTTCGGTTCTCCAAACTCCGAAAAACGGCGCCGGTTGAATTAGAGCGACCGCAACGTGAGCCGCGCCTCATAATTAGCAATCCCGCTTGGAATTTGTCGCAGGCCAGCGCCGGAATTAGCTCCCGCCGGTGGCCTTCGGGGCTTCGGTCGCAGCGTGCTTCACTTCGCCGTATCGCCCGGCGAGCCACGCGCGAGCCTCTTCCGGTTTGTAATCGAACGGACCCATCCCGCCGCGGTACGCGATGCGGCCATTGTCAATGATGTAGATGCGCTCCGGCCACGCCGCATACGCATCATTCGCTGCATTCGACATATCGTCGATCCCGAAGGGTACCGGATACTTGAACCGCTTCACAAAGTCATTGGCAATCTCCACGCGCTGCGCCAGGGTCTTCGGTTGCGCGTAGCAGACATCTTCCTTCACGTTCGATTTCATCTGCCACTCGTCGGTGGGGTGCGCTTCGCGCACGTACACGGTCAGAAAGTCCGCGTGATCTTTATAGTCGTTATAAAGCTGAACCACGTCCCCGACGTGGCGTCGGAACGGCGGTCAAGTGTAGCTCCCGAAGATAATCACCAGCGGCCTCGCCCCAGTCCGCTCCCGGATGTGAAAATGCCGCTGCCCGTCCAGCGCCAGCAGCTTGGCGTCGGGTGCTTCATCGCCCACTTTCAGGTGACCACGATGCATGTGCGGCAACGCATACCGCACCATGTAGACGGCATCCTTCGGGCCGCCGGCAAGATAACTGAGCCCCGCAAAGGCCACCACAGTCAGGCCGCCCAGCAAGATTCCCGCCCATTTGAAAAACTTCTTCACAAAAAACCGCCCAGCTCCTCCAAAGTGTCGTGCGAGCTTATTAGAACCTGCGCGTGTGAGACATAGTGCTTTTGTGTTAGTGGGCGGCAACAGCGCTGGCTGAAAACACCCTTCACGACCGCCCGTCCTTCTTCAGCAGCTCCGCGCGGTTCTCCTGGTACCGCTTCAGCGACTTCTCGATTACGGAAAGCGCTGCATATGCCGGCCGGATCTCTTCCACCTGCACTTGTTTTCCCTCGAGCTGCTTGTAATCCTGGAAGAAACGCTTCAGCACCAGAAGCCGGTGCGCCGGCAAATCCCGTGCTTCCAGGTAATTGCTGAACTCCGGATCGTTCGTTGCCACCGCGATGATTTTATCGTCCGTCGCGCCCGAGTCAATCATCGTCATCAGCCCAATTGCCCGCGCTTTGATGAGCGCCAATGGTTGCACGGGCTCTTGGCACAGCACCAGCACATCCAGAGGATCGTTGTCCTCTGCGTATGTTTGCGGGATAAATCCGTAGTTCGCCGGATAAAACACAGCCGAGTGGATGATGCGGTCCACCTTTAACAGCCCGGTCTGCTTGTCCAACTCGTATTTAACGTTCGACCCCAGCGGAATCTCAATGACCGATTGGAAATCTCGTGGAAGCTCTTTGCCCGGAGAAACGTCGTGCCACGCGTGCAGCAATCTTGTCCTCGCTTGACGGATGAAGGTAAGAACGGAGTCCTACTCTATTATGGCCTGAGACGCCGCGCTGCGGTAGGCGCTCTAGCCCTGTTTGCCGCCCCTGCTCCGCGACAAACCCGTGATACCATGCCCGCACCTTGAGGGAACCTTTTGCGCTTGGAAGCCGTAATAATCTATAGAGAGCAATTCCGCGAGGTGGCCTGTGTTTTGCGATAAGTGCGGCAGCACACTGAATCCCGGCGCTCAGTACTGCAACGTCTGTGGCAAGCAAGTCATTCAGCCTGCGGGGCCGGTGCCCTCCTCGGCTGCGCCGCAGCCCGTAGCGCCCCAGGACCGCGTCCGCCGCAATCTGCAATTGCTGATGTTCCTGTGGCTCGCCTACGGCGTCATTCGGCTGCTCGGCGTCTTCTGGTTGCTCATCTTTGGCCGCGTCATCCTGCCCGGATTCCTGGGCCCATGGAGTCACTGGACCATGATGAGCAGCTGGAACTGGTTCCTTCCGCTTGGGCTGCTCTCCGCCGGATTTTTCGCTGCCGCTTTTGCCGCTGCGTACCTGCTGCTCGCCTGGTCCCTCTATGAAAAGCGTCCTTGGGCACGCGGCTACGGTATCATTCTCGGTTTTCTAGTGCTCTTTCACGTTCCCTTCGGCACTGCCCTCGGCATTTACACTCTCTGGGTCTTGCTGCCGGACACTTCCCGCCGCGAGTACCACGAGCTCGCCCGCGCATGATCAGAGCAGGAAGAAGGAGCGAGGTATACAGGCGGGAGCAAAGGGGCAGAGGGTGTAAGGACTGCTGTTTGCGTACGCTTTCCTATCCTCTTCATTCTTCCTCACCGGCCTCGATCTCTCGCACATCCTCCTTTGTTGCCCGCTGCAATTCCTTCCGGATAACGTCCGAGCTGAATCCCGCTCGCAATAAAGACCGGTAGACGGACGCAATCTTTTTCTCGTCAATTCCCCCCCGCAATAACTTCAGTTTCCGCTCGATCCGTTGCCGCACCATCGTGGCCTCGTCCGTTTCCTCCGCGTTGGCTTCCAGCGCCGCCTCGATATGTTTGTCTTGCACACCGCGCGCGCGTAACTCCCGCGCAATTCGGAATTGTCCCTGCTTCCGCGACTGCGCACGCTGGCGCGCAAATTGATTCGCGTAGCGCGCGTCGTCAATCAGCCCCTCGCCCTTCAGCCGGTCCACCACGTTCCGGATGAGCTTGTCGTCCCCGCATCGCCGCAGCAGCGCCTTCTTCATCTCCATCACGGAGTGCGCCCGCCGCATCAATATCCTGATGGCCGCCTCATACAGCGCTGCTTCCGACTCGATCTGTCGTGGTCTGCCGAACATCGGGGCAAGCATAGAGGCACGCTCCGAAGGACGCAAGCGCTGCGCCGCCCTCTGCATGATTCGTCGGATTCCGGTTCGAATCTGGTCGGGCGCCTTACACCTGCGCCTTCGTTGACGCCTTAGTTGAGGTTGGATAACGCGGACTCGATGCTTTCAACCCGCTGCTCGACAACGGCGGCCTCGTCATTCCGGCCAAGCCGCCGAAGAGCTTGCGCTTCCGCGATGAGTTCGCGCACAAGATGTCGGCTGCTGGGCCCGAACTGCTGTTCCGTCAACGGAACCAAGCGAGCGTGGCACGCAGCGGCCTTCTCCGCGATCCCCCAGTTGTCATAAAGAGTGCAAAGGCCGCTCAGCGGTTCGGCGACCCGGCTGTCGTTCGGTCCATACAGTGTTTTGTAAATCTTCACTACCCGCAGGAGCGTCGTCTCGCCCTTAACGAAATCCTTCTGCGCGGCGTAAATATGCGCCAGCGCGCGCAGATCCCCCGCAACAGCGGTGCTATTTTCCCCGTAAGTTTTCTGGTTTAGGTCGACCGCCCGGTCAAAATACGTCTCCGACGCTGCGAAGTTCGTCTGCGCCAGCGCGGTCATCGCAAGATTCTCGAGCGCAGGGATTACCAGCGGATGCTGCGCCCCGTACAGCCTTTCCGCAGTGTCAAGTTGTTGCCGAAAAGCCTCCTCGGCTTGTTTATAGTCAAGGTGCGAAGCATAGACCGTTCCCAGTTGCCCGATCGCTTCCGGTAGCCGTTCGTCCTGGGGTTGCATGCTCTTGGCGAGCGCGACCGCCTGCCGGGCCGACGTTTGCGCCGCTTCGAACTGATCGTTCTGCAGCGCTTGCACGCTCGCTTGCAGGGCCTCCCGAAAAGCCGCATCAAGATTCCGCGTTTTCACACTCCCAGCGAAACCGGCTCCCTGATTTTCGGCCTGGGCCGGAGTGGCCTTCGACCGGGGACAATGCACGGCCAGAATCAAACCGAAACCGACAAAGAAGCTCAACGTTGCTTTGCTGGGCATAAGGGCCTCCAAACCGGATCACTTCTGGACACACCAATAGCGTCTTCTCGAAAACCCTGCTTGAAAATGCGAGTGCCTGCGAAACTCTATTTCCGCGCGAACCGCTCGAAGTCCGCCATCTGTCGCTCCATCTCCTCGCGCGCTGCGTCGGATGCGGAACGTATACCCTGGATGCGCAGCCGGAACTCGTCCGGGTTGGACGCCCTCATCAGGGCTTCCTCGATGGTGATGAGCTGCTTGGTGTACAGGTCGAAGAGCGACTGATCGAAAGTCTGCATGCCGTACTGCGAAGTCCCTGCCGCAATCGCATCGTGAATCAGCCGCGTCTTGTCCGGGTTGATGATGCAATCCCGGATGTACGCCGTGCAGATCATCACTTCCACGGCGGGCACGCGGCCCTGATCGTCGGCGCGGCGCACTAGCCGCTGCGAAATCACCGCCTTCAGGGTCGCGGCAAGCTGCAACCGGATCTGCTTCTGCTCTGGCGGTGGAAAAACCGCGATGATGCGTTGAATCGTTTCCGTCGCATCCAGCGTGTGCAACGTCGAGAAAACCAGGTGGCCCGTTTCCGCCGCCAGCAGAGCCGTCGAAATCGTTTCCAGGTCGCGCATTTCGCCGACCAGAATCACGTCAGGGTCCTGGCGCAAAGCCGCGCGCAGCGCCGTCGAGAAATTCGCCGTATCCACTTCCACTTCACGTTGATTGATGAAGCTACGCTTGTCGCGGTGCAGAAACTCGATCGGATCTTCAATCGTGATCAGGTGGTCCGAGCGCGTCGCATTGATGCGGTCGATCATCGCCGCCAGCGTCGTCGATTTACCGGAACCCGTCGTCCCCGTCACCAGCACCAGCCCGCGCTGCTCTTCGCAAATCTTGTTGATTACCGCCGGCAGATTCAGTTCATCCGCCGTTCGAATCTTCGTCGGAATCACGCGCAGCACCATTCCCACGTTGCCCCGCTGCTGGAACACGTTCACGCGGAAACGCCCCAGTCCAGCCACGCCGTACGCCATGTCCAGCTCCGCCGTCTCCTTGAATTTCTGCTTCTGGCGGTTCGTCATCATGCTGAACGCCATGGAAAGCATTTCTTCCGGCGTAATGCGCGCCACATCGGTCAGCGCGGTGAGCAGTCCATCCACGCGAAGATACGGATGGTTGCCCACTTTCAAGTGCAAGTCGGACGCTTTGTTCTCGACTGCGCGGCGCAAAAGATCGTCAATGCTCAGTGCCATAAGGGAGTGCTCGATTTTCCTTGATCGGTAACCCGGCGGGCCAAAACGCCGCCAGGCGCCGGGACTCGTGGTCCGCCCGATTCGGCCTCAGCCGACAGTAGCACCGCCGCGAAAGGCTCCACAAGAAAGCTGAACCAAGGGGTCGCGCGCTGGTTACCTGTGCGCAAGGACAGGTTGGTGCTCATCTTGCCGACGGGATCGGCGACTCCGCATCGCCATTCGAATCGCGGCTAGGCAGGCTTCTTTCCGTATAGCGAATCGTAGATCAGTCCCGCCAGGAACCCGCCCGCAAGGGGACCCACCCAGTAGATTCCTTGGCTGTTCCAATGGGAACTCGCCAGCGCCGGACCGAAGGACCGCGCCGGATTCAGCGCCGCCCCGGTGAACGGCCCCGCCAGCAAAATGCCGATTGTATACGTCAGTCCGACCGCCCATCCGACGTACGGACGCGCGTCGCGGTTCTCGTCCGCTGCGCCGGCGAAGAAGACCAGCACCAGGAAGAACGTCACGATGGCTTCCAACGCCATCGCCGGCAGCCGCGTGAAGTCGGCCACCAGTTGCGGAGTCCCCCCCAGCGTGGTGCGCCAGGTGTCGTCCGGCACGATCCAGCGCAGCAGATACGCTGCGGCCGCCGCTCCCAACAGTTGTGCCACCCAATAGCCGACCACTTCCAGCGTGTTCAGCCGGCGCGTCACCCAGAAGCCGATCGTCACCGCGGGATTGAAGTGTCCTCCGGAGATGTGCGCCAGCGCCGTATACAGGATCGCCACCGCCAGTCCTTCAGCAAAGGCTTCTCCGAGCAGTCCGCTGCCTGCGCCGTGTAGGAACTGATTGGCGCAGGCCACGCCGACTCCGAAGAACACCAAAGCGAACGTCCCCAGAAATTCCGCCGAAAGCTTCTGCGGGATGCTAGACATCCGGAAATCCTCCTGGACGACACCTCGATGAAGAGGGAATTGCCGGTCAGGATTTTAGCAAAAGAAGGCCAACCAGGCTTGCGCGATAGAAGGAACCCCTAAATACCGCCTCGATCGGTGCCCGCGAGTTGCGTCAGTGCGCTGCGGCGACCGGCGCGTTCACCGGCGTCAGCCAGTTGTGGCGGTCGGGTTTTGTGCCGCTCGTGACCGCGAAGAATTCCTCTTGCAGCTTGCGCGTAATCGGCCCCGCCACGCCTTTTCCGACCTGGATGTGATCGACGGAACGTATCGGCGTGATCTCCACGGCAGTGCCCACAAAAAACACTTCGTCCGCGATGTACAGCATCTCGCGGGGAATCACCGTTTCCTTCACCGTGATGCCCAGGTCCTCCGCAAGTGTCGTCACCGCATCGCGCGTGATGCCGGGAAGAATGCTGGTCGATAGGGGCGGCGTGTACAGCACGCCCTCATGCACCAGAAACACGTTCATCCCGGAACCTTCGCTTACGTGCCCGTCCGCGTCGAGTGCGATGCCTTCCGCGTACCCGTTGAACTGCGCTTCCATGCGGATGAGCTGCGAGTTCATGTAATTTGCCGCGGCTTTGGACATCGCGGGAAGGGTATTCGGCGCAATCCGCGTCCACGAACTCACGCCGATGTCTACGCCCTTCGAGAGCGCGTCTGGCCCCAGATACGCGCCCCACGCCCAGCAGGCCATGTAAATATCGATCGGCGAATTCAGCGGATTCACGCCGACCTCGCCGTAGCCCCGCAGCACGATGGGCTTCACGTAGCAGGCATTCAGCTTGTTGAGGCGAACCACCTCGCAGGCAATGTTGGCGAAATCCTCGACGGAGTGCGGCAGCTCCATCCGGTAAATCCGCGCCGAATTGATCAAGCGCTGCATGTGCTCGCGCACCCGGAAAATCGCCGGGCCCTGCTTCGTTTCGTAGCAGCGTATCCCTTCGAACACCGCCGAGCCGTAACTCACCACGTGAGACAGCACGTGGAGCTTGGCGTCATCCCAGTTGATCCATTTTCCGTTGTGCCAGATTTTCTCGGTCTTCTGAATGGGCATGACGTTGCTCCCTCTTCCGTTTTGTCGCGCGAATCGCTCTGAAAATGCAGAATACGGCACGCGCTCTGGGCCGTCAATTTATTGTGTGCGAACCGCCAGCGGGCTCCAAAACCAAATTGGCGCCATGCGCACGAACTGCGAAACGGCTCACTGGTTTGCCTGATTCGCCTTTTGCGCGGCCTTTTCCATCTGCTGCAGCTGGTCGAGGAAATGCGAGTTCGACTGCGCCTTCAAAATTAAATCGCCGTTGTGCAGCTCCCACATTCCCAAAAGGATGAACGGCAGAACCGTTGACAGCGCAATCAGTTTTGCCCGCCGCGGAATCTTCGCTTCCGGCTCCCACCGGAAGAGTTGTGCCGACACAATAAACGTAAGAAGGGCCCACACCGCGAGCGAGATCAGCGCAATGCGAACCGTCCATAAAGAAGCCGCTCGGAAAGTAGCCTCGATAAGCCCCGAGACAAGATAGGTGGCGGGCAGAAACAAGCCGATTTTCTGCACAACTCGTGGAAGGTAAAGCAACGGAACCGTCGCGCCGGAAAGGAAAATCAGCGGCAGCCAGATCAGCTGGTTGATGATCTGCGTTTCCTGCATCGTGTTCGTCACGCTCGCCACCACCAGTCCCATCGAACCGAAAGAAATTGTTCCGATTCCCACCAGAACCAGAAGCGTCACAACATCCCCCAGGCTCGGCACGTGAAACACAAAGCGTGCCAACAGCAACTCGACGATCACCGTCGGAAAGGTCAGCACGAAGCTGGCCAGGATGCTGGACATCAACATGTCGCTCGCCGTCACAGGCGTAACGTGGAAACGGCGAAGGATTCCTTGCTCGCGGAACGACACCAGCGCGGCGCTCAATCCCCAGAAACTGCCCATCACGTTGAGCGCCAGCACCTCTCCCAGAAGGTAGCTCACCGCGTGCGGTTCGCCTTTGGCGAACACTCCGGAATACAAAAAGAAAAATCCCAGCGGCATGATCACGCTGAAAAAGAAAAACATTTTGTTGCGCAGCGCCAGCAGCATGCGCGTCCGGGTCAGCGTGGCAAGATTATTCAATCGCGAAGCCTCCTGCCGGTCAGCTCGATGAAAACATCCTCTAGGGAAGGAGTCGAAATTTCCAGGCTGACCAGCTCATTGTTCTGAGCTTCCAGATGTTTCACCAGAGCCACGATGGCCTGTGGGGGCCGGTGGCAATGCAGCACGTATAGGCCGTTTATGGCACGGCAATCCGCCACGCCCTCCAGTTGCTTCAGCGTGGCGTCCGATTCGGGCCTGGCCAGGCGAACCTCCAAGCGCGTCTTGTCCGCGGAGCTCTGCTTCAACTCGCGGGGAGTACCTTCCGCGATCACTTTGCCGTGGTCGACGATAGCCACGCGATCGCAGAGGCGCTCCGCTTCTTCGATGTAGTGCGTGGTCAGCACGATGGTCTTTTTCTCGCCGCGCAACTCCTCGATGATGTCGTAGATTTCGCGGCGAACCTGCGGATCGAGTCCCGCGGTCGGCTCATCGAGAAAGAGGACTTTCGGATCGTTCAGCAGAGCCATGGCCAGGGCCAGGCGCTGTTTCTGCCCGCCGGAGAGCTCCGAATAGAACGCATGGCGTTTTTCCTCGAGGCCGAACCGCTTGAGCAGTTCCTCGGGCGGGCGCCTGCGCCGATAAAACCCGGCGAAGAGCCGCAACGCTTCCATTACGCGAATTTTATCGGGCAAATTGGTGGACTGTAGCGCGGCGCCGATCACCTGCTTCAGATCGTCGGGATTGCGCTGTGGATCGAAACCGCAAACCGATGCCTGGCCCCCATCCGCCGTGCGCAGGCCCTCCAGCACCTCAATCGTGCTGGTCTTGCCGGCGCCGTTTGGGCCCAGCAAGCCGAAAACTTCGCCCTCCTCGACATGGAAGCTTACGCCTCGCACGGCTTCCACGTTGCCATAGCGCTTGACGAGATTCTCGACCCTCAGAACTGGTTCTGGCATGGTTGGCGAACTATCAGAATACCGCAAGCAGCGGCCTGAACTGAAATCATCGACCGCGCAAGGGCCTTCGGCACACGCGCCGGCCGTTATCTAATTACGCAGACAGCCGCCAGTTATTTCGATTTGGAGCGCTTGCCGGATCCGGGCCGTTTCCAGAAGTGCCGCGCGAGGTCAACCCGCGACTCGATAAGCGTGACGCCCTCGCTTTCCAGCAGCTTGCGCTGTAGCGACGCGTACGGCTCGCGGATCAGCAATTTGCCGCGGTCACCGACGACGCGATGCCAGGGAATACCCTTTCCGGAAGGAGTCGCGGCCATGGCGCGGCCGGCTGTGCGGGCGCCGCCGCGCAGGCGGAGAATTCGAGCCACGGCCCCATACGTTAGAACCCGGCCGCGCGGAATTTGTTTCACCAGCCGATAGACGGGCTCCCAGGTGGTCATCGCAAACCCATTCTTTCTTGCGTTGGCAGCCGCGTTGAAATCTTCTAAGAATTTCCTTAGTCACAAAACAAGTGGAATTGGCCGCATTCGGGTTCGACAGATTAGCAGGGCTGCGCCGCTTGAAAAAGGCTGTTTTTTCCGGGCGCCTGCGGGCTCGGCGCGGATCATCGGTAAAATCAATGAAACGGAACAACGAAACGGATGGATTCTCACCGCGCGCGGAATGTATTTTTTTCGGGGTAACGCTTTAGATGCAACTTTTGCCGATAAAAAGCGTCTTATAATTGACAGCGTAGTGGAACGCAAATACACTACGCGGCAAAAGTCCGAAGCCTTGAGGTGAAGTCGTGGCTTTCGTGCGGCGAAAAGGAAATTCCTTCTACCTGGTGCACAACGTGCGCCGCGACGGCAAAGTGAAGCAGTTGCACCTTGCCCGCTTGGGGGAACGCGCGCGAATTACCGACGACGTGGTCCGCCAGGTATCAAAAAAGCATCCGTTCGTCGAGTTGAACTGGCGCTCGCTCCGCGAACAAGCCAACCACCAGGTGAATCTTGCCGATCCCAATTCTCCCGCCGTCCAGAAGTTGATTGCGACGCTGCGGGCATTGCATCTGGATTTGGCGGATCTGTTTCCGCCTCTTCTCCGGATTTCTGAACCACCCGCGGTGGCTCGGGAGCTGCTCGTGCAATTGCGGCTCTTGCAGTCCACGATTCAGGTGAAGCTCGATCAATTCGAGGCGCCGCAGGGCCGGTTCAGTAGTGCGTCTCCGCAAGGGCGGGGCGCCAGGGGGCGGGCATGACAAACATGGATACACTTCCACTTGATCCGAATAAGCGAAGCACAGACACGCTGGACTTCCAATCCTCGCTCCGGGCAAAGATCGTGGGCCAGGAAGAAGGGGTGCAGGCTCTGGTGGATTTGTACCAGGTGTTCTGCGCGGGGCTGAATTCGCCGGGGCGTCCAGTGGGCAACCTGCTGTTTCTGGGACCGACGGGATCGGGCAAGACGCGCATTGTGGAAGCGGCGGCGGAGATTCTGTTTGGAGACCCGCGGGCGGTGATCAAGGTGGATTGCGCGGAGTTCCAGCATTCGCATGAAATCGCCAAGCTG
>Ga0079220_10000068_pt1 | contig 20569 bp, 12 predicted proteins | sample GAAS100_FD_75071 | JGI IMG/M metagenome (GOLD analysis project Ga0079220, IMG submission 75071) | Agricultural soil microbial communities from Georgia to study Nitrogen management - GA AS100 | ecosystem: Environmental > Terrestrial > Soil > Agricultural land | place: USA: Georgia | collected... | reverse complement strand
GTCGTAAACAGGGTGAGCAACTGGCTGAGTATGAGACCGCCGACAATGGCAATACCGAGGGGACGGCGGAGTTCGGAGCCGACACCAGTATCGATGGCCAAAGGCAACGCACCGAGGAGGGCGGCCATAGTAGTCATGAGAATGGGCCGAAACCGGAGCAAGCAGGCCTGGTAGATGGCTTCGACAGGTGTTTTGCCCTGTTGGGTTTCCGCCTGGACGGCGAAGTCAATCATGAGGATAGCGTTCTTCTTCACAATGCCGATGAGAAGGATGATGCCGATGAGGGCGATGACGCTGAGTTCGGTGCCGGTGAGCATGAGAGCCAAAAGAGCGCCGATGCCGGCGGAGGGAAGGGTCGAGAGAATGGTGATGGGATGGATGTAGCTCTCGTACAGGATGCCGAGAATGATGTAGACCGCGCCGAGGGCGGTGATGATGAGAATGAACTCGGAAGCCTGAGAATCCTGGAAAGCTTGAGCGGTGCCCTGGAAACCGGCATGAACAGTGGGAGGCAGACCGATGTCCCGTTGCATTTGCTGAATCTTGGTGACGGCATCACCGAGGGCGGAGCCAGGAGCGAGGTTGAAAGAAAGCGTAATGGAGGGGTAGAGGCCCTGGTGATTGACGGAGAGGGAGGTATTGGCAGGCTCGTAGTGGGCAAGGGCGCTCAGAGGAACCAAATTGCCCTTGTTCGATGGGACATAAATGTGATGCAGACTCTCCGGGTCCTGCGTGTATTGCGGCAAGACCTCGAGGACGACGTGATATTGATTGAGGCCTTTGTAGATGTTGGAGACCTGGCGCTGTCCGAAAGCGTCGCCAAGAGTGTTGTCGATGTCCTGCACGGAGACGCCGAGACGCGCCGCGGAATCGCGATCGATCACCACGGTGCTTTGCAAACCGCGGACCTGCTGGTCGGTATTGACGTCGCGGAGTTCAGGGAGTTTGGCGAGGCGCTGCTGGAGAATAGGAGCCCAGTGGTTCAGGTCTTCGAGGTTTTCGGCTTGCAGAGTGTACTGATACTGGGCTCCGCCGAAACGGCCGCCCATCCTGAGGTCCTGATCGGCCTGCATGAAGAGCGCAGCGCCGGGAATTTTGGAGGCTTTGCGGCGGATCCTGGCAATGACCTGGTCGGCGCTGATCTTGCGCTCTTCGAGCGGCTTGAGCTGCGCAAACATGCGCGCGGAACTGGTGCCGCCCCCGCCGCCGGTGAAGGAAGTTACGGTGTCAATGGCGGGGTCCTGCAGGACGATATTGGTGAACTCGCGGAGCTTGTGTGACATCGACGCAAAAGAGATGTCCTGGTCACCCTGAATGTAGCCGCTGATGCGTCCGGTATCCTGCTGGGGGAAGAAGCCCTTTGGAATGGCTTTGTAGAGATAGGCGGTAAGGAAGACTGTCCCCAGGGTCACCAGCAAGACCGCGAACTGATGACGCAGCACGACGCGGAGAACGCGGTCATAGAGGCGAAGGACGGCGTTGAAAGCGCTCTCGAAAAAACGGTAGACAAAGTTGTGAGGACCATGTTCGTGGCGGAGGAAATGGGCGCAAAGCATGGGAGTGGCGGTGAGCGAAACAAACAGCGAGACACCGATAGCGACGCTGAGGGTAACGGCAAACTCACGGAAGAGACGGCCGACGATGCCGGTCATAAGCAGAATGGGGAGAAAAACGGCAACGAGAGACGTGCTCATGGAAAGCACGGTGAAGCCGATCTCGCGGGCGCCAAGCAAGGTAGCGGCGAATGGTTTCATGCCGTTTTCCATGTGGCGGGCAATGTTCTCAATGACGACGATGGCGTCATCAACGACAAATCCGGTGCAGATAGTGAGGGCCATCAGGGAAAGATTGTCGAGGCTGTAGTCGCAGAGGTACATCACGCCGAAGGTGCCGACGAGGGATAAGGGGACAGCAATGCTCGGGATGATGGTGGCCCAGGTGTTTCTGAGGAAGGCAAAAACGACGAGGATGACGAGAATGATGGCGATGAACAAGCTGCGTTCGACGTCGTGAACGGAGGCGCGGATGGTGATGGTGCGATCGCTGATGATGTTCAGGTGGAGCGAGGGAGAGATGGAAGCGCGAAGATCCGGGAGGATGGACTTGACGCGATCCACCGTTTCGATCATGTTGGCGCCAGACTGGCGGAAAATGGCGAGAATGACGGAAGGCTCGCCCCCGGAAAGACCGAGGTTGCGAGTATCCTCGACGGAATCGGCGACGTCGGCGACATCGCGCAAACGGACCGGGGCGCCGGCGTGTCCCCCGACGATAAGCGGACTGTATTCGTAGGCTTTGAAGATCTGATCGGTGTCGGTGATGGTCCAGGCGTGCCTGCCATCGGCGAGTTGGCCCTTGGCAAGATTCGCGTTGGCCGAGCGCAAGGCCTGGCGGATCTTTTCGAGGCTGAGTCCATAGCTGTTAACGAGATCCGGATTGACGCTGACGCGGACGGCCGGACGCGAACTGCCCCACACGAAGACCTGTCCGACTCCTTCCACCTGCGCCAGTTTTTGAGCGAGGATCGAGTCGGCAGCATCATAAATGGCCGAGCGAGAAACATTGGCGGAGGTGAGCGAAATCAGGAGAATTGGCGCGTCAGCGGGATTGATTTTGCGCCAATGGGGCTGGCTGGGAAGATCCGCGGGCAGATTGCTGCGCGCGGCGTTGATGGCAGCCTGGACGTCGCGGGCGGCGGCATCAATATTACGGTTGAGATCGAATTGAAGAACAATCGAAGTTTCGCTGAGACCGCTGGAAGAGGTCATCTGGGTGATGCCGGAAATGCGGCCAAACTGTCGTTCGAGAGGAGTCGCAACGGCGGAAGCCATGGTTTCGGGGCTGGCGCCAGGAAGGCTCGCGCCGACGGCGATGGTCGGGAAATCAATCTGCGGGAGAGGGGCCACGGGCAGGAACCGGAAGGCCACGGCACCGGAGAGAAGAATCGCCAGAGTGATGAGGGAGGTGGCGACGGGGCGGCGGATAAACGGCGCGGAGAAGTTGGAGGAGAAATTCACGATCAATCTCCAGGCGCGGTGTCTTCAACGATGTTGCCGATGTGGAAGGAGAAGCGGCGCGAGAGCCAGTCAAAAGCGAGATAGACGACGGGCGTGGTGTAGAGAGTAAGGATCTGGCTCAAGATAAGGCCCCCGACGATGGTGATGCCGAGGGGGCGGCGAAGTTCCTGGCCGACGCCGGAACCGAACGCCAAGGGCAAACCGGCAAGCAGAGCGGCCATAGTAGTCATCAAGATGGGGCGAAAGCGAAGCAGGCACGCTTCGTAAATAGCGTCGAGCGGCGACTTCCCTTCCTTGCGTTCGGCGTCGAGGGCAAAGTCGATCATCATGATGGCGTTTTTCTCGACGATGCCGATGAGGAGGATGATGCCGATGAGGGAGATGATGCTGAAGTCTTCATGGAAGAGAAGAAGCGCAAGGAGCGCGCCGACACCCGCGGAAGGAAGAGTCGAGAGAATGGTAATGGGGTGGATGTAGCTCTCGTAAAGGATGCCGAGGACGATGTAAACGGTGATCAGGGCCGCCAGAATGAGAATGGGCTCATTGCCGAGAGACTTGAGAAACGCTGCGGCAGTTCCCTGAAAAGAGGTTTGAATACTCGGCGGCATGCGGAGTTCGGACTTGGCGCCATCAATGGCAGTGACGGCTTCGCCGAGGGAAGCTCCGGGAGCAAGGTTGAAGGATAAGGTGACAACGGGAAACTGGCCCTGGTGATTGAGCGCAAGAGCGGCGGGACCAGTGTCCATGCGAGTGAACGCGCTGAGGGGAACCTGGGCGCCGGATGAAGAGCGCACGTAGATGTTCTTGAGGGAATCGGGATTCTGCTGAAACTGCGGATCCACTTCCATAACAACGTGGTATTGGTTGAGTTGGGTGTAAATGGTAGAGACCTGGCGCTGGCCGAAGGCGTCGTAGAGAGTGTTGTCAATGTCGGCGGGGAGAATGCCGAGGCGCGCCGCGGAGTCCCGGTCAATGGTCAGGTTGACGTGCAAGCCGCCGGTGAGCTGGTCGGTGGCAACGTCGCGAAGCTCCGGAAGACTTTTGAGTTTGTCGACAAAACGGGGAACCCAATAATTCAGCTCGTCGGCATCGACGTCTTCGAGGCTGTATTGAAACTGCGTGCGACTGATGCGGTCTTCGACGGAAAGATCCTGCACAGGCTGCATGAAGAGGGTGATGCCATCGATCCGGGCGAGTTCCGGCTGAAGGCGGCGGATGACGTCCGTTGCGCTGACTTTGCGCACATCGAGCGGCTTGAGATTGATTTGAATGCGCCCGGTGTTCATGGTGACGTTGGTGCCGTCGACGCCGATGAAGGACGAAAGGCTCTCGACGGCCGGGTCGTTTAAAATAACGTCGGCGAGGGACTGCTGGCGCTGAGCCATGGCCCTAAAGGAGATGTCCTGAGGAGCATCGGAAACGCCGAGGATGACTCCGGTGTCCTGGACGGGGAAAAAGCCCTTGGGCACGTAAATGTAAAGGAGGATGGTGCCGACGAGAGTGCCGATCGTTACGAGGAGGGTGGTGGTGCGGTAGCGCAAGACGACCTGCAGCGTGCGTCCGTAAAAGGCGATGATGCGGTCGAACATGCGGCCGGAGGCGCGGTAAAAGCGGCTTTGCTGCTCTTCGGTCTGATGGTGGAGCAGCTTGGCGCACATCATCGGAGTAAGGGTGAGCGAGACCATCGCGGAAACAAGAATGGTGACGGCCAGCGTGATGGCGAATTCGCGGAAGAGGCGACCAACAACCTCGCCCATGAACAACAGGGGAATAAGAACGGCGATGAGCGAAACGGTCAGGGAGAGAATCGTAAAGCCGATCTGCTCCGAGCCTTTCAAAGCGGCCTGCAAGGGTGAGTCGCCCGCTTCGATGTAACGGCTGATGTTCTCAATCATGACGATGGCATCGTCCACGACGAAACCAGTGGAGATGGTCAGCGCCATCAAAGTGAGATTGTTGAGGCTGAAACCCAGCAAATACATGACGGCGAACGTGCCGATAAGAGATAACGGCACGGCAAAACTCGGAATGATGGTGGCCCGGACGCTGCGCAAGAAGAGGAAGATCACCATCACAACCAAGGCGACGGTGAGCATGAGCTCGAACTGAACGTCGTGAACCGATGCCCGGATCGTGGTGGTGCGGTTCGTGAGCGTGGTTAGATCGATGGAAGCGGGCAACGAGGCCTTCAGCTGAGGAAGAATGCGCTGGACGCGATCGACGACGCTGATGATGTTGGCGCCGGGCTGCCGCTGAATATTGAGAATGACGGCGGGTTCGCGGTTGGCCCACGCGGCTTGCTGGGTGTTCTCAACGCCGTCGATGACGGTAGCGATGTCGGTGAGGTGGACGGGCGCGCCGTTGCGGTAAGCGATGATTATCGAGCGATAGCCGGCGCTGGAAATGAGTTGGTCGTTGGCGCCAATCGTGAACGCCTGATGCGGCCCCTCAAAAGTTCCCTTGGCCTGATTGACGTTGGCAGTGCCGAGGGCGGTTCGCACGTCTTCAAGACTCAGGCCGTAGGACGCGAGGGCAGTAGGATTGGCCTGGATGCGAACGGCGGGGCGCTGCCCTCCGCTGATGCTGACCAGGCCGACTCCAGGAAGCTGGGAAATTTTCTGAGCCAGATTGGTGTCTACAAGGTCCTCGACCTTGGAGAGCGGCAAGGACCGGGAAGTGAGAGCAAGCGTGAGAATGGGAGCGTCGGCGGGATTCACCTTGCTATAGATGGGAGGATTCGGAAGTCCCTGGGGAAGAAGATTTGAAGCGGAGTTAATAGCCGCCTGGACCTGCTGCTCGGCGACGTCGATATTGAGGTCGAGATTGAATTGGAGAGTGATCAGCGAGCTACCGAAGGAACTGGTCGAGGTCATCTGGTTAAGGCCGGGAATCTGGCCACACTGTCGCTCCAAAGGAGCGGTGACGGACGAGGCCATGACGTCGGGACTTGCGCCCGGATAGAAGGTCTGAATCTGAATGGTGGGGTAATCAACCTGCGGGAGCGCAGAAACCGGAAGCTGGCTGTATGCCACAAAACCAATGAGTAGGACGCCGACCATCAGGAGAGTGGTGGCGACCGGCCGCAGAATGAACGGCCGCGACGGACTCATTGCGGTTTGCCTCTCTTCGAGCCGGAAGGATTGCCGACGGCAGCGGGAGGAGTACGCGGCTTGGCGGGGGCTTCGCTCTCATCCTGGTCCGCGGCGTTTCCGGCAGGCGCAGTGTTGGGAACAACCTTGCTGCCGTCCTGCAACTTATCCTGGCCGTCGGTGACTACGACCTCGCCGGGGCGGAGGCCGTCGCTCAAACCCGTGGTGCCGCCGGCGGCCTCGGCAATGGTAACGGGACGAATCTGTACGACGTCTCCCTGGCCAACGACGTAGACGTAGGAGCCCTGGGGACCGCGTTGCACCGCGCCTGCGGGCACGAGGGTAAGGTTGCGCCGAAGGTCCACAAGCAGATGGACATTCACAAATTGGTTGGGGAAAAGAAGATTGTTTTCGTTGTTGAAGATGGATTTGAGCTTATAGGTTCCGGTGGTGGGATCGATTTGATTGTCGATGGTGAGGAGCTTGCCGTCGGCGATTTTCTCGGTGTTATCGCGGTCGTAGGCTTCCACGGTGAGCTGCGCGCCTTTGCGGATGCGCGAGTAGACTTGCGGAAGCTGGTCCTGCGGCAGCGTGAAAATCACGGAGATGGGCTGCAATTGCGTGATGACGACCAAGCCCGTGGCGTCGCTGGCATGAATGATGTTGCCGGGGTCGACAAGGCGGAGACCGACACGTCCGGAAATGGGGGCGGTAATGCGGCAATAGGTCAACTGGAGTTTCGCGTTGGCGATTTGTCCCTCGTCGGTCTTGATGGCGCCGTCGAACTGGCCGACGGAGGCGCGCTGGGTGTCGAGCTGCTGCTGGGGAATAACGCCTGCCTTGAACAGAAGCTGGAAGCGGTCGAGATTGATTTGCGCGTCGTTTCGCTGAGCAGTGTCTTTGGCGAGCTGGCCTTCGGCTTGTTCGAGCTGAACTTGAAAAGGACGAGGGTCGATTTCCGCGAGCAGGTCGCCCTGATGAACGAACTGGCCTTCGGTAAACGCGACGTTAATGAGCTGGCCATCGACGCGGCTGCGAACGGTGACAGTGTTCAAGGGAGTGGCCGTTCCCAACCCATTCAGAAAAACCGGAAGATCACCGCGTTGGGCCGTGGCGACGACGACGGGAGCGGCGAAATTAGCGCCGCCCGCTCCGCGGCCGCGAGGCGACCCGGCTGCGGGAGAAGCGGCGGAGTTTTCCGCGCTTCCGCGAGTGCTGCGGTAATACCAGAAACCGGCGGCAGCAAGGACGATAAGCGTAAGCCAGAGCCAGACCCGCTTGCCACGGCGGGGGGCGTGAGTGCGGTGCTCCTCCACGCGGCTGCCCGAATCGGGCAGGTCCAGTGATTTCAATTGGCTCATTCATCCGCTCCTGATCGAGGGTCGTTCGATTTCGAGCGAGCTTGCCGGGGGCAAGGCGGTCGCCGGGATACGCATCCTGCTGCGGCGCTCAGACGCAGCGCAAGTGGAAGCGCTTTGATACGCCTAAGTAGGACGGGATTTGCGGGAGAAAGGTTACGCCAGAAATTGGCCTGCAGGCCCGACCTAGAGAGAGGCAACACGCACCATCCACAGAATTTAGGATGCGGAGAGAGGCGGGCACGATTAGACTATGGCGCAACAATATTACGCGGATAGAGGCGGTAAAGGGGCGAGCGAAAGGAGACACGTATGTTCAAGGGCCTGATCGCAGGCGTTGTTATCGGCGTCCTCTTGGTTGCAGGAGCCGTGTACTTCTACTTCGCGACGGGTCACGCGCCGGTCGCCACGACTGCGCCGGATATGCCCTTCGAGCGAACGCTTGCACGAACCGCGCTGCACGCCTATCTGGATAAGCTGCCGCATACCGAGCCGACCATGCCGGCGGACGAGAACAACCTGCTGGAAGGGGCGAAGGTGTACACAGAAAACTGCGCGGTATGCCATGGACTTCCAGGGCAGAACCGGACCACGATTGCAGAGGGCATGTATCCAAGGCCGCCGCAGCTCTTTAAAGGGACGGGCGTGACCGATGACGATGCATGGGAGACGTACTGGAAGGCCGAGTCCGGCATACGGATGACGGGCATGCCCGGATTCAAGGGGAGATTGAGCGAGCAGCAGATCTGGCAGGTGACGCTTCTGCTGAAGAACGCCGATAAGATCAGCCCAGCCGTACGAGCCGCGCTTGCACCACCCACGGCAGCGACGAATGCGGAAACCAAAGAAGCTCCGAAGCGTTAAGTTACGCTCAGGCAGCGAGAAACCCTGAACAACGGCAAATTGAGCACATCGTCCGAGTGATTCTGATGGGCCTACAACGGCTCAACAGCGGTGACCAGTGTCACTGCGTTTCCAACACTGCCGCCAGAGACTAACTTTGGAGGCGGGACGATGGGCGGCGAAGCAGGAGACGGCTTGCTTGAAGTTTTGAAGCAAGAATTGTCGTTTCTGAAGAACGGCGGATACCGGCATCCAGACCACGCGCAGTGGCGCGCACAATACGTTTTTGAAGATTCTCCAACCTGCTTGAATTACGGTGATTCAGAGCGGTCGTGGCCGTGCAGCTACTGCCCGGTGTTCGCATTCGTGCCGCAGGAGGCGCAGCAGAAAGCCCGCCCGTGCCGCTACATCGCACTCAATGAGAAAGGCGAAACGCTGGATTCGCTGTACCGTTCGGCATCGCCGGAGGAAATTGAGGCGACCGTTGCAGCGTGGCTGGAACGGCAAATCGCGGGACTTGAACAGGAACACACGAAAGAGGCCTCGCGAGAGGCGGGAGCCTAATAAATGTTTGAGGCCTAGAATGTTCACGAAGTGCGCCAACCCGCAGTGCAACACTCGCTTTGAGTACCGCCTCGGCGGACGGTTTTACCGATTTCACCAGGGCGAACGCGCGCGCAGGTTCGAACCCAACACGCATTCCGTAGTTCACTTCTGGCTGTGCCCGGAATGTGCGGAGTTTTACGCGTTGGATTATGACGGAATCCATTGCGTGCTGGTCCAATCCACCGCGTACTGCACGGGAAGCCGCGACCTAGCCGCAGGTTCACGGAATTCGGAACCCGGAGAGGATTTTGGCGTGACGCTCATCGGCTCCGGGAAAGGAGCAGGGGCATGAGTCCGGCAACAAAAACTCAGTATTTATCCGCGCACAAAGAAATGGTGCACATCGGCAAGCGCAAGGACTTTGCCGGAAGAATCTGCCAGCTCGAACAAATGACGGCACGGCGCGCCTACGAAATCTTCGAAGGCAGAGGAAGAACGCATGGACACGACCTGCAGGATTGGTTCGAAGCCCAAGCAGAATTGTTCGTGCCGCTGGCGGGCGAACTCATCGAAGGGGAATACTCTTTGGAATGGAAGGCGGACGTCAACGGATTCCACTCGGCGGATTTCGAGGTACACGTTGATCCGAGACGGCTGGTGATTCTCGGACGAAGGATTGGCAAGGGCACGCCGGAGCAGAGCGAGCCAGCTTTGCGCTGTGACTCCGAAAAAGAAATTTATCAGGTTGTGGAACTGCCGGTGGAGGTAAATCCGGTGTTGGTAACGGCGCATGTCCGCGACGGTGTGCTCGGGGTTTTCCTTCTTAAGGCCGCCCATGCCCTGGCACGACGGGCCGCGGCAGCTTAAGGGGGAGATTGGCAAGCAGTTTTTCGGAGCGGTCAAGCGGAGAGGCCGAGCGCGGAGCGGCCCGAGTGTGATTTCGCTCACGTGGCAGTGTGATTTGGCGCGTGTTTAGTTGTTTTCGTGTCGTTCGCCGCAGAGGCGTCAGTTCCGCACAGCCCATAAATATCGTACTTTCAATTAGTTAGAACCCGGGCGAATGGCGGGCCAATGTTGGCCCTTCTGGCTGACGGGTTGCTCACCTCTCGGTTGGGTCGAGTTAACGGATTCGAGTTAACGGCCCCGGGGGAAAACATGCACGTACCATATGGGCTGGAAATCATCGAGGACTGCCAGGCCTGCCGGCTGCAGAAAAATTCGTTTTTCTGCAATCTTCCCGCGGGTAGCACCAAGGCCATTGACGACGCTAAGTATACGAACGCCTATCCGTCCGGAGCGCTGCTCTTTGTCGAAGGGCAGGCGGCGCGGGGAATCTGGATTCTGTGCAAAGGTCAGGCAAAACTGACGACGACGTCGCCGGAAGGCAAAACGGTGATCGTACGGATCGCGCAAGCGGGTGAACTGCTCGGGTTGCAGGCCACGCTCTCGGGCGAGCCGTACGAACTCACGGCACAAACACTGGAACCCTGCCAAGTGGCGTTTTTACGCAAGGACGACTTCTTGAAGCTGATTCGGGAGCATCCGGAAGCCTGCGAGCGGGCTCTACGTGAGCTGAGCCACTATTACAAGGACGCGTTTCACCAGATTCGCTTCCTGGGGCTATCGAAGTCCGCGACGGAGAAACTGGCGCGCTTTCTGGTGCAATATTCGACGCGCGGACATCAGACGGATCAGGGAATCCGCTTCACGCTGGGACTGACGCATGAAGAGATCGCGCAAATCGTCGGCGTGTCGCGCGAGACGGTGACGCGCTCCCTGACGGAATTGAAGGAAAAGACCATTATTGCCGTACATGGATCGTCGGTTGTGATTCGCGACAAGGCGGGATTGCTGCAGCTGGCCGCCGCGTGAGAGTTATTCGCCTGCGCGTTTCTATTGCCGCATCCGAAGCGCGTAGGAGCTCAAGACTTTCATATAGTTGCCGCGTTCGAAAGCGGCAGGATTCGAGACCGAGCTGTAGCTCATGTTTCCCTGCATTTGGCTCAGGGAATCGTAATCGTTTTCTACCATCCAGCGCGTCAAGTCCTGCAGAACCCGGCTGGCGTAGCGCGGCCCATTCTTGAGCAGCGCGGAAGTCATCATCGCCACGCCGGCGCCCGCCATAACGCACTTCAAAACGTCTTCGGCCGAATGAACACCGCCAGTTACCGCCAGGCTGGGCCGGACGCGACGGTACAAAATTGCCGTCCAGTGCAGCCTCAAGAGAAGTTCAGACGGTTCACTTAGGTTCAAGCGGGGAACCACTTCGAGATTCTCGATATCGAAGTCAGGCTGATAGAAGCGGTTGAACAGAACCAGCGCCTCGACGCCGGCTTGATCGAAGCGGTGAGCGATATTCGGGATCGAGCTGAAGAACGGCGTCATTTTAACGGCAACGGGCAGCTTGACGCGGGCTTTCAGGTCCCGCAGAAGTTCGCAGAAATCATCCTCGACGGATTGACCGGCGCGGTGCACGTCGGTCTCAACCGCGTAGAGGTTCAATTCGAGACCGTCCGCCCCGGCCTGCTCGATTTCGCGGGCATAGCGGATCCATCCGCCGGGAGTGGTTCCATTCAAGCTGGCCAATACCGGAACCGAAAGCCTGGACTTCGCGCGGCGAATCAGTTCGAGGTAACCATCCGGATTTGTGTTGTACTTTTCCAGGTCCGGCAGGTAGGTGATGGCTTCGGCAAATTCCTGCGCACCACGCCACAGATCCTCGTCCAACGCGACGCTCTCGAGGGTCAGCTGCTCTTCGAAAAGGGAAGGCAGGACGACAGCAGCAATGCCGGCGTCTTCCAAGCGCATGAGATTATCAAGCGATTCGGTGAGTGGAGAAGACGAAGCCACGAGCGGATTCTTGAGGGTGAAGCCCATGTATTGCGTGCGCAGATCCAGCATGGCTATTCCTCCGAATCGACGATTGCGCGGACGATGGCAGCTTCTCTGTCGCGGATTTCCGCAGGGCCCATTGGAGAAGGCGCCGCGGCGAAGTTTTCGTACGTCTTCCAACGCTGCGCGAGGTCTTCCTTGGCTTCGCGCATGAGTTCCCTGGCCGCCTCGGGATTACTGCGAACCAGCATGGAATAGCGCGCTTCTTCGTAAGCGTACTTTTCGAGCGGGATGCTCGGGGCGCGCGAATCGAGCTGCAGCGGATTGCAGCCTTCGCGCAAGAGCGCCGGGTTGTAGCGGAAGAGAGGCCAATAGCCGGAAAGCACCGCGGATTTCTGCTGGTTCATTCCATGCATCAGGTCGTAACCATGAGCGATGCAATGGCTGTAGGCGATCACGATGGACGGTCCCGGATGTTCTTCAGCTTCGAGGAGGGCCCTCACGGTTTGCGTGTCGCCGCCACCCATAGCCACGCGTGCCACGTAAACGTTTCCGTAACTCATCGCTTCCATGGCGAGATCTTTCTTGCCGGTGCGCTTGCCGCCAACCGCGAACTTGGCGACAGCCCCGCGGGGCGTGGCTTTGGACATCTGGCCGCCGGTATTGGAATACACTTCGGTGTCGAGAACCAGGACGTTGACCTTAAGACCCGTTCCCAGCACGTGGTCCAGGCCACCTGCGCCAATGTCGTAGGCCCAGCCGTCGCCGCCGACGATCCAGACGCTGCGTCGAACCAGGGAGTCGGCAAGGACCAGAAGATCCGCTGCTTCGGGCGAATTGATGGACCTCAGGCGCTGCTTCAGCGTAGCTACGCGCTCGCGCTGCGCGGCGATGCCGGCTTCGTCGGACTGACTCGCTTCGAGAATGCTCTGTGCGAGATCGGGTGGGACTTGAGCGGCCATTCGGACGAGCAGTTCGCGTGCATGGTTTGCTTGCTGATCTACGGCGAGCCTCATACCCAGGCCAAATTCGGCGTTGTCTTCAAAAAGCGAGTTAGCCCAAGCCGGACCGCGCCCTTGCGCGTTCCTGGCGTAAGGAGTGGTGGGTAGATTGGCGCCGTAGATGGACGAACAGCCGGTAGCGTTGGCGATCACCAAGCGGTCGCCGAAAAGTTGCGTGAGGAGCTTGATGTAAGGAGTCTCGCCGCAACCGGCGCAGGCTCCGGAAAATTCGAAGAGCGGCTGCAGAAGTTGAACGTCCTTTACTTGCGTGCGGGACAATTTTTCGCGATCAAATTCGGGCAGCGACAGGAAGAAGTCCCAGTTCTCACGCTCCGCGTCGCGAAGCGGCGCTTGTTCCTGCATATTGATGGCTTTGTGCTTGGCTTCGCTTTTGCTCTTCACCGGGCACACCTCGACGCAGAGAGAGCAACCGGTGCAGTCTTCAGGAGCCACTTGCAGCGTGTAGGCCAACGCTTCCATGCCACGCCAGCGCGGCTTTGCATGCTTAAATGCCGGTGGTGCGCCGCTCAGCGACTGGGGTTCATAAACCTTGGCCCGAATTACGGCGTGCGGACACACCAGGACGCACTTGCCGCATTGAATGCAAATCTGCTGATCCCAGACGGGAATTTCTTTGGCCAGGTTGCGCTTTTCCCATCGCGATGTGTCCGTGGGGAACGTCCCGTCGGGCGGCAGAGCGCTTACCGGCAACTCGTCGCCGCGCCCGGCAATAATCGTTCCCAGAAGTTCACGGACAAATTTAGGAGCGGCGGGCGAAACCGGCGGAAGCATGTCCAGCTTCGCCGTGATTTGCGACGGCACCTTGATTTCATGCAGATGCAGCAGCGACTGGTCCACGGCTTGAAAGTTCTTCTGCAGCACGGCTTCTCCGCGCTTCCCGTAGGTTCTTTGGATGGCTGCCTTGATCGCAGCGATTGCTTCTTCTCGCGGCAGGACTCCGCTGATGGCAAAAAAACACGTTTGCATGATGGTGTTGATACGGTTGCCCATCCCTGTAAGCTGCGCGACCTTGTAAGCGTCGATGGCGAAGACCTGCAGTCGCTTTTCGAGAATTTGTTTTTGCACGGTCAGCGGCAGATGTTCCCAGACGGCTGGTGGTTCGAACGGCGCGTTCAGCAAGAGCACGGCGCCTTGTTCGGCACGCGAGAGGACGTCCATGCGCTCCAGGAAAGAAAACTGGTGACAGCCGATGAAATTGGCCTTTTGAATGAGGTAGGTTGAACGAATCGGCTCCGGCCCGAAGCGCAAGTGCGAGACGGTGATGGAGCCGGCTTTCTTCGAGTCGTAGACGAAGTAGCCCTGTGCGTGGCGGCCGGGAAGATCGCCGATAATCTTGATGGAGTTCTTGTTGGCGCCGACGGTTCCGTCCGAACCCAGCCCGAAGAAGAGCGCGCGCGTGGTCCTGGGACTCTCGGTGTGAAACTGTTCGTCAACGTGCAGACTCAGCTTGGTGACATCGTCGCATATGCCGACCGTAAAATGTTTGCGCGGCGGCTGTTTTGCCAGTTCGTCAAACACCACTTTGGCCATAGCGGGAGTAAATTCCTTGGAGGATAGTCCATATCGTCCGCCGATCACGCGCGCGCTGCGCTGGAGTTCTTCCAGCGCGGCGACTACGTCCAGACAAAGCGGTTCGGCGACTCCGCCGGGTTCCTTGGTGCGATCCAGCACGGCAATGCTGTTGGCTGATGTGGGCAGGGCCGCCGCAAACGCGGACACGTCGAAGGGACGGTAGAGGCGCACCTTCAGCAATCCAACGCGCTGGCCATCGCTGACAAGACGGTCGACCACTTCTTCCACCGCTCCCGCAGCAGAGCCCATCAGGACAATCACGCGTTCGGCATCCAAGGCTCCGTAGTAGTCAAAAAGCTGATATTGCCGGCCAGTTCGGTTAGCAAAACGATTCATCGCGTGCTGCACGATTTCCGGGCATGCCAAATAGAAAGGGTTGCAAGCCTCGCGAGCCTGGAAGAAGACGTCGGGGTTTTGCGCCGTGCCGCGTAACACGGGCCGCTCCGGATTCAGCGCGCGGGCCCGGTGCTTCCTGATTTCATCCGCCGAAATCATTGCCCGCAGATCATCGTCCGAGAGCAATTGAATCTTGTTCAGTTCGTGAGAGGTGCGGAATCCGTCGAAGAAGTGCAAGAACGGGATGCGCGATTCGAGGGTAGCGGCGTGAGCGATCAGGGCGAAGTCGTGCGCTTCCTGAACAGAATTCGCCGCCAGCAGCGCGAAGCCGGTCTGCCGAGCGGCCATGACATCGCTGTGGTCTCCGAAAATAGAGAGGGCGTGCGTGGCAATGGTGCGCGCGGCGACGTGGATCACGGCAGGCGTCAGTTCACCGGCGATCTTGTACATGTTGGGGATCATCAACAGCAGGCCTTGGGAAGCCGTGAAGGTGGTGCCAAGGGCGCCGGTTTGCAATGCGCCGTGAAGGGCTCCCGCGGCGCCGCCTTCGCTCTGCATTTCAATCACTTGCGGAACAGAACCCCAAATGTTTTGGCGATTTTCGACCATCCATTGGTCCGCGAACTCGCCCATCGGCGATGCGGGCGTGATGGGGTAAATCGCGATGACCTCGCTGAGGCGGTACGCCACGTAGGCTGCCGCTTCATTGCCGTCCAGGATTGCCACGGGTCGCGCCATGAGGACCCCCTTTTTGCCTGGCAAGGCTACCGGAAGGAGGGCGGTGCCACGGTGACGTGCGGCATAAGCTTCTGTGACGCCTGTCACAGCCCCACTGCTCCCAGCAGCCCCAGAATTGGGGAGTCGCGGCATTCTCCTGGAAAATGGGAACAGCCGCGCTCCGAAGGGGCGGCAATGCCACCATCGGTCGGCCAGGAAAAGGAACTTTCCTCGAGTCCCAAGAAACGCGCGTTCCGAGCCAGATCGGAACAGCAAGCCGCCTCGGTTAATGCAAATTTCCGACTACAGGCGATTCGTCAAACCGAAGGCCGCTGGCGGACGTTCCTGGCGCTGCTCTCTCTGGCCGGGATTTCCGTTCATTTAGCTTTTCGCTACGCGTTCGCGCTTCCGACACGGATTACTGATGGCCCGCTGCTAGTGGTATTGCTGCTTGCCGGGGCTCCGCTGGTGTGGGAACTGGCGGCAAAGGCCTTCCGCCGTGAGTTCGGTTCGGACCTGCTGGCCGGAATTTCCATCGTGACGGCAACGCTTGAGCGCGAATACCTGGTCGCCGCGATTGTCGTGCTTATGCTCTCCGGCGGGACCGCTTTGGAGGCATTCGCCACGCGGCGTGCGTCTTCTGTGCTCGAAGCGCTCGCGAAGCGGATGCCGCAAGTCGCGCATCGGAAACAGAGCGGTGAGGTCATCGATGTAAAGCTCGAAGAGCTTGGCATCGGCGATCTGGTTGTGATCTGTCCCCACGAAGTGTGCCCCGCAGATGGCACCGTCGTCGAGGGTCAGGGACACATGAACGAGGCTTACCTCACGGGCGAACCCTTTGAACTGGATAAGACGCCCGGCTCAGCGGTGATTTCCGGAGCGCTAAACGGCGAAACCGCACTGGTTATGCGCGTGGAAAAACATCCGACGGATTCGCGCTACGCCCGCATCATGCGCGTGATGGAAGAAACCCAGCAGCGGCGGCCTAAGTTGCGACGGTTAGGCGACCAACTGGGTGCGTGGTACACGCCGCTGGCGATCGGAATCGCGATTCTTGCGTGGCTGCTCAGCGGCGAATCGCACCGGTTCCTGGCCGTTTTGGTGATTGCTACGCCTTGCCCGCTGCTGATTGCCATACCAGTGGCTGTGATTGGAGCCATTTCCCTGGCGGCGCGGCGGGGAATCATCGTTAAGAATCCGGCAGTGCTCGAGCAGATCGACAAGTGCCGCACGGCTATCTTCGACAAGACCGGCACGCTGACTTACGGCCAGCCTTTCCTTACGGACATTCTCTGCGCAGCAGGGATCGATGAAAAGGACATCCTACAGTTGACCGCTTCCCTAGAGCGCTATTCGAAGCATCCGCTTGCCCATGCAGTTCTGCAAGCCGCCCAGGAGGCCGGACTTCCCCTCGAAGCTGCGGAACAAATCAGCGAAAAACCTGGCCACGGCCTGAGCGGTACGATTCGCGGACTTGCGGTACGCATCACGGGCAGGAGCCAGGCCGGTCCGACCGCAGGGATCCCTGCTTACCAGGCCGGTCTTGAGTGTGTCGTGCTGCTCGATGGAAAATTCGCGGCGTTATTCCGATTTCATGACGCTCCACGCAAGGATGGGAGAAGCTTCATCTCGCATCTGTCTCCGCGCCACAATTTCGATCGGATCTTATTGGTTTCCGGCGACCGCGACGCGGAGGCGCGTTACCTGGCAAAGGCGGTAGGCATTCATGAAGTCCACGCCGGCAAGTCTCCAGAAGACAAGGTTCGGATCGTGCGGGAAGAAGCGCGACGCAGGAAAACGCTTTTCGTTGGCGACGGCATCAACGACGCTCCCGCCATGCAGGCCGCCACCGTAGGCATCGGCTTCGGCCAGGGCAGCGATGTTACGGCGGAGGCGGCCGACGCCGTGGTACTGGAATCGTCCCTGGGGAAGGTGGACGAGTTAATCCACATCGGGCGCAGGATGCGCAGAGTTGCCCTGCAAAGCGCGCTGGGGGGCATGGCACTGAGCGCTCTGGGGATGGGTGCGGCGGCGATGGGCCTGCTTCCGGCAATCAGTGGGGCGATTGGTCAGGAGTTGATCGACCTGCTGGCCGTTCTGAATGCAGTCCGCGTTGCCATTCCCTTCGGCGGGTTGCGCGATTTCTAGCGGGTGGAAAATCCTAACGCATTAAGGCGAGCACGGGGCAAGGAGCAGAGCAAACCACGGCGTGTGCTGTGGCGCGCGAGACATGCGTGGCGAAGGCCAGACGGTACTCGGCACTCCGCAGCCCCAGGACGAGCAGATCCGCCTTGTTCTCCCGCGCGTACCTGCATATTTCTTCCGCGGGATCTCCAAAACGGACCACAGCTTCCGCGATTCGCGACTTTTGTTGCTGGGTTATGCTTGCGCGCAATTTGTCTTCCGCTTCGGACCTGAGCTGTTCAGGATTGCGTTCCGGCGACGGAGATTTGATGACGTGAAGGAGGCTTACGCGGGCGTCCTGCAGTTCAGCAAGCATGAGCGTGCAGGGAATGGCTTCCATGGAAGCTGACCCAAAATCGGTCGCCACAACAATCCGGGCAGTTCGGGGAACCTGGCCATCCTTGAGCACTCCGGGACCGACGGTCAACACGGGACAATGCGCGCGCCGAAAAATTTCTTCCGCCACGGATCCCATCAGGAAACGTCGCAGCCCGGTGCGACCGTGCGTTCCGACTACGATCAATTGGACGTCTAAATCCTCGACCAGGTGCGTCGCTTCCTGCCACACCTCTCCCCGCCGCAAGACCGTCTCGTGAGGAATGCCGGCCAATTGTGCGTGCAGGGCTTCCAGTTGGCGGCGCGCTGCGTCTTCGGCGGCGTTTTCCACCACTGCCCAACCCTCCGGCGGAACGAAGCGGTATCCCGGCGATTCGATCACGTGAGCCACCAGAATCTTCGCCTCAAACTTCTCTGCCAGCGCCCGGACGTAGCGGAGCGCGGAATCCGAGGTAGGAGAAAAATCGGTCAGATAGAGGACGTTGCCCAGCTTGATCCGGACTGCTTCAGTGGCCGCCGTCATGGGATCGCCTCCCGCTGCGCCATACTGCCCGCACCGAGAAGCCCGCCTCAGTGACTGCAATCACATCGAAACGTGAGCGGCGACACTCCGTAGCGATCAGCGGCAATCTGCCTGGAAGCAGAGGTTCTGGCTGAAGAAAGGAATTACATGATTCTGGAAGCGTTCCGCTACTCGACTGGTGTGCGTTCCTTGATACACCTCAAAGCTGTTCGCGATTCCGTATCTGTCAAGAACATCGTGCAGCTTGGCGGTATCGGTCTTCAGGCGGTCCTGGTCGCCAACGTCGATTGCAATGGCCCGATATTGACGGAGGTTTCCGATGTACTGGTCGACGAATGCCAACGGCGCGTTGGCGGTCCACTTCGCAAGCACATCAAGCTGTACTTCGCCGTTTTTCACCGGAAGATCGAGGTAAAGCGGCGGGTTTTTTGGGTCGGGTGACCATGCCGCTGCCGAAGCAAGCTGAGCACGTTGAAAAAAGGCCAGCTTGGCCGAATCTTCGGGAGTCTTGACTGCCTCGAGCGCCTTTTCGTCTTCCGGATTGATTGAGGCCGGCGCGCGCGGAGACAAGCAACATGGACTCATAATGTAGAGGCTGCCGAATACGTCGGAATGCTTCATCCCGATGCGGGTCGCGCCGTAGCCGCCCATCGAGTGCCCCACGAGGCCGCGGCTCAGTCGATTCGGGATGGTGCGGTAGTGAGCGTCGATATAAGCGACCAGATCGTGCGCGACGAACCTCTCGAAATCCCCGGTGGTCACCGAACTCGAATACATCGAACCGTTATGGACGGTTTTGGAATCGGGGAGCACAACGATCATCTCTTTGGCGCCTTGCGCGAAGGCGCCTTCAATTGTTTGCGGCACGTGTATTTCGTGGGTCCATTGCTCGGCCCCGATGGAATAACCGTGCAGCGCGTAGACGACCGGGTAACGACGCGACTTCTCCTTCGCGTAGCTCGGCGGCAGGAACACAAAGACATCGCGGTCAACCGCGTCACCTTCCAGATTCCCCTCGAGCGACGTTCCGTGAACCTTGATGTCCTCCACAGCCATGGGTTTCGCGCTGGGAACCACCGGAGGCACTTCGGTCTGCACTTGCGCCAACGCTGGAAATGCCAGTGCAGAAGCGACCAGTGCAATCGCGGCGAGCAGTTTTCCTGTCTTCATTTGTGATCCCCCGGTAAGTTCATTGCTCGATCGAAACTACGGTTACCGACTTCGGTTCGAGTTTGAGAATTAGCTTTCCGCCTTGCGTGCTAACGGAAACTGGTTTGGGGATGACGGAATCGGGTGTGTCGAACGTGTTGACGCTGTCCACCTTCGGCGCGGTGAGCGTTTGCCCGGTGGCGGATTTCGCGGCACCGCCGGCCAGGCCGACTTCGATTTCTGCAGACTGATTGGGATCAACGTTTGTAACTTCGAGCCAGAGCTTGCCTGCAGCGTCCTTCGCGGCGATCGCGTCTAAGCGAGGCAAAGTGATGTCGCCATGCGTATAGCTGCCCGCATCGTAAGTAACCGGCACAAACGTGGCGTCCTGGAATGGCACGTACATCTTGAAGACGTAGTAGGTCGGGGTCAGCACCATCTTCTCTTTGTCCGTCATGATCATGGACTGCAGCACGTTGATCATTTGTGCGATGTTGGCCATACGGACGCGGTCGGCGTGGCGGGCAAAGATGTTCAAATTAAGAGCCGCCAAAACGGCGTCGCGCAGGCTGTTCTGCTGCACCAGGAATCCCTGGTGCGTGCCAGGCAGCGGAGCGTACCACGCACCCCATTCATCGACCACCAGCGCAATTTTTTTCCCGGGATCGTACTTGTCCATGATGGCCGAGTGCTTTTCGACCAGGCCATCCATATCCATAGTGGATTTGAGAATCTGTGCGTATTCGGTTTCGCCAAATCCTGTGGATTTGAATGCGGGCGGCCAGTTCACCACAGTGTAGGAGTGCATCGAAAGGCCGTCCATGTCCCAACTCCACTGGTGATGCTGGTAGGCCTTCATGATCGTTTCGGTCCATTCCGTCCATCGCGGTTCGCCGCCGCCGGGACCAACGGCAATCTTCAGCATCTGATTCCTGTCCTGCTGTTCGGGATTGTAGTTTCGGACGAAGCGGCTGTAGATCTTGAGCTGGCTCAAATAGTAGTCGGGCGTCATGTTGCCGCCGCAGTCCCAGCTTTCGTTGCCGAT
>Ga0079220_10000067_pt1 | contig 20581 bp, 7 predicted proteins | sample GAAS100_FD_75071 | JGI IMG/M metagenome (GOLD analysis project Ga0079220, IMG submission 75071) | Agricultural soil microbial communities from Georgia to study Nitrogen management - GA AS100 | ecosystem: Environmental > Terrestrial > Soil > Agricultural land | place: USA: Georgia | collected... | reverse complement strand
ACGCTTCGCCCGCTCCCGCCAGGTTGCTGAGCCTCATCTCCGCGTATTTTCGCGATAGCACCACGCCCGGGGCTCCGGCATGGAATGCCGCAAGCACCGCCGCCTTCACGTCCGAAGGCTGCGTGCGCTTTTCGTTCAGCGCCGTCGGTATATCGATATCGATTCCGGGATAAATGGAAGCGGCCGCGTTCACATCGTGCAGCGCGCGCCGCGTCTCGCGCGCTACATAATCCGCCGACATGCCTGCGGTCGGCAGCTTGTCGAGCGGCGCTTCGTGCTGGTAGCCCAGCAAATGGTAATGAAGATCGACGACTTCCTCGGGCGTGAAATCGCGGAACACCGTCGATTGAATATTCCTGATGTACTGTGCGAAACGCGGGCCGGCGCAATTGTTGTAAGGGCACGGCTTGATGAAGTCCGCGTTCTTTGCAAGCCGCGCGAAGTCTTGCTCCGCCTGGTAAAACGGGCTCATGGTCACCAGATGCATGATGTGCCAGCCGACTTGCGCTTTAGGATTGATGTCCTTCACGGTCTTGTACAGCAGCGCATAGACCTCTTCCTGGCTGCGAAACCAGAATTTTTCCCAAACGATGATCTCGGGAAACTCCGTGAGCAGCCTCCACAGCGAAACGAACGATCCGTTTCCCGACCCGCTCTCGGAACGCATCACCTCCTTCACCCACTGGCCCAGGGCCGTGTATCCGGCTTTCGCGCGCTCCACGTCGATTCCCTGCTTCGCCGCTTTCTCCGTGCAATATCTGCAGAAACAAAAAACCCTGCTGTCGCCCCTGAATCTTCCGAAGTGCGCCCCGATCACGTTGTTGAAGGGGCCCTGCCGCTCCGACTCCCACATCATGCCGTCCAGGTCGTTGTGCCGGAACCAGTCTTCGACCAGAGCGGACAGAAAATCGCGCGCGTTCGGATTATTCAGGCAAGTGCTGCCGCCCGCTTCTCCGTTGAGATCCACTTCCGCGATTTTCTCGAAGCCGGGCATGAGCCGCGGATTGTAGGCTTCTTCAAAAAGACAGTAGGTCTGCATGCCGCGCGCTTTCGCTTTGGGAATCACGCCGGCGAGAATATCGAATTCCCCCAGTTCCGGCGCGCGCACGTCCTGCAGCGGCGACTTGGCGCGGAACTCCGCGTGAAGCGCGGTGTAGCTTCCGCCGTGAATTTCGTCGTACTCCTGGACGCCATGATCCGGCAGCGGCTGCCCGGGAATCTGGCGCCCGGCAAGTCCGCGGCCATAGGTAAAGACCGTGGGCATTACCACGTTCACGCCGCCCTTCTCCTGAAGAACGTCGAGCACTTTTTCAACGCCCTCGTCCACGAAAGACCGGCCGCCGATCTGAATCGCGACGAACTTTTTTCCGCCGGCGGCAGCGACCGAAGAAGCCGCGGCTTGCGCGGCGGGCGGAAGGCCAGGCGCAGCGGGCGCGAATTTGTCGCCGAGCAGGGCGAGCAGCGGAAAAGCGGTCAAGCCTCTCAGGAAATCGCGCCGCGTGGAATCGTCGTGGGAATCGGGCCGGGAATCGAATTTGTCCATGAGGCACCTGTGAAAATACGGGCGGCGCGAGGCGGTTGCCGGGCGCAAGCGCGAACATTGTAAGCGAGAGCGGGGAAAATGCAAGCGCTTGCATTTTCTCGCCGTTCCGATACAGTGTCGCCCGTGCCCGCCGATGCCTTCTTGCTGGGGCCCTCGGCCGGCGCAACACGCGTCCCCACGGAGCACATTCATGCGACTGAAATTGTGCCTGGCAATTTGCTTCTCCTTTCTGCTTTCCAGCGCCGCCTTCGCGCAAACGCCACTGGCGCCCGCGCCGGCCCGCCACGTGGTGACCATTTCCCCTGCCGAGAGGCGCGGCAATGAACCGTCCATTGCGGTCGATCCGAATCATCCGGACCGCGTCGTGGCGGCATTCCAGCCGGCCACCATCGCTTACTCCACCGATGGCGCGCAGACGTTTGCCACCGCGCAACTGCCTCCCGTGGAAGGATGGCGCGGCGGCGGCGACGTGTCCGTCGCTTTCGACAACAAGGGCCGCGTGTATCTCGGCACGCTGCATTTTGACAAGCTCGGCAGCCAGTCATATTGGGCGCACGGCGGCGGCCGCAACGGAATTTTCGTGCGGCGATCGCTGGACGGCGGGAAGACCTGGGAGAAGGACGCCGCAACCGTGAAGGCATTTCAAGGCAACGAACCCGAAATTCAGTGGGAAGACATGCCGCGCGTCTTCGCCGATTCCCAACCGAAGAGTCCCTTCGCGGGAAACATTTACGTCGGCTGGATCGAATGGCAGCTCGACAAATCCATCATGCTGTTCGCGCGTTCGACGGATTCCGGCAAAACGTTTTCGCAGCCGATGCGCATCAGCACCCACGCCGGACTGCCGCGCGACGACAATGGCGGCCTGGTTGGATTCGTCGGAGTGGTTGGCGCAGACGGAACGATCTACGCGAGCTGGAACGACGGCAGCACGATAACGTTCACGGAATCGCGTGACGGCGGCAAATCGTTCGCGCCTTCGCGCGTGGCCATTGACGTCGCTCCTCCCTATTTCGGAGGAGCCGGCGGCATTCCCGGCGTTTCCCGGGCGATGGGCTTTCCGCAAATTGGAGTGGATGCGCGAACGGGGAAAAACGCGTCGCTATACCTGAGCTGGAGCGATTACCGCAACGGAGACGTGGACGTGTTCTGCGTCGCCTCCAGGGATCGCGGGAAGACATGGTCTCAACCGGTTCGCGTAAATAGCGATCCGATTCACGACGGCATCGACCAGTTTTTCCAATGGATGGCGGTGGATCCGGTAACCGGCGACGTTTACGTGCAGTTCTACGACCGCCGCGACGATCCGGCCAACCGCAAAACGGGCTTTACCTTGGCGCGCTCGACCGACGGCGGAAAATCGTTCGTCGACTACGCGTGGTCGGATTCGCCCTTTGAATCCCAAAACGCTTTTCTCGGCGATTACACCTGGCTCGCCGCCTACAACGGAAAAGTTTACGGGGCTTGGGCGGAATCCATGCCGGCGTCCGAGGAGTCACCGGCGGCCCCGACTCGGCCCGGACGCCCGCCGCGTGCCATGACCGTGGTGCGCGTGGGCTTTGCCGATTTCTCCGGCGTCAGGTGAAACGTGCTGGCCGCGTCCCGGAATTCCCAAATGATGAAAAGACTTTTTGCCCTTTGCGCCGCATTCGCTTGCCTGCCGCTGGCCTCAGCAAGTTTCGCTCAGGAGACGCCCGCGGCTCCGCAGTTCCGCGTTCAATTCGACAAAAGCGGAATCACCAGCCTGAAATTCGCGGGCGATAAATACGATACCGATTACATCGCCGATGAAGCCACGCTGGGCAACGTCCGCATTCGCTACAAAATGGGGGAAACGGAATGGCGGGATTTTTCCACCGCGGACGCGGCGAATCGTTATCAGCGCCTCCCCGATTTCCGCTCGCGGCGCGCCCTGCAGCAATTGAACATCATCTACAACCCACAAGCCTGGATCCGCAATGAATACTACGCCGATCTCGAATTGACGGAACGTTTTCGCGCGGAAGCCGACGCGCTGTACTGGACGATTTTTATCCGCAATCCGACGCACAAGCCGATCGTGCTGGGCGACGTGTTCCTGCCGCTTCCCTTCAACACCAGCAAGCGCTGGGACAAGGAAATCACTTATACGCAGCGCGTGGTGCAGCACGAATATATTTCCGGTCACGGTTCGCTCGTCTACTGGATGCGGCCCAACGGCGAAGGCCCGTACCTGGTGATGACCCCCGTTTCCAAGTGTCCGCTGTTCGAGCCCACGCGCAGCGAAATGAACTTCGCTCCGGCAAAGCTGGAATACGCGGAGCGCGGCGGCGTCTACATCCTTTCCGGGCGCAAAGGCGAAGAAGACCGGGAGCGCGGCGGCAACTGGCGCCAGCCGCAAACGATGCACACGCTGACGCCGACGAATTCCCAGCGCGACGGAATCACCTACGCTTTCAAGTTTCGCTGGGCCAAGGACTACGACGCGGTCCGCCAGATCCTGGTCGACGAAGGATTGCTCGATGTGAACGTCGTTCCGGGCATGACCGTTCCGGCCGGGGCGGAGGCGCAGGTCGCGATTCGCACGCGCAGCAAAATTGCTTCGGTGGAGGCGGAATTCCCGGAGCAAACGAACCTGAAGCCGCCCGAACGCCGGGGCGAAACGGCGATTTACCGCGTGACCTTCCGGCGACTGGGCGAAAACAAACTCACGGTGCACTTCGGCAGCGAGCAATACGCGATACTGGAATTTTTCGTGACCGAGCCGGTGGCCACGCTGATCAAGAAACGCGCGGCGTTTCTCGTCTCGCACCAGCAGCACCGCGATCCCGCGAAGTGGTACAACGGCCTGTTTTCCGAATGGGACATGAAGAAACAGGTGCTGCGCAGCCCCGACGACAAAGACGGGCTGGCGGACTACATTCTGGCGAGCGACGATCCCGCGCTCTGCAAAGCGCCCTACATCGCGGCAAAAAACATCGATTATCCCGACGAAAAAGAGATCGCGGCGGTCGAGTATTACCTGAAGAACTTCGTGTGGGGCAAGCTGCAGATGACCACGGAAGAGCCTTATCCATACGCGGTCTACGGCATCGACAACTGGAAGATCAACCGCGACAGCAAACCCGGCGACCGCTACGGCTGGGTGGACCACGTTTGGCGCGCTTACGACTATCCGCACATGGTGATGCTGTACTGGAGCATGTACCAGGTGGCCAAGCGGTATCCGCAACTCGTCCACTATCTCGACAAGGACGGCTACCTCGAACGCGCTTACGGCACCGCCCGCGCTTTTTACACTTATCCCTGGCAATTCGCGCACTGGTCCGCGAACGAAGTGGGCAACTACAACGAACTGATGATCGCCGATCTGATCAACGAGCTTGATGCCGTTGGCCGGCACGACGAAGCGGAAGTGCTGCGACGCGGCTGGGAAAGCAAGGTCGAGCACTTTGTCAACGACCAGCCGGACCTGTTCTACTCGGAATTTCCCTTCGATCCGACGGCGTTCGAGTCCACCGGGGCCCTTGCGCACTACGCGATCGAACAATTGAGAAATCCGAAGCGGACGCTGAAAGTAACGCCCGGTGACGTGGAACGCTTCACCGCGGAACAGCTGGCGTGCAACATCGCGACGCGCGGCTGGCTGGAACCGAATTACTGGCAGCTCGGGGTCGAAGGCAACATGCGCTACATGTCGCAGATGGGCGGGTGGTCGATCCTGGATTACGGCTTGTACTTTGCGAAGGACCCGTGGCCGTATCTGCGGCTGGGCTACGCGTCATTTCTCAGCTCCTGGGCGTTGATGAATACGGGAACGCCGGACACGAACTACGGCTACTGGTATCCCGGAAAAGAAAACGACGGCGGCGCAGGCAGCGCATACGTGCCGCAGGCGTTCGGCTCGAACTGGTTCGGCAAGCAGCAACCGCGCGGAGCCTGGCAATACAGCGGCGAAATCGACCTCGGCTTCGGCGCGGCACTGCGGACGGCGGCGGTGATCGTCGCGGACGATCCGATCTTCGGCCGCGTTGTTTATGGCGGCGAACTACAAAACAAAGGCGGCTCGATGGAAGTCGTGCCGCAGGACGGCATCGGCCGCCGGTTCCATTTCATTGGACGGAAACAGAGAATTCATCTGGAACTCGGGCGCGACGCCTTCGCCTCCGGTGCCGCGATCGCGATCAAGAATGATTTCAGCGAAATCACGTTCCAGGTCGAGAACCGCGATCCGCAAGTGAATGCGCACACAGTCGACCTTTTTGTATCGGGGCTTCCCGGCGCGCAAGTCTCCGTGAACGGAAAATCCGCCGGCAGGATTCCCGCGAAGGGAGCGCCCGCAACAATTTCGATCGAAATCGGCGGAGCGGAGCCGGCGCGCGTGACGATCCGGCGGCCGCGCCCCGCGGAATCCGCGCCGAAACCGTGAACGGAAGCGCCGCCGCGGCTATTCTTCGCCCGTGTCTTCTTCCGGCTCTTGAAGCGCGGATACGAGCGGCGTGACGCCCGCATTCATCAACTCGCGGTTGAATGCCGGAACGTCCTGCTTCAGCAGGTTCTGATAGGCATCCATCGCGCTATTCAAGTCTTTGTCGATCGTCTGAAAAATTTCGACGTCCGTATCTGTCGGCGCAAAATCCACGCCGCCGGCCACATCGCCGGCGCCGGCGCCGACTTCGCCGTTCAGCCAGATCAAGTTCAGATAGATGCGATACGCATCGGAATAATATTTGTCGTCGCTGAGAGTATCGGCGCGGGAAACAAAACGGAACTCCACGTCTTGCACTTTCTTCTGAAGGTCTTTCACGGATTTCAGGAGAGCGGCGTTCGGACCTGAGCCGCTTTCCTGCTCTTGGGAATTGTTGGACGCCTCGCCGGGCTGGCTGGCAGGCTGCTCGCGCGAGGAAGCACTCTTCGTCTCGCTCTGGAGCATCTGCGCGGCAATTTCCAGCTGCTTGCGGAGCCACTCGAGCTTGTTGACGGCGTCCGAGGTCTTGGTGAGGTCGTCTCGGATTTTCAGTTGCAGATCGAAGGACGACTTGAGGTCGGCGTCGCCGGCCTGCGACTTGGGATCTTTCACAAGCTTCAGCGGCTGTGCGAACGTCTGGCCATCGACGGTGAGCCGGACGGAATACGTTCCCGGCAGCGCCAGTGGACCCGCCTCGGCCGGACGGATTCCCCAATGCGTTACGGGGCGCGAATTGCCGCCGCGAAACCGCGGCTCTTCCCAAATGTGCGGATTCTCCTCGGGAGTCGAGCGCAGCGCGACCAGCCGCGGAGGCGCGTAACGAAAATCCCAGGAGACGCGGTTGAGCCCGGGACGATTGAGCCCGCCGATGTCGCGAACGACTTCACCGGCGGAGTCGAGAATCTCGACCTTGGGTCCTTTCTTCGCGGCTTTTTTCAGCGAGTAGGTAATCCACGCTCTTCCGCCGGGGAAAAAGCGAAACGTGTCGCGCGGGGCAAAAAGCCGGACGTCGTCGCCGGAAGATTTCTGAGCGAGCTGTTCGAGCGGGCTGATGTCGTCGAGGATATACAGCCCGCGGCCATAGGTGGAAACCACGAGGTCCTGGAACTGTTTCTGCACGACGCTCCAGGTGACCTGCGCGTGCGGCAAGCCCGCGGAAAATTCCGTCCAGCGGCCGCCGTCGTCCAGCGAATAGAAAAATCCGTTGCCTGTGCCGGCGAACAGCAGGCCCTTTTGGTTGGGATCCTCGGCGATGGTGCGGACATAGGAAAGCTCGCCCTTAGGCAGGCCATCGGAGATTTTCTTCCAGGTTTTTCCGAAATCCGACGTTTTGTAAATATAAGGATCGCGATTATCCATCAGGTGGTAATCCACGGAAACGTACGCGGTGCCGGCATCGAAGTGGGAAGGTTCGATGCGCGTGACGGTTCCCCAGGCCGGCAAATCCTTGAAATTTTTGGTGACGTTATTCCAATTCGCGCCGGCGTCTTTCGTGTACCAGACCTGGCCGTCGTTGGTGCCGGCCCAGATCAATCCCTGCTGCACGTCGGAAGGCGCGATGGCAAACACGACTTCTCCATAGAACTGGCCGAGATTGTCGCCGATGAGTCCGCCGGAGGAAACGATGCGGCTGGGATCCTGGGTGGAAAGATCGGGGCTGATCACCGTCCAGCTTTGGCCGCCGTTGCTCGTTTTGAAAATAACCTGGCAGCCGTAGTAGACGGTGTTGTGGTCAAAGGGATCGATCGCCAGCGGCGGCGTCCAGTGGCAGCGATACTTCAACTCGTTCGGGGGCGAATCGAGCGTGTGCATCCAGGGACTGACGGATCGGGCGCGTTTCGTTTTCGCGTCCCAGCGCGTCACTTCGTTGCCGTAGCAACTGGACCACACGATGTCCGCGTCGGTCGGATCCGGCAGAGTGAAACCTGATTCGCAGCCGCCCATGCTACGCTCCCAGCCGGAGTCCGGTTCGCGGCCGAAGCCCGTGGGCAAGCTGGGGCCGCGCATGTTCGGACCGTCCTGCATGTTGCTATAGACGTAGTAAGGCGTCCGGGTATCCACGGCGACGTGATACATCTGCCCGATGGGCAGCGCCACGCGATGGAATCCGCGGCCATGAACCGTGGTGATGTTCAGGCCGCCGTCATCGGTGATCACGAAGCGATCGGGATTTTGCGGATCGATCCAGATGTCGTGATTGTCGCCGCCCCAGGGAACTTCCTTGAACGATTCGCCGCCGTCGAGGGATTCGAGGAAGCTGCTGTTGGCCACGTAGACTTCGTTGTCGCTGGCGGGAGAGACGGCAAGGCGAATGTAGTAACCGGCGCGCCCGATGAGCTGACGCTGATAGTTCACCGCTCCCCAATGATCGCCGCCATCGTCGGAGCGCCACAGGGATCCTTGATTCTTGGTTTCGATCAGCGCGAATACGCGGTTGGAATTGGTGGGAGCGACAGTCACGTCAATCTTGCCGAGCGGCGGCTTGGGGAGGCCGTGGCCTTCGAGTTTTGTCCAGGTGCCGCCGCCGTCCGCGGAACGGTAAACCGCGCTGCCCGGACCGCCGCTGAATTCTCCCCAGGTGTGCATTTCCAACTGCCACATGCCGGCGAAAAGAATTCTGGGATTGTGAGGATCCATGGCCAGACCGGAGCAGCCGGTGTTGGCGTCGGCGAACAGAACGTGTTCCCAGTGCTTGCCGCGGTCGGTGGTGCGAAACACGCCGCGTTCCTGTTGCGGGCCCGTGGCGCGGCCCAGCGCACAGACGAAAGCGAGGTCGGGATTCGTGGGACTTACGACGATGCGGCCGATGCGGCCGGTGTCCTCAAGTCCCACATGCTCCCAGGACTTGCCGGCATCGGTTGACACGTACACACCGTTGCCCATGACGTCGCTGTCGCGGATGGCCCATGCTTCACCGGTGCCGACCCACACCACGCTGGGATCCGACGGCGCGACGGCAATCGCACCGATCGCGGCAGCGGGCCCCTTGTCGAAAATCGGGAACCAGAGGTTGCCGCCGTCGGTCGACTTCCATACGCCGCCCGAAGCTGCGCCCGCATAGTAGGTGCTTGCATCGCCGGATACGCCGGCAACGGAGGCGACGCGATTCCCCTGCTGCGGGCCGACAAAGCGGAAGCGAAAGGTGTCTTCGTCGGGCTGGCGCGGGCCGGGGCGTTGCGCCAAAGCAATGACGGCGAGTCCCAGGGTTGCGAGCAGGGCGAAGGTGATTTGGAACCAGAATCGAGTGCGCATTGGGCTGATCTCCCGTTTCCGCAGGAGCGGCTTGGGTTGGAGCGGGTGATTCTACGCCAACTGAGAAGTCCAAGGGCGCGCCGAGCGGTAGATAAAATAATGTAGAAAGGCGGGACGGATTATAGTATACCGTCGCGTATACCGTATCGGGTTCGTTTCGGGGTACGCACTCGCGCCCCGACCCTCGCCGTCCGCGCGCTTTCTCCGCGCTGGCGCCGAAGGGTTGCAAATCTTGGTCCCTGGAGTGTACGGATGAAAATCGTGACCCGCCTCACGAAAGCCCTGATTCCCTTCTCGCTGTTACTGGTTGCGTTGCCCGCCGAGGCGCAAGGCACCCGCGCGGATTACGAGCGGGCCGCGCGGTTCCTGACTGGCGATTTAAGCCGGGCGGTCGAGCCGGCGGACATTCGCCCGAGCTGGATCGAAGGGACGGACAACTTCTGGTATCAGAAGCCGGGACGCGACACGGAGTTCGTGCTGGTGGAGACGGAGAAGAACACACGCGGGCCGGCGTTCGACCAGGCCAAGCTCGCGGAAGAGCTGTCGAAGGAGATGGGCAGGCACATTCGAGCGAACCGGCTGCCCTTCAATTCTTTTGAATTTATTGATAAGGGCGCGGCGATTCGCTTCACGTCGGAAGGGCAGCGCTGGACCTGCAGCGTATCAACGTACAAATGCACGAAAGAAAAAGCGCCGGGCTTAAACGAGAACGCTTCGCCGGACGGCAACTGGGCGGCTTTCGTGAAGGATTACAACCTGTACGTGCGGAATCTTTCGACGGGCACGGTAGCCCAACTCACGACAGACGGGCAGAAATCCTGGGATTACGCGACGCCGCTGCCTTCCTCGGACCTGCTGGTGCGCGAAGGAAGCGAAGACGCGAAAGAACCGGCGGAGGTTTTCTGGTCGCCGGATTCGAGCAAGCTCGTCACTTACCGGCTGGATTCGCGAAACGCCGGCCGGTTCACCACGATTCAATTTGTGCCGCCGGATCAGCTCCGGCCAAAAGCATTTACCTACGTCTATCCACTGCCCGGAGAAGTGATGCCCACGGCGCAGCCGATCATTTTTGACGTGCGCACGCTGAAGCGCACGGAGGTTCAAACCGCGCCGCTGGAGATTTACTTCCAGGGCGGGCCCTTCTTCGCCTGGTACAAGGACAGCGCCCGCATTCACTACACGTTTCACGCGCGAGGCTATAAGAGCCTCGAATTCCGCGAAGTGGATGCGGAAACCGGCAAGCAGCGCGCGGTGATTCAGGAGGAAGCAAAAACGTACATCGATCCGGGCGAGTCGCGTATCGAGTTGGTGAACGAAGGCGCGGAGCTGCTGCTGACCTCCGAGCGCGACGGCTGGAATCACATCTATCTTTACAACGGAAAAACCGGAGCCCTGGAGAACCAGGTCACCAAAGGGCCCTGGGTCGTGCGCAACGTCGTGCGCGTCGACGAGAAAAGCCGCCAAATTTACTTTTTGGCGGGCGGAAGGGAAAAAGGCGAGGACCCGTATTTGACTCACCTGTACAAGGTCAACTTCGACGGCACCGGCCTGCAACTGCTGACGCCGGAGAATGCCAATCACACCGCCAGCGTTTCGCCCGATGGAAAGTTTTTTGTGGACAACTCTTCGCGAGCCGACCTGCCCGGCGAATCCGCTTTGCGCCGCACCTCCGACGGATCGGTGGTTCAGGTCCTAGAGAAAACGGATGCGAGCGCGCTGCTCAAGACCGGCTGGAAATTCCCGGAGCCGTTTCAAGGGCTCGCCGCCGACGGAAAGACCGAAATTTACGGCCTCATCTGGCGGCCCAGCAATTTCGATCCGTCGAAGAAGTATCCCGTCGTCGAGCAGATTTACACCGGCCCGCAGGGCTTTTTCGTTCCGAAGACGTTCGGCGCGGCAAACTCCGGCAGGCGCGGCCTGCAATCGGTGGCGGAATTGGGTTTCATTGTCGTGATGGTCGACGGGCGCGGAACCACTGGGCGCTCGCGCGCCTTCCACGAATACTCCTATCACAATCTCGGCGGCTCCTTTGATGATCACGTCGCGCTCATCAAGCAGATGGGCGCGAAATATCCATACATGGATCTGAGCCGTGTGGGCATTTACGGCACGTCAGCCGGCGGATACGGTTCGGCCCACGCGATCCTGGTGCACCCGGAGTTTTACAAGGTTTGCGTCTCCATTTCCGGCGATCACGACGCGCGCCTCGATAAGGCCTGGTGGAACGAACTCTACCAGGGGTATCCCGTCGGCAAGGATTATGAGGAGCAATCAAACATTACGCTCGCCGACAAACTGCAGGGCCACCTCCTGCTCGTTCACGGCGATGTGGATAACAACGTCAACCCCGTTGAAACGATGCGCTTCGTCGACGCTTTGATCAAAGCCAACAAAAATTTCGACATGCTCCTGGTGCCCAACATGTATCACGGCGAAGGACGCAATCTTTATCTCGTCCGCCGGCGCTGGGATTATTTCGTCAAAAATCTTTTGGACGTCACGCCGCCGGAGAATTTCCAGATCGAACAGACGCCGCCTGAAGAACCCGCGGGCCGGAACTGATTCCAGGACTCTCCGGAAGAGAGTCCTGCCGCCGACTTTTTTCGTGCACGTCGCCTTTACCGCAGCCAACGGAGGACAAACATGGATCGCCGCAAATTCCTGCAGAACCTCGCAGTAACGACCGCCGCGCTTCAAGACCTGGTGAATGGCGCCGATGCCGCGGATTTCACGAAAGCCGCTAGCTTGGCACCGCCGCCGGCGCCGCCCGCCGGTGAAGTTGACCTCGAGGGCTTCACGCAGGTCAGCGAGTTCAAGCTCGGTCCGGCGTCCTGGAAGGTTTACGAAGATTTGCGAACCCGCGACGGCTCGCTGGTCTTCAAATCCTCGCAAGGCAATACGAAACTCCTGCCCAAAAGCGCGGAAGCGGCCTTCGACGAAGCCACCACTCCCTACCTCGGACTGAAGCTCGACGACATCGGCACGAATCCCCGTGATCTTCTCGCCGATAAGCTGCTCGAAAAAGGCGACCCCGATCCCGAAACGGTGAAGCTCGCCGCGCCGCCGCAAGGCGCCCCGCGGGAAACCAACAACAACAACGCGTTTCGCCGCTACCGCTGGGACGCGTTCGTCGGCACAAAAGAATGTTCGGACACCATGCCCGTCTATCCCACCGGCAGCACGCGCACCTATCACCCCGGCCAGTATTTTCCCGAACTCAATACCGCGATGCAGATGAAGCGCTACGACGGCCTCCTTGGCGGATGGATGCCCGCCGTCCGCAAAGTCTTTCAAAAATCCGACTCCGCATACTACGAGCTCCTGGTCTTCGGCGACGTGCAGGCGCACGACAAATTCATCGTACAGACCTGGCACCGCAGCGCGCTCGTCGAAAACGGCAAAATCACAAAAGCCGTTTACGGCTATAGCTACCCGGTTTTTCCTCCCGCGCGCCAGGATCCCGAACCGGAAGCGTTTTACCGCGCTCTGCTGGTTTTCGCCGAATATTGGGAAAAGCTGCTTGCCGACTTCCCGCCCACTTCCCTTCCGCAAAACGTCTGGACCGACATCTCCAAGCACGCTTTCGCGAAGGAACTGATGGTCCGCCCCGGCGGCGTCTATCCCAAATACGGCGCCGTGGATCGCGATTACTACGGCCCCGAATACGACGGCTTCCAGGACATCTTCACCATGTCCGCGTACGCCAATCTCGAATGCGGCCGCTTCGAGCCGGTCCGCCAGATCATCGACAACTATTTCACCGACTTCGTGGACGCCAAGGGCGTGAACAACATGCGCGGCCCGGAAACCGCGCAATTCGGCATGACCCTTTCGCTGATCGCGCGCTATTTCCATTACACGCGCGACGCTGCCCTGCTCTTGAAGCATCGCGCGAAAATTGAAGCCACCGCGGCGATTCTCACCGACCTCCACGACGAAAGCCTCAAGCTGCCCGAAAGCGATCCCGGCCACGGCTTGATTCACGGCTGGAGCGAATCCGATTCCTGCCTCGCGCCCAAGCCCTCAACGTGGTGGCTTCCCTACTTCGCCAACAACGCGTACTCCGCGCGCGGCCTGAAGGACATCGCGGCCGTGTGGCCTTTGATTCACACCGCCGCCACAGCTGCCACCGCTCAGCGCAAAGCGCAGGACTGGCGCAAGCGCAGCAAGATTCTTCAGGACTCCGTCGTCGCCAGCATGGAAAAGAGCGTGCGCGTCGACAAGAATCCTCCGTACATCGGCATCTTCCCCGGCGCCGCCGACACTTTCTGGGAATCCATGGAAAAGGAACGTCCCAGCACGCACCAGTGGGCGCATCGCGCGTACGCGGAATTGCTCCAGGCCGATGTCCTGCCGTCCAGGCTCGCCAACCTGGTAATCGACTGCATGCGTGCTTACGGCGCCACCACCATCGGCATCGTTGCCAACGTCGAGCGCCCTCATCCCACCGGCCGCGACATCCTCGGCTTCATCTCCTACGGTTACGCGCAGATGCTTCTGCGCCTCGATCGCGTCGAGGAATACCTCCTCTTCCTCTACGCGCATCGCTTCCACGACCATACCCGCGGCAGTTGGGTCGCCGGCGAAGTTTCCGGCATCACCGGCGGCACCGCCATCTTCTGCATCCCCGCGCAGCAGACCATTCCGCTGCTCGTGCGCTGGATGCTGGTTCTCGAAGACTCCGACGACGACAAACTTTATTTCGGCAAGGGCCTTCCGCGAGACTGGGTAGGTTCGGGGAAGGAAATCAAGATCCAGCAAGCGCCCACGCGCTGGGGCCGCGTCGATTTCACTATGCAGGCCGCCCTGGAAAAGAAAACCGTCACAGCGCGTGTGACGCTGGCCAAACCCGCTTCTCCGGCGGAAATTCAGGTCAAATTCCGTTTGCCGTCCGAGTTCACCCTGGCGTCCGTCTCCGTGAACGGCAAGCCGGCCAGTTTTTCCGGAGCGCACAACGATACCGTCAGCGTGCCAACGCGCGGCGCAAAAACCTTCGAAATTATCGCCGAATACAAATAGCCTGCGCACCGGCAGCCGGCAACTCCAGATCGAGTGAACGTGTCTGTTGACGTTTCGTTGCGTCTGTCTGTGAAACCCGTCCCTCGCAAAACTAGACTTCTCTCAAGTGAACTCTACAACGCTCGTCATTTCGACCGGAGGGACGGCCATTTTTGGCCGTCCCGGAGTGGAGAAATCTCTCTTCCATTCCAAAACGCTGGCTCATCTCGGAGGTCATTCCGAGCGTAGCGAGGCTTGCCCGCCGTGGCGGGCTCTCTCTGCAACTCGTCGGTGTCATCACAACTGTTAGTGCTGTCACAAAAAGGCCGTCGGTATCACCACAGCCAAAGGCCGGCCCCGGTGTCATCCTGAGCGAAGCGAAGGATCTGCTTTTTCTGCTTTTTCTGCTTTTTCTGCTCTTCTTCCACACGTCGCGAAAAATCACTGCCTTGCCGCCCCGATGTAGCTCCCCTTGTGCTCCGGCGGGTCCAGCTTGTATTTCGCCGCCTGCTGCCGGTTGAGGCTTGCCAGCACGGCCAGCGCTTTCTGCGCCTGCTCGAGGTCTCCGCTCCGCCGGTACGCCGCCGCCAGTTGCGAATACGCCGCGGGATTATCCGGTGCCAACTCCCGCGCTTTATTCAGATGCGACATGGCCGCATCGATTTGTCCGCTCATCAATTCAAGCTGTCCCAGCGCCAATAGCGCAACCGAATAATCCGGCCGCTCCGCCACGGCCTTTTCCAGCGCCGTTCGCGCTTCAGCGAACTCCGGCTGGCCCGGGCTTGCGCCCGCCCGAATCAGCGCCTGCCCCAGAATCGTCAGCAGGACATAGTCATCCGGCCCTTTGCGCAAACCGGCTCTCGCCGCGCGAATCGCCTGCGCCATGTCCGCGTTCAGCAATCCTTCCTGCGCCTCCGCCAGAAAGCCCACCGTCGTGCCCGGCGCCAGCTCGCTCGCCGTGCGCAAGTCTTTCCTCGCGGCATCAGGCTGATCCAGAAAGGAAAGCAGAATCCCCCGCTCGTAATGCAGCCGCGCCGACTTCGGCAAATGTTTCAGGCCGGTGCTTGCCACCTTCACGCCGAAATCGTACGACTCGTGATCCATGCACGCATCGGCTACCAGCAGGTACAGCTTTTCGCTTTTGGGATCCAGCGCTACCGCGCGCTCGAACGCCGCGCTCGCTTCCTCCATCCGCGACGCTCCAATCAGCGCCTGCGCCAGCAGGTTGTACACGCCTGCCGTTGCTCGCCCGGAGCTTGCCAGGCCCTTCAATATCGCAATAGCCGCTTCATTCTGCCCCGTCGCCGCATAGCACAGCGCCAGGTTGAACTCCGCGGCAAATTCATTGCCCACGCGTCCCCGCGCAGCGGCAAGATGCGGAATCGCCTCCGCGAACCGCCCCTGCTCCGTCAGTTCAATCCCCGTCCGCAGCTCCTCCTCCGCCCCCGCTTCGGCTTCCTGCGAGTTCCGTGTGGTGGCCAAATCATTGGGAAGACTGCTTTGTGCGGCGCCAGCGGCGAAGGAAATACACCCCAGCAGAGCTACCACTCTCACTGTGCCTGATTCCAGCATCCCTGCGGATTATATGCCCCGGAGCCTTGCAATTGTGATGCGCGGCAGGCGCTTGAAGGAACTCTCAACCGCCATTTCCGAGCGTCTGGCAGATGCGGCCTAGCGCATCTCTGCGTGGCTTCGCTCCCTCTGCGTCTCAGCGTTATCTTTCCGCTCGCCCCAAAAATGGCATTCGCTGGCCCGTCGGCGAGCCAGCGAATGCATGACTGATCGGGGTGTAGGGGTCAGTCAAACCCGGTCAAAGATTTGCTCCGCCAGGCTGTTCAAACACGCCTGCCGTAGCCTGAGCCTCAGAATTCGATGTTCGCGCGGAACTCGATCTGCCGCTCCTGGACACCCAAGCCCGTATTCCGGATCACGCCTGCGTGCCCGAAACTCGAGCTCAGAACGTTCAGGTTCGGAGTTCCCCAAACTGGATGGTTCCACACGTTCAGGAATTCCGTCTGCCAGGTAAATCGCAGGTTCTCGCGGATTGGAATGCTCTTGGTGATCGCGAGGTCTTGAAAGAACTGGCGCGGGCTGTAGATCCACGGGTTACCGGCCATAACTCCCGGTGTGGTGTTCGGCGCCAATCCGGATTTCAGATTCACGTCGAGCACGTTCGCAAATGTGACCGGCGAGGTGCTGGTCGGGTGATAGACGCCAACGGAATTCTGCAGTTGCGAGAGCGTCGTGCCGTTGAACAGCACACCGCCATCTCCCAACGCATCTCCGAAGGGCGTTCCCACGGACGTGTTGAACGTTCCGAACGTGCCCGTCAGTTGGCCCGGCAAGCCGCTCTGGTACGTCAGAATCGTTCCGACGTTCCAGTGGCCGATGACCTTGTCGATCACGCCGCCGCGGTTCGCCAGCGCTCTGCCTTTGCCAAACGGCAGGTCGTAGGTTCCGTTCGCATGCAGTGTATGCCGCACGTCGAACAGCGTCGGCCCGTAGCTCAACCGGAGGTCGCGCATCGAGAAGAGGCGGAACGCCCCGGTCCACGTGTTGCCCGGCTGTACGCCCAGCGTATGGCTCCAGGTGTAGTTCACGTCGAGCTGCAGCCCGTGTGTCGGCCGTTGCCGCCAATCCACTTGCAGCGCGTGGTAGTCGCCATAGCCGGCATCGGTCAGGAAGCCGGTCGCTTTTCCGGCGTTGTACGGATTCGCCTGGAAGAAGTTGATCGGATACCCATGTCCGGGATTTGTGCCGCACGGCGTGAAGCTCGCTCCGCCGCCAACCAGGTTGCACAGATACGTCGAGGAACCAGCCAGGGTATTCGCGAAGTCTCACGCCCGGCCGATGTCCAAATGATTGACGAACGAACCGTTCGAGAACCGCGAGGAAACCAGTCCGCTCGGGTCCGTAAACGCCGCCGTCAGGATCGGCAGCGCCGATTGGCGTGGCAGCCCGTTGTTCGCGAACGTGTTGCCCTTCCCGTTCGCCCGGTTGATGTCCAGGTTCTGCTTGGCCAGCTTGAACTCGTCGAGGAATCCGTTCTCGAAGATGTTTACCTCGTTCGGATTCAGCTTCACCCACTGATGTACGCTGCGGTTGCCCATGTAGCGCACTTCGATGACGTGGTTCTGGCCGATCTGGCGCTGTATGCCCAGGTTCCATGATTGAACGTAAGGCTGGTGGATATCCGGATTGATTCCGTTCACTCCGCTCCAATACCCGAAGAACGTCTCGTTCGCTTCCGGTATTGTCGCCTGATAGGTCGGTGGACTCAGCGTGAAAGGTGCCGGCTGCGGATCGCCCAAAGCATAGCTTCCCGCGTAGAAGCCTCCTGTCGGGGGTAGCGTGCCGCCCGGCGTTACGGGATTCAAATTGAACGCCTGGTAGAACGCATAGCCGGCGTTGGACGCCGAGTTCCAGAAGAATTGGTAAGGTTCCGTGAACCGCCGCAACGCGTAGCCGGCGCGTACCACTGTCTTACCTTCGCCGAGCAGTTTGCCCTTCCAGCCGTCGAAATGGCTCGGGTTCCACGCGAGACCGATCGAAGGCTGCGGGCTGACGTTCCACGGGTTGTAAACGTGCACTCTCGCGTTGTACACCGGATTCAATCCGTTGGGATCGCTCGTCAGCGTCCCCGGCTTGAAGATATTGTTCACGCCGGAGGGACCCCAGATTCCCACCGGGTCCGCGCTGTGATAGGCGCCCGTCAGGTCATGATCGTCGCCCGTGAAGTCCCACCGCAGTCCGTAGTTGATGGTCAGGCTCGGCTTCCACCTCCAAGCGTCTTGAAAGAACAATCCCCAAGCTGACTGCAGTTCGTTCAGGTTGTATCCGCTGATTTTCGTTGCGTACTGTCCCGTCTTGACGTCGAGTGGAAAGCCCGCGCCGCCGGGGTTCACGCCGCTGATTCTGCCCGTTAGCACCGCATAGAGGTCTTCGGCGTTCGAGCGGTCCGTGCTCGATGCGCTGGGGAAGTTTGTCGCAAAATAATTCTCGATTGCCGAAGTTGCCGGATCATCAGCGACAAGACCTATATCGTCAAACGGGAAGCCCGCTGGAGCGTTGTTGTAGTGGTCTTGTTCCCGGTAGTACGAAAAGCCGAAGTTAAAAGTGTGCTTGCCCTTCAGCCACGAGACGTTGTCCGCGAAGTTGTAGAGCGGATAGAACGTCGAGATGGGCAGGTGGTTGTCCCACACTTGGCCGGAATCCCCCACGGACCCGGGCCAGTTGATTTGCGGCAAGGTCTCCCACAGTGACTTCGCGCCGAAACCAGTCAGGCTGCGATTGTACAGGTATCCGCCGCGGAACTGGTTGACCAGCGTCCGCGTCATCGTCCAATCGAATCCCAAAGACGCGGTAAAGTACTGGTTTTGGTTCAACGCCGAGTAATCCTTGAACGCAGCCCCGGGATAGGGAGGCGCAATGGCGCCAGGCTGATTGTATTTCGTCATGTTCCAGGCAAAGAACATCCGCAGGTTGTCTCGAATGTTGTAATCGAGCCGCACCGTCGGAAAATATCTCGTGGTCGGCGATTGGTTCAGGAAGCTGACCGAAGCGAGGTAGGGATTCGTCACGTTCGGGGTAACCGTCCCGCCGGTCAGCGACGAATTGATGTTCGAAAACAATCCTTGCGTGACGGAGTTCACGGTAGTCGGCAATCCGTTCGGCTGCGCGATCTGGCTGAAGAGGTTCACCGTGTGCGTGCCCGCACTGTCGATCCACGTGAAATTCCCCTGCTGCGCGGACTGAATGGGAAACGTCGTGCCCCCCGTCGTGAAGGCGCCTGGCTGCTTGGACATCGCAAAGCTGCCGAAGAACATCAGCTTGTCCCGCAGGATCGGGCCGCCCACGCTCCCGCCAAAGTCATTCAGGTGGAAAGAGCTCTTCTGGCTTCCCCGCGCATCGTTCACCCAGGAATTGGCGTTCAGCGCGGAATTGCGGTGGTCTTCATAAATGCGCCCGTGGAAGGAATTCGTTCCCCGGCGCGTGGTGAAGTTCACTTGAAAATCCGACTGCCCATAACCAGTGTTGGTATTCAGTTGGTCGGTCTGGACTGTCATTTCTTCCATGTCTTCAATGCGCGCCTGCACCAATGGCTGAGAGGCTCCGCCGAATTTCATGCGGCTCGTCGTCGCCACGACCCCGTCGATGTTATTCCCGGTCGCCGCCAGCGGCATCCCGTTCCACGTCGTCGCTCCGGAAGCCGCGTTCGTCACAGCGCCCGGCACGATCCGCGACATCTGCGAAATGTCGCGTCCGCCCAAAGGCAGTTGCTCGATCTGCGTCATATCGATGTTTCCGGTGATCGAGTTCGACGTCTTTTCCACCACTGGCGCCTGTTCGCTGACCGTTACCTGCGTGGCCTGCGTTCCCACAGTTAGCGAAATCGAGACGTCCGTCGTTCGCGTAGCCTGCACCGCCACTGCTTCTAGTACCTGCGTCTGGAATCCGTTCTTCGACACCGTCAACTTGTAAGTTCCGATCGGCAGCGCCACGAACGTATATGTACCCGCCGATTCCGTGACCCCTGCATGCGTGCGGTTTGACGCCAGGTCCACCAGCGTCAGGTTCGCGTCCGGCACGGACGCACCGCTTTGATCCAATACTCGTACCGCGATAGTTCCCTGGCCGGTGATCTGCCCCCATGCCTGGGGAGCGCACAATCCAACCAACATGAGCGCCGCGACAACGGCGCCCCTAAAAATAAGAAGAGGGTGAGCCAAGCTCCTCGTCATATTTCCTCCTGTATCATCTGCTGACCAGAAATCCGTGTTCTTCCCCGACCAGTTGGTCCGGAGGTCCCCAAAGCAGAGTGCGGCCGAACCATCGCGGCTCTGCAAGCGCTTGCAATAAGGCCTTGTCGTCGTTCCGGATCTCAAAAATGTAGGATCGCCACTTCGGAACGTACCCTGGGCCCCATCCCCTCGACCTTCACAGCACACCACGTTTCGGGTACTTCGGCGGCTCACAAATCGCGATTCGCAACCAGCGCATCCAGCAGCGTATCGCTTTCGGAGTCTCCTTTGGTATACGTTATCGTACCCAGAATGCGCGCAACCTATCACGCGACCTTACCCCTGTCAACTACTTTCTCCGTTTCGGCGTTTACCTGTGGATTGGCGTCCTGCTGCGCTTTCTTCTTTGGGCGGTCCTCCGGTGCACCACCATTAGCTTGACCTACCTTGTTCGAGCCGGATCCTGGCTCCCACTGTCGACCTAAGCCCTTTGCAATGAATACTTGCGTAACTGTAACAAAACACGCCACTTCATCTCCCGTAGAATCAACACTTACGCAAAAACGCGGGTGGGGTATTTTACAAATTGCCTTCCAGTTT